>Ga0265338_10001313_pt1 | contig 40731 bp, 41 predicted proteins | sample 42126metaG_FD_193579 | JGI IMG/M metagenome (GOLD analysis project Ga0265338, IMG submission 193579) | Rhizosphere microbial communities from Carex aquatilis grown in University of Washington, Seatle, WA, United States - 4-21-26 metaG | ecosystem: Host-associated > Plants > Roots > Rhizosphere... | reverse complement strand
GCTGCAGGCGGTCGGTGACCCGCTCGAACGGCTCGCGCGGCAGCGCCGCCGCCTCCCGGCGCATCCCGCCTTCGTGCACCCGGAGCACCCGGTCCAGGTTGACCCAGGACGGCCGGCGCTCGCCGTCCCACCCGCCCGCCCCGACGGGCACGAACCCGCCCTCGCCGCCGTGGTCCTTGCTCGTTAGCGGCAGTGCCAGGCAGGCGCCGGCCGACTCGACGGCCACCACGAGCACCGGCCGGTCCTTGCCGCGCCCGTCGTTCTCCTCGAACGGCACCCAGGTCCAGACGATCTCGCCGGGATCCGGGGCCCCGTCCGGTTGCGGCGAGTAGCTCATCCGCACCCGCCCGATGCGATGCGGATCGACCGCCACGGTGGCGTCCGGCCCGAACTCGCCCGGTGAGGCCGCCGCAGCCGCACCGGACGACCGCGCCCGCTCCGGTGATGCTGGCCGCCCGCCTCGCCGCCCCGCGTCCCGCGAGGGTGCCCCGCCCCGGCGGCGGCCGCCCGTCACCACGTCGGACACGGCCCTCATCAGATTCCCCAGCAACCCCATGCCGCCACGATAACGGCTCTGCCGCCCTTTCGATGGCGGCCTGTGCGGTGACGTCCCGGCAGCCCGGGGTCCGGTGGGCAGGGTGCTCAGGCAGGCTGGCGGCCGGCGGCAGCCCCGGCAGCCGCCTCGCGGGTGAGCGCGTGCCGGAAGCGGAAGACCTCGCCCTCGGCTGTCAGCAGCCGGCTCGCCACCGCTCGCACTCACCCGATCTTGCCGACACGCCAGGCGCTGGCGGCGGCCAGCAGCAGGGCAGCGGCGAGGAACAAGCCCAGCTCGTACCATTGCAGCGGCCAGTACCGGCTGGCCGGCTGGTAGGTCACCGCCTCGTGGTAGGTCGCCGCGATGCGGGCGACGCAGTCGTGCGTCGCGTTGACCACGCTCTGCGGTACCTGCACGTGGCCAGAACTACTGGCCGGGCCGCCGCTGCCCCGGCCGCGGCCGATGTCCGGGCAGGCGCTGGCCAGCTCGGTTGATGTCAGCGCGCCGCCTTTCCCGTTGACGATCGTGATCGAGGTGATCCAGGCGTCCGGTAGGCCCGGCGCGGCCGGCTGCAGGGAAGGCGCGGGCACTAGCGGCAGGAACCCGGACGAGCCGTAGCCGGTGGTCGACGGGTTGAGCGGGAGCGCCTCGGTCACCGGGGGAAGCAAGTACGGACGGGCAAGCAGGTGGAACGCGAGGCGGGTCGGGGTGAACACGACGAGGGTCGCCGCCATCGCGGGCACGGTCCTTCGCAGCAGGATGCCCAGGAGCACGCCGAGCGCGAAGGCGAACGCGGCGTACCCGGCCGGCACGATGTCCCGTGAGTCGAATGACCCGAACTGGTCCAAGCGGGCGCGGTCGAGCGGCCTCGCCCACCAGGTGACGAGCCAGCTCGCCAACCCTGCCACCGCCATGGCGGCCAGCCCCGAGACCGCGAGCCGCAGCGCTAGCCAGCGGAGCCGGGACACGTCCTGCGTCCACGCGAGCCGGAACGAGCCAGACTCCAGTTCGCCGGCCACCAGCGGCGCCCCCCAGAACACGCCGAGGAGGCCGGGAAGGACAACTACCAGCACCGACAGCCACAGCCGGACGGAGGTGTCCGCGCGGCCCGAGGCGAAGGCGACCACGGCGACAACGAGGACCGCTGCGACGGCGATGGTGATCTGCGCACGGGACTGCCGCCAGGCAAGCCACGTCATCGGGGAACCTCCCGCAGATAGGAGACCACCAGGTCGTCGAGGGACTGGCAGTGCGCGGAACCCGCCAGCAGCGCGTCCACCGGCCCGGCCAGCCGCACCTGGCCGCCCGCCAGCACGATCAGGTAGCCGCAGGTCCGCTCCAGGTCGGCCACCAGGTGGGAGGAGAACAGCACCGTGGTGCTTTCCGCCGCGGCAGAGACCGCCCGGGCCACGGAGTCAAGGAACTCGCGGCGGGCCAGCGGGTCCAGGTTCGCGGTCGGCTCGTCGAGTACCAGCAGCCCGGGTCGCTTGGCGACGGCAAGGGCGAGGGCGAGGTGAGCCCGCTGGCCGCCTGACAGCCGTCCTGCCCGCTGCCGCGGGTCCAGGCAGGCCGCATCCACCAGGCGCCGTGCGAGGCCGGCTTCCCAGCGCGTGCTGAGCGCTTGCCCCATGCGCAGGTGGTCGGCGACCGACAGGCCCGCATAGACCGGAGCGCCCTGGGCAACGAACCCGGCCCGCTGCCGGACCGTGATCGTTCCCGTCGTCGGCCGCAGCAGGCCCACGGCTAGTTCCAGGAGCGTTGTCTTGCCCGCCCCGTTGGGCCCGACCAGCCCGACGACTTGCCCGGCTGGCACCGTGAGGGTGCAATCCGCTAGTGCCCACCGCCGCCCGTGCCGCTTGCCGAGCGCGTTCGCTTCTATCGCGTTATCCACGGTTCACTGGTCTACGCCCGCACCGGTGTCAGGCCGGTGCCGGAGACTGACACCTGACTGACACCTGGGCCCTGGCATCCTGGTAGCGATGAGACTGCTAGTCGTAGAGGATCACGAAATGCTCGCCACGGCGATCGCCGCCGGGCTGCGCCGCGAGGGCATGGCCGTCGACCTCGCCCTGCGTGGGCAGGAGGCGCTCGACCGGCTGGGCGGCACCCGTTACGACGTGGTGGTGCTGGACCGGGACCTGCCCGGCGTGCACGGCGATGAGGTGTGCCGCCAGATCGTCGCCGGGGACTCCGGCAGCCGGGTGCTGATGCTCACCGCCGCTGGCACGATCCGCGACAAGGTGGACGGCCTCGGGCTCGGGGCTGACGATTACCTTGCCAAGCCGTTCGACTTCGCCGAACTGGTCGCCCGGATCCGGGCCCTGGCCAGGCGCTCAGCGCCCGCCCTGCCGCCAGTCTTGGAAAACGGCGATCTCTCCCTGGACCCGAGCAGGCACGTCGCCTTCCGCGCCGGGCGGCGGCTCGACCTCAGCCCGAAGGAATTCGCCCTGCTGGAGTGCCTGCTGGCGGCCGGCGGGCGGGTGGTGCCGGCGGAGGAACTGCTCGACCGGGTATGGGACGAGGCGGCCGACCCGTTCACTACGGCCGTGAAGACGACGATCCGTCGGCTGCGGAGCAAGCTAGGCGATCCGCCCGTCATCGAGACCGTCCGCGAGGCCGGCTACCGCATTGGCACCCGGTGAACGGGAAGAGGAGCCTCCGCGTGCGCCTGGCGGTGCTCTATGCCTGCCTGCTGCTCGGTTCCGGAGTCGTCCTGCTGGCCGTCGCCGCCCTGCCCCTGACGACGTTCGGCCGTGTCCAGGAGCACACCGCGGCCGGGAGATCCGGCCCGGTGCGGTCCATCACCGATGTGCCGGAAGTGCTCACCTATTCCGCCGTCGGTCTCGCTGTTCTCGCCTTGGTGTCGGTCGTCCTGGGCTGGCTGGTGGCCGATCGCGCACTGCGGCCGCTGCGGGTCATCACCGCCGCCGCCCGCGCGGTGTCCGCCAGCAGCCTGGACGAACGGCTGAGCCTGGTCGGCGGCTACGAGGAATTCCGGGAACTCGGCGACACGCTCAACGGCCTGTTCGCCCGCCTTGCGGCCGCGTTCGAGTCGCAGCGGCACTTCGTCGCCAACGCGTCCCACGAACTGCGCACCCCCCTCACCGCCGAGCGGACCGTCCTGCAGGTGGCACTGGCCGATCCCGCCGCCAGCACGCAATCGTTGCGGGCGGCCTGCCAGCAGGTACTCCGGCTCGGCGAACAGCAAGAACGCCTCGTCAACGCGCTGCTCGCGCTGGCAGGCGGCCAGAGCGGCCTGCGGCACCGGGAACCTTTCGACCTCGCCGGGATCACCGCCCAGGTCGTGGCCGGCCACCAGCATGGCGCTGACCAGCGGGGCGTGCGCCTGGCGGCCAGCCTCGGCCCGGCCGCCGCCACCGGAGACCCGGCCCTGGCCGAGAGCCTGGTAACGAACCTGGTGGACAACGCCGTGCGGCACAACATGGCCGGCGGCTACGTCCACGTCACCACCGGGTCACCCAGCGGCCGTCCCCGGCTGTCCGTCTCCAACAGCGGCCCCGTGGTCAGGTCGGCCGAGGTCGGCCGCCTGCTCGAACCGTTCCAGCAGGCCGACGGCGAGCGGACCCGCCACGAGGGGGGCCACGGGCTGGGGATGGCCATCGTCGCGGCCGTTGCCAGCGCGCATGACGCCGACCTGACCGTGGGGGCCAGGCCCCAGGGCGGCCTGGACGTCACGGTGACGTTCCGGTCCTAGCACCTCCCCCTTGCCGCCGCTGCCGCGGCACCGGCGGAGCCGCGGTCTGCCTGGTGGTGGCCGTGGGACCGGTCCTGGCCATCTTGCTCACGTGACCGGGACGCCCTACCCGCCGGGCCTGTTAGCTGTCACCCGACCCTGCATGGGGCGGGGTTCCGGCAGCCGGGGTCGCGGCCTGGCCGGCCGGAGTCTGCTCGAACGTGTAGTAAATGGCGACTATGCCGCTAATGATGAGCGAGGCGGTCGCGCTGAGGAAGGCGATTCCGATGGCCGCCAGGTAAGCGACGTTGCCGATGCCGAACCGGATGGTTGCCCGGCGGGCGCTCTCCGGACTGAAGGCGACCTTGGTGTGCCCGCGGCGGATACCGCACCAGAACAGCCCGGCGAAGCTCAGCGACATGCCCACGAACACGCCCTGGTAGAGCGCCGCCGCTAGCGAGGCGTCGTGCCCGCCGACCCGCAGATACGCGGCATTGGTGGACGTCGCGAACGGGATGGCCACGACGAAGAACAGCAGCAGGAGGTTGAGGAACAGGAGCGTTCGGTCGATCTCAGCGAAGTTCTTGAACAGCGTGTGGTGGTTGACCCAGATGATCCCGATAGTCGCGAAGCTGACCGCGTAGGCGGCGAAGGCAGGCCAGTGCGCGCCCAACTGCTCCGCGAGGCTCGGCTGATGCCGACCCGGTCCGGTCACGCTCAGGTTCAGGGCCAGGATCGTGATCGCCACGGCGAAGACACCGTCGCTGAAAGCCTCTAGCCTGTCGCTGTCCACGAAACTCCCAGGTGGGGGGGTTGTATCCAGCACCACGCTACCGCCATCCCCGGTGCCCCGTGAAAGAGCCGCCAGGGCCTCGGTGGCGAAGTCCCTGCCGCGGTCGCGCGGGCGCAGCCAGCCACCAGCACACATCCGCTGGGTACTCGCTCGTTTCCACGAGCGCGGTTGACAGCGGCAGCCACTCTCCGCACTGCAGGACCTCGCGGACAAGGCCGGCGTCGCCAAGGCCGAACTCCCAGATATCCAGTTGCTCCCCGCTGATCTGCCCCGAAGGTAACGGTCGCCTAAGTCAACGCTCAGACGGGGCCGGGACCATGCTCCGGCCCGGCGCCGGCCGCGTCGATCACGCTATCGGCGACGCTGGTGATGAACTTCAGCGATGCCTCGTCGAGCTCACGCCTGACCTGCTCGTAGGCCACCGGGGTCAGTGCTCCCGTCGGCATCTCGCAGGTGCCGCTCAGGGTCAGCATGCCCTGATCCCGGGCCGCGGCCGCAGACAGGACGATGCTGCCGTCAAGCAGGACGGCGCGCGCGCCGCCCGGCTCCACCGGTTCCCAGCGGACCGAGAGGATGACGCGGTCTGCGGCCAGGATCGCACTGTCCCCGAACGTCACCGCCACCAGCCCGGTTCCGTCGTCGGCGGACAGGCCGGGCCGGGCCCGCCCGGCTGGATGGTCGCGGTACGCGGCCTGGCGCTGCGGCAGGCTCATCATCCAGGTGGCCCCGGCTAGGTCGATCAGTCCGTCGCGGGCGTCCTGTAGCCCTGTTTCAAGTATGACCTTCGCGCCTGTCATCATGATTCCACCGCACCGCGCCGCGTGACCGCGCCGTAGGGGCGGAAGCCTTTTCGGGTACGGCCCTTGGTCACTAGCAACGCGATCCGCGACCATATTTTCGGTCCGGCGGCCGGGTGCTGGTAGCCGCCGCCTGGCCGTCGGCGAAACATAGGGACCTGGGCTAGGGCAGGTAGGGGCCAATGGCCGTAACGGGCCCGCTGCTGGTGGGGGTGCACTGCGGATATGTTCCTCAGCGACGAAGTGCGGGCCGAGGCCAGCCTCACGGCAGCGGCCGGGCGGCTGGCCGCCCTGGCCAGCGGAGCCGCATTCACCCGGGCGTCGCACGCGGCCTGGAACGTCCTGACCGCGGCGGCCGGCCCCGTCGGCACGCTGACAGCCGTGCACTGCCGGGGGCCCGTGCAGCGCGGCGCGGCAGTGACGCTGGCACTCCGGTGGGAGGCAGCCGACGCCGCCGGGCAGCGCTTCCCGGCGCTCGATGCCGACATCACCGTCATTCCAGACGGGGAGCGCGCGGTCCTCGTCGGCCTGACCGGCGTCTACCGGGCGGCACCGGGAACGAGGCCCGCGCAGCCGGCCGCCGACCTGGCCGCCGCCACCGGGATCCGCACCCTGCTCACCGGTATCGCCGCCGCGGTCAGCGAGCCCGCCGCACCCGTTACGGGGACGAGTGCGGCCGGCTGAAAGGTACGCCCGCGAGAAGAGCATGGCGCATCCCGCGGCCCCTGGTCCGCGAACGGTTCAGAGTTCGCGCACCACGATGTCCAGCGCCGTGGCGGTGTCCAGCCGCCCGCTGCCTGGCCCCGGCTCGACCGTGTAGCCGAGGGCGCGCGCCAGGTCGGCGAACTCCTCCGGTTTGGCCGGCTGCTGCCCCGATTCAAGCAGCCCCCGGGCAAGCCGCCCCTTCGTCGCCTTGTTGAAGTGCGAGACCACGGAACGCCTGGCCACGCCGTCGGACACCCGCTCGTGCAGCACCCGCACGGTGACGGCGTTCGCCCCCGGTGCCCACAGGCTGGCGTAGGCGCCCGACCGCAGGTCCACCACCAGCTGATCGCCCGCGTGGGCGCCCAGGGGAGCGCGCAATGCCCCGCGCCAGGTCGCCGACACCGAGCCCACCGCGGGCAGCTTCACCCCCGCCGAGCAGCGGTAGTGCGGGATCCGGTCACCCGGCCTTAGCACTCCCCACAGGCCCGAGAAGATCAGCACGTGATCGGTCACCACCCCCTGGCGGTGCAGGGCCGGCAGGTCGAGTGCGTCGTACAGCACCCCGGTGTACACCTCGGCCGCCAGGCCGGCCGGCGCTGAGCGCAGCTCCCGGTTACCCGCCAGTTCGCTCGCCTGGCCCGCGGTCAAGCCCAGTGCGTCCAGTGCGGCCGCCGCCCGGCCCCGGGACACCCGGACCAGCGCCCGCAGCAGTTTCTCCCGCGTCGGCGTGAGTTCGGGCAGGGCCAGGGAAGCGAGCTCGACCGGGGGCCCGTCGGCCGGGAAGGCCTTGGTCTCCGACGGCGGAAGGAAGATAAGCATCGTGGCACAGTTCCGTGGTAGGTCGCTGAGATCGCGGCCCACCTTAGCCGGAAACCAGGCCGTCAGTCGCGCCCGCCCGACGCCGAGGCGCCTACTGCCAGCGTGCAGGTACCGGCTGGCCCGAAACGTAGCTTTCATCATCGCGAAATGCCATGTCGACGCTGTGGCCGCACAGTGTTGGCGTGACCAACATTCGGGCGCTCGCGAGCGATGCCTGGGCCGCCGCGGCCGCGCGGTGTCCCAAGCACATGGCGCATGGCCCGTGTGCCGGAGTCCGCGCGGACGGGTCATGTGAGGTAACGGGGGCCGGCCGGTGCCCCTACCTGGACGTCGCGGATCGCGACTGGCCGTACCCGGGCGTTCTCACCCCCGCGTCTGGCGTCGGGGCGCCGGTGTCCGCAGGCGCCCGGGCCTGGCCGCGCTCGCCCGCCGCGGCGCGCTTCCTTGCTACGGCGGCGCAGCGGCCGGTCGTGCTGGCCGACCTGGTCGCGCCCGCCTTGTCGGCGGACGGCGTGCGCGCGTGCGCGGCCGAGATCGCCGGCTTCGCTGATGCCTGCCTGACCGGCGACCATCCCGGCGCCCGGGTGCAGTTCCCGCCTTCTTACCGGGCGCGGCTGCTGGCCGACGAGGGCGTCGTCGCGTGGGCGGGCATCAACTGCCGCGACCGGAACCGGGTCGCGATCGAGGGCGAGATCGCCGCTTGCGCGGACGCCGGGGTAGCGGGAGTGCACTGCGTGACCGGCGACCATCCCGGTACCGGGGACCGCCCGGACGCCGCCGCCGTCTTCGACCTCGACAGCATTGAGCTCGTCGGGCTGGCTGGCACGGCCGGGGCGCTGGCCGCCCGGCCACTGCGCTCGGTGGCGCACGCCCCGGCGGCACCGCCCGTGGCCAAGCGCCTCGCCCGGCTGCTGGCCAAGGTCGACGCCGGGGCGGACGTCGTGGTGGTGGATCACTGCGGCGGCGCGGGCCGGCTGGCCGACGCGGTCGCCGCGGTCCGGGCGGCCGGCTTCAGCGGCCTGGTGCTCGGCTGCGTTCCCGTCGTGACAAGCGCGGACACGGCCAAGGTGATCGCGTCGTTCGCCGCGCAGCAGCTGCCGCCGGGGTACCTCGACGCGATCATGAGCGCGCCCGACCCCGCGCAGTCCGGCCTGGCCGCCGCGGCTGCCCTGGCGCACGCCGTCCTGGCGGTGCCCGGGGTGGACGGCGTGAACTTGTCCGCCGGAGCCGGACCGGGACGGGAACGCGGCGTGATGCGGGCCATGGCCGAGGTGAGCCGCCGCGTACTCGGCGCGCGTGCCCCGAGCGGCCCGCGGCCAGCCGGGCGGGCCTCGTGAGCTGGCTGCGGTCCGCGCGGACGGCCGACGGGGAACTGGTCGACGTCGAGCTCGCCGCTGGCCTCATCGCGCAGGTCATCCCGGCCACGGGAACGCTCGCGGCGGGCGAGGCGGACCTGTCCGGCCAGGTGCTGCTGCCGTCGTTCGTCGAGCCGCACGCCCACCTGGACAAGGCGCTGACCGCCTCGCGCGCGCCGAATCGGACCGGGGACCTGCTTGGCGCGATCGCGGCCATGCAGGACATCGCGGCCACCCTGACGCACGCGGACATCGTGGCGCGGGCCGAGGCGGCGATCCGCACCCAGCTCGCACTGGGCACGACTAGCATCCGCACCCACGTGAACGTCGGCGGCCCGATGGGCATGCGGGCGCTGGCCGCGCTGATCGAGGTCCGCGAGCGCTGGCGCGGCCTGGTCGACCTGCAGCTGGTGGCGCTGGTGGCGCACCCGCTGGCCGGACAGGCCGGGCGGGACCTGCGCCACGCGCTGCGCGAGGGGGCCGACGTGGCCGGCGGCTGCCCGCACCTCGACCCGGAGCCCGACCGCGCGGTGGGCATCTGCCTGGACGCCGCGGGCGCGGCGGGCGTCCCGCTCGACCTGCACACCGACGAGACGCTCAACCCGCGGCTGCTCACCCTGGGGACAATGGCCGACCTGGTGCTGAGCACCGGCTTCCCGCATCAGGTGACCGCCAGCCACTGCGTGAGCCTGGCGGTCCAGGACGCGCCGACGCAGCAGCGGGTGGCCGAGCGGGTAGCACAGGCGCGGATCGCCGTCGTCGCGCTGCCGCAGACCAACCTCTTCCTGCAGGGCCGCGACCACCCGGTGGCCGCGCCGCGCGGCCTGACCGCCGTCGGGCCGCTGCGGGCGGCGGGCGCGACGGTCGCCGCGGGCGGCGACAACCTGCGCGACCCGTTCCACCCGGTCGGCCGGGGCGACGCGCTCGAGGTGGCCGCGCTCATGGTCACCTGCGGCCACCTGAGTCCCAGGGCCGCGCTGGACTCGGTCACGGCGGCACCGCGCGCGGCGCTCGGCCTGCCGCCGGCCTGGATCGCCCCGGGCTGCCCGGCCGACCTGGTCGCCCTGCCCGGTGCCGACGCGCTGGCGGCGCTGGGCGCGGCAAGCGCGCACCGCACCGTCTGGCGGGCCGGCACGGTGGTGGCCCGTACCACTGTCCGCACCGAGATCGCCTCCCCGCCGCCCGGCCAGGCGCCCCCGCCCGATCACGCACAGTCAACCGCGATGGAAGGAGCCGCCCCATGACGACGGCCACAAGTGCGCCGGCGTTGCGCTTCTCCGGCGTCACCAAGAAGTTCTCCGGTGGCACGACGGCACTGGCCGACGCGAACCTGGAGGTGTCACCGGGCGAGTTCGTCGCGGTGGTGGGGCCTTCCGGCTGCGGCAAGAGCACGCTGCTGCGGATCGCGAGCGGCCTTGACGAGGTGAGCGGCGGCACCGTCGAGGTCGGCGCGAAACAGCTCGGCTACGTCTTCCAGGACGCGACCTTGCTGCCCTGGCGCACCGTCGCGCAGAACGTCGGGCTGCTGGCCGAGCTGGAGAAGATGGACAAGCGCGAGCGGGGGCGCCGGATCACCGAGGCCCTTGCCCTGGTCGGCCTGGCCGGCTTCGAGAAGCACCTGCCGCACCAGCTGTCCGGCGGGATGCGGATGCGGACCTCGCTGGCCCGGTCGCTGGTCCTCGACCCGGACGTCTTCCTGTTCGACGAGCCGTTCGGCGCGCTTGACGAGATCACCCGGGAGCGGCTGAACGACGAGCTGCTGCGCATGTTCGAGCTGCGCGGGTTCGCGGCGCTGTTCATCACCCACTCAGTGGCGGAGGCGGTATTCCTGTCCACCCGCGTGGTCGTGATGAGTGGCCGGCCGGGCCGGGTGATCGCCGACATCCCCGTGCCGTTCGACTACCCCCGGGCGCCTGAGCTGCGCTATACCCCGGAGTTCGGCCGCCTCTGCGGCGAGGTTTCCCAGCTGCTGCGGGAGCTGTGATGAGCGCCGCGCGGACCGGCACCGGCGCCCCGGCCGGCCACCAGGAAGCCATTGACACGGAACGGGTGGTGGCTACTGCCGCGGGCCCGGCGCTGCCAGCCCGGGCCGGACGGCGGGCGGCGTCGCTCGGCAGCCGGGTCGGGCTGCCGATCCTGGTCGCGGGCGTGATCATCGGGCTGTGGTACCTCGTCACCGAGGTCGCGCTCAACCAGTACCAGCGGTTCATGCTCCCGCCGCCGCACCGGGTGCTCGAGGTCGGGTTCTTCACCTGGGGCAACTTCACCGCGCTGATGGGCGCGCTGCGGTGGACGGCGCAGGTCACCTTCATCGGGCTCGCGATCTCGATCGTGCTCGGAGTCGGCGCCGCGGTCGCGATGAGCCAGGCCAAGTGGGTGGAGAACGCCCTGTACCCCTGGGCGGTCGTGCTCCAGACGGTGCCGATCCTGGCGCTCACCCCGATGCTGAGCTTCTTCTTCGGCTTCGCGCTGACCCCCCGCATCATCGTCGCGGTCATCATCGCGTTCTTCCCGATCGTGTCCAACACCCTGTTCGGCCTCCAGTCGGCCGACCGGAGCATGCACGACCTGTTCACGCTGCACAAGACCAGCCGCTGGACCAAGCTCTGGAAGCTGCAGTTCCCGGCCGCGCTGCCGGCCATGTTCGCCGGGTTCCGGGTGTCGGCGGGCCTGGCCGTCATCGGCGCGATCGTCGGCGAGCTGTTCTTCAAGCAGGGCCAGGCCGGCCTGGGCACCAACATGTCCGTCTACACGTCGCTGACCGAGGGGGAGCAGCTGTGGGCGAACGTGCTGACCGCGAGCCTGCTCGGCATCGTCGTCTTCGTCTTCTTCGGCTGGCTTTCCCGGCGGGTGGTCGGCCGCTGGTACCTGCCCAGCTCCCGCTGAACGACCCAGCCAAGCACACACTCACCGGCAGCGTGGCCGCACCCATGGCACACCCCAGGCCGCGAGCGGCCTTGACCATAATGGAGAGACACATTGCGCAACCCCCGTAGCAGAACCCGCGGCAGAACCGCGGCGACCGTCGCCGCGGCGGCGGTCGGCACCGCCCTGGCGCTCACCGCCACCGCCTGCTCGAGCAGCAGCAGCAGCAGTGCCACGGCGCCGGCGTCGGGCACCTCGTCCGCGTCCGCCGCGGGCATCCCGGCGGCGGACAACCTGAAGGCGGCCGGCTGCCCGTCCACGATCGTGCTGCAGACCGACTGGAACCCGGAGGCGGAGCACGGCGGCCAGTACGAGCTGGTCGGTCCGAACCCGACGATCAACACCGGCGCCAAGTCAGTGACGGGCGAGCTTGTCGCGCACGGCGGCATTGACACCGGCGTGAAGATCCAGATCCGCGCGGGCGGGCCGGCCATCGGGTTCCAGACGGTGACGTCGCAGCTGTACAAGGACACCTCGATTACCCTCGGGTATGTCGGCACGGACGAGCAGATCGCGCTGTCGGCGACGCAGCCGACCGTCGCGGTGCTGGCCGGCCTTGAGATCAGCCCGCAGATCATCCAGTGGTCGCCCGCGGCCCACCCGACCTGGAAGACGATCGCGGACATCGGCAAGACCAGCACCCCGGTGCTCTACTACCAGGGCGCCTCCTACATGGACTACCTGATCGGCAACGGAATCCTGAAGAAGAGCCAGGTCAACGGCTCCTACGACGGGACGCCGACGGTGTTCGTCGCGTCCGGCGGGCAGGACGCCGTGCAGGGCTTCGCCACCGCCGAGCCGTACATCTGGTCACACAACGTCCGCACCTGGGACAAGCCGCTGAAGTACCAGCTGATCGCGGATGCCGGGTTCAACTTCTACCAGCAGGCGATCGGGGTCCGTAAGGGCGACCTGGCGTCCCTCACCCCCTGCCTGAAGAAGCTCGTGCCGATCATGCAGCAGGCCATCGTGGACTACGTCGCGAACCCGGCGCCGACCGAGAAGCTGATCCTGAACCTGGTCACCGCCTACAACAACGGCTGGACCTACACCCAGGGGACCGCGGACTACGCGGTGGCGACGATGAAGCAGCTCGGCATCATCGGCAACGCGCCGTCGGGCGCCCTCGGCGGGTTCGCCGACTCGCGGGTGCAGCAGCTGATCGGCATCCTCGCGCCGATCTACGCCAAGCAGGGCAAGCAGACGCTGACCGGGCTGAAGCCGTCCGACATCGTCACCAACCAGTTCATCGACCCGTCGATCAGCCTGAAGTAGTAAGCCCTCAAGCAGGGCAGACCCTGAAGTAGGGAAGACAATGCCTGACGCCAGCTTGATGCCTGGCCCGCACGGAGCCGGGGAGCGCGCGCTCCCCGGCTTCGACCGGGCTGCGCTTCCCAGGGTCACCCCGCTCCCGTTCGGGATCATTCAATCGCTCAAGGCCGACCTGGAAAGGGAACTCGGCGCCGACGCGGTCAGCACCAGTGAGGCCGCCCGCCTGTCGGCGTCGACCGACTGGGCGCACATGAGCCCGGTGCTAGAGCCGCTGCTGCCCGGCGGCGTCGCCGACGTCGTCGTGACGCCCCGCGATTCCGCGGGGATCGCGGCGGCGGTCGGCGCGGCGCACCGGCATCGCGTCCCGGTCACCGTGCGCGGCCAGGGCACGGGCAATTACGGGCAGGGGATCCCCCTGTACGGGGGGCTGGTGATCGACACCAGCCGGGCGAACCGGATCGTCAGCGTCGGCGACGGGGAGATCCGGGCGGAGGCGGGCGCGTCGTTCGTCATGATGGAGAAGGCCGCCCGCGCGACCGGCCAGGAGCTCGCGATCCTCCCGTCCACGGTCGGCTCCACCATCGGCGGGTTCATCGCCGGCGGATCAGGCGGCACCGGCTCGATCGCGAACGGGGCCATCTGGGACGGGTACCTGCACTCGCTGCTCGTCGTCCCGTGCACCGACGACGCGACGCCAGTCGAGGTGCCGTTCCCTGACAACACCGCGATGGCTCACGCGTTCGGCGTGAGCGGCGTGATCGCCGAGGCGACCGTCGAGCTCAAGCCCGCGCGGACCTGGACCGGGCTGTTCGCGTCGTTCCCCGACCTCGATGGGGCGGTCGCGGCGGGCGAGGCGCTGTTCGGCCTTGAGCCGACGCCTCGGCTGCTGTCCCTTGACGAGGCCGGGATCGTGGCGACCTACCGGCCCGTCGACCCCGCCATGTCCGATGACCGGGTCAGCGTCCGTGGGATCGTCACCGAGGAAAGCGTGCCGGACGCGGCCGCGATCGTCGAGCGGCACGGTGGCAGGGTCGACGCCGTGCGCCCCAAGGGCCCGGCGCTGATCGCGTCGCTGTCGTATAACCACACGACCTACCGGGTGCGTAAGCTGCGGCCCGAGCTGACCCACCTGCAGTGCATGGGCCCAGGCCTCACCCGCCGCCGCGCCGAGGTGGCCAGCCTGGTGCCCGAATCGCTGATCCACCTGGAGGGGTTCCGCACCGCCCGCGGCCGGGACTGGGTATCGATGCTCTTCCTCCGCTACGACGGCCCCGACGTCCTCTACCGGCAGATGAAGGAGCTGGCCGGGGTCGAGGTTTACGTGGACGACCCGCACACCTGGGTGCTGCACACCCTGCGGCTCGACGACGTCCGCGCCGCCGCGCGGAAGTTCGACCCCGACGGCCTGCTCAACCCAGGGAAGCTGCTATGACCGCCATGCTAGGAGCACCATCTCCGCCACGCAGGCCTACGGCACCGTAGTAGATGCGTTCGCTGTCGTGGTGGTAAGGCTGGCTGGTGCGACCTGGATGCCTGCCGCCAGCGTACCGGCGTGCAGGCGGCGGTCCCAGACGGCGACGATGAGGTCGGCCTTGTCGACGGCTAGGGCGCTGGCCAGGTGCACCGCGTCCGCGCCGCGCAAGGCATGGCTCTTCGCGAGCTGGCCGGCCCTGCGCGGGTGCGGGCGGGCGCCGGCCACGGGCCGGCCTGCCGATACGGCCCGGCCGATGACGCCGTCAGCGGCCAGGCGCTGCAGCGTGGCGGTAGCGGACATGCCCAGCATTCGCGCGACCGGGACTCCCCTGGAGGGAGCCAGGCCGTCACAAGCCCGAAACCTCGGCGCCACGATGGGATGGTTAGCTAATGAGGCGGCCTCGCGGGCAGCCGGCGGGCAGTTCCCGCCTCCGCGCGGCCGGTTGAGGAACGGTTTCCGACGTGACCGCTACCTTCCCCAGTTCCCTCTCCGACCGCGCTGAACGGGTGACCCGCCACGACGGGCCGGACCACTTCGTGATCTCCGAGCAGCCCGTGCTGCGCCGCTTCTGGTACGCGGCCTGCTTCTCGGCCGATGTCACCACCGGGCCGGTCGCCCGCACCGTCCTCGGGACCAAGCTCGTGCTGTGGCGCGCAGCACCCAACCGTTCGGTCAGTGCCGCCCTTGATCTTTGCGCGCACCGCGACGCGCCGCTGTCCAAGGGCTGGGTAGCCGGCTGCCACCTGGTCTGCGCCTACCACGGCTGGGAATGGGACGCGGCCGGCCGGACCAAGCGGATACCGCAGTTCCCCGAGTCCCCCCACCCGACCAAGAGCGGCCTGACGATGGTCGCCGCGCAAGAGCGTTACGGCCTGGTCTGGGTGTGCCTGGACGACGACCCGGTCGCGGGCATCCCGCCGGTGCCCGAGTACGGCGCGCCCGGCTGGCGGGTGGTGCCGGAGTACGAGTACCGCTTCGCCTGCACGGCGATGCACCTGCTGGAGAACAACTTCGACCCGGGCCACGTCGCCTTCGTGCACCGCGGCACCTTCGGCAACCCGGACCGGCCGGAGCTGACCGACACCGAGGTCACCCGGACGCCGTACGGGATAAGGACGTCGGGGAAAGTTCCGGTCGACGCCAGGCCAGGGGAGGCCGGCGCCACGGTGCGGACCACCGTGTCCAAGGTCTACGCGCCGTTCTTCGGGCACATCCACATCACCTATCCCGACGGCCTGCGGCACGTGATGGTCAAGGCGATCACCCCGGTCGACGACACCCACTGCTCACTGGCCCAGGTCGTGCTGCGCACCGACACCGAGGCGGACCGCCCGGCGGCCGACATCCTGGCCTTCGACGTGGCGGTGGAGAACGAGGATCGCGACATGCTCGAGTCGCTGCCCGCCCCGTTCCCCCTCGCGCCCCGCCTCAACGCGCACGCCCGCGCCGACCGCAACTCCCTGGCCATCCGCCGCCTGTGGACGGACCTGGTCACCGGCCGCTGGCAGCCCGCCTACTGATACTCCGGTTGCCCGCGAGGACGGCGGCCGCCGTGTTGCGGCCGCTGGCGCCCCAGACGCCCGCGCCGGGGAAGGTGCCCGCGCCCGTCAGGTACAGGCCGTGCACCGGGGTCCGGTACCGGCTGAGCTCCGGCTGGCGCGCGGTCAGCGCCGCGACCACGCCGCCGGGGAAGGACGGGGCGTAGCCGCGCGTCATGGAGAACTCGCGCTCGTAGTCGGGCGGCGTCATCACCCGCCAGTCGCGCACCGACTCAAGCAGGCCCGGCTCGCACAGCGTGGCGAGCCGCTCCAGCCAGGACCACGGCTCTTTCGAGGTTGCCCAGCCGCCGCGCAGCGCGTACGGCGTCCACAGCACCTCCAGGCTCAGCACATGGGAGCCCGGTGCTGGCCGCATCGTCTCGTCGAGCGCTGACGGGGTGTTGAGCAGGAACATCGGCGGGTCGGCGACCGAGCCGTCGCGCAGCCGGCGGGCGGCCGCGATCTGCTGGCCCGGGCTCGGGCTGACCGAGGTCGTCGGGACGTTGCGGGAAGCCGCCGGCAGCACGTCCTCGGGCAATTCCGCGACCGGGCGCAGCACCGGAAGCGAGCTGACGACCGCGTCCAGCTTCGACTCGTACCCGTCGCGCTGTGGCCTGCTCGCCCACTGAGCACGCAGCTTCGCGGCCGCGGGCACCCCGTCGAGCCAGTCCACGAGCAGCGTCCGCGGGTCGCAGGCGCTGATCACGGTGCCGGCCGCTACCTGCCGCCCGTCCGCCAGGCGGACGCCGCGCACCCGGCCGCCGCAGACGGTGACGCCGGCCACCCGCGCGCCAGTGACGATCCGCCCGCCGTGCGCCGTGACGAAGCTGGCCAGCGCCGCCGGGAGCGCGCCGCTGCCGCCAGCCGGGCGTCCGACGCCGATGAGGTGCCTGGTCGCGAACCCGAGGGCGGCCAGCCCGGTGCCGGGCGTGTCGGGCGGCAGCCCCCAGACGGCGGGGCCGTTGGTCGCGGCCGCGGCGATCAGCCACGGCGGGAAGCCGAAACGGGACAGCACGTCAAGGAGGCTGAGCCTGCTCCAGCGCAGCAGCGTCGCACTGCCGCGCAAGCCCCGGCGCAAAGCCGCCGCGGCCATCGCCGGGGTGCTGGCGGGCTGCCCCTGCACAGCGATCATCAGCCGGGCGGCGGGCAGCGCCTCGCTGAGGTACCGGCGGTACGCCCGGGCCAGCGCCGGCCCGCCGAACGCGGTGCCGGGCACCGGGTCGCCGCCCGCGGCCGGGCTGCGCGCAAGCCCGTCGAGGGTCCGCTCGATGGAGCGCCACTGGACGAACACCGGTGCCCCGCCCCAGCCCACCGCGACCTGCACCGGGTCCACCGCAAGGTAACGCAGCCCGTGCGCGGCCAGGTCCAGGTCCTCGACGATGCCGCTGGCGAGCACCATGGTGTGGTCGCAGTTGCAGATGTTCACCCGGGCGCCGATGGCGTCGACGGTGGAGGCGCAGCCGCCCGGCTCATCGCGCGCCTCAATCAGCACCACCTCGCGCCCGGCCCGCGCCAGGTAGGCGGCGCAGGCCAGCCCGTTATGGCCGCCGCCGACGACGACGATCTCGGCCCGATCAGGCAGCGTCACCCCCCGTTCCTCGTCATCATCGGGCGCGGGCACCGGGGCCGCCGGGGCACCGTCCGGTCACCGGGGCGGGCGCGGGTCGAAGCGCGCTATCTCCGCCAGCGACTGCGCGGCGGTGGTGATCATCGCCTCGTACTTCTGCTTGCCGTGCTCGGCGGTCGCCCCGGTCGGGTCGCCGAGTGTCCCGTCGGTCCCGAAGTCGTTGCTCAGCCAGCCGAACGACACCGGCTTGCCGAACCCGACTTGGTCGAAGGACGCGAGGTGCTCGGGCACGCCGCGCTGGCCGAGCTCGAGCCGGACGAGGTCGGGCCGCAGGTGCAGCATCACCGAGGTCTCCTCCAGCCCGGCGTGAATGCCCAGGCCGAGCTCCAGCGCGGTCGAGGCGCCGCCCTGGTCGGGCGGGACCGACGGGTGCATGACGAACGTCTGCAGGCCGTGCGCCAGCCGGATGTCCCTGCTGGCGACCTGCAGCAGGGCGCTGTTGCCGCCGTGCCCGTTGAGGAAGACCAGCTTGCGGGCCGCCGTGGTGGCCACGCAGCGCGCGATCTCGTCGAGCACGGTCAGCATGGTGGCGGCCGACAGCCACAGCGTGCCGGGCGACCAGGCGTGCTCGTTGGACTTGCTGACCGCCATCGACGGCAGCAGCAGCAGGCCGAGCTGGTCGCCGTAGCCGGCCACCACGTCGCGGGCGAGCGAGTCGGCGACGACAAAGTCGGTGTTCAGCGGCAGGTGCGGGCCGTGCTGCTCGGCCGAGCCGACCGGCAGGATCGCGATGGTCTGCGGGCTCAGCCCGCCAAGGTCGGGGCCGGTCAGCTCGGTCCAGATTCTGGTCACCGGGTTACCTCGATGTCTGCTGGCAGTAGCGGGAAGACTTCCTCGGCGAAGCGGGTCAGCTGCTCCTTCGCGCGCGCGTAGGCGTCGCCCGGCATGGCCGGGAAGATCACCAGGTCGGTCAGGCCGAGCAGCTCGTCGAGGACGGCGATCGCCGCGGCCACCTCGGCCGCCGTGCCGACCGCCCACGGTCCCTGGCTCATCGACTCCTCGAGCGTGGGCACGAAGTCACCGCCGGCCGGGCGGCCGTCGGGCCCGAGGTAGCCGCGGCCCCAGCCGTAGGGCGCGAGGAAGCGCCAGAACTCGTCGTGCCCGTCGCGGATCTCCGCCATGGCCTGCTCCCTGGTGTCGGCCAGGCCGATGTTGAGCACCAGCATCCGCTTCTCGCCGCGCCGCAGCGGCCGGCCGTGCACTGCCTGGTAGGTGGCGGCGAACGCGTGCCAGTCGGCGGCGAGCCGGTTGCGCTCCTTGAGCCAGAAGACGCCGCCGAGCCCGCGGGTGGGGACCGCCCGCAGGGTCGGCGGGCTGGTCACGGCCTGCCAGGTCTCGTAGGGGTAGGCGGGGCGGGGCACCAGGGTCAGCTCCGACACCTCGCCGCCCCGGTCGGGGATCCCGGGCGGCGGGAGGCAGAAGTGCTTGCCGGAGTAGCTGAAGGCCTCCTGGTGCATGGCCAGGCCAAGGACGTCGAGGCTTTCCTCGGTGACCTCGCGGTTGACCCGGTCCGCCTCGGCCGCCGACGGGTTGTCATACGAGCCGACCGACACCCGTCCGGCGGTGAGCGGCAGCATCTCGCGCGGCACGGTGCCGCGGCCGACGCCGAGGATGCCGCGCCCGCCGCTGAGGTTGTGCAGCAGCGCGAAGTCCTCGGCCAGCCGGAGCGGATGCCACTGTCCCAGCACGTTGAACATCGTCCCGATCCGGAGCCTGCTGGTGCGGGCGGCCAGGAACGCGGAGAACAGCAGGCCGTTCGGCACCACCTCGTAGCCCTCGTGCTGGAAGTGGTGCTCGGTCAGCCAGAAGCTGTCATAGCCGAGCCGTTCCGACAGTTCCCCGCAGGCCAGCAGTTCGCGGTGGGCGTGGTCGACGGGTACGCGGCCGTACCTCCGGTCAAGCGGAGGCGGGCCGGACAGCCCGGCGTCGGGCATCTCGACGCCGCCGAACATGAAGACCCCAACGCGCACCGGCCGTCGCCTTCCGTTGATGTTGACCTCGTCAACATGCTGCGGATGCCACGTCACGCCCGCGTCAGCCCGGTGTTTCGGCCCCGCTAATTCGGCCCGCTAATTCGGCTCGTGCGCGCTGCTGGTGCGCGCGCCCGGCGGGCGGTTCTGCTGGATGACCACCAGCCGGGCCTCCTCGTCGCTGAGGCTGCGCCAGCGGTGCCGGTAGCCGCCCGGGTAATAGACGCTGTCCCCGGCGGCCACCACGTGCAGCTCGCCCTCGACCTCGAGCTCGATCAGCCCGCGGACCACGTAGACGAACTCCTCGCCTTCGTGGCGGTAGTACTCGTCGAAGTCGCGGGGCGCCCCGTTGAACTCCACCGGCAGCATCGCGCGCTCGCCGCGAACCAGCGGGCGGACCGAGCCACCGGGGGAGTCGACCAGCGCGACCTCGGCCGCCGTTCGCCGCACCACGCTCACCGGCTCGGCGTACGGGACGGCGGGCAGCTCGGACGCGGCCATCAGCGCCTGCGCGGTGCTGCCGAGCGTAGCGGCGATCGCCGTCAGCGACCTCATGCTCGGCCTGGTGAGCCCGCGCTCAAGCTGGCTGAGGAAGGAGTGGCTGAGCCCCGCGCTCGCGGCGACCTCCACCAGGGTCATCCCGAGCAGGTGACGCCGCGCGCGGATCGCGCCGCCGAGGCGCGCCCCGACGTCTTCGGTGGAGCGGGTCACCGTGCGCCGGTCACGCCGCCGCCAGCGGGCGGAGCACGGTGAACTCGGCGAACTCATGCCGGGAGGCCGGGCGCCGCAGCAGGTCAGTGCCTGGCCTGCCGGTGCTGGACCCGTCCACGATCGCCTCGAAGGCGTCGGCCGCGGCGCGCAGGAAGCCCGGCCGCACGCGGTAGCGGAGCGTGTGGGCGGGGTAGATCTCGGTCAGCGCTCCCGCGAGCTGATCGGCCAGCTTGCGCAGCGTGGCCGCGAAGACCTCGATCTCGGTGTCCGGCGTGTGCGCCCAGAAGTCGCCGGTGATCAGCGTGTCGCCGGCGAACAGCAAGCCCGCTCGCTCGTCGAGCAGGCACAGCGAATCCGGCGAGTGACCAGGCGTGTGCAGCACCGTCAGCTCCCGCCCGCCCAGGTCGAGGCGCTGACCGTCGGCCAGCGGGGCCGGCTCGGGCCCGCCCGGCACGGTCCACCGGTCGGCGCCTTCCGGCAGCGGGCGGGGCCGCGTCGCCGCCGTGAACAGGTGGAAGAACCGGTCGTCGGATTCCCGGGCGCGCTGGTACGCCCCGAGCTGCGCGCGGGCCACCTCAAGGTAGCCCGTGAGGTACTCGCGGCCGACCGGCTGCGTCAGCGCGGCGGCCGCGAGCGGGTGCGCGGCCACGTCCGCGAAGCGCCAGTTGCCGCCGCGGTGGTCGCTGTGGCCGTGCGTGTTGACGACGAGGACGGGCCGGTCGGTGAGCTGTCTCGCCGCCAGCCCGATGTCCGCGATCCCGAGCCCGGTGTCGATGAGGACGGCCCGCTCCGCGCCCGCGACGAGGAAGCAGTTGACGTGACCGGGCTCGCCGACCAGCCAGGTGCCCGGCTGGAGACCGTCGAGCGCGAACCAGCCGTCCCCGCTCACCGCCGCCCCCGCACCGTTGCCCCTGCCACCGTTGCCCCTGCCACCGTTGCCCCTGCCACCGGTGTCACCGTCACCGCAGAGCCGCCGAGCTGGCCAGCGCGGCCCGGTCCTCGTCGTCGGTTTCCGCCAGCGGCCCGCGCCGCACCAGGTCGGCGAAGCCGCCGTCGGGCGACATCAGGGTGATCGAGTACATCCGGCCCGCACCGGTGTTCCTGATGAAGTGCACTGAGGTCTGCGGCAGCACCAGCGTGTCCCCGGCCCTGACCGCCACCTCGGTGCCATCGCAGTTCGCGACGCCCTGCCCGGCCAGGAACAGGAAGAGCTCAGTGGAGGCCGGGTGGCTGTTCGGCGGCTGAGACCCGCCCGCGTCCCATGACTCGAGGATCACCGTTACCGGCGATACCTCGGGCCCGGCGAGCACCCCGAGGCGGACCGTGTCGCCCGCGCTGATGTAGTGCATCTGGAGGTCTTCCGGGCTGATCGAAATCGGCAGCATCCTTAGCGTTCCCCGTCCAGGAAGGCGGTTGAGGTGGTGACGAATCCGAAGCACTGCGCGACGTTGTAGACCGTGGCGTCAAAGCAGTACGCCGGGGAGGTCGTGGCGGCGCAGTCCTCCAGCAGCACGACGTCGTAACCGATGCACGCGGCATCGGCCAGGGTGGCAAGCACGCACTGGTCGGCGTTGACGCCGGCGAACAGCAGGGTGGTGACGCCGAGGTTGCGCAAGACCGAGTCGAGGGGCGTGTCGAAGAAGCCGCTCATCCGGTACTTGTCGACCGATACGTCGCCCGGCTCGGGCTTGAGCTCGTCGACGATCGCCGCGGACCAGCTCCCGGCCTGGAGCGTGGGGCTGCCGCCCGGGCGGGCGGGCACGCCGATGCCGTTGCCCCGGCCGTCGGGGTCGTACACGTGCAGCACGCCAGGCGGAAGGTTCGCCCGGTCCGGGCGGTTGCCCCAGTTCAGCCAGACCACCGCGCAGGAGTTCGCCCGCAGCCACGGCAGCAGCTCCCGCAGCGGCCCGATCGGCGCCCGGGCCGGGGCGACGTCGACCCCGATGGAAGCCAGCCAGCCGGCCGGGTGGCAGAAGTCGTTCTGCATGTCCACCACGACGATGGCCGTCCGGGCGAGGTCAAGCGTGAGCGTCTGCGGCCTTGCCGCGGCGGTGACGGGCGACGACGGCACCGGTTCCCGGCGCAGGTCCACCGAGCCGGGGCCAACACCCCAGCTGTTGCGTGCCGCTCCCAGGCGAATGTTGACCACACCAAGATTCTCGGCGCGAGACGTTACCCCGGGGTTACCCGGACATTGCCTTGCCCGCGCTCAACCCCGCAACGCCGGCAGTACGTCGCCGAGCAGCACGTCCAGGGTGCGCAGCGCGCTCGCGTCGTCGTGCCCGAGCACGACCGACAGGTCGTCGACGCCAAGCGCCCGGTAGGCGGCGAACGCGTCCGTCAGCTGGGCCGCCGAGCCGGCCACCACGTGCCGCGCGACCTGCTCGCCGTCCGGGACGCCGGTTCCGGCCTCGGCGTAGATCCGGTGCGCGAGCAGCCCCCCGTTCAGCTCCCGCCACAGCCGCGCGACCGGCTCAAGCTCGGCCGGGGTGGCCCGGGAGGCCTGGAATGGCAGGCCGAGGCGGGCGGCCAGGCGCATGGTGGCAAGCTCGCCCGCCAGCCACACCGGCGGGCCCTGCGGCGTGTACGGCGCCGGGGAAAGCGTGTCTCCGGCCAGCTTCGCCCGCAGCTCGCCGAGGCGCCGCCGGAACTCCCCGCCCCGCCCGGCCGGGTCGATGCCGCGGTAGGCGAGCTCGTCGGCCCAGAAGCCCGCCGTCACCGCGAGCACGAAGTTGCCCGTGGTGAGCTGGTCAAGCGTCGCCGCCTCGCGGACGAGCCAGTCGATGTCACGAACCGGCAGCACGGCGGCGGTGATCCCGATCCGCGTGCCCGGGTAGCGGCCGGCCAGGTACGCGAGCTCGGTCAGCGACTCAAGCCCGCCCCGCCACCCCGCGAAGTCCGGGCGGCGGAACAGCCCGTCGCCCAGCCACAGGCTGTCGATCCCGCCCGCGACCGCCGCCCCGGTCAGTTCGAGGGTCGCGGCGCGGTCCGCGCCGTACGGCGATATTCCAATGCGCATGGCAGAACTTAACTACATACCCGGGGGAGGGGATTGGCCCGGCGGGCAACTACGGGGTGGCTTCCGCGGGTCATCGTGGTACCACCCGGGCGGTGCCGTTACCGCCGTGCCTTGGTGGCGAAACCCATGTAGGAGACGGCGGTACTGCTTACCTGCCCCACGTCAAGTCGCCGGCTGAGCTCCCCGTAGGAGATCCGCCCCAGCCGTGCGCTGGCCAGGCCGCGGAGCGCGGCGAGGAGCGTTGCCCGTGCGCCGAGGCCGGTCATCTCGCCGGGGGTCAGTCCGCGGCGTTCCAGGGTGGCAGCCAGTTCGGCGGGCGTGATGAACATGTCCCAGTCGTGGAACGCGATGTCGGTCAGCCTGGTCAGCGGCCACTGCTGCATCGCCTTGATCGCGAGCAGCTTGCTCGTGCGGGTGCGGTTAATGGTGTCGAACAGGTAGATGCCGCCGGGCTCGAGCACCCGGGCCGTTTCACTGATCACCCGGTCCACGTCGCGGACGTGCTCGAGTACGTCGCAGCAGCAGGCCACGCCGAAGGCGGCGTCCGGCACCGGCAGTTCCTCGCCCGCCCCGACCCGGTAGTCGATGCGCAGGCCGCGCCCGGCCGCGTGGGCGCGCGCCGCGTCCACCGAGGCCGGCGACGGGTCGACCCCGGTCACCCGGCAGCCCAGGGCGGCGAACTCCTCGGCCAGGAACCCGCCGCCGCAGCCGATGTCCAGCACCCGCAGCCCGGCCACCCCGGCACCGGAATGCCGGGCGAGCACGCCACGGAAATAGGCCAGCCGGCCCGGCGTGACGCTGCCGTGCAGCAGGTTAAGCGGGCTCGCCTCGTCCCACCAGGACCCGCCCAGCCGGTCGTACACGTCATTGTCAACGAGCCCCGCCATGACACGAAGCGTAAGCGGGCGCTCGGCCTGCCGAGGATAACCAGGTTCGCCGCGTAGCAGAGCATGGCAACAGCGGTCAGCAACGCCATGCCGAGCGACGCGCCGTTGCTGCCGTCGCGGGTGAAGGACTCGCCGGCCCCGAACGCGCCGAGCAGCACCAGCAGGCCAGCCACGGTGGTGGCGATGGACGGCGTGTGCCGAGCCTGGACCGCCCGCACCACCAGCATGATGGCGGCGATGATCAGCGCGATGCCCAGGATCACATGGATCGCGATCAGCGGGCCGGAGAACATGCCGACGGACTTGCCGCTGGCCGGCGCGGTTCCGTACAGGCCGTAGGCGGTACCGAGCACGAACTGGACGACCAGCATCGTCAGGGCGCCGAAGCTGGCCATGCGGATGCGGTTGGCAGCCTTCGCGGGCAGCGCCACGGGAGTCTCCAAAGTGGGGATTGACATGTACTACACCGTATAGAACAACCGGCCATCCGCCCTGTCCGTTAGGTGGAATCACCGCTGTCGAGGTGGCTGCAAGCGATCGCGCGCGGTAGCGTTCCGCTAACCTACAGCACTGAGTCCTGATCAGGCCGCGCCGGCGCGGACCCGAGTGCGGTGCGCACCGCTTTCAGCAGCGTCTCAGCGGTGAACGGCTTCTGAAGCAGGGCGAACTCCGGGCGGGCGGTCTGCCCGTCGCGCAGCCTTTCCGCGCTGTAGCCGGACATGTGCAGGGCTGGCACGCCGGGTTTCAGCTTGCGGACTAGTTCCGAGAGTTCCGCGCCGGATATCCGGGGCATGACGGAGTCGGTCAGCAAGAGCTGGAAGTCGTGGCAGGACACCAGGGACAGCGCTTCCTCACCGGTTTCCGCCTCCAGGGTGTAGTAGCCGTTGTTGCGCAGGATCCGGACGGTGCTCCGCAGTATCGCGGGCTCGTCATCGACCACCAGGATGGTTGTCGGGCGCCCGCTGCCGGACGGGGCTTGACGCGGTGCGGGGACGTCGGCGGCCGGGAGGTAGACGTGGATGGTGGTGCCCGCGCCCGGCGCGGAGTCAACCTTGACGGCGCCGCCGGTCTGAGTGATCAATTCGTGCACGGTGGCCAGGCCGAGGCCCTCGCCCCGGCCGACGGGCTTGGTGGTGAAGAGCGGCTCGAAGATCCGGGCGGCCACGTCCGCGGCCATGCCGACGCCGGTATCGCTGACGGCCAGTTCCACGTACCGGCCGGGCCGCGGGTCGCTTGGCGAGTCCGGGTCCCCGGCGCCGAAATCCGCGCGGCCGGTCCTTATCGTTACAGCGCCGCCGGCGGGTGTCGCGTCGCGCGCGTTGACCGCGAGGTTCAGCAGCACTTGCTCGAGTTCCGCGCGGTCGGCCACCGTGGGCAGCGGCACCGCGGCAAGCTCGAATCGCTGCTTGACCCGGCTGCCGATGCTGGCGGCGGTCAGCTCGCGGACGCCGTCAATGACGTCGTTGAGGTCGACCGCCGCCTGACGGCCCGCCTGCCGCTGGCTGAAGATGAGCAGTTCCCTGGTCAGCTGGCTAGCTCTCTCCGCTGCCGCCTGGATCTGCTCTAGGTCAGCGCGGACGGCCGGCCGGTCGGTCGTGGCTTCGAGCACAAGCCCGGCGTAGCCCACGATGGCGCCGAGCAGGTTATTGAAGTCATGGGCGAGCTCGCCGGTCAGCCGGCCTACCGTTTCCATCCGCTCGCCCTGCCGCAGCCTGGCGGTCAAGGCGGCGAGCGTGGCCTCGGCCCGGTTGCGGCCGGTCATGTCCCTGGTCACGGTGACGGCCCCGGTCACCGCGCCGTCCGCGTTCTTGACCGGGGCAGCCGAGAATGACACGTCGATGACAACGCCGTCCTTGCGCGCACGCCGGCCCGGGTAATGGTCGATCCGCTCGCCGTGCCGCAGCCTGCCGACGATCGGTGCCAGCTCGAAGGCGTGTTCTGGCGGGAACAGGCCGGCCACGCTGTACCCCGTCATCTCGCCCGCGGTGTAGCCGAGCATGCGCGCCGCGCCCGGATTCCAGCTGGTGATGACCCCGTCCAGCGTGATGCCGATGATCGCGTCGTGAGAGGACTCAACGATCGCGTCCAGGTGCCCTCTCAGCTCCTTCGCGTCGGCGGCCTGGCTCGCGTTCACAGCATCCGGTCCCTTCCTGTCGGCGGTATTCCAGCGGTTACCGCCTTAGGTCAGCCGGTCCCGCGGCTTGGACGCGGTCCGGTGCCTCGCCGGAAGCCGGGCATCACCCCCATCCGGCCAGGGTACGGACCTGACAAGACCCGACCAGTACGTCCCCGTATCGACCATCGGTCATCTAGAGCAACAATAATATCACTCAGAGTGAGGAAGGGCCTGGCGTGCAGGTCACTGTTCATTCGCAGCCTCGCTGCCGGTTTCCCGAGGTTGGCGGGAACCAGGAACGTGGGCGGCCGCGTCAAATCGCTGAGTTCCCCAACAAGGCGGGTGGCACGATGCGGCACAGAACATGGACCGAGGTCATCATCGGCGGCGCGGTGACCGCAGCCGTCACCAGCGGGCTGGCGGGATGCGGGACCAGCCCGCACCAGGCGGCACTGCCGCCCGCCAGGTGCGGCAGTGCCGTCACCCACAGCCTCGACGGCAGCACGCGGGCGCTCAGCGCCGATCCCGGCGCCCTGGCCTGCTTTGCCGCCGCTGCCCGCCGCTGCCGGGCGGCCGGCATCGAGATCACCGAGATGGGCACCGACACTGGCACCAACTTCGTCTTCACCGTCAGCCCGGGCCAGACGACGTGCCAGGTGACCGAGCGCAGCCAGGCCTACAGCGTTAACTTCGGCGGCTCGGCCGGGCCGGTCACCACCGTTGCGTGCCGGCTGGCCGGGGTAAGCGGTGCCGGGGTGACGCTCGGCTGCGGCGGGCGCGCCATGCTCATCCCGTCGGCGGTGAGCCCGCTCTTACCACTGCCTGCCGTCGGGCCGTTTAGTCGAGACAGAACTCGTTGCCCTCGATGTCCTGCATCACCAGGCACGACTCGTTGAAGCCATCGGCCCGCAGCAGCCGCACGCGTACTGCGCCGAGCGGGACCAGTCGGGCGCACTCGGCCTCAAGCGCGGCCAGGCGCTCCTCGCCTGCGAGCCCGGTGCCGGCCCGCACGTCTAGGTGCACCCGGTTCTTGACGACCTTGCCCTCGGGAACGCGCTGGAAGAACAGCCGCGGCCCCGCACCCGACGGATCAACGCACGCGAACGCGGATCCCTGACGCTCAGGCGGCAGCGTGCGATCGAAATCATCCCAGGTGGCAAACCCCGGCGGTGGCGGCGGCACCACGTACCCCAGCACCGCGCACCAGAACCGGGCGACGCGCTCAGGCTCCGCGCAGTCGAAGGTGACCTGGACCTGCTTGACCGATGACATCGGTCCACCATAGCGGCCGCGCCTTCCGTCGACACCACGGACCTGCCCGGCCATAACACCATCGCCGCCAGAATCCAGGTCCCGATTCCGGCCCGCCCTGGCCTACGTCCGGGCGTGGCGGATAAGGTCCGCCGCCCGCTCGGCGATCGCCACCACCGGCGCCTGGGTGCCGCAACCGGGAATGACCGGGATCACCGACGCGTCGGCCACCCGAAGCCCGCTGACACCGACGACCCTGAGGTCTGGTTGGACCACGCTGCCGATCGCCGCGGTACCGCACGGGTGAAAGTAGGTTGTGCAATGGTCGCGGATAAACCTTACTTTGTCCCGATGTGAAAGTTCCGTGGCCGGCATCGCCGGCCCCTCGATGAGATCGCGGTATGCCCGGGAGGAGGCAAGCGCGGCGACCATGTCCATGGACTCGGCCAGCGCCCGCACGTCCTCCGGTTCCGCCAGCAGGTTGGCCTGGACCTCGGTCTCGCCCGATGGGTGCATCCGCAGGTAGCCGGTGCTCCGCGGGCGCATCAGGGCCGGGGAGATCGCGAACACGCTGGCGTCGCCGCCCAGCCCGTACCGTGCGGACGCGACGGCATCGGCGTGCCGCCGCTGCACGAAGAGCGCCTGCAGGTCAGGCCGGTCCGCCTGGGAGCTGCGCCAGTTCACGACCGCGCCCCAGCCGTTGTCGCGGACTGGCCCCAGCCGGCTGCGGGCCCGGAAGTTCATGCCCGCCAGCAGCGGGTGGTCTTGCAAGCCGCGCCCCACCCCGGGCAGCGCGGTATGCGTGTCGATCCCGAGCCGCCTCAGTTCCGCCGGGTCGCCGATGCCCGAGCTCATCAGCAGCTGGGGCGTGCCGAACGTGCCAAGCGCCAGGATCACCTCGCGCCGGGCACGGGTCTCGCGGAGGGTCCCGTGCGCACGGTGCAGCAGCGACACGCACCGCTGCGACTCCCACCCCAGGCGGACGGCGGTGGAACTCGTCAGGATCGTCAGGTTGCCTGGTCGGCGGCCCAGGTAACCGTCGGCCACGCCGTGCCGCCGTCTCGCCGCGATGGTCAGGCTGGTCAGCGCCGCGCCCTCACGCCCCGCACCGTCGGCACGGGGCAGGCCGAGTTCAGCGGCTGCGCCGAGCAGCGCCAGGGCGAGCGGATGCGGGTGCTGCGGCTGCCTGATGCGCATCGGGCCGCCGGCGCCGTGATAGTCGCTCGCCCCGCCCGTCCAGTCCTCCGCGCGGCGGAAGTACGGCAGCAGGCTCAGGTAATTCCAGCCTTTCGCTCCCGCGCGTTCCCACGCGTCGTAGTCAGCGGGCTGACCGCGATCCCAGACCATTGCGTTCATCGCACCGCAGCCGCCGAGCACGCGTCCCCGGGGGACCGCTACGGCCCGCCCGCCCAGGTGCGGGCTCGGCCCGTAGCGGTAACGCCAGTCCAGGCTGCTGCGGAGCAACGTCTCCCACAGGGCCGGGTCGGTGATCTGGGCGACCCCGCGGCCATCGGGGCCGGCCTCCACCAGCAGCACCGTGACATCCGGGTCCTGCGCCAGCCGGGCGGCCAGCACGCACCCGGCCGTCCCCGCGCCGACGACGACGTAGTCGTACTCGGCGCCCGGCGCCGGCGTCATGGCCGCAACGTCGGCGCCCGGCATCCCCGCCGCGACACAGTCAGGTAATCCATGGCCACACCCTCCCCGGCCGGTCCGGACGCGGCCAGTGCCGAAAGTGCGGCGTGCCCGGGACCATGGCCCTGCCCGGGTAGTCCGGTCACCGGGACCAGAAGGCCTGGTAACTGCGGTGCAGCCAGTCATCCACCCATTCGCGGTCGGGCTGGTCGGGGATGCCAGGGGTGCCGCGGAGCCGGGCCAGCCGTTCCTCGGTATCGGTGACGGCGTCCAGGACCTCGTCCAGTGGCCGCTCCCCGCGGCGGATGGAGCGCAGGTAGGCGCGGTGGGGTTCAGGGACGGGCAGCATGATGCGCCCGGTGGTCAGCAACTCGATGCCCTGCAGGCCGAGCCGGAGGGCATGCATGGCGTACTTGGTGTCGTACCCGTGGACGGCCACCAGTTCCGGCCGGTTGGTGTGCGCGCCCGGCTGGCCGGTCATCGCTGCCTTCTGGCCCCTGAGGTAGCCCAGGTAGCGGGTTGCGGCCAGCCGGGACACGAATCGCCAGGCGTTCGCGGTGAGCTCGGCGCCAGCCTCGTCGCGGAAGACGACCTCATCGTCGGGAGCGAACAGCACCAGCAGCACGGTCGGGTTCCCGGCCAGCGCCAGCCGGGCCCACTTGCGCGCGGAGTAGATGATGACGTCCAGGTCCCCGGCACCCGAGCGGTTCGCCAGCCCGCCCGGCCGGTCCCAGGCCGTGTGCCGCTCATACTGCTCGAAGCGCACGGAGGGGGCCGGGCCGCCGGTGCCGCTGGGCACCCGGGCGAGCCCGGTGACGAACTGCGGTGGCTCCAGGCATAGGCCCATCTCGTCGCGGTCGTCCTGCCCGGTGATGGACGTGCCGTGCACCCCGGACCCTACCTGCACCCGCAAGATCGTGCCCTTCTCGGCGATCGAGCGGGCCTCCTGCGAGGCATGCGGATGCGGGAAGCCGGCGGGCAGCGCGGTGGAGCCTGGGACCGGCCCAGGCGAAATCACGGGCATCGTCCAGTTTTAGCCGCAGCCGCCCGGCCGCGTCACGCCGTTTACCATGTCCTGCCGCGCCGCGGTGGGCTGGCCGCGGTCAGCTCGCCGGGCGGCCGGGGGTGCCAGGGCTGATGAGCTGCAGCTGGCTGCCGTCCCGGCCTGCCACGAACACCATGCCGGTCGCGGTGTCCACGGCGACGTCGTTCGGCTGGCGGACGGTCGGCCAGGTCTGCGCCGGGACCAGCCCGTCTCCGCTGATGCGGAAGGACTCAAGCCGGTTGGTCGCGGTGAGCGTCACGTAGACCAGGCCGCGCCGCCCGTCGATCGCGATCCCGTACGGCGTCCCCGGCTCGGTTGCCACGTCGCCGACCTGCCGGGGGCCGCTGCCGGTGACCCGGAAGGCAATGATGGCGTCGCCCTCGGTGTCGGCGACGTAGAACAGGCCGGCCGGGCTGGCGCGCACGTGGGTGGGGCCGACACCCGCGGGAGCCGTGCCCAGCGGGCGGCCGCGCGGGTCGAAGGCCTCGATCTCGCGCCCGCGCACTCCCACCACCGCGACGTACTGGCCGTTCGACGCGACGCCGCCGGGCTGCAGCGGCGCTGGCTCGACGGCGACCTGCTTGCCTCCCCGGATCAGGGAGACGGTGTTGGACAGCTCATTGCCGACGAAGATGGTCTGGCCAGCCGCCGCGGCGTCGTGCGGCTGGCGTCCGACCTGAGTATCCGCGATCACCGCGCCGCCGGGCAGCGCGACCTGGAACAGCTGGCCAGCCTGCTCGGCTGGGACCAAGACGGGGCCAGCCGGGCCTGCGAGCTGCAAGTGCCGCGGCGCCCCGGGCAGCCGTACCAGCCTGCGCACGCGCCCAGTCGCCGTGCTAACCAGGGCAACCCCGTCCGGGTCGCGGACGCCGACCGCGAGGATGCCATCGGGGACATCCACGGCCATGCCCTCGGGAGCGCCCGGCAGCGGCCGCACGATGCCGGCGGGCCGCTGGCCCAGCGGCTGCGCCGTGGCCGGCTCCGGCACGTCGGTCCGCACCGCGGCACGCGGGCTGGCCGCTCCGGGTGCTCCGCATGCTGACAGTCCGGCGGTGCCGGACACCATGACCGCCATGGCCAGCAGCGTTATCCTGTCCCGGCACGATTTGGGCACGGCAGAAGCGTACTGACTCGCCGCCCAAGCCGGGCCGGCCCCGGCGCCCAGGTAAGGAAGTCGTCATCCATAGGCGCGCACGCGGGAGGATCGTAGCCAGCGCGGCGCGCCTCTCGCGAGCCATTTTCGTCCCGCCCGGCGCGCGTTAGCCTGTCACCGTTCGGTGCGGGCGTCGAGCTGGGCAAGGTCGTGGATGCCTTAGGGACGCTGCTCGTACCCGCAGTGGCAGGGGCGCTGCTGGCGCCGGCAGGCTGACGTGCGGCGGCAGGTGCAGGCGGGCGAGGTAGAGCGCGCTAACCCCGAAACTCGCCGCGTCAATGGCGAGCGCGTATCCGGGCCCGACGGTGACGATGAGAATGCCTGCCAGCGCCGGGCCGGCGAGCTGCATCGAGGCCATCGACATCCCGCGCAGGGCATTTGCCTCCTGCAGAAGCCCGGCGCTTGCCGCGGTCGCCGCCTGGACGGCCATGCGCGCGACGTCGGCGGTGAGCATCACGCCGCGCCTCGGCAGGCGGTCGGCAAAGACGCCCCCGGCGAGCAGGAAAACTACCAGCGGGACGGCCTTCGCGGCCTGCGCCAGCCCACTGTCTGCTTCATGAGACTCCGTCCCGGCTCGAGCTGGCCGCGGCAGCCAGCGCGATGGCAGCTCGTTGCCATCGGAGTTCAGGCACCGGGAACCGGGCAGGCCGCCCCCGCGTCCAAGAAGTGACCGTCGTTGGCACGAGGTGCGGGGTGACCGGGATGCGCGGAACAGGACTCAGACTGGCAAGGGCGGCGACCGGACCGGTGCTGGCCTGCGTGACGGCGGGCCTGCTGGTGACGGCCTGCGCGAGTGGCGCCGGCTCCTCCTCCGGCGGCGCTTCGCGGCAGACGGGGCGGATGGCCGCGGGTGCCAGGTCCATGCCCTACGACCTCTACACGCACTGCGGCATCGACGAGGCGCGGGTCAACGACCGGTTCTACGAGGCGATCAAGCCCCTGTCCGATGGCAACTTCAACCCGCCTCCGGGCTGGGGAAACCCTTACCAGCACGGCACGATGACGCTGACCTCGCCGTCGGAGGCGGTCTTTACCGACAGCGCCGGGCACCGGGTCGTCTTCAGGGTCAGGGCCGGCGCCACCGGGTTCAGGCACGTCTGCTCGTAGCGGTGCGGCACCTGCTGATGGGCTGGCCGACGATGGCCGTGGCCAGGTGGGCGAGCGGGTCGTCGGCACTGGCGGCCGTTTCCGCAATGCGGGCAGCAGGCGTCGGCGGCGACGTGCTCACGGACGAGGGACAGGACGGTGAAGCAGGCCAGGCGGGCGACGGTGTCCGGCAGCCTGGTCAGGGTCCTGTCGTCGGCTTCCCTCCGGCGCCTGCCCAGCATGTTGCCGCTCTCGTGGAGCAGGACCAGCTCTGCCCCGTCCTTTAGCATCCTGAGCTGGCTGAGCTGCCCGGCAACGGCACGCGGTGACTCCCGTGCCCGCCTGAATTTCGCGGACCAGAAAATACCAAGGTCCTTTTCTGGTTGCAACTGATCTGCACCTTAACGGCTAACCGGGACGCCACCCCAGCAATGCAGAGTTGGCTTCATGACGAGTGAGCCCCGGGCCGGCATGGCAGATTCTCCCAGTTTCCAAGCGGCGATTTCCGTGCTTATTCCGGTGCACAACGAGGCGGCCAGCATCGAGGACACGCTGCGCTCGGTGGCCATGCAGACAAAAGCGGCCGACCGGGTGTTCGTCATAGCCAACAACAGCGCCGGTGCTCGCGATCACAACGCTGATCGTGGCGGCAACGGCACTGGCAACCATCCCCTCCCGATCGAAAGAATAGATAATGAGGACTCTCAAGATTGCCGCCGTGGCCGGAATCGCCGCTGCCGGAATCATCACCCCCGCTGTCTCCGCGTTCGCCGCGACTCCCCCGACTACGGGTGTCGGCACCGCCCTGGCCAACCCGGCAGTGAGTTGGCATCCGGTCGCGCCGGGCTGGTACATCGCTGGCTACATTGGCGACAAGCCGGGCAGCCTGAGCACCGCAGGCGACAAGCCGGTCGCCAAGGGCAGCACCTCTACCTGGCAGATCGCAGTTCAGAACACCGGATCGCAGACTGAGACCATCGGCCTCTCCGCCCAGGGCGGCGCGTCCGGCAGCTGGGGCTACATGCCCTCAAACCCGCAGAACGCCGTGAGTTCCTGGACTGCGCTGAGCGCTAGCCGCGTGACTCTTGCACCCGGGCAATACGCGTTCCCGACCGTCACGGTTAAGGTGCCGCAGGGCGCGCACAGCGGACTCCAGACTGAGGCGACCGTCTGGGCGTACACCTTCAGTCCCGCCCCGAATGGTGGCGGGGTGAGCGTCCGGACAGGCGTGGCGTCGGGAGTGCGGGAGTACCTGAACGTAGCCCCGTAGCCGGCCCTACGGTGCACACTTAAGATGGCAACTTCAACCCGCCCCCGGGCTGGGGAAACCCTTACTTCAGGGTCAGGGCCGGCGCCACCGGGTTCAGGCACGTCTGCCGGTAGGCGGTGCAGCGCCAACGGCACGCGGTGACTCCCGTACCCACCTGAATTTCGCGGACCAGAAAAGGACTAAGGTCCTTTTCTGGTCGCAACTGATCTGCACCTTAACGGCTAACCGGGACGCCACCCCAGCAATGCAGAATTAGTTTCATGAAGAGTGCAGCCCGGGCCGGCATCGCAGATTCCCCCAGTTATCAAGCGGCGATTTCCGTGCTTATTCCGGCGCACAACGAGGCGGCCAGCATCGAGGACACGCTGCGCTCAGTGGCCATGCAGACGAAAGCGGCCGACCGGGTGTTCGTCATAGCCGACAACTGCACAGACGACACGGCGCGGCTCGCCCGTGAAGCGGGCGCGGAAGTCATCGAGACAGTCGGCAATACGGAGAAGAAGGCTGGCGCGCTCAACCAGTTCTTGGAGCGATGGCTTCCTGTCATGGCCGATGAGTGCATGATCGTTGTGCAGGACGCCGACACGCAGCTCGCCCGTAAGTTCATCGAGACGGCCGCCAGGGAACTCGACCGCGGCGCGGGAGCATGCGGCGGGGTCTTCTACGGCGCGCCCGGGAGCGGCCTGCTCGGGCAGCTCCAGCGTCAGGAGTTCACCCGGTACGCGAGGCAGCTCGGACGCAACATGGGTAAGGCGCGCGTACTCACCGGCACTGGCACCGCATTCCGGGCCGCTGCGCTGAAACACCTGCTCAGCGCGAGGAGGTCCGGGCAGCTGCCGGGCGGCACGGGTGTGTACACCACGTCGTCCCTGACCGAGGACGGGGAGATCACGCTGGCGCTGAAGACCCTCGGCCATCAATGCGTGTCCCCCGAAGAGTGCTCGGTAACCACCGAGATCATGCCGACGATTCCGCAGCTGTGGAAGCAGCGCACTCGCTGGCAGCGCGGAGCCCTGGAAGACCTCAGGACCTACGGGCTAACCCGCGTCACGACACCTTACATTCTCCGCCAGTTCCTTATGGCGCTATCGGTCATGGCATTCCTGCTGTGGTGGGTGTCGGCCCCGGGAATCATCTCAGCGAACGGGGTTCACCTGTCCTGGCTCTGGACGAGCATTTCCGCGCTGTTCGTCGTTGAGCGCGTGGTAACCGTGCGCAAGGGCGGCTGGAAAGCCATGCTCCTCGCGTTCGCCATGCTCCCTGAGCTGATCTATGACCTGTTCCAGCATGTCGTGTGGGTGACATCAGTGGCTGGAATGGCGGTCCGGGCGAAGACAACCGAATGGTAAACCCAGGAGGAAATGACATGTACAACGGAAGCATCCCGGTAGGGGGAGTCGCGGCCGGCGGCGGCTTCGCGGCCATGACCGCCGCGGGTTCCCCGGTAATGCTGGTGCTCGCGATCACAACGCTGATCGTGGCGGCAACGGCCCTGGCAACCATACTCCCGAGGATTCACCGGAAGGGGAAGTGAGCTCGCGATGCCGGCCCAGGCCAGGAGACGCCTCCTCTTCGGGGGAGCCGCAGCACTCCTGGCCGGCCTGCTCACCTGGCTTGCCTGGGGAATGCTCGCCCCGCACTCCGATGCCCTGCCTGTACCGCCGGGTGTGCATCACGGCGCGCCGCCGCGGTCGGTGACGGCGGCCAAGGCCATTCCCGCCCGCGTTCCCGCGTCGCTCCCGGTCAAGATCGCCATTCCGTCGATCGGCGTAAGCGCTCCGGTTGCCCCGGTCGGCCTTGATCGGCAGCACGCCCTGGAGATGCCGCCACTGAGCGCCCATAACCTCGCAGGCTGGTACGAGAACAGCGTCACACCAGGCCAAGCCGGTGCGTCCGTCATCGCCGGACACGTGGATTCCACGACGGGACCGAGCGTATTCTTTGACGTCAGGAACCTGAAACCAGGCGATAAGATTCTCATAACAGAAGCCGATGGCTATCAGGTGACGTTCAAGGCCCAGTGGGTCCAGGAAGCATCCAAGTCCGCATTTCCGACACAAGCCGTTTACGGGAAAGTTTCCTATCCCGCGCTGCGCCTGGTTACCTGCGGCGGACCATTCGACAACGCCACCGGTCACTACCTGGACAACATTATCGTCTACGCCTCCGCGGCATCAGGCGCGTAACCTTCTTCCCGGCGCGGTATCCCCGCCGCGCCGCGGTGATAGCCATAGGCTGCGCTCATGGCTATTCGTCGGCCCTTCATCATGGCCCCAGGCCTGCTGGCACTGCTGGCACTGGGGGCGGCCTGCACGACGGCTCCGAGCGCGTCCCGCGTCCCGGCCGAGGCAAGCCAGCACGCGCCGCTCCCGGCCGCGCCAGCCGGCCGGGCGGCGCGCGTCGGTGTTAGCGCAGGCGGCGTCACGCTGGCGTTCGCGGGCGACGTTCACTTCACCGGGCGCACGGCCCGGCTGCTGAGCGATCCGGCCACCGCGTTCGGGCCGGTCTCGGCCGTGCTGCGGGCGGCTGACTTCGCTGCGGTGAACCTCGAGACGCCTGTCACCAGCCGCGGCACGCCGCAGCCGAAGACCTACCATTTCCGCACCGTGCCGGCCGCCTTCACCGCACTGCGCGCCGCGGGCGTGGACCTGGTCACGCTGGCGAACAACCATGTTCTTGACTACGGGCCCGTCGGCCTGGCGGACACCCTGGCCGCGGCCAGGGCCGCCCGGTTCCCGTACGTGGGGATCGGCGCCGACGCCGCCGCCGCCTGGGCGCCGTACGTGACCACGGTCAAGGGGCTGCGGATCGCCGTTGTCGGCGTCTCGCAGGTCGCCGAACTCGCGTCCTCCTGGGTGGCGACCCCGAGCCGGCCCGGCGAGGCGAACGCGATCGACCTGGCGCGCACCCTGGCCGCGGTGCGGGCCGCGAGGCGGCTGGCGCCCACCGTCATCGTGTTCATGCACTGGGGCACGGAAGGCCAGGCATGCCCCGACCTCGGCCAGCTGTCGCTTGCCCGGAAGCTGGCCGCAGCCGGGGCCAGCATCATCGTCGGCGCGCACGCGCACATGCTGCAGGGATCCGGCTGGCTCGGCCGCACCTTCGTCGCCTACGGCCTGGGAAACTTCCTGTGGTGGGAGCGCTCCTACAGCACGGCCACCGGCGTCCTGGAACTGACCGTTCACCCGCACGCGCCGCTGACCGCCCGCTTCATCCCCGCGGTCGTCTCCGGCACCGGCCAGCCGGTCGTACTGGCCGGTGCCACGGGGCGCAAGGCCGTCGCGCACTATCGCAGCCTGCGTGCCTGCGCCGGCCTCGCACCCCGGCCATCATGACTGCCCGGCCCAGTTCCCGGCGGCAGTACCCGTACGTATTGTCTGCGCTCGCCCGAGTGGCGACAATGAATCGGCGGGCCAAGGGCGCATTGCTGAGGAGGCCGTGATGGGCAGGCACTCGCTGGGGATCGGTGTCGCGGTGGCGACTGCCGGGCTGGTCGTGCCGTGGCTTGCGCTGGCCTCCCCGGCCGGAGCTTCGCCGACGGGCACGGGCGGCGGCTGCTGGGCCGGGGCTCGCACCCTGGCAGCGCCTGGTTCGCGGCTGTACCCGGACACCGGCAACGGCGGCTACACCAGCCTGCACACGCTGGTGCACCTGGTCTACGACGCAGGCGCGAACAAGTTCCTGCCCGGCAACCGGGTGGTCCTCACCGACCGGGCCACGCAGTGCCTGACCAGCTTCAGCCTCGACTTCGAGCGGACGTCGGCCGACACCAGCGCCGGCCCGGACCTGACGGTCAGCTCGGTCAGCGTCAACGGCGTCCCGGCCCGGTTCGGCTTCGTGCAGCCGGCCTACCCAGGCGACCCGAACGGGCCGGGCGACCCGAACCCGGCCGCGCACGAGGCGTCAGAGTCCAACCCGGTCGGCGGCCCTGGGCACAACCCGCTGCCCCCCGCCTGCACGCCAGAGCTGCCGAACACCGACGCGACGGCCGACTCGATGGACGGCACCCAGTGCCCGGCCAACAAGCTCGTGATCACGCCGCCGGCGCCGATCAGGCACGGCGACACATTCACCGTCACGGTGAATTACGCCGGCCGGCCCGGAGTCCACCACGACGGGGACGGCACCACCGAGGGCTGGTTCCGCGCCTCCGACGGCGGATTCGTGACCACCGAGCCGGTCGCCTCGGAAGACTGGATGCCGCTTAACGACTATCCGACCGCCAAGCCCAGCTACGACTTCTCCGACACGGTCACCGCCGGGCGGACCGCGGTCGCCAACGGCGAGCTGGTCTCGGTGCGCCGCCATCCGGCCAGCCCGGAGTTCCCCCACGGCTCGGTGACCTGGAACTGGCACGCCGGGATGCCGGTTGCCAGCTACCTGGTGGAAGACAGCGTCGGCAGCTACAGCCTGACCTCGCGAGTAGTCAACGGCATCCGGTACTACCAGGCGCAGGACCTCTCCATCAGCGCCGCCCAGCGCGCGAAGAACCTGGCCATCATGAACCTGCAGCCGGACATCACCGCGTTCGAGAGCCAGCTCAACGGGCCCTTCCCGTTCGCGTCGGGCGGGATCATCGTCGGCACCCCGGACGCCAGCTTCGACGAGGAGATGGAGGGGATGATCGCCTTCGCCGGCGGGGTGATCGACACCGACACCCTCTACCACGAGAACATGCACCAATGGTGGGGCGATAACGTCTCCGAGGGCAGCTACGGCATGACCTTCTACAAGGAAGGCCTCGCCACCCTGGCCGAGTTCTACTACGCGGCCCGGCTGGCCGAGAACGCAGCCGGCGGTCCGTCCGCCGCCAAGGGCCGGGCCGCCTTCCAGGCCAGCCTGGTGAAGCAGTTCAACCAGATCTACGGCAGCGGCAGCGATTTCTGGACCACCGCCCCCGCCAGCCCGATCCCCTACAGCCTGTTCAACACGTCGAACACCTACGACCGGCCCGGTGCCGCCTACCTCGCGCTGCGCCAGATCCTCGGCCCGGCCAGGTTCGGCGCGGCGCTGCGGCAGCTGCAGCGCACTTACGGCGGGTCCAGCATCACCGAGCCCGAGCTCGAGGCCGTCTTCCACCAGTGGCTGCCCGTCCAGAGCAGCGCCTGCCAGCAGCGGCTGAGCCAGTTCTTCAGCCAGTGGTTCGACACCGCCTACCCGGCGGGCGGCAAGGCGAACCGTCCCATGATCACCGGTCCGGGCCTCGCTGGTCCCGGCTTCTACACCGCCGGCGGGACGTGCGCCTAGCCGCGCCCCCGTTCGGCTAGCCGGGTCCCGTCACCCCCGGTCCCTTCCGGGGGGCGCCGGAAAATGGGTGGCCGCCAGAACTCCCCGTCCCGCACGATGGACAGTGGCTGGCTACTCGGAACGGGGAGAGGGACGGTGACGGGACCTGACGACGGCGGAGCAGCACCGCACCGAAAACGCGCGGTGCTGCTCGTGCTGCGCTACTACGGCAGGCAGTTGACGCTGCTGCGGCGCTTCACCCTGCCGGGAATGCTGCTGCCCGCGATCGGCTCTACCGGCCTCAACTACGTCGCGCCACTGGTGGTCGCCGCGCTGATCGGCCACCTCGCGGCTCACGGGGCCGTCACCACCGGCGAAGCGCTACCGTACGTCCTCGGCTTCGCGGGCATCCTGCTCCTTTCCGAGGCGCTATGGCGGGCAGGCCTGCACTGCATCAACCGCCTCGAAGGCCGCGCTATCGAGAACCTGTACGTGATCGGCATGGACGAGCTGCTCGCGAAGGACTCCGCGTTCTACCACGACAACTTCGCCGGGTCGCTGACCAAGCGGGTGCTGAGCTTCGCCACCCGATTCGAGCAGTTCGCCGACACGCTCGTGTTCAACGTCGTCGGCAACCTCGTGCCGATCGGGTTCGCGTGCGTGATCCTGTGGCGCTACAGTCCCTGGCTCGTCGCCGCGCTGCTCGGCGTGCTCGCGCTCACCGCCGTTGCGGTCACGCCGCTGGTCCGCCGCCGCCAGCGGCTGGTCGACCAGCGCGAGGAGGCGATCGCCCGCGTCGCCGGGCACGTCGCCGACAGCCTGGCCAACATGGACACCGTCCACGCGTTCGCCGCGCAGCGGTGGGAGGCGGCCGAGCACGCCGCGCGCGTCGCGGACCAGCGACGCAAGTCGATCCTGTCCTGGGACTACAACAACCTGCGGATCGACACGGTGGTTGCGCCGATGTCGGTGGCGGCCCAGGCGCTCGGGCTGCTGCTCGCGATCGCGCTCGCCAGTGGTGGGCATGGCGGTGGCGCGCACGGCATCGAGGCGATCTTCGTGTCGTTCACCTACTTCTCCAACGCGACCCAGATCATGTTCCAGTTCAACCAGATCTACCGGAACCTGGAAGGCTCGCTGACCGAGGCCGCGCAGTTCACCGAGCTGCTGCTGACGCCGCCCGCCGTGACCGACCCCGACGACCCCGAGCCGCTACGGCACGGGCCGCCCGGCGTCCGGTTCGAAGGGGTGGGCTTCACCCACGCCGGCGGGCAGCCGCTGTTCACCGGCCTTGACCTGGACGTGCCCTGCGGGACCAGGATCGGCCTGGTCGGCCGGTCGGGCGGCGGGAAGACCACGCTGACCCGGCTGCTGCTGCGGATGACGGACGTGCAAGAAGGCCGGATCCTCATCGGCGGCCAGGATATCAGCAGGCTGCGGCGCGACGACCTGCGCAGCCTGATCGCCTACGTGCCCCAGGACCCGGCGATGTTCCACCGCACGCTGCGCGAGAACATCGCGTTCGCCCGCCCGGGGGCAACCGACGCCGAGATCCGTCAGGCGGCGGAGGCCGCGCACGTGACCGAGTTCGTCGATGCCCTGCCCCGCGGGTTCGACACGCTGGTCGGCGAGCGCGGGGTGAAGCTGTCCGGCGGGCAGCGGCAGCGCGTCGCCCTCGCCCGGGCGATCCTGCGCGACGCGCCGATCCTGCTGCTCGACGAGGCGACCAGCGCGCTCGACTCCGAGAGCGAGGGCCTGGTCCAGCAGGCGCTGTGGCGGCTGATGGAGGGCCGGACCGCGTTCGTGGTCGCGCACCGCCTCAGCACCG
>Ga0265338_10001312_pt1 | contig 40739 bp, 31 predicted proteins | sample 42126metaG_FD_193579 | JGI IMG/M metagenome (GOLD analysis project Ga0265338, IMG submission 193579) | Rhizosphere microbial communities from Carex aquatilis grown in University of Washington, Seatle, WA, United States - 4-21-26 metaG | ecosystem: Host-associated > Plants > Roots > Rhizosphere... | reverse complement strand
TATTGCGAATGCGCACGGCCAGTGGACCGCCGAGCGACTGGCCGTGCGCATTCGCAATAGTTCCGGTTCGAGCCGCATCTTCCTCGTTTCAAACCGCGAGCCGTACATGCACCAGCGCCAGGGGCGCGGGATAGTGTGCGTCGTCCCTCCCAGCGGCCTGGTCACAGCCCTTGAGCCCGTGGTGTGCGCCTGTGACGGCGTTTGGGTTGCCGGCGGCAGCGGCGACGCCGACAAACAGACCGTGGACCGTTTTGACCGCCTGCGCGTTCCTCCCGATGATCCCCGCTACACCCTGCGCCGCGTGTGGCTAACCCAGGAAGAAGAGCAGAAATTCTACGAGGGATTCGCCAACGAGGGCCTGTGGCCCCTATGCCACATTGCGCACACCCGGCCGACTTTTCGGGCCGGCGACTGGGAGTGCTACCAGCGCGTCAACCAGCACTTTGCCAACGCACTGCTTCAAGAAATGGAGGGCAGCGAAGATCCCGTCGTCTTTGTGCAGGACTATCACTTCGCGCTCCTGCCGCGCATCATTAAGCAAGCGCGCCCCGATGCGCGCGTAGCCATTTTCTGGCACATTCCATGGCCCAACCCCGAGGCCTTCGGAATCTGCCCATGGCAGTCCGAGCTCATCGATGGCATTCTCGGCGCCGATCTCATCGGCTTCCACATTCCCGCGCATTGCCACAACTTTCTTGCCACAGTGGACCAATCTGTCGAGGCCCGCACCGACCTCGCGCACCAGACCGTCCGCCGTCACGGCCACACCACCACCGTTCGCCCGTATCCCGTCAGCGTGGCCTTCGAAGGCATTTCGAATTTCGGTTCGGCCCGGCGACCGGGCGATGTGCTGGAATCTCGCGCGGCCGAGAGAGAAAAACTCCTCAGCGAAGCGGGCGTGCGCGCCGAAAAGATAGCCATCGGCGTCGACCGGCTCGATTACACAAAGGGGATCGTCGAACGCCTGATGGCCGTTGAGCAACTGCTTGAGAAGCATCCCTTTTATCTCGAAAGGTTCACGCTGGTTCAGATTGCCGCGCCCAGCCGCACCCGTATCCCCGCCTACGCCGAACTCAGCAAGCGTGTTGACGAAACTGTGGAACGCATCAACCATCGTTTTCAAACTCTGCGGTGGCAGCCTATTTTGCTCATTCAGAGGCAATGCAATCACCAGGAGGTTGGGCGCTGGTATCGCGCTGCCGACGTTTGCCTCGTGACCTCGCTCCACGACGGCATGAACCTGGTGGCCAAGGAGTTTGTGGCAGCGCGCGACGATGAAGACGGCGTGCTGGTGCTCAGCAAGTTCACCGGCGCCGCGGTTGAATTGCACGACGCGCTGATCGTGAATCCCTATGACACTGAAAGCGTGGGTGAGGCCATATATCAGGGCATCGAAATGAAATACGACGACCGCCGCAGCCGCATGAAGCGTATGCGTGCGCAGGTAATGGAGCACAATATTTATCTGTGGGCAGCCAACGTGCTGGGCGATCTGCGCGAGCTAAGAATCGATACTATTGAAGAAGCGGAGTCCAACAGCCATCGAATCGCACCTGCACCCGCGCCAAGTATCGAGGCCAAGGTTGGGACGCGAAAAACAGCTTAGTCCCCCACCGGTGTCTCCGACCCGCGATGGATGAAACTTTGGGTGCCCCATCCTCGCGACGCCCTTGTTTTTGTCGCTGGGGTGGGATACGCGGATGCCCAAGTTGGACGAAGTCGGTTTTGTTTTTAGGAGTTGAGCCCCGTTTGACGCAGAACGCAAAAGACAAACTCGGCGAGTTCTTCAGCCATTTTCCTGGCGCGCGACGCCCACTGCTGATGCTGGACTATGACGGCACCCTCGCCTCATTCCGCGTCGATCGTTTCACTGCTCGCCCTTTTGTCGGCGTTCGAAATTTTTTGAACCTCATCCAAAGCCAGAATAAGACGCGCATGGTCGTGGTCACCGGCAGGCCGCCGCGCGAGATTCAACCGCTGCTCGCGCTTGAAACGCCTGTCGAAGTGTGGGGTCTGCATGGCGCGGAGCGACTCTTCCCCGACGGCCATAGCGAACTAGAACAAGCGCCCCCAGCGGCCCGCGCCAAACTCGATGAGCTGACTGCATTGTTGAAGCAAGACGCGATGGGCGGCCTGTTTGAAAGCAAGCGCAACGCTGTTGTAATGCATTGGCGCGGAGTTTCGCCACACGCGGCGCGGGAGGTTGAGGCCCACACCCGCGAACTGTTTGAGCCGGCAGCATTGGTTGAGGGTTTGCAGTTGCTCGAGTTTGAACGCGGCCTCGAACTCCGTACCGGGCGCGATAAAGGAGGTGCGGTTGAGGCGGTGCTCAAGGAAATGAAGGTGTCTGAAACCTCACCGTTTCCCGCGGCCTATCTCGGCGACGATTTGACTGACGAAGCCGCCTTCCGCGCCATCAACGCCGCAGCCGGTCCGCACCTGAGCGCGCTCGTCCGGCGCAAAGTTCGCGAGACCGCAGCGGATGTATGGCTCAAGCCCCCGCAAGAGCTGCGCACATTTCTGGAACAGTGGATAGAAGCAGCAGAGGGTGTGTAGTACCGCCGGTTTCCAGTCAATTGGTAGCGCCGCGCTCCAGCCCGAAGTCCCCAGCGAATGATTTGCATTCACTGGGGTGGAGGCCGGTTGTAGCGCCGGTCTCCTGACCGGCTGTAGTGTGGGTCTCCAGACCCACGCTGCGAAAGAACTCCCCGACGCAAAAACCAACGAGGTTTTGTAACAAGGGCAACGCTTTAGCCGAGCCGATAAAACTCCCAAATGAGTGGGGGGACCTGGCTAAATCGGGCTACGATAACTCTCAAGGAGCAGCCATGGCCACGCGACGAAAAGAGATTCACAACCAGGGCCAGTCGGAACTCGGGCGAGCGGCAGTAAAGTTATTTGCCGCCAATGAGCGAATGAACCAGATGCTGATTGAGCATCTCGCCCCTGAAGCTTGGAGAGCGAACACGCCAGGGAACATCCGCACCATCGCCGCGATCTTTACGCACGTACACAATGTCCGCACCAAGTGGATCAGGCTTACGGCTCCGCACCTGAAAGTTCCGCGGCAACTGAATCGCACGCACTGCGCTCCGCAGGAAGTGAGCGCGGCATTGGCAGAAAGCGCCACGCGCTGCCAAGAAATGCTGGCTGAAGCGCTCGGCGAAAGCAGCGGCCGCATCGAAACTTTCCTGCGTGACGGCTGGGCCAGGCCCATGCCGGCTGGCCATGAGATGCTCTGCTACATGATCGCGCACGAAGCTCATCATCGCGGCCAGGTGTGCATGCTGGCGCATCAGCTAGGTTTCAAGCTGCCCGGCAAAGTAACGAGTGAACTATGGAACTGGGAGAAGCTGTTGAAGTAACTAATGTCTTGCGTCGTCGGACCACGAGCTCTGTAACAGGGCACGACTTCAGTCGTACCGATTGAGCCCCCAAAATGACTCGGGGCTTCAGCCCCTGCGGGAGGGTTTCTCTGTTCCCTGTTCTCTGTTCCCTATTCCCGCCCCTTTTTCTTGATCTCGATATTCAGCCGCTTGATTTTCTGGTTCAGCGTCGAAAGCGGAATGCGGAACTGCTCGGCCGCGTCGGTCTGGTTCCAGTTGCAGCGCTCCAGCTTCTCAATAATGATGCGTTTCTCTATAACCTCGAGAATGTCGAAGAGCGACGCATTGGGGTTGTGATCGAGCAGCGCATCCTGAAAGCTGCGGCCGGTGATGTGTCCCGGCAGCAGGTCGGCGCCAATGATTGGACCCGACGAAAGCACCACGCCGCGCTCGATTGAATTCTCAAGCTCGCGCACATTGCCCGGCCAGTCGTAATCAATCAGGGCGCGCAGGGCGTCGGCTGACAGCTTGCGCGGCGGCATCTCGTTTTCATTTGTGTAGAAGTCAAGAAAATGCTGCACCAGAAGCGGAATATCTTCGCGCCGTGAGCGCAGTGGCGGCAGCTCGACCATGATTACATTCAGCCGGTAGAAGAGATCTTCGCGGAATTTGCCATCGCGCACTGCCTGGCGCAGGTCGATGTTGGTGGCCGCAATAATTCTCACGTCCACCTGGATCTCCGACACGCCGCCCAGGTGCATAAACCGCTTGTCCTGCAGCACGCGCAGAATCTTGGCCTGCGTGTCGAAGCCCATGGTGGCAATTTCGTCAAGAAACAGCGTGCCGCCGTTGGCAACTTCAAACAACCCCTTCTTGCTTGCGATGGCTGAAGTGAATGCGCCCTTCACATGACCGAAGAGCGTGGACTCAAGCAGTTCCGACGGCATGGCGCCCGTATTCACCGGCACAAACGGCTTGTCGCGCCGCGGCGAGTTGGCATGAAGCGCCTTCGCGATCAATTCCTTGCCCGTTCCGCTCTCGCCCTGTATCAGCACCGTCGACCGGCTCGGCGCCACCTGCGCCACTAGGTCGAAAATCTTCAGCATCGGCTCGCTCTTGCCCACGATGTTTGAAAAGTTATAGCGCTGCTTCAGCGTGCGCTTGAGCTGCAGGTTCTCTTCTTCAGCGTGGTGCCGCGCAACCGCCGAGCGAATGTCGGCCAGCAGTTTCTCGTTGTCCCATGGCTTCTGAACGAAGTTTTCCGCGCCGGCGCGAATGGCTTCAACCACGTTGTCGACCGTGCCGTAGGCCGTAATCATGATGACCGGTAGTTCCGGTTGCCGTTCCTTGATCTGCGGCAGCAGTTCAATACCGCTTTGCCCGGGCAACGCCAGGTCAAGCAGCACCAGGTCGTAGCTGCCCGCATCAATCATGCGCAGGCCCTCAACACCGTCGCCGGCCATGTCTATTGCATAACCCTCAAGCGACAGCAATACCTCAAGGGATTCGCGAATGCCGGCTTCGTCGTCGATCACCAGGATGCGGGCTGGTGAAGTGCTGCCGCTTCCGAGATTCGTCGCAACTGGCGCGTTCAATGGGCTTGCAACCTCAGACATGTACAGACTTCCTTAAAAGGGGAAATTCAAGATGGAACGTTGTTCCCGCCCCTACGGCGCTTTCAACGTGGATTTTTCCGGCATGTTCCTGAATGATTCCGTATGAAACCGAGAGCCCCAGCCCTGTCCCGCGCCGGTCGCCGGGCCTGGGTGTGGTCTTGGTGGTAAAGAACGGATCGTAAATCCGCTTCAAATGCTCGGGCGCAATTCCGCTGCCCGAGTCTGAAATCTGCGCCACAACCTGCCCGTTCACCGCGGTAGCCACTCGCAGCCTTCCACCGCTTGGCATTGCCTCCTTGGCGTTCAACAGCAAATTCAAAAACACCTGCTGCAGCTTGCCGGAGTTGCCATGAATCGGCGGCAGTTCCTCGGCCAGCTCAAGATCGACATCGATCTGCGCCGTCTTGAACTGGTGCTCAAGCAGCGAAAGCGTATCGCGAATCACCTGGTTCAGATTCGTATCGCGGAATTCGGTAGTCGAAGTGCGCGAAAAGTTCAGTAGCCCGTTGGCAATCTCGGCCGCGCGAAAACTCTGCTGCGTTATCTTGTCGAGCACCGGCCCCAGCCGCGCATCGCCCCGCATTTGTTTTGACAGCATCTGCGCATACGACGAAATCACCGCCAGCGGCGTATTGATTTCGTGCGCCACACCCGCCGCGAGCAAACCGATAGAGCTCAGCTTGTCGGCCTGCGCCAGTTGCGTTTCAAGGCTCACCCGCTCGGTAATATCGTCCACCAGGATGATGCGGCCCACCGGCACAAAGTCGCGCGACAGCAGCGGCGCCACTGCGATATTGGTGGTGCGCTGCTCGCCGGCCCGCGTCGTAAGCGGGAACTTGTAAAGATGATGCACGCCCTGCTCGTTGCGAAACTCTTCAATTGCCTCTACAAAATCCAATGGGAATACGTCGCTAAGCGCCTGGCCCAGCGCCTCGGCTCGGCTCTGCGCATACATCGCTTCCATCTGCGCATTCCAGCTCTCGATGCGGCCTTCCAGGTCCACCGCCAGAATCCCCACGTTGATTGATTCAACAATGTTCTCGTTGAACTCCTTCAGCCGCTCGAACTCCACCATCTTCTCTTCGAGCCGCGCATAAAGGCTGGCGTTCTGCAACGCAATGCCAATGTAGCTGGCCAGCGACTCAAGCAGTTCCACATCTTCGCTCGATAGAAAATCGCCGCCCAGCGTGCGCCCAAGGCCGATAACCGCAGTCGTGCGCGCAACCGAAGAACCATCGGCACTCTCAATCGCCGCCACCCGGCAGGGCAGATAGTAGTTCAGGTCAAGCAGCGCCGCAGTACGCTGCTGATCCTCGGGAAGATGCATCACCTGTTGCGCGTTCTCGAAGAAGATGTGCGAGTGATCGTCGTTCCGATCGAAATCCAGAAATCCCAGCGCCAGCGTCGCACTACCCGGATCTTTGTCGAGCGCGCCCGGCAGCCCGTGGGCGGCCACCAATTCCAACTGGCCTTCGCCGCCGCCGTTGGTGTGAGCAAGAAACACGGCAACCCGCGCCACCAGCAGCGTTCGCGGCAACTGTTCCACAATGGACTTCAGCAGCGCCTGCACATTCGTCTCCGAGCTCAGGCCGCGGCCAAATTCCACCAGCGCTTTGCGATAGTCGTAGCGATGCCGGTCAAATGCCTTGTCCACCCATCCCTGAATTCTGCGCTTGAGCGGATCGAAGATTGCCGCTGTCACCAGGATGCTGACGAACCAGGCCCACTCGCGCACCGCTACCGGCATGCCGTTGTGCACCATCAGCGCGACGAGCGCAATCACGCCAAAATACGCGCCCAACAGCATTCCCGTTGCCAAGGTGTAGGCAACGCCGCGCTTGAATATCAGATCGGTATCCATCAGCCGGTAGCGCACAATCGCCCAGCTGAATGTCAGTGGAAGGAATACCAGGAACAGCCCCGCCACATCCTTCACAAAGTCGTTGCGCGTGCCGGTGAGATACAGAACCGCGTAGATGGTGAACGGCACTACAGTCAGAAGCGTGCCGCGCGTCACCCACTTCAGTTGCTGGCGCAGCAGCGGAGTATCCGCGCGCCGGTAGCTGAGCATAAACATCACGGCGGCCAGCGCATAAAAAATCGCGTCGTACCCGGTGGCGACCTGGTTCAGCTTGTCAAGCAGCAGCTTGGTGGCCTCGCGGGTGGTAATTGACCACACCCACAACCCGAACAGCCCGGCCCCCGGCGCATACACTACCGGCAGCAGCCAGCGGCGAAGCCGCCTGTACCGCTCCTCGGGGAAACTGAGCGCAAAGTGCAAAAACAGCGCCGGCTGCAACGACTCGGCCAGCACATTCGCCCAGAAAACCGTCCAGTCGAGCCAATCGAATTTGCCCGTGTACTTGAGCGCATACAAGGCAAACGACACCAGGCAAAATAGATAGAAGTGCGTCGACCGCGGCGATCCCCAGCGGCGAAACAGCACATAGAAACCAATTACGAGATAGATGAAGCCGATAACCCGCAGTCCCAATGAGAGGCTGCGGTCGAGCGGAACCAGGGTGACCGGGACCGGCGTATCGAGCGGAATGCCCTCGCGCGTGATGGCATAGCTGACCTTTTCGTAGGAACCGGTGCGGTAAAGCTCATGCTCGAGGTCACTGACCCGGCTGATAGTCCTGTTGTCCGCCTCGGTCAGCAGGTCGCCGGGCTGGATTCCCGCGCGTTCGCCCGGACCCCCTGGTAAAACCTTGTCCGCCTGCAGGCCGCCCGCAGTTTCATGCCACCAAACTCCGTCGTCGGGCTGCTGGTACTGCTGCTGCTGTTGAAGATTCAGAACCGCCAACACGAAAAGCACCAGCGTGGCTATTGCCAGCAGCGTGGCCTGCATCCGGTTGAGCAGACTTGTTTCCATGAGGGGACTTTCTACATCTAGAGATTCTATTGCACGTCGCTTGCCATCATCCGGTCACGGATGAATTTGAAGCCGCAACCCCTAATTTCCTCAAAAATCATGAGATATGGATGGTTTGGGACTGGAAACGTCAACCGCGGCCGACTCCGTTCACGCCAGAAAATGTTGAAATTGGTAGGCTTATTCTGCGGAACCGTATCATCTACATGATTTAGTAGATGCTTGGCGCCATACGGGTTAAATGCAAAACACCCTCCGCAATGGCGTGCAAATTCGACAGAAAAGCCATAGCCAGTGGAAATGCGGAGATCAGGTCAGACGTGGATTTTGATGCGTCCAACGGGCGTCTCCAACCCCAGGAGATGAAACTGTGCCCCATTCATCGAGCACTTCTTGATTGATGAGTGGGACTCCACGAAGGTCAACAATTGGGAAATCTGGCTTTGTTTCTCTCTAGCCTTCCACCGACGTTGCCGACCCACGAGCGATGTACCGTGCCCCATCCATCGAGCGTCTTTTGCTCGATGGGTGGGATACCACGAATCTCGGAACAGCCACAGTCCGGTTTAGTTTTCTTCTAGTTTCCGCACCCGAATCAAGCCGGCAACGCGCCTCCCGGCAAACAGCAAATTCGCACCACAATTCCTCGCGCCTGCCGTGTTATTTGCAGTGTATACTTGCGTCGCTTGCCTACATTGCACCGAATGCCGTTCTCTCTCTCGAGAAGACCGGACCGGTTTGAAATCGATCTATCTCTAAATTTGAGGATGCCATGAGTCACATGAGAATTGTCACCGCGTCGATCGCCGCAGTTTTTGGGCTTGGAATCATCGCTCTCGCCGGATGCGGCGGAGGCAACAGTGGTGGAGGCGGTGGCGGCAACACTCCGCCCTCGATCAGCAGCTTCACTTCCAGCCCGGCGATTGTCACCGACGGAGCCACCGCCAAGCTCACCGCGACCTTCGCGAATGGCACTGGCGTGATTACGCCTGGCAGTACCGCTGTAACCAGCGGCACGGCAGTCTCAGTCACCCCTCCCAATGACGCTACCACTACTTACACTTTGACCGTAACCGGCTCCAACGGCGCCACTGTCACTGCCACCACCACAGCACAGGCTGTGGCCGCGCCCTCCATCACCAGCTTTGGCGCCAGCCCTACCAGCATCATCTCTGGCAGCAGCAGCAGTTTGACCGCCGTGTTCACCGGCGGCACGGGCGCCATTACAGCCGGCAGCACATCAATTAATAGCTCCGTCACCAGTGGAGCAGCCGTCCCGGTCAGCCCAACCACAACCACCACCTACACGCTTACTGTCACCAATGCGGCAACCACCGCCATCACTCAGACGGCCACCGTCACCGTTACGGCCCAACCCGCCATTACCAGCTTCGGCGCCAGCCCGACCAAGGTCACTGATGGCAGCAAATCCAGCCTCACAGCAGTCTTCACAGGGGGTACGGGTGTCATTACCGGAGGGCCGTCGCCTGTCACCGTCACAAGCGGCACGGCAGTAACAGTGACCCCGCCGAATGACCTCACCACTACTTATACCCTCACGGTAACCGGCGCGAGCGGAACAACGCCCGCAACTGCGAACGCAAGCGTGCAGGCTGTTCCCCCGCCCGTCATCACCAGCTTCAGCGCTAATCCGACATCCATCTCTTCGGGCGGCACCAGTAACTTGACTGCCGTATTCACCGGCGGTACAGGCGTTGTCACCGGTGGCAGTTCGCCTGTCACCGTCACCAGCGGCAACCCGGTATCAGTTACCCCAACCACAAACACCACCTACACGCTCACTGTCACCAACGCGGCAAACACAGCAGTCACCCAGACAGCATCCGTCACCGTCATTACCGCTACAGTGACAGTCAATCCAGCCGTCCCCGGCATTGCCGTAACCGACCAGCTTCTGGGCATGAACATGGCGGCGTGGTACGACAACATAGGCAACGCGGGCACAATTCTTCCTGCTTTCAATGGCGCTGGCATCAAGGCCATTCGCTGGCCGGGTGGCTCCTGGTCCGACGGCTACCACTGGGGATATCAAACCGGCAGCAGCACGTTGGTCCCGGCGTATCAGTGCACATGCAGCTCTACCACATCATGCACCGCGAACAGCACAGCCTGGGCGGGCACCGGCACCTTTCAGCAGTTTGTGAGCGCGATTCCGCTGGCAGGCCCATTCGACTTGGCGCTGACCGCCAACTACGGCACCAATGAATCCTGCAACAGTGGCGGCGATCCCAACGAAGCCGCAGCCTGGGCAAAGGCCGCAGTCGCTGACGGCATCACGCCGAGCCACATTACCGTCGGCAACGAAGAATACGGGAGTTGGGAGACCGACCTGCATACCACCGCGAACGATCCTTCCACCTACGCCAACTCCGTTATAGGCACCAACGGCTATTACAAGCTGATCAAAACAGCCAGCCCCAGCACCCAGGTCGGCGTAATTGTGGATGCGAATGCCAACAACGGCTGCTGCACTACAGGCTGGGATACCACGGTGCTGGGCATCGCGGCCGGCTCCTATGATTTCGTCGAATTCCACTACTACGCGCAGAATCCCGGCGGCGAGAGCGACACCTACCTGGTCACTAAGGCAGCGCAGGACTTCACCAAGAACATCACAACCATCCAGAACGAGCTCACGGCCGCCGGCAAGCCAAACACACCCATCTACGTTGGTGAAATGGGCTCGGTTTCGAGCAACCCCGGCATTCAAAGCTGGTCCATTACCCAGGGCCTCTTCGCCGGCCAGATGCTCGGCGAAATGATGAACGACGGCGTCGCCCGCGCTACCTGGTGGATCGGCTTTGGCAATTGCAACGGCATTGCAGGCGCGCCATGGGATCAGAATAGTAGCGCGTCAACCAGTGGGTTCTACGGATGGCAGGACTTCGGCGCCTACAACGTCTTTGCCGATGCGCCTGGCGATGTAGGCGGAGGATCTTCCGGTCCCCCAGCTTACCCCAATACGCCCTGCAACTACGACGGCCCCATCGGCACCATGTCGCCGACGGCAGAAGCATTCAATCTCTTCCAGAACGTGGCCGTCAACGGGGAACATGTGCTCACGCCCTCGGTAACCGGCGACACTGCCGACGTTCACGCCTATGCAGCCACCCACTCCGGCGGCACGGTCCTCGTCCTTTTCAATCTGAATGAGACCACCAGCCAGGCCATAACGGTAACTGTCGACGGCGTCAGCAACTCGTCCGACGTGAAAAAGATCACCTACGACAAGTCCATCTACGACCTCACCGTCGCCGCCCCCCCGGCGTGGGCGCCTCCAACCACCACGGATTTGGGCTCACAGACTCTACCGTTGAGGGTCACGCTGGCCCCGTGGAGCATGAACGTGATCCTGATCCAGTAAGCCAACCAAATTCGGGGGCCCCAGGTCTCGTCCGCCGCGGTGGATGAGACCTGGAATACCACCAAGCCAACTCGCAAAAGCGCTTTTGTAGCGTGGGTCTCCTGACCCACGCTTCGCTATCTCATGTACCTAGTCAGGTGTAATCTTCTCCAATGATCTTCACCAAGCGCCTTCGCGAGGGCGTTCGTCGCGGCGACATCACTGTCAGCGTCCGCATCTGGGTGAGCCCCCGCGTCAAGGTAGGCCATCGTTACCGCATGGACGAAGGCGAAATCGAAGTGGATTCAATTGAACCCATCGGCCTGCCCGACATCACGCCGGAGCTGGCGCGCGCCTCGGGATTCCTGGGAGTCCTCGACCTCTTGAAGGTGGCCAAGCACGGCCGCGGCGAGAAGATTTACCTGGTCCGCTTCCACTACATTCCGCCCCGCCGGACGGGCAAGAAGTGAGCGTACCGCCGGTCTCCTGACCGGCTGTAGCGTGGGTCTCCCGACCCACGCCGTTTACTATTCCCTATTCCCTAGTGCCTAGTCCCTGGCGCTTATCCCCGCAGCCAATAAGGCTTAGGCGCCACCGCATTCAGCGCCGCAAACTCCTCGTCATTCAGCTTGAACGCCGCCGCGCCCACGTTCTCTTCCAGATGCTTCACCGAACCAGTTCCGGGAATCGGCAACACCACCGGCGACCGACGAAGCAACCACGCCAGCGAAACAACTGCGGTAGAAGTCCCGCGCTCGCGAGCGATCTTCTCCACAGCTTCATTCGCCTGCCGCCCCTGCGCCATCGGACCCCACGGCAAAAACGCAATCCCCTGCTCCGTGCAATAGTCCATCACAAAATCCCACTCGCGATCGCTAAAGCTGTAACGGTTCTGCACGCTCACAATGGGTACAATCTTCTGCGCCCGTTTCACGTACTCAAGCGCCACGTTTGAAAGTCCGACGTGGCGAACCTTGCCCTGCTCTTTCAGCTTCGCGATTGCCTCCATCGAGGCGTCGAACGAAACCGCCGGATCGGGTATATGAAGCTGGTAAACGTCGATGCGCTCGACGCGCAGCCGCTTGAGGCTGCCCTCAATGGCCTCGGTAATATGAGCCGGGCTGGCATTGTGAGCCCACACTCCGGGTCCGTGCCGCGTCCATCCAACTTTGGTCGCAATCACTTCACCATTCGAATACGGAGCGAGCGCTTCGGCGATCAGCTCTTCGCTAACGTCGGGCCCGTAGGAGTCGGCCGTGTCGATAAAGTTCACGCCCAGTTCCACAGCGCGGCGCAAAGTAGCCAGCGCAGCGGCTTTATCCGCCGGCGGACCCCAGATGCCCGGGCCGGTAATGCGCATAGCGCCATAGCCCATGCGATTCACAATCAAATCCCCGCCCAGCGTAATCGTTCCCGCCGCAGCCGCGGACAGAATTGCTGTTCCAGTTGCCATCCTGTTCTCCTTCGCTATTTTTGATGGCTCAAGCCACAGTTCGACGCAAGCGCAATCTTCAAATGGGGGACAGCCGACGGTTCCACCTCAACGCAGCTAGTAGCTAGGGGCTAGAAGCTAGAAGCTGCCTTCACACCGTCACTTCCCACCCCGGCTCATAAGTCCGTCCCCAATAGCTCATCGCCTCATCATCGTTGACCACGTGCGCGGTCGCGGGATCGAGATGCAGCATCCGATCCACAAACCATGCAATGTTCGAGAGCAGCAGCATGGTCACGCTCACGTTTGCCACCTCAATTGGCGAATGCAACTGCTCGCGTCCCTGCACTGCCGCGATAAAGTTGGCAAAATGCGCATCGGTCATCGCATCCCGGCCCACCGTGTCGCTCGACAACGTCTGCGCGCTATGCACGCGGAACTGGTCAGTCTGCTTGCCCTTCCAGTCGTAAACGTCGTAGCCGTCGCGATCGATCAACACGGTGCCCTTGGTTCCACAAATCATTGACCCGCGATCGCGTCCGTAAACCTTCATCCCCTGGCAACTACGGCCCTCCCAGCTTATGGTTTTGTCCTTATAACCGAAATCGGTCAGCAGCGTGTCGTAGAACTGCCAGTCGTCCTTGTATTGATACCGCCCCCCGGTCGACGAAACCGTCAACGGAAAATCGACACCCAGCGCCCAGCGGCAAACGTCCACCTCATGTGTGCCGTTATTAAGCGCCTCACCGGTCCCGTAGCGGCGGAGCCAGTGCCAGTTATAAGGGTGGATATTGTCTTTGTACTCGCTGCGCGGCGCAGGTCCCTGCCAAAGATTCCAGTCCAGTGTTGCCGGCACCGGTACGGACTTTCCAATCCCCATCGATTCGCGCGCGTTGGCGTACCACGCACGCGCGAGATACGCATCGCCGATATAGCCCTGATGAATCTGCTCGATCATCTTGATCGTGTAGTCCGACGAACGCTGCTGGTCGCCTACCTGCACCATCTTGCCGTACTTCTTTTGCGCAGCTACAATCAACTCGCCTTCGCGCGCATTCTGGCTTGAGGGCTTTTCAACATAAACGTGCTTGCCGGCCTTCAACCCCAGCACCGCCATCGGCGTATGCCAGTGATCGGGCGTGGCAACGGTGATGGCGTCCACATCTTTTGAAGCCAGCGCGTTGCGAAAGTCCCGTTCCGCCTTTGGCGCGTACCCGAGTTCCTGCTCCGCCTTCCCCGCGTACCTGGCAAGGATCGTCGCATCCGGGTCGCAAACATAGCTTATGCGCGCAGTCTTTTGGTTGTTCTTGAGAGCATCGAGGTGCGCATACCCGCGCCCGTTCAGCCCGTTCACCGCAAAGTTGATGCGATCGTTGGCGCCCAGAATCTGGCCGTAGCTCCTGGCCGTTGATGCCAATGCCGTGCCCGCGGCGCCCGCCGCAAGCCCACCCAGAAAAGTCCGCCGCGTAACAATCTCATCGCCCATCAATCAAGCCCTCGTTTCCGCACCAAATTATATCTGCCGAACACACAGCCATGCCTGCCTTCCCGAATCCGGCCTTGCCAATCCCCGGCAGACTGGTTGCAAAAACTGACCCTTTTAACCTTCACGCGTCGAACAGGCTCAACGCTCGCGGGCCGCGGCCTCCTAAGCGTCCTGCTGGCCCTCAAGTGCGTCGAAAATAAGATGGAGGCTGTAAACTTGCGCGATATGCGGGCGTCTACCAAAGTGATGGCAGCCGGCACTCTAGTTGAGCCGATTGCGGCGCAAACAGCGGAGCAACTCTCCGCCCAGGAATTCGCGCGCGTCGTCGATACTCACCGGCAGCAGATCTTCCGCTTCCTGCTCGCGTCCACGCGTGATATCGATTTGGCCGAGACGCTCACGCAGGAGTGCTTTTTGAAGGCGCATCGCAACTGGAGCCACTTCCGCGGCGACTCAACCGCCATGACCTGGCTCATGCGGATTGCGATCAACCTGCAGAAAGATCACTGGCGCAATCGCCGCATGCAGTTCTGGCGACACACCAGGACAAACGCGGTAGATGTGGACGAGGCCAGCGACTGGCTGCCCAGTGGCGAGCGCTCCGCCGAGCAAAAGCTGCTGGCGCGCGAGCAGGTGGGCCGCGTGTGGAAAGCCGTCGAAGGTTTAAGCGAGCGGCAACGAACAGTGTTCCTGCTGCGCTTTGTAGAGGAACAGGAACTGAGCGAGATCGCAAGCGCCACCGGGCTTAGCGAAGGAACAGTAAAAGCGCATCTATCGCGTGCATTGGGTAAAGTGCGGGCGGAGATGGGAGGCAAGCGATGAATTTGTTTAGGTCAAAAACGGGAGCGGCAGCCGAACTTCAGCCCGATGCGGAACTCGATACTGAGCTCAAGCAGGCGTTGGTGGACTTCCGCCAAAGCGTGCATGCCTGGAGCAAAGCTGAGTATAGAGGCGACGCCGAGTTGAATCGTCCGCGCTCCATGCGCGTAGCCACGCACAGCCGCTGGCGTCCCGCGCTTGCCTGGGCCCTCGGTTGCATGGTGATAGCAGGCGGAGTAAGCGGCGGCATCTACGATCATCATCGCATCGTGGTTGAGCGTCAGCAGGCGGCAGCCCGCATAGCGCATGAGCGCCAGTTGGCCGCACAACAGAAAGCTCAGGAAGATGAGAGCCTGCTGGCCAATGTCGATAGCGATGTTTCGCGCAGCGTTCCCGCGGCCATGGAGCCGCTGGCTCAACTGATGGATGACAACGGCACGAATTAGAACTAGATCGAAGCGGTCCGGCGAGACCCGATAAAAGGAGAAAAGATGAAAGGCAAATTTGCATCACGGTTGGTCTTGGCGTTGGCAACACTATCCCTGGCAGCAGGATTCGCATTCGGCCAGGGACCGGGCAACGGTCCCGGAATCGCTCCCGGATTCGGCGAACATCGCCCGCCGATGGAAAGAGCATTTCGATTTGAAGGCACACATGGTCAGTTCTGGAACAATCCCAAAATCGTTGAGAAACTCAACCTGACCGAAGACCAGCGCAAGGCAATGGATTCGATTCTGCTCGCGCATCGCGAAAAGCTCATCGACTTGCGCGCCGCTGAAGAGAAAGCCGAGTTGGAGATGCAGCCACTTATGGGCGCAGATCAGCCCAACGAAACGGCAGTCTTGGCGCAGATCGACAAGATAGCTGCCACCCGCGCCGAGCTTGAAAAAGCCAACGCGCGCTTCCTGCTCGCCATTCGCGCCAAGCTCACGCCCGACCAGTGGAAACAGGTACAGGCGTTTCGCGACCACCCCATGCCCGAACGCGGCCAATGGGGTCGCGGCGACCGTGGCCGAGATGGAAATGGCCCCGGCGGAAATGGGCCGGGCAGCGGATTCCATCGCCACGGAGAGTCTCAGCAACCAGACGCCGCTCCACAGGGCGCGCCTCCACCTCCGCCCGCCCAGGGTGGGCCCTCAGGCGACGATCAATAACTTCCGGGCAAGAGCAATAATTTCGACACCACTTATATAGAGGGCCGGCGCGGTTCAAATTCATAACCAGCCGGCCCAAACAAAATTCAGCAAAAGCTTCTCAAGGCAGAGAGCATGCGGTCCCCTCAAAAGGACCGTTGGCGGCCCGGGTTAAACCAGGCCGCCGTTTTTTTGCCGCGCGCGAGAGAGAAGTCTTTCCCCTGTTCCCCTGTTCCCTTGTTCCCTTGTTTCTCCGTTACCCGCGGTCTCGTTTCGCTCCACTCCGCTGTAGCAAATCAGACCAGCCACTGCATCGCATACGTACACCCTCTGAACCGTTACCGGACACTCTGTTTCGCATCGCTGCAAACTGCGCCGAAAGAGAAATTAAAAAAATGACTAAAGTTATTCCCAGCCAGCCCGATGAATGGGGTGGATGCTGAAACGCCTCAACCCCTGAATGGGAACCGGCTTAGAGCTTCAAGCCGTAGCGCGCGATTGGCATCCGAGAAGGAGTTGGTCCCATGGCCCTCGGTGTTTTGAATAACCTGTCAGCAATTTACGCAGAGAATAATCTGAACAACACGAACAGCAGCTTGCAGACGGTTCTGCAGCAGCTGTCGTCAGGGTCACGCATCAACTCCGGCGCCGACGATGCGGCTGGTCTGTCACTCGTAAACGGCCTCGGCGCCAACTCGGCCGCGCTCACGCAGTCTGAAACCAATTCGACTGAGGGAGTGGGCCTGCTTCAGGTAGCCGATGGCGCGCTCTCGCAAGTCAACAGCTTGCTGAGCCGCGCTATCACCCTGGCCACAGAGGCCTCGAACGGCACCCTCAACAGCTCGCAGGAGTCGGCGGCCAACCAGGAGTACCAGTCGATCCTTTCTGAAATAAACAACATTGGCACCACCACCACTTACAACCAGAACCAGGTGTTCAACGGCAATGCCAATGGGGTGGCCATTTACACAGGCGACTCTTCGTCGACCGGAGCATCCATCGACAATCTCTATTTCGCAAAGCTCACCGCCGCCACTGTCGGCGACTCGGGCGGCACCGTGCAGCAGAGCGACGCCGGCGAATTTGTTGACCTGTCAAGTGACGTGGTAGCCGGTACGCTCACTACGGCCGCGCAGCAAGGCAACGGAATTACCGGCGGGCTGGTGTTCACCATTACCAATCCGGATGGCACAACGAGCACAATTACCACCACCGCGACGACCGTAAGCGGACTCATAACGGAGATCAACCAGGACGGCATACCCGGCGTGACGGCGAGCTTTACCACTGCGGGCGCAACTGGCGACTCCTCAGCAACGGTTGCCGCCGGCGACACCGGCATCCTGCTCACCAACACCAACATCAACGTGGGCATTACGCTTGGCGCAGGACCGGCCTTTGAAGACACCTCGACGGTGATCACTCCCGCGGGCCTTATGGCCAGCACGGCGGCCACCGAAACCATTGAGTATGTGACGGCGAACGGAGGAGACACCAGTGCGGACCTTTCCAACACCAACCTGCTCACACAGGGCAACGCGCAGAATGCCGAGTCGGTGCTGAACAACGCCATCACTTACGTGGCCGCCCAGGATGGCTACATCGGGGCGCAGATCAACACGCTCAACGCCATCAGCCAGGTAATGAGCACGCAGCAGGAGAACATCGTATCGGCCCAAAATGCCGTTCAGGCCACTGACTACGCCTCCGCAACTTCCAACATGTCGAAATACGAGATTCTCTCGCAAACCGGCATCGCCGCTCTCGCGCAAGCCAACAGCGTTCAGCAGGAAGTGACCAAGCTCCTGCAGTAATTGATGGGCAGGCCGGGGCTTCAGCCCCGGCTCCAGAACAGGTTTAGCAATATTGCAACACTTCAAGAAAACCCAGGGACAGGGCGGCGGCAAAGCGAAAGCTTTGCCGCCCTTTTTATTGCTCGACCGTCTCCTCCGCACCGCTGACTTGCTGACTCGCTGCTTCTCCATGCGCTACCATTGCATCCAATACCCGAAGCCGTAGATAAACTCGATGACAGTCAAGGTTGAAGAAAAAATACCGGCAAAGCCGGCTCGAATCTCAAAGGCCCGCCAAGTCGTCATCCTCAAGGCGCTCGCCGATCCCCGGCGCTACGAACTGCTTGAGCGCATCGCCAAAGCCGGCTGTCCGCTGGGCTGCGCGCAGGCGCTCGCCGCCCTCCCCATCTCGGCAGCCACGCTCTCGCACCATATCAAGGAACTCGAAGCCGCCGGCCTCATCGAGGTGCGGCGCGAGGGCAAGTTCGCCTATCTCTCGCTGAAACCTGGCGTTCTGGCCGCACTTGCGGCAAGCCTTAACGCCCTCGAAACTAGATCCTGTGGCGCCCCGCAGACCTGAGATTGAATGGCCTCGTACAAGTTCACTTTTCCAAATCTCTCGTAAAATCCTCCTCCTCAAAAAACATTTCCACAAAACCCCTGAATCCTTTCCCCTCCTCGTTAATCAATTCGACAGTTATCGAAATGTCGAAGCAATGACGTTCGATGCGGGAGATAAGACGATGAAGAACCTTCAAGGAAAAGTGGCGCTGGTAACCGGTGCATCAAAGGGAATCGGAGCAGCCATCGCGCGCGAGCTGGCCGAGCGCGGCGCGGCAGTCGCAGTTAACTATTCAGGCAGCAAGGCAGCCGCTGAAACAATCGTAGCCGAGATCGTAGCCGCCGGCGGCAAGGCAATCGCCGTACAGGCCAACGTGGCCGACCCTGACCAGGTCGGGCCACTGGTCAAAACAGTTGCCCAGCAACTAGGCCCCATCGACGTGCTGGTAAACAATGCCGGCGTCTACGAATTTAGTCCGCTCGAGGCCATCACGCCGGAGCATTTCCACAAACAATTTGACCTGAACGTGCTGGGTCTTCTTCTGGTGACGCAGGCCGCGGTCAAGGAGTTCAATCCTAAGGGCGGCAGCGTTGTAAACATCGGCTCCGTGGTGGGCAAAATGGCCTTCCCCAACGCCGCCGTTTACAGCGCGACCAAAGGCGCAGTGGATTCGGTGACCGTATCGCTCTCGAAGGAATTGGGCCCCAGGGGCATCCGCGTAAACGCGCTCAATCCCGGCCTTATTGAGACCGAGGGCGCGCACGCCGCGGGGGTGATCGGTTCGGAGTTCTCAGACACCGCTGTGAAGGAAACCCCGCTGGGCCGCATTGGTCAACCCCAGGACGTCGCAACCGTTGCAGCCTTCCTGGCCTCGAACGACTCGGGCTGGGTCAGCGGCCAGACGATTTACGCCTCCGGCGGATTCACGCGGTAAGTTGTTCGAGGGGGGGAGCAAGTCGCCGTTGGGATTCGCCGGTTTCCCCTGTCCCTGATTCGGGAGATGGGAAACCGCCGAGAAAAACAAACTCCGCGCACTTGCAGATAATTAGCTGTCTTTGTCGCATACTGGGGTTGTATGAACTTTCATCCCAGCCTGCCCCGCGATAGACGAACAACCAAGCCCCATCCATCGAGCGTCGTTTGCTCGATGGGTGGGAGTCCACGAACGCCAAGCGCCGGGAAATCCCGTTTTGTTTCTTATCAGTAACTTAGCGGCCCCCAGCGTTGACCGGAAGGGGGGGTACCCACCCCCCCTCCCCCGGGGTTACCAGAACGTTAACAGGATCGCTACTTCTTAACTTGCTTACAAATCAATAGCTTACGGAAATGTAACAACCGAAAATCTGTTACATTGACCCCCGAAATAGCCCCAAAATGGCCTTTTTGGCCTTTTCAAGCAATGATTGCCTTCGCCTTCGAAAATCAGCCCTTTTCAGCTTCCAGCAACTGCCGTTTGCGATCCACGCCCCAGCGATATCCGGTAAGCGAACCGCTAACTCCAACCACGCGATGGCAAGGCACTACCACAGAAACACGGTTCAACGCGCAGGCTCGGGCAACCGCGCGGGTGGCATTCGGCTGGCCCATTTCGCGAGCTAGCTGGCTGTAGGTTCGCGTCTCGCCTCGGGGAATCTGGCGCAGAGCCTGCCACACTCGAAGCTGGAAGACCGTCCCGCGCAAATCGAGCCGCTCGCCGCCGGTGCTATTCGCAAACAGGTCGGTGCCGGCGCGCACCGCTTCAAGCGCCGCATCAACCAGCCGCGAAAGCGAAGCGTCGCGGCGCAGCTCAGCCTCAGGAAACTCCTCGCGCAGTGTCGCTTCGGCCTCGGCCTTTGTTCCGGCAAGCGCAAGCCAGCATAATCCGCGCTCGGTCGCCCCGACAATCATCCAGCCAAAAGGTGATTGAGCGGCAGCATAGCCGATCTGCTCGCCGCGGCCGCCATCGCGAAATCGCGCCGGCGTCATTCCCAGCGACGAACCCTCGTAGGCGCGGCTCGACGAACCAAATCCCGCGGCATAAATTGCATCTGTCACTGAGCTGCCTCCTTTCAACGCTCCGCGCAAGCTGTTCGCACGTAGCGCGCGCTGGTATTGCAGCGGGCTCACACCCATTTCGCTCTTAAACAGCCGCTGAACAGTGAAGGGGCTCATGCCGGCAATGCGGCCAAGCTCCTCAAGCTTCACCGGCCGACCGAGATTGCGCTCGATATGCGAACGAACCTTGTCGACGTGCCGGCCTGCGGGGACGAGACTCTCAGCGGCCGTCGGCTTGCACTTTTTGCAGGCGCGAAATCCCGCAGCCTGCGCCTCCTGCGTTGTGCGAAAAAAGCGCGCATTGGCCCGAAGCGGCCTGCGGCTCGCGCACCACGGATGGCAGAAAACGCCGGTCGTCGTGACCGCATAGAAAAGTCTGGCTCCGCGGTCGCGCGCCTGCACCTGCTTCCAGGCAGCCTCTTCATCTAAGGGCTCTATGGTTGCGTGCGAGTTGATGGCGCGTTTCGATGCACTCGGCATGATGGTTGGGTAGTCTAATTCGGCTCTAACGGGTTGTACGCTCGTGTTCATGAGAATCATATTCGCCTGAACCGGGGTTTCGCTGCACTCCGAATCTTGCGCGCAATTCATTTAACTGTTCGCCCGCCAAACTCCCGATTGTGCGGACCGGTAATTCTGTTCTTAATCAGCCGGTTCCCTCAGGCGTGTATCCTTTCTCTGCACGGATAGCTGTCGCTTTTCAGGCATCACCTCCCGAGCCTGACGAGCGACTCATCTCACAGATTGAACTTGAGGAAACGCCATGCCAGCAAAGTCCATCGCACTCGCCATTCTCGTCGCCGCACTTCCGCTCGCCGGCCTCGCCCAGCCGCAACAGCAACCCAGCGGCCCGTACCACGTGGAAAAAATCCAACTCACCGGCGGCGACGGCGGATTCGACTATGTGACCGCTGACTCCGACGGCCGCAACCTCTACGTCGCGCGCTCCGGTCCCGCTGGACACATTGGCGTCTACAATCTCGACACCCTCGCACAGGTGGGCGACATTCCAAACACCAGTGCTCACGGCGCGGCGGTCGACACAGCAACTGGCCACGGCTTTGCCACTTCGAAGCAGATAACGATGTTCGACGCCAAGACCTTCGCGGTGATCAAGAAAATCGATGTGCAAGGCAACCCCGACGGATACCTGAACGACACCTACAACCACCGCTACTACGTTCTCAGCCACTCGGCGCCCAACATCACCGTCATCGACGACAAGGACGGCTCAATTCTTGGAACCATCGACATTGGCGGCGCGCCCGAGCAGGCAGCCACCGACGGCCACGGCAAAATCTACGTTGACATTGTGGACAAGGCGGCCATCGCGGTCATCGACGCAGACTCCATGAAGATGGTTGGCAAATTCGATCTCTCGAGCAAGGGTTCGGGCTGCGCAGGACTGGCGCTTGACGCCAAAAACGGCATCCTCTTCGCCGCCTGCCGTGAAAAGAACAACATGGTGATCCTGTCTGCCGCTGACGGCCACATCATCACCGACCTGCCCATCGGCGTAGGCTGCGACGGCGCAACGTTCAATCCAGCAACCATGGAGGCCTTTACCTCGCAAGGCGATGGCACGCTCACCGTGGTAAAGGAGAACTCGCCCACAGATTTCGCGGTCGAGCAAACGGTCCTGACGCCGGCGCGCGCCAAAACCATCACACTCGATACCAAGACGGGCGCTCTCTACCTCATTACGGCGGAGTTTGGTCCGGTGACGGCACAGTCGGCCGATGCCGCACCTGCAACCGGCGCGCCAGGCGGCGCACCGGGCCAGGGTGGTCCTCCGCCCGCATGGCGGCGCAATTGGGCACCGATGATCCCGCACTCATTCCAGATTCTGGTGGTAGGCAAGGATTGATCGCAGATTAATTTCCGACAGGCTGCCAAAGCTCGACGCGATTTCCTTCTGGATCGGTGACCCAGCCAAACTTTCCAAAGTCGTAGCTCTCGCGTTTTTCGTCGACGGTGACACCTTCGCTAATCAAGCGATCGAGCACACCGTCCAGGTCGTCTACCTGGAGATTGATCATTGCTTTCTGTGCCGGAGGGAAGTAAGCATCGTCTTGTTTGAAAAGGCAGAAAACGACATGCGGGTGTTGCGTGGGGACAGGAAACGAGAACGCTCCGTCGGCCTTCACCAGGCCGAGATGCTGTTCGTACCATTGATTAAGAGCCTTGGGATCATTCGCTCGCAGAAATACTCCGCCGAAACCGGTGATTGAAGGCATGCATTCTCCTATGGAAATCGTTTGACAGTTCTGAGTTGGAAGGCCGGTGCTTAAGCCTCGGCCGCTTTTGATTTACGCGGTCACAGCTGTGCGAGCGGCGCTGGGTTCGACTGGGGCTTTGCGGCGCAGCATTGCCGCTGAGATGAGAGTAATGATAAGCCCGACCGGTAGCGGCTCCATGAATGTGTAGGCCATGTTGACGAAGAGGTTCTGGTAGAGCTTCTGAGAGTGTAATATGGCAGCGACCTGTGCGGCGGTGGTGGCTGGATCAAGTCCTGAGGACTGGACCCTGTTAATCTGTGCCGCCCAGTAGCTGTCCATGAAGTGGGGCATGAAGTTGAAGTAGATGACCTCCCACGAGGCGACATAGCAGGTGGTGGTGATGAGGGCGATCAGGATGCCGCAGGCGAAGGCGCGGCCGAATGATATTTGGCCGCCCAGCGTGTTGTCGCGGTAGCTGCGGATGCCAAAGTAGATCAGCAGAAACGACGCCACCATCATGGTGTAGCCGAGAAGCATGCTGTTGTGGCCGGTGCCGATCTTGTTTGCGATTAGAAGCGAGCCGTCCATTAGGACGGAGATCATGACGCCGGAGATCAGGCCGAAGGTGAGAACGGTTTTTTTCATGGCTTGCTCCTGTTACGAGTGGGGTTCGAGTTATGTCTGAGCGACGATGCGGTCAAACAGGGCCGGATGTCGTCATCCTTTCGGGTGATTTTCCGGTTTGGGGCAAATAATCATCACTTCGCATGACAAAAATTTACGGGATGAGGCCCAATTCCTTACCTAGCTGCACGGCCTGGGTTCTGCGTTTGGCTCCTAGCTTATCGAAGGCGCGGGCACAGTGTGTCTTCACCGTGTTCTCACTGACGAATAATTTGCCGGCGATTTCGCGGTTGCTCATGCCGGCGGCCACCAGTTCAAGTATCTCCAGCTCGCGGGGCGTAATGCCAAGTTCGTCGCGCTTTTTCCCGTTGATTGTAAAGGTCTGGTCAATCGGCTGTGGAACCTCGACCGTAATGATTTTTTGACGCGATGTATTCAGCCTGACGCCGAGCCAGATACCAAACGCGGCAAAGATGGCCGCAATCAGCCCCGCGTACAACTCAAACGAGTGCTCGATCACCAGAAGCCGGTACTCAGTGAGCTTGAGAAGTAATACAAGCGCACCGCCCACAAGGCCGAAGATGAGAACGTGTCGAAGCATGGATCGAAGCTATAGATTCTGGAGCCTGCCACCATTCTGCTGGAGCCAAGGCGAATTCCGAAAGCGAATTCTGCCGGACCGCTTTCAGCGGCTGTAGTCCGCTCACCCCGGGAGCCTGGCGCGGAGAACAGCCTCGGCGCGGGCCAAATCCTCTTCGGTATCCACGCCGATGGTGTCGCGCGGCGCATTCGCAACGTATATATCGATACCGTTTTCGAGCAGCCGCAACTGTTCCAGCCGCTCCAATCGCTCCAGCCATCCCGGCGGCAGCGACGCAAAATTCTCCAAAGCGGCCTTGCGGTAGGCGTAAATGCCCAGATGCTTGCGGTAACCGGCGTCGCCCTGCGCGTCGCGATCGTAGGGAATTGTGGCACGCGAGAAATAGAGCGCGCGGCCGTCGAGCGCCGTCACCACCTTCACCGCGTTGGGATTTTGAATCTCCTCCTGCGGGCAGCGCACGGCCAAAGTCGATATGTGTACCTCAGGCCGTTCGAAGAACTTGAGCAAAGGAGGAAAGAAATCGGGCGAGAGCGTTGGTTCGTCACCCTGAATATTGACGTAGACATCGGCGTCAACCTGGCGCGCCACTTCCCTAACCCGATCACTGCCGCTCGCGCAGTCTGGCGAGGTCATGACTACAGGTATCTCGCGGCTCATGCAGGCTTCTGCCACTTCTGCAGAATCGGTCGCAACCAGCACTGGGTCCATCAGCCCGCTTTCGTGCGCTGCGCGCCAAACCCATTCCACCATGGGACGGCCGGCAATCTCGCGCAACACCTTGCGCGACAACCGCGTGGAAGCCAGCCGTGCCGGAATGACGCCGGCGATTCGCATCGTGCTCATGCAGGCGAGTTTACAGGAGCGGACCCGGATTACTCACGTTGGGCATTCGGCCGCGGTTGGGTTTGACCGCACATTCATAGGCCCGTATCATCAAGACAGGCGCTGTTCTGCGTCTCCCTCCCGGCGGAGTAGCTCAGATGGTTAGAGCGTGGGATTCATAACCCCAAGGTCGACGGTTCGATCCCGTCCTCCGCCACCAGCAACTTCAACTAGTTTTGCATCGCGGCAGAAGATCGCGGTATTTCGTCCCAACATGCTCGGTGCACGAGGGTTATCATCTATAAGCTAATCGGATGCACCAAAAGAGCAGGCATGACACAGGGATGGAACCAGATGATGCGTGGGCTTGGAGACTACCGTATTGCGGGAGCACCCATTTCCCTGGCAGTCTTTTCAATGCTGTTGGCCGCGGCGCCTTCAACCCTGGCCCAGGAGCAGACAACAGGAGATTCGCGCGTTCCCCTGGTGTATGAGGTTGAAAACACCGGCGCGAAGTACCCGCAACCGGCGTTTCCGTCCTTCGATAAGCTCCCAATCGTTCGCCCACTGCCCGATCCGTTTGTCATGGCCAACGGGAAGCGTTCGACTTCGTTTTCCAGCTGGGAACTCCGGCGCAACCAGATCAAGGCTGCAATCGAGAAGTACGAGATTGGCCCCAAGCCTGACTGCTCCGACTGCACCATCACAGCCAGCTATGCGCCGCCGGCGGAAGGATCGGCAAAGGGCACGCTCACCGTGGTAGTCACGCGCAAAGGCAAGTCGCTTACCTTGACCGACGGCATCTTTATTCCAAAGGACATGGGAAATGGTCCATTTCCGGCGATGATCAGCATGACCCTCGCCGTGAGAAATAAAAACGCCCCAAATTTCGGCGCCCTCCCTGCCGCCCTCTTTACCAGTCTGCCCATTGCCACCGTCGATTTCCTCCACAACCAGGTGGCAGCCTACAGTATGCGTGCCGGTACCCACACTGCCGATCCGTTCTACCAGCTTTATCCAGAGCTTTGCGCTGGCACGTGCAACGGTACCAGCAACTCAGGGGAATACGCCGCCTGGTCCTGGGGAGTCAGCCCCCTTATCGATGGAATGCAAATCGCAACTCATCAGGCGGTTAACCCACTACCCATCGATATGCAGCACCTGGCTGTGACCGGGTGCTCGTATGCGGGAAAGATGGCGCTCTTCGCCGGGGCCTTCGACGAACGCATTGCCCTGACCATCGCCCAGGAAAATGGGGGAGGGGGGGGGCGCCCTCCTGGCGCGTATCCCACGAAATTGAAGCACCAGGCTCTGTGGAGAAGATCGATACTACCAGCAAGGAATGGTTTGCTGGGCAGATGTGGCAGTTTGCAGGAGACAACGTATATAAGCTCCCTGAAGATCACGACGAATTGATGGACATGGTTGCGCCCAGGGCGCTGCTTGAAACCGGCAACACCGATTATTACTGGCTCACCAATCGGGCCAACTATGTTTCGGCGCGCGCCACGCAGCTGGTTTACAACGCGTTTGGAATCGGAGACAGATTTGGCTTCTATATCGACGGGAAGCACCCTCATTGCCAAACATTACCCGCTGAGGCTCCGGCGATCACAGCCTTTGTTAACAGATTCATGCGGGGCAAGACCTCGGAGCAATCGGATGTCGAAGTCAATCCCTTTCCATCGCTCGATTACAAGCGCTGGACGGCGTGGTGGGGAATTCGCCCGAAGGGCGAGCCGGAGTTTCCGAATGCCTGGGTTGCCGCCAGCATCTTCGTGCTGCCCTTGAACCCCGCTCACCTCAAGATCCATGCCGGCGACCCCGTTCAGGCCGCGTATCAACTCATGATTCCGGGCTCACATGCAGACGCGACCGCGACGCTGGTTAATGGCAATGTGCAGGCAGACATACGGTGCGGCGACGGCAGTTCTTATACTCTCAACGTTCCGCTCACGGCGAACCAGAGTTACTCGATTCCATTTAATAGCAATCAATGGGTTTCGAATTCAGGTGGTCCGCAAGGCTCTGTAAAGGCCGCTGCATGCGGCGCAACCACTGGCCACGGCGTGCTCCAAAGCGCTTACTTCTCCTCGTTAGGCGTGTCGCCGGGAAACGCCAAGTCGGGAGGGCCCGGTTTTACAACCACAGATGCCACAGATCCTCTCGATGTGGAGTTTTCATGCAGCGCAAATGGTGAAAGCACAGCCTCTAGCACTCCGGTGAATGTAAACACCCAGCAGTGATCGGGATTGAAATTCACCGCCTTCCCAGGCATGAGAAGCGCTTGAGCGAACGGCCTTAAGACTTCGTTTTCAGATCGTTCATCGTGCCGGGCGGGTAAGTCGTTGACTCGCGCACTACCAAGTGCGTATCAATCTTGTACTCGCGCTGCGGATTGCCGCCTTCAACGATGTGCGCTTTCAGCGCCTTCACCGCGGCCTGGGCCAATTCGACTCTGGACATCTGGATCGAGGTAAGCGGAGGAATGGTCACCTTGGCCATCTGAATGTCGTCGAAGCCGATAACCGAGAGATCGGACGGCACACGCAATCCCACGCGGAACGCCTTGTGAAGCACTCCGATGGCTGTCATATCGTTAGAACACATCACTGCCGTGGGATGGCTGGCACTCTGAAGAATCTTTTCCATTGCGTGGATTCCACCTTCGAGCGTGTGGTCGCCTTCAACCTGCCACTCAGGCGTCGCAGCAATGCCGCATTCCTGGAGTGCATGCAGAAACGCCTCCGATCGCGATCGCGCCGAATGCAGCCTCATCGGTCCCGAGATAAACCCGATCTTTCTGTGTCCCAGCGCTGCCAGATGTTGTACGGCCTGCCGTATCCCGTGACCGTAGTCAACCTTCAAAATGCTCACCCCTGGCCGGTCGGGTCCCGCATCAACAAACACCAGCGGGATATTTCTCTCAGCTAGTTGCTCGAATAACGGCTGCTCAATACCAAAGGTGAGAATCGCAACCCCCTCGGCCTTTCGTTCAAGCAGGCGGCGTATGCACACTTCCATTCGCTTGGTATCGTAGTTCGTCGAGCTGATCAGAATCTCGAATCCATTCTCGATCGCCACATCCTCGAAGCCCTGGATCAATTCTGGGAAAAATGGATTCGTGATCTCAGAAACCACAAGGCCCAGCATTCCACTCCGCCCCGAGCCCAGGGCGCGCGCCTGTGTGTTGGGCACGTAACCAAGTTCGTGAATTGCGCTCCATACGCGTTTCGCCAGCTTTGCATTCACTGTCGGGACGCGATTGATGGTCCTGGAGACCGTAGCGATCGAGACGTTGGCCCTCGCGGCCACCGCGCGGATATCGAGCAATGTGCGTTTCTTGCGGCTACGGCTGGGAGTTTTCGACATCCAGATCCTTGGCTTCAAAGTTAAGAAGGCGTTTACATCATACCGTACAAGGAGATCTCAAATGCAGCTACATTTGACACCCAAGTATGCCCGCTATTAGGGTTAATCGAAAAGAAAACGCTTTCTCAATGGAGTCCCGAATCCCGCCCGTCCACTACTATCAGAACCATCGGGGAAAGCGAGGGGAAACATGCTGTTAGAAGACCTGCGCGAGCAAGTGCTGAAGGCCAACCTTGAACTCGTGCACGCTGGGCTGGTTCTATACACATTCGGAAACGCCAGCGGAATCGACCGCAAAGAAGGTTTGGTCGCCATCAAGCCCAGTGGCGTTCCATACGAAACTATGCGGCCCTCCGATATTGTGCTCACTGACCTTAATGGCAAAATTGTCGAAGGCAATTTGAAGCCGTCTTCCGATCTCGACACACACATTGTTCTCTATAAACACTTGCCCGCGATCGGCGGCGTGGTTCATACCCACTCCACCTACGCCACGTCGTGGGCCCAGGCAGGGCGGCCGATTCCTGCATTCGGCACCACCCATGCGGACTATTTTCGGGGGCCAGTTCCGGCCACCGACCCGCTCACCGATGACGAAATTAATGGGGATTATGTTTTGAACACCGGCCTTGCTGTCTGCCGCCTCTTCGAGGGCTCAGATGGCCTCGATCCCATGGCCACACCGGCTGTCCTTGTGGCTGGACACGCGCCATTCACCTGGGGCCCCACGCCAGCCGATGCGGCGCACAATGCCGTCGTGCTTGAATCTGTGGCCCGCATGGCAATGTTTACCTTGTTAATCAATGCTGAATGTGCCGGCGTGTCGAAAGCTCTTCTCGACCGGCATTACTTCCGCAAGCACGGCCCGAAGGCGACCTACGGGCAAAACTAGTTTGCAGGCGCCGGCGCGGTCTCCCGTTCTTCGCAATCAATGACCTGTCCGACAGTCGAAAGGAATCTTTAAGATGTTTTTCTCGGTTGATCATCTGGCAGCGGGCTGCACTCAGCTTCTCGCCGTTTCCACGGAGCCGTTGGTGCGGCTTCGTTTTCTGGATATAGCGATCATTGCGATCTACTTTGCGATGGTGATCTGGATTGGTTTTTACCTTAAGGGTCAGGCCAACACCAGCGAAGAGTTTTTTATGGCGGGCCGGGAGATGACGGCGTGGATCGCGGGGTTGAGCTTTGTTTCGGCCAACCTTGGGTCGCTGGAACTGATGGGCTGGGCTGGGTCGGCTTACCAGTACGGGATACTGGCGGCGCACTGGTACTGGGTGGGGGCTATCCCCGCCATGCTGTTTCTGGGCATGGTGATGATGCCGTTCTATTACGTGTGCAAAACGCACTCTGTACCGGGCTATTTGAAGCTGCGCTACGGGCAGGGCGCGAGCACGGTGGCCGCGGTCTCGTTCGCGTTTATGACGGTGCTGATGAGCGGCGTGAACATGTTCGCCATGGCAGTGGTGATGAAGGTTGTACTCGGCTGGGACCTGAACTTCTCGATCATCGTGAGCTCGCTGGCGGTTGCCGCTTACGTTGCGCTCGGCGGTTTGCGATCTGCGATTTTCAACGAAGTGCTGCAGTTCATGCTGATCTGGGGCGGGGCGCTGCTGGTGCCGATTCTGGGCATGGTTGAGTGCGGCGGCTGGACGGGGTTCAAGGCGCGGCTGGCGCACAACATCGCGTCGGGGTTGACGGCGCCGGGCGACTACACGCACATGTGGCGCTCGATGGGCCACTTCTCCGATAACCCGATGGGCATTCACTGGACGGGGATCGTGTTCGGTCTGGGCTTTGCGATCAGCTTTGGATATTGGACCACCGATTTTCTTGTTGTCCAGCGAGTGCTGGCGGCCAAGAACCTGCGCTCGGCGCGGATGGCTCCGGTGATCGGCTCGTTCTTCAAGATGGCGGTTCCGTTCATCGTGATTCTGCCCGGCCTGCTGGGCCTGGTTGTTCTGGTAAATCCCGATGGCAGCCTGATGCACCTGGTGGGCGAAGAGGTGGTGGCGGCGCATCCAGGCGTGGGGCTGCACAGCTACAACGAAGTGCTGCCGCTGATGATGGTGCGCTACATGGGTCCGGGTCTGCTGGGGTTGGGCATTACCGCGCTGATTGCCGGCTTTATGAGCGGCATGGCGGGCAACGTGAGCGCCTTCTCCGCGGTGTGGACCTACGACATTTACCAGCCGCACATCAGGAAGAACGCGCCCGACGAGCACTACGTAGCGGTGGGGCGCTGGGCGACGATACTGGGCGTGGTGGTGTCGATCGGCACGGCCTACCTGGTGATGCACGCGGCGGGCATTATGGACTATGTGCAGGCGCTGTTCAGCTTCTTCATCTCTCCGCTGCTGGGCGTTGTGCTGGTGGGCATGTTCTGGAAACGGGCCACCAGGGCGGGCGGTTTTTATGGGCTGCTGCTGGGCACGTTGACCTCGGTAGCGCTTTGGGCGTGGGTCAAGGTCGATCCATCGGCGCTGCACTACGTGGCCTTTTCGCCCGACGCCAAGACCATGGCCGAGAACATGTACCGCGCGCTGTGGTCGGTGGTGGTGTCGATGGGCGTGAACGTGATTGTGAGCCTGCTGACCACGCCCAAGACGCGTGCCGAGCTTGAAGGGCTGGTGTACGGGGCGACCAAGATTCCGGTCGAAGAGCCGGTGCCGTTCTACAAGAACGAGTGGTACTGGACGGCGGTATCGGTGGTGGCCTTTGTGGCCCTGAACGTTTATTTCTGGTAGGGAGCAGCATGCATTCATCGCACATTTCGATCTGGTTTTTTATCGGCGTCATGCTCACCATCTACGGTGGGATGATACTGGCCTACGGCATCTACGAGCTGGTCGCGGGCATTACCGACCAGGTAGTGCTGGCGTACCTGCATGCACCGATTTGGTGGGGCGGCGGCCTAGCTGTGCTGGGCTTGTTTTACCTGGTCAAGTTCCGCCCGGGTAATGCGGAACAGTAGTAAACGCGGAGGGAGCAGAGGCCTTCAGGCCTCTCAACTGAGCGTGAGGGATGTTTTTCTAAGCAACGTTGATTGACTGAACCACTCAACCGGCAACGAAAAGGACTGGAGCAAGGACATGGCAACGCAACGCAAGATGACGTACGGCATCGTAGTAGGCAATCGCGGATTCTTTCCTGATCATTTAGCCAAGACCGGCCGCGAAGAGATGATTGCGGCGGTTGAGGCCGCCGGGGCCACCCCGATTGTTCTGAGCCCTGAGGAATCGCACTATGGCGCGGTTGAATCGTACGACGAAGCGCTGCGCTGCGCCGAACTTTTCAAGAAGCATCGCGAGTCGATTGACGGCATCATCGTGACGCTGCCGAACTTTGGCGACGAACGCGGCGTGGCTGACGCGCTGCGGTTGTCTGGGCTCAAGGTGCCGGTGCTGATCCAGGCTACGCCGGACCGCAGTGACGCGATGACCATCGCGACTCGTCGCGACAGCTTCTGCGGCAAGATGAGCGCGTGCAACAACCTGATGCAGTACGGCATCAAGTATTCGCTGACCACGCTGCACACCGAGAGTCCGGCATCGGCGGAGTTCAAGGCGGATCTCGAGTGGTTCGGCCAGATCTGCCGCATCGTGAAGGGATTGAAGAACCTGAAGATCGGCTCCATCGGCGCGCGCCCCACGGCCTTCAACACGGTGCGCTACTCCGAACGCATTCTTGAGACCGCGGGCATTTCGGTAGAGCCGATTGATCTGAGTGAGATTTTCGGCCGCATCGCCAAGATGAAGGACACTGACGACGCTGCGCAAGCCAAGCTCGCCGCTATCAAGTCTTATGTCACTACCGCGGGCATTCCTGAAGAGGCGCTGCTGAAGATGGCCAAGCTGGGCGCGGTGATCGACACCTGGATGAAGCAGACCCACTGCACCATTTCGGCGGTGCAGTGCTGGACATCGATGGAGGAGTATTTCGGCGTGGTGCCCTGCACGGTGATGAGCATGATGTCGAACGAGCTGATTCCGTCGGCCTGCGAAGTGGATGTGCCCGGCACGCTGAGCATGTACATGATGGCGCTGGCGTCTGAAACTCCCTCGGCCTTGCTTGACTGGAACAACAACTACGGCAGCGACCCCAACAAGTGCGTCTGCTTCCACTGCTCGAACCTGCCTAAGCATTTCTTCACCGACGTAAAGATGGACTACCAGGAGATCATCGCCGGCACTGTGGGCAAGCTGAACACCTTCGGCACCTGCGTGGGCCGCGTGAAGCCGGGCGCGATGACCTACGCGCGCTACTCGACTGACGATAGGCGCGGCGTGATCCGCGGCTATACGGGCGCAGGCGCGTTTACTTCCGATCCATTAGAAACCTTCGGCGGCGCGGGCGTGGCCGAGATTCCGCACCTGCAGAAGCTGCTGAAATACATTTGCCGCGAAGGCTTCGAACACCACACCGCCGCCAACTTCAGTTCGGTGTCAAACGCCATACACGAGGCCGCTACAAACTACCTCGGATGGGAAAGCTATCACCACGGCGCGGAAGAAGACTAATAATTCACCCCGGCCGGACTTGAACTAAAAGAGGAAGGATAAATGGCAATCGTAGCGGGAGTCGACTTTGGAACGTTGAGCGTTCGCGTCTCGATCATCGACAGCGAGCGCGGGCGATTAGGGAGCGCGGTTGAGGAATATCCTCTGCATCGGAAGCGCGAAGACCCTGACTACGCTACGCAGGCGCACGAAGACCAGATGCGTGCGCTGGTCGGCGCGACACGCAAGGCCGTTGCCGACGCAGGCATAAACGGCCAGCAGGTTGAGGCCATTGCGCTCGACACAACCGGCTCAAGCGTGGTTCCGGTTGACGCGGTCATGCAACCGCTCAACGAGTACTATCTGTGGTGCGATCACCGCGCCAAGGAAGAAGCGCGGGAGATCACCGCCCTTGCGCACACGGAAAATCTCGAGGCTATCAAATGGTGTGGCGGCGTTTATTCGCACGAGTGGGGATTTGCCAAGCTGCTGCACTGGCTGCGGCACAACCCCGATAAGCGCGCGCAGTTTGCTTCGGCGTTTGAACACTGCGATATGGTGGCGGCTACCCTTTGCGGCATCACCGATCCCAAAAAGGTAAAGCGCAGCGTGTGCGCGATGGGCCACAAGTGGATGTGGAATCCCAAGTGGGACGGGCTTCCCGCGCAGTCGTTTCTCTCCAAAGTCGATCCGCTGTTTGATGGCGTTCGCGAAAAACTCTCAGGCGAGTACCTGACATCTGACCACCTTGCCGGCCACCTTTCTGAATCATGGGCCGCTCAAATGGGACTTAAAGCCGGAATTCCTATCCCTGTGGGCGCATTCGATGCGCATTGGGATGCGCTGGGTGCGGGATGCAAAGAGGGTGACGTGGTGAACGTGGTCGGCACCTCAACCTGCATCATCGCCATGGCGAAACAGGCTGAGCTGATTCCAGGCGTCTGCGGTGTTGTGCCCGGCAGCGTGCATCCCAAATACACTGGCGTCGAAGCTGGGCTTTCGGCTACCGGCGACATTTTTCAAGCCATTGCGAACCGCGCGGGCGTCAAGGTGGCGGATCTCTCGAAAGGACTTGAAAGCTACCGAGCCGGCCAGACTGGTCTGCTGCGCCTGAGCTGGGACAACGGCGACCGCACTGTGCTGGTGAATCCCGATCTCGGCGGCGTTACTTTCGGCTGGAACCTGGTCCACACTGCCCAAGACGAGTTGTTCGCGGCCATCGAAGGAACAGCATTCCACACGCGCATTATCCTGGAACGCATGGCTGAATACGGTGTCCGCGTCGATCGCGTCATTAACGGCGGCGGTATTCCGCAGACCAATGCGGTTCTTAACCAGGTCTATGCGAACGTGCTTGGCAAGCCGGTTCTTGTACCTGCCGGAGTTCCTACCAGTCTTGGATCGGCTATTTTTGCGCTGGTTGCAGCGGGGAAATACTCCACGGTTGAAGATGCTCAAGCTGCGTTGTGTCTTGACTTTGCGACCGTTATGCCCGACCCGAAGGCTGCCGCGACCTACGAGCAGCTTTACCAGATCTATCGGACTGCCTACTTCGCACTCGGCTCGCAGACGGCTCCGGTGGCGGCAGTCGGCAATATTCTGCCGGAATTGCGTAAGATTGCCGCGGAAGTGATGGCTTCAGCCTGAGTAGCGGCCCCGAAATTGCCATTTCGGCCCCCCTCGAAAGCCGGTTCGGGTATCATTGCGTCTATAGATATGTGCGGCCTGCTTCCCCTTGAGGCCTGCCCCGGTGGTGTCCTTGTCACGATTCTTTCAGCGTCTCGTCTTTGTCCTGTCCATTGCGATCTTCGCCTCGCTGAGTCTGGGATTCGCCCTGGGCGAATTCGGCTGGTTTGGTGTGCATGCCAGCAACGATCAGGATGGCGCCTACAACCAGATGCGCGTCTATGCCGAGGTACTGCAAAAGGTACAGAGCGACTATGTGACCGACCCCAACATTAACGACGTGACGACGGGCGCGCTGCATGGACTGCTTGAATCGCTCGATGCGGATTCAAGCTATCTGACTGCCGAGGAATACAAGCTATACAAAGATCGCCCGACAGGCGGCGACGCTCAGGAAGGCATCACGCTCTCAAAGCGTTTCGGTTACGCAACCATCGTCAATGTCATTCCCGGCTCTCCTGCCGACAAGGAGAAATTGTCTAATGGCGACCGCTTGACGGACGGCGACGTGATTGAATCAATCGGCGGAAAGTCGACGCATGATATTCCGCTGGCAATGATGCGAATGATGCTTGAGGGTAAGCCAGGCACAACGCTTGAGCTGTCGGTGATTCGCCCCAGCAAGCCAGACCCAGAGAAGCTGGAGCTTACGCGCGCGGTTGTTGAGCCGCCTGCCCTGAGCCAGCAGGAGTATGAGAATTCAACGATTCTCTACCTGAAGCCCGGTGTGCTGACTGCGGCGCGGGTTGATGAGATTGCCGGCAAGCTGAAAGCGGCGGGCAAGGGCCAAAAGGTTGTGCTCGACCTGCGTGACTGCACCGGCGACGATCTTCAGCAGGGACTGCGGCTGGCGAATTTCTTTATCAAGCAGGGCACCATGGCCACGCTTCAGGGCCAGACCTATCCCACGCAGACCTTCAGCGCCGACGAGACAAAATTTATAACCGACGCGCCGGTTGCGCTGATTGTGAACCGCGGCACCTATGGCGCGCCCGAGCTGACGGCAGCGGCGATTGAAGACTTGAAGCGCGGCGACGTGGTGGGCGAGAGGACGTTCGGCGAAGGCTCGGTGCAGCGGACGATCGACCTGCCCGATGGCGCAGCGCTGTTCCTGACGGTGGCCAAGTACCAGGCGCCTGACGGCAAGAAGATTCAGGATGAGGCGGTGACGCCGACCGTTGCTGTTGCCTCTCCGCAGGACGAGATTGACGAAGGCATTACTCCGCAGAACGGCGACGAGATGCTCGACAAGGCCTTGAATCTGCTGAAGACCAAGGGCGCATAGGCCATCGCGTTTGCCCTTCGCAGGAAGTGATTTGTCGAAGGGATAGGAGCGAAATCGAACCCGCTCCAGGTCTGATTGGCTGATTCCGTTCGAACTCTACGAAAAAAGCTCCTTTCTGAGATTGCAGGTTTGCGACGAAGCCCGAATTCGACGGGCATGCGGACTTGCGCTTGAATGCCTGCAAACCGGCTTGAGAGGCCTTATAGCGCCCTAAATGCCCCGTTTTTTGCACCTATTTTGCAGCGTTTTAGGGCAAAAACGGGCATCAATGTAACAGATTTTCGTTTGTTACATTTTGTAAGCTGTTGATTTTTATGCTGGTTAAAACTTGAACTCCTAGTGCCTTCCTGGTTACCCCGGGGGAGGGGGGAGGGGGGGTCCCCCCCTTTGCGGGCATTGGAACGTGCCATGGGGGCGTGCCGGAGTGGTTTGAGGATCGCTCATATAAAGATTGTGCGCCGAAGGGGTGTAATTGCACGCAATGAAAATCCGTTCGCCTGAGGTCCGCGCAAAACCTGGGCGTTTTTGACAGTCTGGACGGGTAGTGTCAGTGAGAAAGCGGTCCGTCTGGAAGGCCCGCGGCTGAAGCCGCTCCAATATTTTGGGTTGTATTCAGCAGCCTGAAGGCTTTTGCTCCCTCCGAGTTACTTGCGGCCGTTGCGCCAGAGTGAGGCTTCGCAGGGGCTTTAGATTCGTGCATATGAAATATCCGTGCGCCGTCCCTACGGGACTCCGAAATCGATTTGGTGCAATCCTTATCCCCACGCTGAAGCGCGGGGCTAACATCCAATGCGCCTACGGCGCGCTTACCGGATATTGCACAAACGAGTTTTTCGGGCTGCTGGGGCGCGATTGATGTGACTCGAAAAAACTCTGCAACCTGATCAAAACTGAACAGAAAGTCCTGAAGGTCTTGGTTAATATCGTTTCGTCAACAGACTCATGCCCTCAACGAGACAAATTATGGCGTCTCAATTGGCCTGTCGTTTCCCTTGCGGAATCAATGCGGAGGAACCTGTCGACTCAATCTGCATCGCTTGCTTTGCAAGAGCCGCAACAGAGCGGAACGAAACCGAACCGACGCTATATGACAAGAGAGAAGCGCGCGGTCCAGATTCACGGAACTTCGCGAGCTAAGCCAAGGCCTTTCGAGTCAATCAGCTCATGGAAGAGGGCAATAGTACATCGTCACTTCCCGCTCTTCCCGAGCGCGCGTCCCGGCACACCCCATTCGGGACGCGCCCAGAACGAAGAATCATTGAGATCACGAGCCCGCACTGAAGAGGGCCGCAACGGTCCAGCCAGAATCTTCTGAATCCGCCGCGCCGGAACTGGCCCCAGATGGATTCGCGACAAGAGAACTTGACCCCTCTCTGGATTTCAGAAATTTCGACTTTACGAATTGCCCAAATGAATTCGCGGGAATTGAGCAATGCGGCACAGATGTCTCGCTCTCCGGATGGGAGAATTCGAGAACCGTTACGAAGAGTAACTTCAAGAGCAGCTTTGGAGGATTAATGGTTACCTCGACTTTCCCGGTTTCGTTATTCGACTCAACGCCGATTGCAGGATTGCCTCGTCAAAGCTTCGCATCGCCGACCAAGTCCCATATGGACGAAGTTTTGGCGCGAGCCCAGGCAGGATCTGCTGAGGCGTTCTCAGAACTGTACATGCTGCACAGGAAGCGCGTTTTCGCAATTTGCCTGCGGATGGTGCGCGATTTCTCACAGGCAGAAGACCTGACGCAGGAAACATTCCTTCAGTTGCATCGCAAGCTCGCCTCGTTTCGCGGTGAATCACTTTTCACCACCTGGCTGCACCGGATGACGGTCAATATTGTGTTGATGGTTCTGCGCAAGGGCGTTCTGCCGGTGGTTTCACTCGATCAAATGTTGACGGACGTGCCGGAGACACAAGCCAAGCACAGTTTTGGCGCTTACGATCGGGCGCAAACCGGGGTTGTTGACCGCGTAGCCATTGAACGCGCGATCGAGACACTATCGCCCGGATATCGAAAGTTTTTCCTTCTTCATTATGTCCACGGTCTTGGGCATCGCGAAATTGCCTCAATTGAAGGTTGCAGTCAGGGCAATTCGAAATCCCAGGTATTCAAGGCGCGACGCGCGCTGCGCAGCGCGCTTTCAGCCCAGGCCGAGCGGTAGCTGTCAAAGAGCATTCGAGAGCCTGCATTTTACTGTTCGTTAAGGACTTCGCCGCTGACGGGACAGACAAGAAATGTGAAGGCCTTATACCCCGTCGCAATCAAATCCTCGGGAAGGCGCTTCTCTACCAAGGTCACGTTGTGCACGGCGCAGACGGGCGGGTTTGAGCCCTGTTTCCTGAAGCATCGTTCTTTCATATGCTCCTCCGGCTGGATATGTCGTGTATCGAACATAGCAAGAGTAACCGAAGCGGTCAAAATTGAGCATCATTAGCTTTTCGCAAAGCGTAGGGTTGTCCTAAATCCAGCTCTTCCTAAAACCTGCAAGGCAACACCTCCAACCGTCCCACCACAAAATCCGCTCCAAACCTCTCCCCCCCCGCTGGGAAAGAGCCGAGAGGAATCTCGGCTCGAACTCTCCCGAATCTGCCCTTCAGTTCTACTCTTGCCCGGGAAGGTTCCGGGAGGTCAAACGGGCAATGCGGACAATCTTTGAAAGTGCTAGCCTTTAGTTAACGAACCTGCCTCCACCCGGACCGCGAGGCGCGGGAAATTTGTGCGCAACATCGGCGCCTGAATCCGGGTTCACAGGTGTAAAGAAACGAGCGTGTAACCGGTGGCTGCCACCCCCAATCGGCCTATCGAGCCCCGCGACCCCATTTTGCGCGGCCCGAGGTCGCTCGAACCGGATCGAGCGCGACGTGCTGCGGCCGAAAATGCACCCGATCAACAGTCGGCACAGAAGCGGCTGGATTTTGACCGACCTCAGCGCCCCTTCGCGCCGCTGCCGGTGCCCGCGCGCCGACGCCGCAAGCTGGCAGGCCGGTCCGCACTGGTGGTTCTGCTGGGATTGGCGGCCATTACCGGATCGCTTGCCGGGCTGACGCTGGTTTATTCAGTCAATTTGCCCCAGATAAACGACCTTGAGCGCTACCGGCCTTCAACCACGACCGACCTTTACGACCGCAATGGAAAACTGATTGGGGAATTTGCGCTGGAGCGCCGCGTGGTGGTGGATTATGACGGCTTTGCGCCCATATTGCGCGAGGCGGTGATCAGCATTGAAGACAAGAATTTTGAGTCACATTGGGGCATTAATGTGTTTCGCGTGGCCGGCGCGGCCTGGCACGATATCCGCAGCCACGGCCGCGCACAGGGCGCTTCGACGCTGACGATGCAGTTGGCGAAGAACCTTTTCCTGAGTGACGAGCGTACAGCCAACCGCAAAATTCAGGAGGCGTATCTCGCAATCCAGATTGAGCGCTCGTTTACCAAGCAACAGATTTTTACGCTCTATGGGAACCAGATTTACCTGGGCAGCGGGAATTACGGTTTTGAAGCGGCGTCAGAGTATTTCTTTTCAAAACATGCCAAAGACCTGAACCTGACGGAGGCGGCGCTGCTGGCGGGGCTGCCCAAAGGGCCGTCGGGATTTTCTCCGATACTGAATCCCGATCGCGCGATGAAACGCCGCAACCTTGTGTTAAGCGAGATGGAATCAGACGGCATGATTACGCATGCGCAGGCGGAGGAGGCACGCAGCGCTCCGCTTGGGTTGCACCTGGCACAGGCTGAAGGTTCGGTTGCGCCGTGGTTCCAGGAAGAGGTGCGGCGCGAGCTTGAAAAGCGTTTCGGCGCGGACCAGGTGCACGAAGCCGGTTTGCGCGTAGATACGACGCTGGACCTGAATTTGCAGCAGACGGCCAACCGCGCAATTGACGATGGCGTTGCAATCTACGAGCGCAGGCATGGATGGAAGGGACACCTTGAAAATGTGATCGCGGAGGGGCAGACGATTGAAGCCTATCGCCATGCCGATTGGGCGATTGAGTATGGCGCGGGGGACTACGTGCATGCGCTGGTGACGCGCGTGTTGCCGCTTGAAATTCATGCGCGAATTGGGCCGCCCGGCAAAGAGGGCGACGAGGTTGTGCTGCTGCCGGAAGACTGGAAATGGACCGGCCAGCGAGACGGCGACAACCTTGTGAAACCCGGCGACGTGATTTATATCGATTTGACCGGGACGAAGGAAGGCACGGAACGCCGCGCCACACTTGAACAGGACTCGGGCGCGGAGGGCTCGTTGATGGCCATGGACAACACCACCGGCGACGTGCTGGCTATGGTGGGCGGGCGTGATTACGAGATGTCGGTATTCAATCGCGCCACGCAGGCTGAGCGGCAGGTGGGGTCGAGCTTTAAGCCGTATGTCTATACCGCGGCGATAGAGGACGGCGTAGAGCCCACCGATATTGTGATGGATACGCCGGTGAGCTTTGGCAGCTACGTGCCGCACAATTACGAGAACGACTTCAAAGGGGCGATGACGGTAGCCAATGCGTTTGCCGAATCGCGCAACATTCCGGCGCTGCGACTGGCTTCGCGCGTGGGCATTCATAAGGTAATCGATATGGCGCACAGGTTTGGGGTCACATCGAATATTCCGCCATATCTGCCGGTGGCGCTGGGCGCGGTTGAAATTACGCTGCAGGAGCAGGTGGCGTCGTATTCGGTGTTTCCCAACGACGGGTTGAGGATTGCGCCGCGGCTGATTCGCAAGGTGTCAAACGCCGATGGAATTGTGCTGTGGAGCGACACTCCGGCGGTGACGCAGGTGATTGACCAGCAAACGGCGCGGACCATGATGGGGCTGCTGGAGGGCGTGACTCAGCATGGAACCGGCGCGGCGGTGAAGAAACTGAATGATCCATTCGGCGGCAAGACTGGAACTACAAGCGACTTTACCGATGCTTGGTTCATGGGCTTTTCGCCTTCGGTTACATGCGGAGTTTGGGTGGGCTACGACAGCCGCGAATCGCTGGGCAAGAAAGAGACTGGCGCGCAGGCGGCTTTGCCCATTTGGATCACTTTTATGAAGCAGGCGATCGTGGGCAAGGACGATGAGAGGTTTACCGGCGACGATGGCTCGACTCCGGGGAACGGCCCCGAACGCAACGCTGCCAGCAAACTCGACGAGGCTTCAGTAGGGCCGAAAACATCGCCCCAGACTGTCGCGCCGCATACTTCGGTGGC
>Ga0265338_10001309_pt1 | contig 40797 bp, 32 predicted proteins | sample 42126metaG_FD_193579 | JGI IMG/M metagenome (GOLD analysis project Ga0265338, IMG submission 193579) | Rhizosphere microbial communities from Carex aquatilis grown in University of Washington, Seatle, WA, United States - 4-21-26 metaG | ecosystem: Host-associated > Plants > Roots > Rhizosphere... | reverse complement strand
ACGCGGCGTTGCTGCGTCAGGGTTTCCCCCATTGCGCAAAATTCCCCACTGCTGCCTCCCGTAGGAGTCTGGACCGTGTTTCAGTTCCAGTGTGTCCGTGCGCCCTCTCAGGCCGGATACCGATCACAGTCTTGGTGGGCCATTACCCCGCCAACTAACTAATCGGCCGCGACCCCCTCCCAGAGCGAATTGCTCCTTTGACCCGTAGGTATTATGCGGTATTAGCTAAGGTTTCCCTCAGTTATTCCCCACTCCAGGGTAGGTTAGTCACGTGTTACTCACCCGTGCGCCGCTTTACTCAGGTATTGCTACCCTTTCTCGCTCGACTTGCATGTGTTAGGCACGCCGCCAGCGTTGATTCTGAGCCAGGATCAAACTCTCGTTTGAAACCTGTTGTCAAACTACCCTGACGGAGGTCAGAAGCAGTTCGACGGTATCTGCGCACTTATCCGAAGACAAGCCACAGATACTCTTACCTTGTGAGATGACCAAGCTAAACTTGATCGCATCTCACGACTGGCACGTTCAACCAAATTGTCAAAGATCCTTAAGGGTGATCCGCCTAAGCGGGCCCTTGGGATCGAGGCCCAGACTTGCGTCTGGCATGTCCTCGAACTTGATGCGCCCGACCCTGATTTCTTTCGGCTTATATAAGCCTGGGTCGTTTTTGCGCGAACCTTTTAAGACTATCGAAGTTTGGGGTTTAGGTCAAGTGATTATCTTGATCCCTACTCACCCTTACCTTCGAATCATCTGAACCCCGAAGGGGCCGAGAAAGGCAGCGCAAAGCGCGAAAGTTTTGAAAGATCGGACAGCGCATAAAACGCCTGAACCACTAGGGCTCACAGGAGCATAAAGCTCCGGGTCTTGCAATGGCTTGTTCTCTCCAGGGAATTCCCTACAGGGGTCTAACAGTACGTTCAAGCGTTCAGCTTTTGTACCTTACCGACCCTACGAACCAGCTTCCCACTTCCCTCACTTGGGGCAGACCCATAATACCGGGCCACCGGGAGGCTCCACTGCTCACATCACAACTTTTTAAGAGTAGCACATGCCACTCTCGATTGCAAACGCACTGTGTTTTGTTTCCCTGCGCTTTCGCAACTTTTTAAGACTATCAGCGGATTGGGATTAGTACAAGCGCGCGAGCCTGTGGAAAGCGGCCCTTTCTGTGGGAAACCCCGCGTAGGTCCGCCGATAACAGTATTGCCTGGCGGCTGCTAGAATCTGAACGCAAAGAAACAGACGGCCTGTTGAGCCGTCAAACAATCGGCTCCCCTTTTTCTTAGAAATGTCTCAAGGATGAAACGCCATACATGCGAACCGCCGCGCATTTGTCGCCGATTTTTCTCATCTTCTGCCTTGCGCCTCTGCCCGCGCAAACCACAACCGGCAGCCAGGCCCAGCCTCCTGTTTTCAAAACCACCGCCCACGCCGTAGTAGTGGATGTTGTCGTCACCAAAGGCAACGAGGAACCCGTGCCCGCCCTCACTAAACAGGATTTCGAACTAAAAGAAGATGGCAAGCCACAGACCATCGACTTTTTTGAGGAACACACAACCGCGCCTTTGCCACAGAATGCGCCGGCCGCCCAACTCGCCACACCACCCAACGTCTACACCAACGTTCCACCGGCCCCTGAGAGCCCCGCCGTCAATGTACTGCTTCTCGACACTCTGAATACCCCTGCGTCCGATCAGAGATTCGTCCACAATCAGATCCTCGAATTTCTCAAACACATTCATCCAGGCACCCGCGTGGCCATCTTCACCCTGGGATCGAGACTGCGCTTTGTGCAGGGTTTCACCGCAGACACCACGACGCTCCTCGCCGCACTCAACGACAAGAAGACCGAAGTTACAGCAGCAAAGGACCCAGCCTCGCGAACCCACAGGGACGACGAGGCCGACGCCGATAACATTCAGACCATGATCAAGATGGCGGGTGGGTATACGCCGGGTATCGGGGCCGTCGAAGACTCAATGCGTGACTTCAGCGACATTCAGTTAAGTGAAAGGACAGAAATGACGCTCGATGCGCTTAGCTTCCTTGCCCGCTATCTGTCCGGCGTTCCGGGGCGCAAGAATCTCATCTGGTTCTCGAGTTCGTTCCCGGTAACTATCTTTCCCGTCGAATCGCGGCGCCTGCCAACCGGCAGCTTGCAGCAGCATTCCAGCCAGATACGCGAAACCGCCGACCTCCTCACTTCCGCAAAAATCGCCGTATATCCCATAAACGCCACCGGGCTAACCAGCCAGCAGGGACTGGATATAGAAGAAATGGGTCCGGCCAACAAGTCTGTTTTGAATTCCTCCGTTGCTACGGACTCAAGTGGAAGCGCGAATACCATGAACGCCATGCAGACCCTGGCCACTGATACCGGCGGCAAGCCCTTCTACAACACAAATGACCTGGCCGGGGCCCTCAACCGCGCCATCAACGACGGATCGCACTACTACACCGTCGCCTACTCTCCCACAAATAATCAGATGGACGGAAGGTACCGGCATATTGGAGTCAAACTGACCAAGGGCAACTACAAACTGGCTTACCGACGGGGCTACAACGCCGACGACAAGCTGGCCAGCGCCTCTGCTTCCGGCACCGATCCCCTGGGACAACTGCTTAAACACGGATTGCCCAGCGCTACCGGCATTCTTTATAAGGTGCTCGTAGTTCCCGCCACAATCCAGCCCACACCAAAAGACACGCTGGCCGGGATGAATTCGAAGTTCGATGGTGCGCGCACGCGCTACTTCGTGCAATTCACTATTCCGGCAAGCGAGGTGGCTCTTTCGCTTGCGCCGAACAGTATGCACGTTGGGAAGTTTCAGTTGGCCCTGCTCGCGGTGAATCGCGAGGGCAACCCACTGAATTGGATTGACGGCACCCAGAATGTGAACCTTAATCCCGACGTTTATGCGCTCGTGCAAAAGTCAGGCATCTCCGCCCGCATCCAGATCGATCTTCCTGATACCGATGTCTTTCTTGAGAGCGGGGTCTACGACTGGGTCAGCGGCAAAGTCGGAACGCTCGAGATTCCGGTGCATGTGGCTCCTGCCACGCCGGTCACCGCGTCGCAGGCTGCGCCGAAAACCGAGTGAGCGTTTCAGCGGCCTGAATAGCGTCACCAGAATCTATGCAGCCCGATTCACCGCGTCGCGACGAGGACCCTCTTATTCGTGCCGCAGAATAATCCCCAAATCCGTCAGCCCGTTCACAAAGAACTGCATGGCCAGCGCCACCAGCAGCAGCCCCATGATGCGCACCAGGATGCGGATTCCTGTCTCGCCCAGGAAGCCCCGCACCCGGTCAGCCCCTGCCAGCACCCAGTAGCTGACGAACGCCGTGATGGCGATGGAGCCAAGGATCGCGCCCATCTGCCAGCACCAATACGAAGGCGCCTGTCCCACCAGCACCATGACCGACGAAATAGCGCCCGGGCCGGCCAGCATGGGAATACCCAGCGGCACAATGCCGGCGTCTTCTTTGGCCGCGCCCTCTTCGGCTTCGCCCGTGGTCTCCTGCGTGGGCGAGCGACGGGCCTCAAGCATGTCGAGGCCAATGAGCAGCAGAATCAGCTCGCCGGCGATTTCAAAGGCCGGCAGCGTGATACCAAACATGCGGAAGATGAACTGGCCAGCCAAGGCAAAGCTGGTGAGCACAATAAAGCAAGTGAATGCGCCCTTGCGCGCAATGGCGCGGCGGCGTACCGCGTCGGCGTCGGCCGTGATGGCCAGAAACGAGCCGATGGCGGCAAAGGGGTCGACGAGAAAAAAGATGGAGCTGAGCGCCAGCAGCGAAAAACGCACAATGGGTGCAGTACGGATCTCGTTGAATGCCACTTCAGCAGGATTGGTCCACATCACAATAGTTAGAGGCTATAGCATCGCCGGCGATTCAATCGAGCCGACTACAATTGCTCCTTGCTCACCAAAGACCATCTCGACCGCATCGAAGTCGTGCTCATTTCGCCGCGCAACCCCCTCAATATAGGAGCGGCCGCGCGGGCCATGGCCAACTTCGGTTTCACTCATCTGACAGTCGTCGCTCCCTTCGAGGCGCACTGGCGTGAGGCGCAGTCGGCCATTGGCGCTGAAGAACTGCTCAAAAACGCAAAACGCACGGAGTCGCTGGAAGAGGCGATCGCCGAATGCACTCTCGTGATCGGTACCGGGACGCTTGTCTATCGCAAGGCCGAGCAGCCGGCGGTTATCGTGCCCGAACTCGGCGGGCGTGTTACATCTGAGCTGGGTCGCGGCGGACGCGTGGCGCTGGTCTTCGGTTCGGAGAAGCACGGCCTCACGCGCGAAGACCTCAGCTATTGCCATCTGCTCGCCGTAATCCCCACCGACCCGCGACAGCCTTCGATGAATCTTGGCCAAGCTGTGGCAGTTTTCCTATATGAGTTGGCTGGGCGGAATGAAATCCAACCTCAACTCCCAGTTGAAAACGCCGTCGAGGCAAGTCCGCTCCCGGTGGCCTCAGGCGAGCTCGACCGTTTGGCTATGATGATTGAAGAGGCTATGCTCGCAGCCGGCTACTCGCCCAAAGGGATGCAGGCTGCCAACCGTCACGATGTGCGGCTGTTGTTGCGCCGTTTGAAACTGAATGCGGCAGATACGCGGCGGGCGTTTGGGCTCTTCAGGCGGATGCTGCACAAATTGAAGCGCTGACCGTTGCCCGGCGGTCCAAACGCCGGCCGGATAAATCATGGATTGATAGACCTTCGTACCCTGGCTTAGCGCCGAAATTCATCGACTGCCCTCTGAAAGCCTGATAAAGTGGCGGTCAAAGGAATCTCCCGACTAGCCATGATCCCCCATCGTGGAAATTTCCGCGTTCGCTGGCTGGCATCCCTCTCGTGCATGGCAGTGCTTGCACTGGGCCCGACCGCCTTCGGTCAAACTCCGGCGCAGCCCGATCAGCGGCCGGCTACTCCGGCCCAGCCTGCACAACAAACCACACCTGCTGACTCGCAGCAAAGCACTCCCGCGCAGCCCGATCAGCAGCCAGCTAATCCGGCTCAGCCCGCCACGCCAGCCGTCGAGCAGCCGGCCCCTCAAGCACCCGCGCCTACCGCCGCTCCAGCAACTCCGGGTCCCGCAGCAGGCAAACGGGCTGAGAGCGGGTCAGCTATAGACCAGCAGGGCGGCGGCATTACCGAAGAAGAACTGAAACAAATGCTGGTGGGCAAGACCTTCTACCTGCGCGGCGGCTACCTCGACGACTCGCTCAGCTTTAACGAGCATGGCAAGCTGGCCGGCCACTCGGCTGTGGGCTCATACACGCTGAACATGGTCGAGATCGACAAGGTGCGCCTGTCAAAGCACAAGGTTGAACTGGATGGCATGCGCTACGGGCTGCACTTCTCAAACCAGCTTGCCTTTGAAGATCCACGGACAGCCTACGACAAGGTGCGCATCACGCCAAAGAAAAAGGCGCTTCGTATCACTATCGATCGCGAATCGGTGGTGAAGCCCAAAAAGGATAAGGAAAAAGACGCGAAGAAGCAGGGGAAACCAGCGGCATCTCCGACTGCATCAGGGCCGTCGCAAGCGCCTGCCGCGTCGCCAACCGGAGCCCCGGCAAACGCCGCGCAGCAGGCTTCTGCCGCAGCGAGCCAGCCGGCGCAACAGGCTACCGCACAACCAGCTACCGCACAAGCGGCCGAAGAGCCAGACACCGAACAGGCCAAGGCGGAGATTGCCGCGGCCAAGCCCGAGGAACGGCCTACCGACCCGGACAGCGTAACCTCAACCACCTCGCCCGCGCATGCAACGAAGGTGCTGAAAGAGGCGCTTGACGCGATGTTCGCTTCTGGGCTGGACGACCGCATGATGGCCGCGTTGCCCGACTTCTGGAAGCTTTACTACAAGGCTGTCGCCGAAAAGACCGATTATCGGCCCACGGACGCTACAGTGTTGCGTCAGAGCACGGTCGACAAGAAGGCGCGGCTGCTGTCGACTTTTGAGCCGGAGTCAAACCAGTTTGCCCAGGATAACGGCGTGGCAGGCATGGCGCTTTATCACACCGTGATCGGCGCTGACGGAGTTCCCGCCGAGATCGCAGTGGCTCGACCCATTGGATTTGGACTCGATGAAAACGCGGTCAAGGCCATTCGCGCAGCCAAGTTTGAGCCGGCCCAGAAAGACGGCAAGCCCGTGCCGGTGCTGCTTGACCTTGTGGTGCAGTTCCGCATCTACTCCAAGCGCACCAACGTGACGTCGCCGTCGGCGCCTGAAGAGGCATCGAAGCCGGCCGAGCCGGTTTTGCCGGGACCCTACAGCGTGCAACATGCGCCCGCTCCGCCTCAGATCACCCAGCAATAGCCGACTGTCTAAACCATTTAAATTCAACTAATTACGCTTAGATTGCAGTGGTTTGTGCGGAGTGCCAGCCTAACCTCCGAAATGGGTGCGTTTTGGCGCAACCCCTTTAAAATGAATGCCATTTTAGGTCAAAATCGACACAATTTCGGATGTTGCACTTTCATTAAGCTATTGATTTATATATTGGTTATGGATGATTAACGCCATCATTTTTCCGCTTTTCTGGGAGGGGGGGGGGGAGGGGGGTATCCCCCCTCTCGGGCCCCGTTTCTCGGTTTTTCAGGTTGCGGGCGGCATGAGGTGAAGACGGCGTTTGCGCGGAAAGCAGCGGTTTGTCGGCCCGAGAGAATGAGCATGATTTGATTGTGCTCGCAGCGGGCCTAATTAACTGCAAATGGCGGTTTCGAAGGGCCCGTGGCTGAAGCCGCCACTTTTGCACTCTATTCAGCAGCCTGAAGGGTGCTGCTCCCTCCGATGGGTTCGTAGGGATTTCGCTCATCTCGTCGATTCCCCGCAAGCTTTGAAGCCGCGCCGCTTTATGCTGGCTGCCACAGCTCGACGCGATTGTCTTCCGGGTCCCAGATCCAGGCGAAGCGGCCGTAGCCGTGGTCTTCGCGCTTGGGGTCGATGCGGACGCCGGCGGCTGCCAGTTGATCGAGCATGCCATCGAGGTCGTCCACGCGGAAGTTGATCATGGACTGCTGCTCGCCGCCGCCAAAGTATTTTGTGTTGGCAGGGAAGTGGGCAAACACAGTCATTCCCAGAGACTCCGGCCCATCAAAGGCGAGGGTGCCGCCATCCTGTGTGGGAATGCCCAAATGCTGGGCGTACCAATTCGACAAGGCCTCGGGGTCACGCGACTTGAGGAATACGCCTCCAAAACCGATTGCTTTGGCCATTGAAACAGCTCCTAGCTCCTAGCCTCTAGCTTTTTGGTGCGATATGCAAGACTTTGGCTGCCAACGGAAGAAATTTGCGCCGACTACTCGGCTTCGCGAAGTATGTCGTCGAGTTTAGGCTTGTGCTTGGCCTCGCGCGTAGTGCGGGGAGCCTTATCGTCAATAATTCGCGCAGGTTTGGGCTGACCTACGCGCTCTCGGGCGTTGGCCTTTACCGCTTTTGTGGCGGAGAACCGGGATGGCTTGCGTTTCGCGACCACAAGATTAAGTATGTTATAGGCGCGGGCGGAACGGAAGGCTCGCCTGATAATTCTTGCTGGATCCGGATCGCTGACTGGAAATGCGCGATCGGTGAAATTGCCGGGGACACGATAGCGCAACTGGGGAGAGAGGGCTTTACACAATGGACGAACGGGAGTTTTTCAACGAGACGACGGAACAGCGCAGCCATACCATTACCTGCCCCAAGTGCGGTCAGCCCGGCGAGTACAAAGTGAGCTGGGTGGTGCGGCGCAAGCGGCAGCAACTACCGCGCGGCGCCGATGAACGCGACCGTGCACGCTTCGCCAAGGCGCAGTCATACATGGTGCGGCGCGACGACAAGCTGAGCTGCGCCAACGTCCGCTGCCGCAAGCCATTTGAGATTACTTCGCTGCAGTCGCTGGCGTTTCTGACGGAATAGTTAGGCGCAAGCATCCCGCAGGGGCTGAAGCCCCCGATCATTTTGAAGCGTTTTTCGGCATGGCTAAAGCCATGCCCTGATACGAGACCCATCGCCAAATAGGAAACGCCTGCTCCCTTGCCCCCTGCCTCTCAGATATGATTGAATTCATAGAGTGAGCGGCCGCGGCCCGCCGGTCACAACCTCAATTCCCCATCTCAGGAGCACCGCATGGCAAATTCACTGCTTCCCGTTGCAGAGCGCAACCTCACACCCGATCAGGTTGAGGCTCTCGACAAGCGCCGCGACCTTGGACACACTTTCCTGGTGATCGCCGGACAGTTTGCCGTGGTTTCAACCGTGCTGCTGTTGTGGGTGGGGCAGGATTTGAGCTACTCGCCGGGCTGGGCGCATCCCATGGCCTATTATTTCTTCCTGGCCGTTTCGCTGGTGGGTATTTTCGGCATTACCGGCCTCACGATGCACAAGGGCACGCCTCGCATCGACTAGGCGGACAGCGAGAAAACTTCATCGAGCGGAGTAGCCATGCATAAAATGTGAACCCCCCAGGGTTAAAACCCCGTCTTTTTAAGGCCGTTATCGACACGTTTGAAGCCGTGCCCGGACTCTCTGCGCTCTTTCACAAATGCATCGCCCCTACGGGGCTGAACGTTCTTTTTCGCCCATTACCCCACGCTGAAGCGTGGGGCTAACTTCCGCTGCGTCTACGGCGCGGTTGGCACGACTGAAGTCGCGCCCTGATACAAAGCGCTTTTGCGAAGCTGCGTTCCCGTCTAAAACGGTATAGCCTTAGAGCGTGGCTGCTTCCCCGCAGGTCTCAATTCCGGCATTGGACTCTACGGCTCTGGTTGCCGGGCGCGATATGCGCCTGCGCGACAGCCACGGGCGCGTGATTCACGATCTGCGTGTTTCGATAACCGACCGCTGCAATTACAAGTGTGTTTACTGCCGCACCGGCGAAGTGGGAGCACAATATCCTGAGCTGGGCATCGACGAGTACTTCAAGCTAATCAGCATTTTTGTCGATCTTGGAATCACCAAGGTGCGGCTCACAGGCGGCGAACCGTTACTGCGGCGCGGACTACTCGACCTGGTTCGCGAGCTCGCGCGCCTGCGCACTGTTGACGGCGAACCGCTAGACCTGGCGGTGACTACCAACGGCCACCTGCTGGACGAACTTGCCGCGCCGCTCAAGGCCGCCGGGCTGAATCGCATCACGGTAAGCATGGACGCGGTAGACGCCGAGGTGTTTGAACGCATTACGCGCGTTCCGGGCAGCTTTGCCCAGGTTCTACGCGGAATTCGTGCGGCGCGAGAGGCCGGCCTTGATCCGCTGAAAGTGAACTGCGTGTTGCTGCGCGGATTTAACGACGACCAGGTGGAGGGCTTTGCCCGCTTTGCGCGCGACGAGAACGTTGTGGTCCGATTTATCGAATTCATGCCACTCGAAGAGGGCCGCCTGTGGACGCCGGAGATTGTGGTGACGCTGCGCGAGATTGTTGACCGCATCGGCCGGGTGATGCCTCTTGTGGATGTTGATCCGCGCGAGGCCAGCGAGACGGCGCGACGCTATACGTTTGAAGACGGCGTGGGTGAGATTGGCATTATTGCGCCGGTAAGTCAGCCGTTTTGCGGCGCATGCAGCCGGGTGCGGCTTACTTCAGACGGCAAGATTAGGACCTGCCTGTTTTCGCAGGTAGAGCACGACCTGTATGGGCGCTTCAGGGCCGGCGCCGGCCGCGACGAACTCCGCGACTACATTCACCAGGTCGTCCAGGGCAAAGAGGCGCGCCACCATATTGGCGAACCGGGATTCCTGAAGCCTTCGCGGTCGATGGTCCATATTGGCGGATGACGGCATCGGCCGCCGATGATGTCGCGGTCAGTCGATAGCGCGTGTGACAGAATGATCTGTGTAACACTTTCTCCCCGTAAGGCACCTCTATGGCCAACGAGACGGAAGGACGCATCCCGCTCGACGATCTGCATTTTTTTCACCGGTTGGCGCGGTCGCTCACATCGAGCCTGGACCTCGACACCATCCTGCGAACGATCCTCGAGTACATGGAGCGGACCATCGAAGCGGAGTTCTGGACGCTGCTGATGCTGGACGACACTCGGCAGGAGCTTTACTACGCTCTGGCGTCGGGTGGTGAGCAGGCGCGGCTAAAGGACCTTCGCGTGAAGAGAGGCGAAGGCGTGGCGGGCTGGGTGCTGGAGCACGGCGAGACGCTGATTGTGCCCGAGGCTGCCGGCGATCCTCGCGTAAATGAGCCGGGCACTGCAAGACCGCGCAAGGTGCGATCGGTAATTGCGCTTCCGCTGCGGGGCCGCACGGGGACCCAGGGCGCGATTGAAATTTTTAATCCCCGCGCCGAGCAGATGACCGATTACACCATCGCCTTTCTGCACATCCTGGCCGATCACGCGGCGATCGCGATTGAAAATGCCCGCGACGTGGCGCGCATTCAGCAATTGACCATTACGGACGATACAACCGGCCTGTTCAATGTGCGTCATCTTTACGCGGTGCTCGAAACGGAGCTTGGTCGGTCGCAAAAGAAAAAATCGCCGGTGAGTATTGCGTTCCTCGATCTCGACCGCTTCAAGCTGGTGAACGATGCGCACGGCCACCTGGTGGGGAGTGAGCTGCTGTCGCGCACTGGGCAAAGGCTGCAGGAATTGAGCCGGGAGCGGGACATGTGTTTCCGCTATGGCGGAGATGAGTTCGTGATCATGATGCCTACAACCGACGCGAAGGCAGCGCTTGCGCAGGCATTGACCCTGCACGGCGAGTTGATGAGCACATGTTTCGAGATGAAGCGCGGCCTGAAGCTGAACGTGAGCGCCAGCATCGGCGTGGCTACCGCGCCCGACGACGGCACAGCGCTGCACGCGGTAATTGGCGCGGCCGATGCGCGTATGTATGCCGTTAAGAGCAACGGCCGCGGCAAGGTGAAGGGCGCGTAGATCGGCCGACCTCACCCTCTCAAAAATAGGACAATGGTTGTGCATCATGTTGCTTGCGACGCCACAATCAGAAGCCGCGCTTAAGATCATCCGCACGTTGCGCGACGCGGGACACCAGGCCTACCTGGCCGGAGGATGCGTGCGCGATTTGCTGCTGGGCCGCGCGCCCGCTGACTTTGACGTGGCCACCAGCGCCACGCCGGACATTGTTCTCGACATGTTTCCGCGCACATTTGCGGTGGGTGCGCACTTTGGCGTTGTGCTGGTGGCGCCGGACGATGAAGACGCGCGTTTTGTGACTGAGGTGGCTACTTTTCGTTCTGACGGCGTGTACTCCGATGGCCGCCACCCCGACGTGGTGCGGTACACCACCAGCGCTGAAGAAGATGTGATGCGGCGCGACTTTACCATCAATGGGCTGCTGTTTGACCCGGTTGGGGCATCCGAAGAGCTGCCGCCGGCGGGGCTTCTGGACTATGTTGGCGGCGTCGCCGATCTCGAGGCCGGCGTCATCCGCGCCATCGGCCGCCCCGAGCTGCGATTTGAAGAAGACCACCTGCGCATGTTGCGCGCCGTGCGCTTCGCTGCGCGATTCGGCTTCGAGCTGGACGGCGAAACCCTGCGCGCGATTCGCTCACTGAGCCCACGCATTCACTTCGTGAGCCGCGAGCGGGTGCGCGACGAGCTGACTAAGATGCTGACCGAGGGCCGCGCGCGCCGGGCTTTTGAATTGCTGGATGAGACGGCACTGCTGAACGAAGTTTTGCCTGAGATTGCGAGCATGAAGGGCGTGGCCCAGCCGGCACCATACCACCCCGAGGGCGATGTGTGGACTCATACGCTGATGCTGCTTGAGCAGCTCGAGCCCGGTTGCAGCATGATGCTGGCATGGGGTGCGCTGCTGCACGACGTGGGCAAGCCGCCCACTTTTCGCGTCGCGCCCGATCGCATTCGCTTCGACGGACACGTTGATGTGGGCGTTGCCATGGGCGCCGACATCTGCCACCGCTTTCGCTTCTCGAACGATGAGACACGGCAGATTGTGGCTCTGATTGAAAACCACATGCGCTTTGCCGACACCGAGCGGATGAAGACTTCTACGCTGAAGCGGTTCTTCCGGCTGGAAAACTTTGATGAGCACCTCAACTTGCATCGCATGGATTGCATGGCCGCGAGTGGCAATCTTGACCACTACAACTTTGCGCGCGAGCGCTGGCTGGCAATGCCCGAGGAGACGGTGCGGCCGAAGCCGCTTATCACGGGCCGCGAGTTGATCGCTGCGGGTTACGCGCCTGGCGCCGGCTTTCGTGAGATGCTGCATGCCGCCGAAGACGCGCAGCTTGAGGGCGCCGTGACAACGGCTGAGGAAGCGCTCAAGCTGGTTGCAGAGAAGTTTGGGCCGCCGCAAAGGCGATGAGCGTACGCAGTCTTCAAGTATTCAATGCCGTTTCCGGCTCCGCGCGCCAATCACTGCCGCCCCTATCCCGCAGTGATGCAGCCCACTTCGCGTCGTGACGGCTATGGTGTATAAGTGGGGTCAACGGCTATCAGCGCTTTTCGCTGCGCCGGGGCTCGTTTTACCAAAACATCCATTGTTTCCAGACATTCATGTTGAACGGCAACGCCGCTCGCACGGGAAACCTTAAACTATTGAACGCGTAAGCGTTCTCAGAAAAAACAGTTTGCGGAGCGCCATGGCAAGCAAGGCCCATTCCAGTCCCGCCCTCAGCACGAACAAGCATCTTTTGCGCTGGGTTGAAAAAATGGCCGACCTCACCCGGCCTGAATCCATTCACTGGGTCGACGGCTCACAGCAGGAGTACGACCGGCTCTGCAACCTGCTTGAAGACCGGGGCACTTTCGTCCGCCTCAACCAGGATCTGTGGCCGGGATGCTTCTACGCGCGCTCTGACGTGCGCGACGTTGCACGGGTTGAAGAGCGTACGTTCATCTGCTCGCTTTCGCGCGATAGCGCCGGACCTACCAACAACTGGGAAGATCCCTACCAGATGCGGCGCAAGCTCAAGGAATTGTTCCAGGGCGCGATGCGCGGCCGCACCATGTACGTGCTGCCCTTCTGCATGGGCCCGCTTGACTCACCTTCAGCGCAAATCGGCGTGCAGCTTACCGACTCGCCTTACGTAGTTGTGAACATGCGTATTATGGCGCGCATCGGCAAGCCGGTATTTGAAATGATTGACCGCGACGTGAAGCGCGTAGTGCCCTGCATGCATTCAGTGGGCATGCCGCTTGCGCCCAGCCAGACTGATGTGGCGTGGCCGTGCAACAACACCAAGTACATTGTGCATTTCCCTGAGACGCGCGAAATCTGGTCATACGGCTCCGGCTACGGCGGCAACGCGCTGCTGGGTAAGAAGTGCTTTGCGCTGCGCATCGCCTCAAACATGGCGCGCGACGAAGGCTGGATGGCCGAGCACATGCTGATTGTCGGCGTAGAGAGCCCGCAAGGTGAAAAGACCTACGTTGCGGCAGCATTCCCTTCGGCGTGCGGTAAGACCAACTTTGCCATGATGGTGCCCCCCGAAGGCATGGAGGATTGGAAGGTTTGGACGGTTGGCGACGATATCGCGTGGATTCATCCGGATGAGAACGGGCAACTGCGCGCCATCAATCCGGAGGCGGGGTTCTTCGGCGTGGCTCCCGGCACCAGCCACAAGACCAATCCCAATGCCATGGCCACGCTGGCGCGCAACACCATATTCACCAATGTTGCGCTCACGCCCGAGGGCGGCGTGTGGTGGGAAGGCATGACCGACGAGCCGCCCGCTGAGTGCCTGGACTGGCAGGGCAAGCTGTGGACACCTGAGATTGCCCGCACCACCGGCGCCAAGGCGGCGCATCCTAATGGGCGTTTCACCGCGCCGGCATCACAGTGCCCCTCAATGGACGCCGCGTGGGAGTCGCCCGAAGGCGTACCGCTCTCCGCAATCATCTTCGGCGGACGCCGGTCGAACACCATGCCGCTCGTTTACCAGGGCTTCAACTGGTCAAGCGGTGTATACATGGGCGCAACCATGGCGTCTGAGACCACTGCGGCCGCAACCGGCGCAACCGGCAAGCTGCGCCGCGATCCCATGGCCATGCTGCCCTTCTGCGGCTACCACATGGGCGACTATTTCCGTCACTGGATCAAGATGCAGCGCATGCTCACGTCAACGCCGCGCGTCTTCCACGTCAACTGGTTCCGTAAAGACGAAGAGGGCAATTTCATGTGGCCCGGCTTCGGCCAGAATCTCCGCATTCTCAAGTGGATCGTGGATCGCGTGCACGGGCGCGCCCAAGGCAAAGAAACGCCGATCGGCTGGACGCCGTATTACGACGACATCGACTGGAACGGGCTCGACTTCAGCCGCGAGCAGTTTGACGAACTCCAGGTGGTGGACCGCGATCAATGGCGCCGCGAAGTGATCGGGCACGAGGAGCTCTTCATCATGGTCCACGACCACCTGCCGCCGGAGATGATTTACGAGCGTGAGCTACTGATCTGCAGGCTGTAAAAGACAGGGATCAGGGAACAGGGATCAGGGAACAGTTTTTCGGCGCGCTGAAGCCGCGCGCCGAGAGTTCCCCCAAAACCCGCATCGATTTTGTAGCTATTCCCTTTTCCCTATTCTCTGTTCTCTGTTCCCTATTCCCTGTTCCCTGTTCCCTATTCCCTGTTCCCTGTTCCCTGCATTTAGCATCCAAGCGCCATGGGAAGGAAGGTCCCCTTTTTATGAGCGCAAAAACATTTTTAGTCTGCGCACTGGCAGCGTCAGCGATGGCCGTAGCCGGGTGCCACACCACTATCGATAAAGCCGAATTCCGTTCGGCGCTTGACAGCTACTACAACACGCGGCCAGCCTGCCTTTGGCCGGAGGCGATAAAGCTTCCTGCGCAGGCCGACGCCAAAAACGAGAACCAAACGGCGGCATTCGACGCGCTCGTCGATGCCGGCCAGCTACAGCGCATGTCGGCGGAGAAGAAGCGCTTCCTCGTAGGCTCAAAGCAGGTCAACGACTACGACTTGACGGCGCAGGGCCGCTCCAACTGGACGGCCGATCCATCCGAGCCAGGCTATGGCAACTTCTGCTTCGGGCACCCGAAGGTGAAGTCGATCGACACATTCAACCCGCCAGATAACGGGGCGGCGGAATACACGGTCAGCTATCACTACGGATACGACCTGCCGGCGTGGGCCGATTCCGCTGAGATGAGAACTGCGTTTCCGAATATCGGCGCGGCGGGCAATGGAGCCTCAGCGAGCGCCACGCTTGAGAAGGACGGCAATGGTTGGCAGGTGCAGAACGTGAACTCGAGTACCACTGCAAGCTCCGGCCAGTAAGCGGCGCGGATGTTTCGCGCGAATCACAAACCTCAGGGGTGCCCCATCCTAACGGCGTTCGCCGCGGCGACCGCCGCTAGGGTGGGATAGCTCAGACCACATTTTCCACGCGCGCGCCTACTTCACGCCCTTGGCCGGGTCCCATGCGCCCTCTTGCTTTCGGACATAGAGTATCTGGCCGATGTGGTAGGCGTTGTGTGCTGCCACGTGCTCAATCACCGACGCGTTGGCGGCCAGCTTTTGATCGTCGGCGGCTGCAACGGCCGTCTCCCAGTCAGTCATCACCTGGTTGAGCTTTTTCACCAGGTCGTCCCACTGAGCGGGGTTGAAGTTGTCAAAGGTCTCGTCGTTGTTGCCGCTGAAAGCGGGCGACTTTTCGCCCTTGAAGTCGGCCAGCGCCCGCGCGTCCCAGAACCAGAGGTGATAGGCCAGTTGGCCTACGGAGTGCATGCCCTTGCTCGGGGTCCAGTTGGCCTGGTCGGCGGTCAGGTTCGCAACGGCGACGCTGGCCGGGACAAACCAGTCTTCCTGGTTGTGAGTGGTGCGCAGATCTTCAAGCAGGATGCCGCGCAGATCGGTGGGCTTTTTTGCACTCTGGGCAAGAGCACTGAAGGGTACAGCGAGGACAAGAAGAAAAACCAGTTTTCTCACGGGTGCGACCTCAGGGGTGGGATAGGGGCCTGCGAGTTGGATGGTAACAGTTGGGAAAGGTCACTGGAAAACCGTTACATTTCGTAGCGTAGTTGTAATTGCTTCCTGTTCCCCAGCCTCTGTTTTCCCTTGCCCTCGTAGCCTGCGCGCGCCCATAATGCTTTTCAAACAACGAGCCTGCAAGAAGGCCATCCCCGGCCCGGACTTTTTCTTCCCTAATCTGCAGCGATCTTCCCCTTCAGGAGGCTCCTATGGGCACAACATCTAACTCCGCACCGCCAGCTCCGGTTAGACTTCAGGCGCGGCGCGCTGCTGCCGGCGGCCGGCACTGGTTTGTCGACGAGATCATCGTCGCGGCCTTCGCTTTTCTGGGTGTGGGCGGAGCCGTCTTTCTGCCGCTGCGCTACACCATTGAGCCCATCATCACGTCATTCCTGCTGGCCACCGGACTGGCCGCGCTGACGTATAGATTTCTGGGCGGCATTCAAGGAGCGTCGTTCACGGTGGGCAGCCTGAAACTGGGCGGGGCGCTGGCGGCGCTGGTAGGCATTGCCCTGGTCATTAATAACGCTCTTGTTGCTCAGCTTCCCAAGCACGTGGTGTGGCAGGTCTCAGGCCACGTGCTTGACCCACAGGGCAACCCGATCCAGGTTTTCGAACCCGGCGATTTCGCCCTCGATCCGAAGATCCTCAATACCGGTCTGAATGGAGAGTTTGAGCTCACGGTCACAAGTGGACCGGACATCAACGGCAATATGACGTTACCGACCATCAAGGTGAGCCACGCCCCCTATCAATACGACACAGTCAACCTCAATCCGGGCGCCAAAAACGATGTGTCCGTCACGCGCAACGGCCAGAGCATCGTGCTGGGCACCATCCAACTGCAGTCACAGGGGGGCTACGGCCCCACTCAAGCGGCCCAGCCGGTACCGCCGACAGCGGGCCCCGCACCCGGAGCAACGGAGCCACACCAATGACCCGCCGCGCAGCTTTTCTCCGCTCATTGTGCCTTGGCGTGGCCCTCGCCATGGCAGCAGTCTCGGCCCATGCCGCCTCGATTCGCGGACAGTTGCTGCACAAGAACAGCCAGCCTGCGGCGGGCGTAACCGTCACCATTTCTGACCATAAGAACTATCGCAGCGCGCCGGCCCGGACAGGCAGCGACGGCATGTACTACCTCTACAACATTCCGGCAGGCCAGTATTACCTTGAGGTGTGGACGAACCCGCAGACACCGACCCTTTTCCAGGTGACGGTGGCCGAACCGAACACCGATATGCCCAGAGTGACGGTGCCATAGAGGCAGGGAACCAGGGAGCAAGGGGAAGAAAATGAGAGGCCCGAGGGTTGCTACTGAGCCGGCGTGCTAGTAGGTCTCAAGAGCTTCGCGCAGTTCGGTTGTGGCTTGGTCGTCGTGCTGTTCAATGGCATCGTCGAGCGCCTCGCGGCCGGCCTCTTTGGCCTCGGCGGACTGGCCGGTTTTGCTATACGCTTTCGCCAGCTCGGCGAGGCATTGCCAGCTCTTACCTTCGGTCAGTTCCACGGCCTTTCTGAGCGGGGCTACAGCGCCGGCAAAGTCGCCGCGCGATTCAAGCACAAAACCGAGATTGAAACGATACTCCACTGAAGTGTCGTCGAGCGCAATCGCTTGTTGAAACTCTGCGACTGACTCATCGGTGCGCTCCATTTTCGCCAAAGCCAGGCCGAGATGGTTGTGCCCGTCAGCATAATCGGGAATCATCTCTATGGCCTTCTTCAGGTCTTCAAACCCTTCCTGAGTGTTGCCATTCTCAAACAGCGTCATGCCCAGGCTCGATTCCGCTTCAGCATAGTCGGGATTGATGGCCAGGGCCTTGCGCCAGTTTTCAATTGCCTCGTCAGTAAGGCCGTTGAGATCGAGCGACGTTGCCAGGTGATCGAACCACAGGGCATTCTTCGGGTTCAGCTCGCTGGCCTTGCGATACTCCGGCAGCGCAAGGTCTTCCTGGTTGTTGCCGGTGAGAGCAGTAGCCAACGCGAAATGGGCCACGGGATCGTCGGGATCCTGATCGAGCGCCTTGTGCAGCGCATCGATTGCCTCGGGCATCTGGTTGCTCTCAAGAAACGCGTAAGCCTGGTTGACGAAACGGTAAAACTCGGTTGCCTGGGGGTCGATGTTTTCGAGACCGCCCTGCGTCACATTCAGAAATTCAGGAATATTTACGGCGCGGTTGGCAGCAGTGGTGTTGTCGACGATGACGGCCGGCGAGTCGTTGCCATTGGCGTCAATGTGCGTGAGCATGAGCTGGGTGTAGGGCGAGCGCGCCTTGGACGAAAACGCAAGCCACCGCCCGTTGGGAGAAAACGAGTGCCATGAATTCATGCGCCACAGGTTGCACTTCATCAAGCGCGCTTTGCCGCCGTTGAAGGGGACAATGTAGAGCTTGCTGTCAGGGCGCATCAGCAGGCCGTTTTTGTTCTGCACGAACACAATCCAGCGGCCGTCTGGCGACACCTTAGGAAAGTCGTTGCTCATGCCGTTGGCTGAAGCGCCCAGCAGCGGAACAGCCTTGCCGCCTTTGCCGTCGTTGAACGGAATCTTGTAGAGGTCATACTGGATCTGGGTTTCGTTGGGATCGTTGGCATGAGTGGGCGCTGGGACGCCGGGCGGAAACGGGTCGCGCGCCACGGCCCGGCTATAGATGAGGTACTTTCCATCGGGCGACCAGAAGGCGCTGGTCTGCACAAACTGCGGATCGTCGGCACCGGGCAGCTGGCGCATCTTCTTCTCAAGCCGGTCGTACCAGGCGAGGATGCCGCGCGTGGGATAAAAAACCTGGATAAAGGTGAGGTCGCGGTAATTGACGCTGAAGAGCCGGTTGATGACACCAGGGGCAAACCCTGGCGCTTCTTCCTGGTGGGTGTTCTTCAGCTCCGGCGGACCGATGGACGTGACGACATACCGGCCGTCGGGCGAGACCTGCGCCATAAATCCAAAGCGCTTCACTTCGGGCTCGTCACTGACCGCGTCGGGATGTTCCTTGAATGAGCTCCAGCGAATCACATCCTGATTATGGATGGTAATGTTCTTCGAGATGGGAACGATGGCGTAAAGACCCTTGTCGTTGCGGGGCCCATCCATATCGATGCCCATGGTCTTGCCTTCTCGCGAAAACGAGTGGCAATTGGCACAGGTGGGCAGGTCTTCCATCACAGTGGTGCTTTGCGGTTCGCCAATGTTGCGTATCTGCCACTTGATGAGCGGAAGCGCCGTTGGCGGCAGCGGCGTAATGGGTCCCTTCTGGTCGATGGGCGAAAGCATCAACGGAACATTGCGGTAGAAAATGGGCGCGCCGACCGGGTCGCGCGAGGTTGAAATGGTGACTTTGCCTGAGGAGATTGCCTGGGTCGCATCACTTTCAGCAAATCCCATGATGGTGATGGTTGCAGGCGTTTTCACGCTCAGCCGCTTGATTTTTTCCCAGGTCTCGTCATCCGGTTTCCAGGTGTGCGTATTGGCTTGTTCTGGAGTGAGCTCGGCGGGAGTTCCCGCCAGCGCGTCGCTTTCACCCACCTGCATATACTCGCCGGGAGTCTCGATGCGGATTCGATCTTGGACGCCCGCGAACGACACTTGAACCACCCACCGCTTTGCCTGCTCGCTAGAGTCGTGCCAAAGGAATGTGGGCGAAGTGATCTCGGGCGGGAAGATGGAGCGGTCTATCGGGTAGTCGATGGTGAGAATTGCCGGCTTGGTGCTGGTGGTTGCCGGGGTCACGTTTGAGGCCGCCGCATCGACGTGACCGGCGGAAAGCATTGCAGCCCCGCACGCCAGCAAAACAGCGCCGGCGCCACCGGTGGTAGCCAGCATGAAATTGGGAAAGTGAATCCTCATGGCCCTCAGGAGCGGCTCTCGCATGACCTGGCGCCGCAATGTGAGGGTAGTAGCGGGTGGGCTAGTGTCGCGGTGATGCAAGTCACAACCAGGACGGTGGTGTCTTTACGGCTAGTGGCTCTCAAACGGAAGCTTCGGCCACACTCACGGCCGGACACTGGGCACTCTACATTACTGGTGAATGCCCGGTTTGCTTCGCCCAATTATTTGTTGCGGCACACTCGAAATCCCTGGTCAGGGCCGGTGCCGTTCGCCGCCAGAGCGCCCCGGAATGCAACCTCGTCGCAAAATGCGGCGCCCATCCAGCCGCCGCCTTTCCACACCCGGCGAAAACCGCTCGGGCTTCCCTTGGGATCAGTTACATTCGCGTCCAAATCTCGATACCAGTCCCAGCACCATTCCCTGACATTGCCTGACATATCGTAAAGACCTAACTCGTTGGGCCTCTTTCCACCAACCGGCTTCGTTTGATCGTGGTTCGCTTCTATCTCCGGCCAGAGCCATGGCCCGGACAAACCTCTATCGCCTGAGTTCCTCCAATACCAGGCAACATCGTCTATTTCTTCGCTTCCGCTGTAGACGTAACTCTTGGTCAACTGGCCCCCGCCCGCGGCGTACTCCCACTCGGCTTCTGTCGGCAATCGGTAACCGTTGGCCCCTGGATTGATTGTTACTGTCCACTTAACGGTGTCGAGATCGCCGAACTGCGGGTCTGGCTTGTTATTCGGATCTTTATTAGTCTTGTCTATGTTGTAATACGGTCTCAAGCCCTCTTTTACACTTCGCTTATTACAGTACTCCACACTGTCATACCAACTTATGGTCTCTACCGGCAGGTTATCGCCTTTGAATTTAGATGGATTGTTTCCCATTACTTCAATCCACTCTTTTTGAGTTACTTCAAATTTGCCTATATAAAAGCTCGATACGGTTACACCTTTCCCGTAGTAATTGGACTGAATGTTTTTGAAAGTCCCGCCGTTCACCAACACTAGATCATCAGGAACTTCTCCCCGGCAAACGCCGGCAAGAATGACGATTGCCGCCAGAATGAATGTTCTTCTCATTGAGAGACCTCGGCCATCAATATCAAGAATTCAAATGCGTGAGGACAGTTTCCCTGCAATATCGCGGGGCCGACGTCCCTGAGAGCGGCCGGCCCCGCGATATCAAATCATTTGTCTGGGGTTTGATTTACCACACGGTTGCGTTGACAGACCCGCTTCTGCCGCCGTATGCCTCTGTCCCGAGGATTTGATAGTTGAAGGCCCCCATATTCATCCCGAGATTTCTCCAGTGGTTGAAGTGGTTGCTTGTGGTCACGTTGTTATTCGATCCGATCCCTGCTCCGCCCCAGTTATCCAGGTACTGCTCGAAGGTTGCGGTGCCTTGAATGGAGGGCTGGTTCACTTGCTGATGCTCATAGGTGTTGTAATTGTGCCCGTCGCTGGAGACGCTGCCCTTGAAAGTTCCATTCACAACGGAACCAAACTCGCAGATGTAGTATTCGACGAGCGGGTTTGTCGTCCAGCCATAGATGGAGATGTTGTTGTAACCGCTCGCGGCGCCGACGTTGTAGCCGATGTTTTGGGCGCTGCCGGTTTGCCAGCCTTTGCCGCCGACCACATCGTTGACGCCGGACCAGGTAATTGCGTAATTGCCGGGATACGTTCCCGCGCCTGGAAATGTCATGGTTGCCGACCCGCCGCTGCTATACAGCGAGTAATAGTAGCCGTGGTCTGTTCCCGTTCCATTGTTGTGTACCTGGGCGTTTGCTGCCGTTGTTAAGCAACCCACCGCTACGAGAGCGGGGATGGTTAGTTGTTGAAGTCGAGACGAAACGATACGGATCAGTTGCATGCGAATCCTTCCTTTCGGTTTTGGGGATTGATGATGCCATTCGAAGTTTCCAACCATTGGGGAGCGCATGGCGCGCGCAAATCCAGCGTTGAACAGCCTCTTCACTTCCGCTGCGATCTGAAGTAAGAAAGAAAATGGATGATTCCGGTGGGCGTTACACCCGTTGCATCGGCAAGCAATCCATCTGGGGAAACTGGTACGGAATGCCGCGTGGAACTTTCAGCGGCGGAGTGCCTTACCTATAGCGAGGCGCGCACAGTACCCGCTTCTCTTTTCAAACTGCGCACTGCCCGTGAAGGCGGATCACCAATCACGCGGAAAAGTACCCCCATCTGATAACGGGTGTCAAGCACAAAATGCATTTAGTAAAAGGGTTTATTGATCATGAAGAAAATCGTTTTGTTAAGAGACCCTGAACCCGAATTTTCCCTCTAGTAGCGGACTGACTTGATAACCGTTAGATAGTTTGTTTTGAGAGGTTTGCGTGGTTATTCAGGGCGCTGACTGGATTCTCTTGAGGTTCAGATGGTAATCGCATCCCTTTGAGAGTGGACACCGATCGCACAAAGGAGCCTTTTCTTTGCAGAGAGTTTTTCCGTGCTGGCGCAGTAAGAGATGGGCCTGTTTTAGACTTTCAGCCCCCGCGGGAAGGTCCGGTTTCAGATCGTCCTGAACGGAGCGGTACATGGTCCCGTAGTTCTTCTGCAGCCGGCCCCATCCTACGCGGACCAGCACTCTCAGGCCGTTCGATTCCAACGGAAGCCCCGATGCCATTCCGCACATGAGCAAAATCTTTTCCGCGCCCGGATCGCCGATGTTAGGGAATTGCTTGAGTGCCCTTTTGGCTTGCGCGTAGGGCATCGCAAGTATCCGGCTCAAATCGCCGGCGAACTGGGTCTGGGTCATCCGCGCGATCTCACGCCAGCGAAAGACGCGCGTTTCGGGCCGCATTCCTCCCCTGTTTGCAAGAGGCAGCAATGCCTCGTCGGATGCGTTGAGGATTGCCGCGGCACTGAGCCCGACCTTCTTGCGCAAGGCCTCGAAGACCTCAAGACGGCGTTCGTCTGTGAGCAGGTAGATGGCATTCTCCCAAATCACCAACTCGAACGGAGTTTTGCCCGGAGGGCCTTCAGGTTCTCCGTAGTGTTTCTTGAGCCGTGCGATGGTTTTGCTGAAGGCGAGCATGTCGAAGTTATGAAAGCACAACTTGTCAGATAGGGGAAAGAGGTATTCTGTTTCTTCCGTTCACCGCTTTTCGCATCCAAGTGAAACATAGGAAGGCCTTTGACATGCGCGCAAACACCCTTGCAATTCTTATCCTGGCCGCAACTGCGGTGCTGGCTGCCGGTTGCCATTCGCATGACGCAGACCCGGCCGAATTCCGCTATGTGCTCAATGATTACTACCGCACGCAGCCGCACTGCCTGTGGACCAGTGCGGTCAACTTTCCTACCCAGGCCGATAATGGCAATCCCGAACAGGCAAGGCAATTGAAAGCTCTAACCGATGCCGGATTACTGGAGCGCCGTACGGGCATGAGAGGCGGGGCGGTGGTGACCGAATACAGCCTGACGGCGCAGGGACAGCAGCAATGGATGATCGACAAGCGCGAGCCCGGCTGGGGCAACTTCTGCCTGGCTCATGCCGAGATCAAATCCATCGACAGCATCAACCCGCCGACGAATGCCTCCTTAGCGCATACCATCACCTACCACTACGCGGCCGATGTGCCCGACTGGGCAAAGAGCTCCGCGGTCCAGTCGGCGTTTCCTCAGATCGCGGCTGAAGAAAGCGGCACGGCCACCGCTACGCTGGTGAGGGCAGGATCAGAGTGGCAGGTGCAAAACGTTCGGGCGGCTGGGAGTGATGGGAACTAGGGAGCAAGGGAACCAGGGAGAAAGATAGCCAGGGAGCAGGCTCGGGTTCCTGAACTGCGGGCCGTTGCCAACTTCCCCGGGGCTTCAAAAGCGAGGAATGGGGGGTACCGAACAGCTGCATCCACACCGCCCTTGCTTCCCTTGCTCCCCCTTACGGCTTCACTGCACCACCCACCGGCGTCGGCGCAGCGTGCATTACGTCGCTGAATAGCTGGCCTGAGTCGGTCAAGTCGTAGTTCCATGACTTCAGCATCCTTGGTCCCCACTCAGGATCAAAGCACCACGCCGTCCAACTGATGCCACGCGACTCGAGGTAGCTGGTGATATCGTGCCCGTAGTCGAGGCCCTGTTGCTTGGGTCCGTAGCTTGTATCGAAGCCGATCTCCGTCGCGATCATGGGATACTTTGACGCCGCGAACCCGAAGTCCTCTTCCCACTTGGGCGGCCACGGCTGAGTGCGCTTGTTGGGATACGGATGCGCCACGTATCCGATGTTTTCGGCGCGAATTGGACTGGTATGCAGCGGCGTCAGGTCGTAGGCCCAGTCAAGCCCAGCCACCAGTGGAATGGTGTCTTTGTTAAGGGAGCGGATGATGTTGATCATCTCCTCGTTGATGTCGCGCCACTCTTCCCACGTCATGGTGCCGAAACGGCCGCTCGAGACTGAAGGCTCGTTGAAGAGCTCGAAAAACGCCACCGTGTGATTTCCCTTGTAATGGGCGGCGATGGTGCGCCAGAAGTTGAGTGTCTCAGGTAGGCTGGTCTCGTAGATGGGGCTCTCGAACACCCCTTCTTTCAGGTTGCCGATCGAGTGCCAGTCAATGTCGACATAAATCCCGAGATCTGTGCACCACTCCACAGCCTGGTCAAGCAATGCCAGATACTCCTTCGGTCCGCGGCCGCGCCACGCCACCGGATGAACCGGGATCCTCACCACGTTTGCGCCGCTCGCCTTCACTTTTTCGAAGAGTTCCCTGTTCCAGTGCCCCTGGCTGTCAACCTTGTCAGGGTCGGCGATGTTAACGCCGCGGAACAGCATCGGCTGGCCCGTGGGATCGACAAACCGGTTGCCCTTGACCGAAATCAGCGGCAGCTTGGTTTCATCGGGCGCATTCCACGTCTGGGTAAAGTAGTGTCCGCGCCACCAATCGTGCAACTGCCCCTTTGCCGGCGCAGTTTGAGGCGCGGCAGTTTGACCAGCCGTCGTCGCAGTTGCTGGAGCGGCCGGAGCCGCGCTTTGGCTCCATGCCAACCCTCCATAAACAATTCCAATCGCAATACACACCAAGGCTTTTCGCATCATGTCTTTCAGGTCCTCATCAGGCACAAAACTCGGCACGCCCCGTTCGCAACCGGACGGGGCTGTGCCAACAAGTCGCCTAATGCTAAACCCGGGTATCGCGCCACGTCGAACCGGCAGGGAGCAACGAATTGCGCGCACAAAAAATCCCCGGCATGCCGCCAGGGACTCTTGCCAAATCGATTGCCGCCGGATCATCAAAATCAGAATCAGAAGACCGGCCCTACATTTATGCATCTATGGTTTCGATCTTCTCAACATGGATCAACCCGGACTGCGAGTTCAGTTCGCCGGTGACCGAGACCAACCTGCCGCCATATGCACGGATATCCTGCTGATGATCGAGCTGGTATGTCTTTCCGGAAGTAGCCTCGCTCAGGTAAACCTGGTCGCCGTTTTGCTTGACGGTGCCGTTCACGGTTGTGGTCTGGGTTTGCGCAGGAAGCGCAGATATCGCCGAGGCTGCCGACGCCGGGCTCGCTGTGAGGAACGGTCCGCCGAAGATGAGAGCACACGCAAAAACGAGTGCGGTTATTACGACTCCCAAAAGCAAATCGCGCTTGATTGAGCTTCTCTTTTTCGACGGCATGATGAACCTCTCGTTTTTTGTACGTGTTGGCGTTACTGCGTTATGAAGGCTGGCCAAAATCGATGGCCGCGAAGTAGCTCGCGGACCGGGCCAGATCGACGTCTGAGATAAAACTCATGCTTGCGGCAGGTCATCACCGCAGATAAAAGATAAGACGCAGTTTGTGGGCCAGAGTTTTCCTGCAACTCTGTTAAAAGAATTTGACGGGACTAATCTAGATGTTTGCGGTGCGGAATTATTGCTCGGCGTCGGGTGGCCGCACGTGCGCAGCGAGCGCCCACTTCAGTTCGTCGATTCCCTGGCCGGTAACCGCCGAGATGGCGTGAAACTCGAGGTTGCGCCTTTTGGCGTGAGCTGCAAGCTTCTTCAGCTTCTCAGGATTTGCGACGTCAATCTTGGTGGCCACCACGATCATCGGTTTGTCTTCGAGTCCGTTGCCAAAGCTGGCCAGCTCTTTGTTAATGATCTTGAAATCTTCAACCGGATCGGGCCGGCCCGAACCGTCTGACACATCCACGAGGTGGGCAAGCAGACGCGTGCGCTCAATGTGGCGCAGGAATTGCGTTCCCAGTCCGTGGCCAAGATGTGCGCCCTCAATCAGCCCCGGCACATCGGCAACCACAAAGCTTCGCTGCTCCGGCTCTTCACCTACTGTGACCACGCCGAGATTCGGTTCGAGAGTCGTGAACGGGTAATCGGCAATCTTTGGCCGCGCCGCTGAAATGCGCGAAATAAGCGTCGACTTGCCGGCATTGGGAAAGCCCACCAGCCCCACATCGGCCAGCAGCTTCAGTTCGAGCCGGTAGCTGCGCTCTTCGCCTGCGCGGCCGAGCTCGTGCTCGCGCGGAGCCTGGTGCGTGCTGGTGGCAAAGTGCTGGTTGCCGCGGCCGCCGCGACCGCCCTTGGCCACAACGATTTGCTCATCAGGCTCCTGAAAATCGTGCACCAGTTCGCCGGTTTCCTGATCGTAGAGAGCCGTGCCAACAGGCACTTGCAGCACAATCGAACGGCCGTCAAGCCCGGTGCAATTTGAGCCCATGCCGTGCTCGCCGCGCTGCGCCTTGTGCTCGGGGTTGTAACGGAAGTGGATGAGCGTGTTGTGCCGCTGGCTCGCCGCCATAATAACGTCGCCGCCACGGCCCCCGTCGCCGCCAGACGGGCCCCCGCGCGGCACGAATTTCTCGCGCCGGAAGGCCATGCAGCCGTTGCCGCCGTCGCCGGCCTTCACTCGTATTTTGGCTTCATCGATAAACATGTTGTACGAACCAGGGGAGTTATGCGGAGCGCATCGAACTATGAAGGCGACAAAACCCAATCCCCGTCTCTTCAGTTTATCGGATTGGCCCGCTTCGAGCCGGATCAAGCGATTTCGGCGTCTCTTCTTTTGTTCCTGAGCCTCAAAGCAATGCGGCCTCAGATAGTTGCAGCAGATGTGATGCGCGTTACGTTTGGTGCCCGTTCTTAGCGCATAGAATCGCTGGCAATCTTCAAAAGAGACTCGAACCGTGAATGCCTTTGCGCGTCAAGGGTCCTTCTTTTCCGCCGGATCGGCTGCGATTTGTGCCGTACCTGCGATTTCTGAATTGCCCTGGCTCTGCCAGGAACAGGCTGTTCGGCCTGTGAATGGCTGTTGAAATGCTACGTCTGAGGCGGTGCCTGTTTGCGCACTCGTTGGTCGCCACGCTGTTCTTTGCCGCGTGCACGCCTTCTTTTGCACAAAACACCGGCACCGAACCAAACGCCGCCAAGGGTTCGCTGGCGGGCAGACTCACTGACCTGAATTCTGCTCCGCTGGCGGGCGTCGCGGTCGTCCTGCGCAATGGGTCAACCGGCGCGGAGACGCGCACCATTACAGCCCGCAACGGCAGTTACCGTTTTGCGTCGCTCGATGCGGGCGAGTACACCCTGGCCGCTGAAAGCGCACAGCTTGGCCGCGGCCAGCTCGATGGGGTCGTGATATCCGGCGGCCACGAAGCGCGGATTCAGGCGGCAATCGACCTTGAGCCCGAGGCACTTTCCTCACCGGCTCTGGCGAACATCCCAAAAACTGTCCAACCGCGAGAGCCCGCAATTGAAGCGCACGCCGTGGAACCCCGAACGACGGAGACGGCTCCGAAGATTAATGTTTTCCAAGCTTCCGCCCCGGTCACTCGAACCCCCGTACCGCCGGACCAACCCCATCACCCCGCGCCTTCCGCGCGGGTTCAGTTTGCCGCAGTCGAGCCAGTTCGCCTGAAACAGCCGATTGTAGAGCCTCAAGTGCTCGAGCCCGATCCACGTGAGCCTGAGCGGCGTGAGCCCGCGCGACCCGCTCCCGCAGCCATTCAGACCGCAGCCGTATCAGCGCCTGCTGCTCTCCCATCGCGGCCGCCATCGTTGCCGGCGCTCGACCCTGCGTCCAGCCCGGCAATAAGCCCGTCAACAGTCAGCGGCGTTCAACCCATGATCAGCACCCGTGCTGTGCAATTGCTGCCTATTGTCGCCGCAATCGCCAGGGTTGACCCGGTAATCCCCGTGCTTCAAACAACCGTCAGCGACACTGAAGTAGCGGCACTGCCCGCAACCGGCCGCAACTGGCAAAACTTTGCAGTGGACACGCCTGCCTCCTCAGAGTCAGCAGGCTCTTCACAGTCGGCCTACCGCGGCGAAGACCAGGCACAAGCCGAGATCACCATCGACGGAGCGCCGACGCAGTTGGCGTTTGGCGCTGCCGCCGACACTTCGCCCTCGAATCCCGACTCCGGCACGCACGCCGCCAGCAGTTCCATTGGCCAGTCGTGGAATGGCGGCCGCGGATTCAGCATGAGCGAGGCCGGCATCCGCCAGGTGGAAACCGTTGCTGGAAACGTTGAAGCCGAAGCTGCGCGCGGGACCGGCGGGCGCGTTGCGGTAAAAACCGCGCAGGGAGGAAACCAGCTTCACGGCCAGGCGTTTATGTTCGATCGGCAAAACACCTGGGGAGCGCAAAATCCTTTTTCACAGTGGATAGAAAACACCGGCACAACTGCGGAGCCCGCGTTTACCGCTCAACCATTCACGCCGCCGGATCACGAGATGGCAGGGGGCGTGGGACTGGGCGGCGATTTACTCCGCAACAAGCTGTTCTGGTTTGCCGCGATTGACGGCTATCGTCGTAACAATCCTGGCCTGAGCGAAGTGAAGCTTCCCATCGGCGTCAATTCGTCTGGCCAATGCGCGGGATTCTTCTGCAAACCGAGCGTTCCAGAAACTGAGCTGCTGAGCGCGCAATTGAATGAGAGTTTTAGCCAGGCCAATAACGACTACCTCGGCATAGCAAATGGCTCATACACACCCGCCGGCCTTGAGCAGTTGCAAACTCTGCTTGGTCCGGCACAGCGCAATGCTGCACAGTGGGTGGGCTTTGGCCGCGTAGACTGGCCGGTCGCGGAGCGGCATCGCATTTCGCTTGAAGGCATTGGCGCAAGTTGGAACGCGCCAGGCGGCGGATTGACGCGCCTCTCAGAAAACTACGGCAGCCACAGTTATGGCTCGAGCGAGGCAAGCGAGCAATGGCTGTTGGCGCGTTGGGAAGCGTTCCTTTCGCCCAATCTTCTGACCACGACGCAAGGCTCGGCAGGCCGCGACATTCTTACCGCCAAGCCTGACGCTCCATCGGCATTTGAGCAAACGCTGCTGAGCGGGAACGCCTTCGGCCAGCTTCCGCAAATTGTGGTCGACTCGCGCTATGGGCTCACCATCGGCAATCCCTCGCGCTTCGGCCAGGGCAGCTACCCTGACGAGAAGCTCTACCACGCGCAGGAACTTGTGGATTGGGTGCACAACAGCCTGCTAGTGAAGGCCGGGTTTGAGTTGGACCACAACGCCGATGCCACCAGCCTGCTGCGCAACCAGAGCGGCACCTACTATTACGCCAAGGTGCAGAATTTTATCGCCGACGCGCTGGCTTTTGAAAAATTCGGCTTGACCAATCTCTCCAATTACCATAATCCCCACAGCTGCAATCCGCCGCAGAACAGCCTGGGTGCGCTGCCCTGTTACAGTTACTACTCGCAAACCATCGGGCCCACCAACTGGCATTTGAGCACCAGTGATTTTGCGGGCTTCGCCACCGCGCAATGGCAGCCGGGCAAGCAGGCAGTCTTCAGCTTCGGCCTGCGCTGGGAGCGCGAAGTGTTGCCGCCGCCAATCGCTTTGGTCGACAATCCGCAACTGCCGCTCACCGAGAAGCTTCCCAACCTGGGAAATAGCTGGGGACCGCGCATCAGCTTCGCCATCGGCAACAGCAGTTCGCGCTGGCCGGTGCTGCGCGTTGGATACGGCATGTACTACGGGCGCACCGAGAACGCCACGCTTGAAACTGCGCTCACGCAGACGGGTTCGCTCAAAGGCGACCTGAACTTTTTCATCCGACCCACCGACGGCATGAACCCGCTTACCTATACGAGCGATGCGCCGCCATTCCCGTACGTGCTTCAGGGGCCGCCGGCCAGCGTGGTCAAGCCCGGAGCGGTCGGGTTCGTGGCCAAATTCCGCAATCCTGAGGTTCACCAGGCCGTGGTCTCGGTTGAAGAAGCGTTGCCTGGCCACATCGAGGTAACCACCGCGGCGATTGCGAGTCTCGGGCGTCGGCTGCCAATCTCAGTCGACACCAATCTCGACCATCCCTCGTCTACGCAGACCATCACTTACGGCGTAGTCGACGGAACTGGCAAAGGGCCCATCAAGACCGCGCAGATCACGGTGCCGTTTTACGCGTCGTGGCCAGGGGGCGATGCAACCTGCCCGTATTACACGCCGGCAATCACTTTGCTTCCGGGCCGGCCCTGCCCCGACTACCAGCAGATCAGCCAAGTCGCCAGTCGTGCTAATTCCACCTATGAAGCGGCCATGATTAAAGTCGCGCGTTACGGTCGCCGCGGGCTGAGCCTTCATGCGCACTACACTTACTCGCACGCGATGGATTGGAATCCCAATGAGACCACGCTGGTTGCGGGCAGCGACGTGCTTGATCCCGCAAACTTCAGCAAGGAATATGGAGTGAGCGACCTTGACGTGCGCCACTCATCAGCCGCGATGGTGATGTACGAATCGCCGTGGAGGATAAAAAACCTGGCTGGACTACTAGGCAATGGATGGATGATTTCGAGCATTGGCCAGTTCCGCAGCGGAAGGCCGTATACCATGCGCACGTCAGGCTCGTTGCCGGAACTAGTAGACCATGCCACCGGCGCCGTAATCGCAGGCCTGGGCCCTGGCATGAACGGCTCGGGCGGCGATAACCGCGTCTACGGCGTGGGCCGCAATACCTATCGTTATCCGCACATATGGAAGGCCGATATGCGGCTTGCCAAACGATTCAACCTTGGCAAAATGCGCGACCTTGAACTGATGGCTGAGAGCTTCAACCTCTTCAATCATCAGAATGTGACCGAGCTTGAAACTACCGGCTACTTCCTTGAACCGGGCAGCGAATCGTCGTTACCGACGCTGAATTTCCTCACCGGGCTCAAGGCCAACACCACCGCCTTCGGCCAGCCACGCTCAATCAACGGCACTGATCTGCTGCGCGAACGGCAAATCCAGTTCGGCATGCGCATGAGGTTCTAGCGGGCCGCGGAGTGGGCCTGCGCCTGCAGTCCCTTGCCATCCATTTCTCGCGCCACTCCCGCCAGGCGTCGGTACGAATCCAGCCTCGCAGCATGATCCCACGTATCGGTCACCGCGATAATTTCATCAGCTCCGGTCGTAGCCTGCAGCCGCCGCAGCCCCGCCTCAACCATAGTCTCAGATCCTACGATCGCCGAGCGCAGCCTGCTCTCGACGGCAGCCCGTTCGATGTCCGTCCAGAGCGCATCCATCGACTCCACAGGTGGAAGCAGCTCAACCGGCTGGTTGCGAATCAGGCGCAGAAAGCGCTGTTGGGCCGTAGTCGAAAGCCGTTCCGCCTCGCGGTCCGTCTCTGCTGCAATCACCTGCACCGCCACCATAAGCCACGGCTGCTGCAGCACCTCGCTCGGCTGGAATCGCGTGCGATAGAGCCTTGCCGCAGTCTCCAGCAATTCCGGCGCAAAGTGTGCTGCAAATGCGAACGGCAGCCCCAACTGCGCCGCCAGTTGCGCGCTGAAGTCGCTTGAGCCCAGCAGTGTAATTGGCACGCCGCTCCCCTGCCCTGGAATCGCCTTCACCGCCTGCCCGGCCCGCTCTGGCCCAAGATAGGTTCTCAGTTCCTCAAGCAGTTCTGGAAAATCGTCGCCGCTCTGCCGTGAATCGCGCCGTAGCGCGCGCATCGTATTGAAGTCGCCACCAGGCGCTCGTCCCAGTCCCAGATCGATGCGTCCTGGATACATTGCCTCCAGGGTTCCAAATTGCTCAGCCACCACCAGCGGCGCGTGATTGGGTAGCATCACGCCGCCGCTTCCCACGCGAATCCGCTCCGTCGCGCCGGCCACATGCCCAATCAAAACCGGCGTCGCCGAACAGGCGAGCCCCGCGATCGAATGATGCTCGGCAAGCCAAAATCGCCGGTATCCCCACTCCTCCACATGCCGCGCAAGATCCACCGTGCGCGCAATCGCGCTACCCGCGGACTCATCCGTCCGCATTCCAACCAGATCCAAAACTGAGACAGGCAAACCCATACAGCATTGGATGAAGCCGCCGCCAAATCGATCCATTACCAGGCTTTCGTTGAGCCGTACAATCGGGGCGCCTTTCAATTACCATGCCAACCATGAAGGTTATTCCGGCATTCGCCATTTCAGTTGCGCTGGTTCTGTTGAGAAGCGGCCTTTGTTTTGGGCAAACGGCTGCGCGGCCTGAAGTCCATACAGCGTCTCCGGGAGACACGCTTCCGACGCACGGCCCGCTGGCGCATCTCTCGCCGAAGCTCAGCCATCGCGACATAATAAAAGCCGTGCGCCTGGTCGCCGACTGGCAGTTGACCCGCATGCCACTGCCCGCCCAGTACGACTGGACGTGGGCCGCGCTCTACGACGGATTCATGGCGGTGCCGCACAACGTGAACGTCGATAAGTACCAGCGCGCCATGAAGCAGGTTGGCAAAGCGCTCAATTGGCAGCCAGGTCCGCGCCCCACGCATGCCGACGACCAGGCAGTAGGCCAGATGTATATGGAGCAGTACTTCATCCACAAAGACCCGCGTATGATCGCGGCCATGCGCGCCGAGCTTGACGCCGAAATAACCACGCCCGATCCATCCAATTCTTCGGACCCCAAGAATCCGCTGTGGTGGTGGTGCGACGCGCTCTTCATGGCTCCCCCGGTTTTCGCCGATATGTCCAAAGCAACCGGCGATCCAAAATATCTCGCTTACATGGACCGCGAGTGGCAATTCACGACCAACCTGCTCTACGACCACTCGAGGCATCTCTACTCGCGCGATGCAACATTCATCGACAAGCACGAGAAAAATGGCGAGAAGATTTTCTGGTCACGCGGCAATGGCTGGGTGATGGGCGGAATCGTACGGGTGCTCAAGGTGCTTCCCGCCGACTCGCCGCTGCGGCCAAAGTATGTTGAGCTGCTGAAAGAAATGGCGTCAGAGATGGTCTCAATCCAAGGCTCCGACGGCCTGTGGCGTCCGGGCCTGCTCGATGCGGACTCGTATCCGCTACCCGAAATCTCCGGCAGCGCGTTTATCACCTACGCGATCGCCTACGGAGTGAACGAAGGCATTCTCGATCGCGCAACCTACTGGCCCGCAGTCAGGAAGGCGTGGGCCGGCACGCTGAGCCACGTTTACGCCGATGGGCGGCTGGGCAGCATTCAGCCAGTAGGCGCAGCGCCGGGCGCATATACTGAAACGTCAAGCTACGTATACGGAGTAGGTGCGTGGCTGCTGGCTGCTGAAGAGATTGAACGCGGAGTGAAGTGAGACTGCGACCGCTATTTCGTATCGCTTTGAATAATCTCCGATGCGCCATTCAAAAACGCAGGATCCATCTCAGCAATATCCACGCGATAGCTCACAGTCTTCGCCGTCGGAAAATCAGCAGGAACTTTCTGCGTCACCTTACCCGTCGCCGCCCACTCGGTGCCACGCTGAAATATAGTCATGAACCCCACGCAGCTCAACGCGAACACATCGTGCCCCATCGGCGTGTGAAATATGCGACCCTTGCCGTAGCTCAGCACCATCATCATCGGTTCGCCGTAACCGGTGCCGTGATTCTTCGCATCCGAGTGTGCCGTGGCCAGCACCGTCATATATTTGCCCGGCCCGCGCAACATGCCGTAGAGCTCATCGTTAGTGTGCATCCAAACCGGCGGCAGCCCCTGCATGATGGGGTTATTTGAGTCGCGTGTTGTAACTTGAAACGGCAGCCGTGCGCCGTGCATTCCGGCTGGACCGGGCTTGGGGTCTGACACCACCTGCCCGTCTTTCCAATACCAGTAGGGGCCGGCATTCTCATTGCGATTGCGCCATCCGCCAATGCCGATCATATCGTTATACGCCGGCCAATTCGGGAATGAATTATCCGCCGCATGCACAATCACCAGGCCGCCGCCGCCGCTCACATATTGCTCAAACTGTGTCTTGAGCCCAGCAGGCCAGTCGGGGCCGTCGTAGTTCATCACCAGCGCCTTGTACTGCGCAAAATTTGGATTGAAGCTACTGAAGTCGCCGTCCGATTGCGGAGCGGTAATCACCGTCACGTCGAACAGGCCCGTCTCTTCAAGCTCAAGCTTCAACACCTGCGTTGTCAGCTTCCAATTGTGGTAAGCGCCTCCACTCTGCCCATCGACAATAGCAACGGGAATCTTTGCCGCGTGCGCTGGAATTGCGGTTTGTGCTACGAAAGGCATTGCAACCAAAAATCCAATGAGAATTTGTTTCATCACAACAAGCACCCCGCAAGTGAAAAGTCCAGAAGGAGAAGGATACTCCTGAAGGCAGGGACTAGGGGCTAGGGAATAGGGAATAGGGAACCAAAGAATTGAGGGCGGCGAATTAGCAAATCAGTCGCTACAGGGTACGTAAGCAAGTTGGATAAGTTTGCGGCGCTGCTTCTAGTCCCTATTCCCTATTCCCTAGTCCCTGTACTTCTCACTCCGGTGGCGGATAGAACGGCAGCTTGTCGTTCTTCTCGTTGGCGCGCTTCACTGTTGCATCGTCGAACAGCAGCGCGGGCGCGATCACCGTTACCGGAATATCGCCAAAGCTGTTTTGGAGAAACAAATCTTTGCCGGCCGCGTCAACGCTGGAGCGCAACGCGCGCAGGTCAATGTCGTCGATCACCGCTCCCCGCACCAACTCACGCTTGCCGTCAGCGGTAATGCGGTAAAGCAGCCGCGGATTGCGCGCACCGGCCAGCGTTTCAACATAGTAGACGCTTGCCAGGCCGCGCTCCTTGGCCATGCCGAGCAGCTTCTGGTTAAGTTCGGCGTCGCTCAGCCCATTCGCATCGGTAATCTTTAAAACGCTGATTGACGGCCTGGGCCCGGTGGCAATCGACGCGCGTCCGTGGCCGTTCGATGTCGGGAAATCCTTAACCGGCTCCCGCGCCAGCAGGTAATTCACCAGCCGGCCATCGGTTACCAGCTTCACCGCCTGCGCCGGCACGCCCTCATCGTCAACATCGTATGCGCCCAGCAGGCCTTTGCCGTTGAATGTCTTGAGCGCGGGATCGTCAACCACACTCATCGACTCAGGCATAATGCGCGCCTGGTAACTCGAAGCAAGCGGACCGTTGGTGCGCGCTTCAGTGCCAAGCTTGGGCCGCGTAGCCGTTACCGATCCGGCCAATAGCGAACGCAACGTATCGGCCCCGGCATCGGCGCTCATCAACAGCGGACCGTGGTACTCCTCATCAACCAGTGGCGCCTTGCGCAGATCGCCAAGCGAAACAATCTCATCCACCGCATGTTTGTTGAAGGCTTCCTCGGGTTCGAGATCAGCGGGCGAAGTCCCCGCCGAAGCATACGAGCGTTCGAGCCTCATTCCGTCATCGGCCTGCGTTCCAGCCTGGAACGACTCCCCGTACTCGGTCGACGACTTGCGCACAATCGTCCCCTCGCTCGTCACCAGCCACGTGGTCACGGCGCGCGCATGATACGCCGCCGTGCAGAACTCCACATCGCGCTGGTTCGCCTTCACCGAGGCGTCCGTCCTGTAGAGACCGCTGGCGCGGGCAACGCGGTCTGCCCATGCGGATTGATCCACATCGAGCCTCGCCGGCGAAGCCAACGAGATCAGCGGTTTCTCATGGCTGAAGTCGTCGGCCTGCGGCGGCGTTTGCACCTGCTTGAGCGCGGCCTGTTTCTGCGCGTAAGCGGCAAGCGCACTTTTGTAAGCATCATCGGTCGCCATCCACAATGCAGATCGAATCGCAACGGGATCGTCATCGAGCCCGGTCAACTGAACCGCGCCGTCGCCGCGCCCGCCCGAGCTATCAGTTTTGTAGTCGCCTACGCGCACAATCACGCGCGCAATGCGTTCATGCGTTTGCGAAGAGCCTTCGCTGGCGCCGAACGCTGAGCGGGTCTCAAAATCGTCAAGACCCTCGATGCGGTACTGAATGAAAAACGGCTTGGCGAATCCCTGCAACTGCAGTTGGCTCATGCTGCGGTCAAGCTCAGTCAGCATGGCCTTCAGCACCAGATCTTTTTCAGCATCGGCGCGCGTTTGCTGGGCGAATGCCAGCGGTGCCATCACCAGAGCGGTTGCGAACAGTGCCATTCCAATTATGCGATTCATTGGGCCTCCTGGTTCGCTGCACCGTCGGTGCCCGGCTTAGGCAGTATCGGCGGCCTCGCCGTGCCCTGCGCCTGCTTCTGCGTTTCAAGATCGCTCAACAATATCGCCGGAGCAACCGCGCTTACCGGAATGGTTCCCGACTCTGCGCCGCACTCGCCGTTGAACACTTCGTCTTTATCGCCCGTGGCAAGAATGCTCTTCATGGCCTCCAGCGGAGTTCCCACAATGCTCACTCCGCGCACCAGTTCATCGGGACGCCCATCCACATACACGCGCCACACCACAAGTGGAACCACTGAAAACGCCTGCGGTGAATCCCGCGTGGTGACTGCAAAACCTGAAGAAATATCTTCGAAGTAAAGCCCGAAAGGCTTGCCCTGCTTTTTGGCCTCGTCAATCAGTTGCTGCCTCAGTTTGGCTTCGGGCTCCATGTTGGTTGAGGTAACAATCAGGTTGCCCTGGCGCCCGGTCGGTATATGTCCCGTCTCAGCCCGGCCGTGTCCGTTTGAAGAACTGAAGCTCGCAATCGGCAGGCGCGACATCAGAAATGTCTTCAGCACGCCATCCTGAATTAGATCCACGCGCCGCGCCTTCTCGCCTTCATCGTCATAATCGTAGCGGCCGCTCAGCCATGTATCGCCGTACTTCGCTTCAGTGGGGTCATCGGATACGGAAAGGAATTTGGGCAAAACTTCCTGGCCAATGTCCTTGGTAAATGTCTGCCCTTCTTCGTCGCCGCGCTGCCGCTGGCCCTCAAGACGATGGCCCAGCACTTCATGAAAGAACACCGCCGCAGCGCGCCCTGACAGCAGCGCCGGCCCGTTGAATGGCTCTGTAACCGGCGCCTTGCGCAATGCCTCAAGGCTCTTGCCAAGGTCGCGCATCGCAGCTTCCATTACTTCCTGCGAAGGCAATCCATCCACAGTCTCAGCTTCAAAAGTCTGGTCGCGAAACAGGTCCATTCCGTCGTCGGCGCGCGTAACCGCAATGGCCACCAGCCGCGCTTGCAAATGTGGTGTGACAATCTTCGACCCTTCAGACGAAGCAAAATAGTCGGTCTCATTCTGCACGCTCAGAATCACCGCATTCTGATAAACGCCGGGAAACTCGCGAAAGATTGCGGAGAGGGCACGCACCCGTTCTTCCCATGCCCCGCGGTCAATCACCACCTGCGGCGCAACTTTACCGATGTGCGTCTGTGGCTCTTCTTTGCTGAAGTCCGGCGACGTGTCTGTTTCTTTGGCTCTCACTTCGGCTTCGGTCTTGACGCGCAGGTAGTTGTCAATCGCATTGCCGTAGCCGGTATTCGTGGCCAGCCACAGTGACCGGGCCAACGCCTCGCGGTCGTCCGCTATCGGTAACTGAAGGCTGTTCACGCCTGAAGCGCGATGGTCGCCATGCGTGTTGTCGAGCGCCGGACTGCCCACGCGCACCTGCACGTCGGCAACGCGGATGCGACTTGCGTTGCTCATGCTGATGGCGCCATATTGCGCGCGAATGTTGGCGTAGCTCGCGTCGCTCACTGAATAGCTGAGGAAGTAGGGCGGCGGTTGCTTGTCTGCGCCAGCGTTGCCGGTAGTCTGCTTGCCCAGTTGCGAATAGGCCCGCTGCAACTCCTGGGTCATGGCGTCAAGAATCACCGGAGTGGCTTGTTGCGCCCGCGCCACCTGAAAACTGACGACAAAAAGGAAGAGAAGGGCAGCTACGATTGATCTCGAACTGAAGCCACGTTTTTGCGAGAGAGGAAGTTGTAGTTTGGACATGAGACAGCAGGAACCCGCGTTTTGCATTTATGCTCGATTGTCGCAGACTCGGGCTGTCCCGGGAGGACGCAGAATGAGATTCGCAATGCGGAAGTCGGCGCGGTGGCTGGTGGTTGGCATTTTTGCAATGCTTCTCGCGGGGGCCAACGCGCTGCCCGCGGCGGCCCAACAGGCCCCTGCCGCGACGCAAGCTGCAATTCCGTCCAATCAAAGCACTGCCACTCAGCCCACAGTCGGCCAGCAGGCCTATTCGCTGCCGCCTGACAAGCTGGCCAAGGCCATTGCACTCAGCCGCATCCGCAACATTCTCGATATCGTCGGTTCGCTATGGCAAATCGTTTTTATCTGGCTGCTGCTGGCCTCGCGCTTCACGGCCCGGCTTGAGGCGGAAATCAAGCGGATCGCGTCGCACCGCTGGGCCCAGGGAATCTTTTTCTTCGCCGCGTTCTTTATCATCCTCTGGCTCTCAGGCCTGCCGCTCAGCATATACGGGCATTACGTTGAGCGCAGCTATCAGATCAGCATCGAGTCGTGGCCCGATTGGTTCAGCGACGACGCCAAGGCATTGGGATTCTCCATCGCCGTTTCCACGCCGCTGCTTCTCCTCTTCAACTGGATCGTCGGCCGATGGCCGCGCCGCTACTGGCTCGGCGCATGGCTAGTCACGCTGCCAATCCTGGTAATCGTCTTTTTCGTGGAACCGCTTGTCGAACCTCTTTTTGAGAAGTACGAACCGCTGCAGGCGAACAATGCGGCGCTGGTCGCCGACCTCGAAAAAGTTGTTGCCCGCACCGGCACTGAAATTCCGCCCAGCCGCATGTATCTAATGAAGGCCAGTCTCAAGACCAACGGCCTGAATGCCTACGTGACAGGCATCGGGGCCACCAAGCGTATCGTGGTGTGGGATACCACGGCGGGGCGCATCCCCAACGACGAGATTCAGTTCATCTTCGCGCACGAGTGCGGGCATTACGTGCTGAACCACGTGCCCAAGGGGATAGTGCTGACGGCGGCTTCGTTTTTCTTCATCTACTGGTTTTGCGCGCGGTTCGCGGCATGGATGGTAGTGCGACGCGGAGAGCGGTGGGGCGCAACCGATCTCGGCTCGCGAACCGGCTTTCTTGTATTGATTTTTGCCATAACGATTGTGGGATTTCTTTTAGAGCCAATCAACAACGGCGTAAGCCGCTACTTTGAACACCAGGCCGACGTCTTCGGCCAGGAAGCCATCCACGGCATCGTCCCCGACCCGCAAAAGACCGCGGTGGCCGCCTTCAACGACCTTGGCAAAGCCTGGCTCGACGACCCGAATCCCAGCCCGCTAATCGAGTTCTGGCTCTACAGCCACCCCAGCACGCAGCAACGCGCCGAGTTTGCGGAGCACTACGATCCGTGGGCCAATGGCGGGCATGGGGAGTTTTTTGGGAAGTGAGCGTGGACCGGGGATCGTGAATCGTGGCCGCAGCGCCCGTAACTCAAATGCTATGGCTCGGCGGTTGGAACTGCTGCAGTGGGGTAATGTCCGAGTAGGCGACTGTCCGCCCGCTATCCCAACTACAATACTCCGTCCCCTCCTCAATGCGCTGTCATCCTGAACCGCAGTGAAGGATCCGCGGTTGTTCTTCATAGCTGGTAACCGGCCGATACTTCCGAGTTGCCGACCATACAGCAACGACGGGACGACGCCTGTTGATGCCATTTATCCAAACATGTGAATGACGGTATAGAACAAGTAAATAGGGAAACAGGCTAACCAAAGGAACCAGGCGATTTTGGTGATCCTCGCGGAGCGGCTTTTCCTTATCCACGGTAACCCCGCGACAATTATGAACACAGATGAAGCGCACATCCACACGACATCAGCTCTCCAACCGCCGAATCGATAATTTCCCCAAAGGCGGTCGGCGATTCCGGGTTCCGGGCCAATCCCAGAGAATGCAGGAATAAATGCCAGAATGAAAAGTGCGAAGTCTACGGCAAGCAAACCGCGAAGAACCCAGCCAAAGATTCTCATTTGAGAACTCACTCTAAGCCAGCCGCTGCCAACTGTCCATCGCCGCGATCACACGCATCACCGGCTATCCGGAAACTACGCGTTCTTAAAAGACGGAAATCCCTAAAGACAGCCGCAGATGCTTCGCTACGCTCAGCATGACAGTGTGTTTGAGTTCGATTGCAGCGGACGACCGGCCATCCGGAAACTACTCCGCTGGCGCAATAGGCTTAGCCGGCGGCGTCAGCACAAATCCCTTCCGCACCAGTGCGAATCCCGCCTGCGGCAATTCGGCTTGCAATAACTGGTTCTCCGGCCCGGAAAAAAGATCGGTATTGGCCCCCGCAATTGTGGCCACAAGATGATGCACCACAACCGGCTTGCCATCGAGAGTTCCCTGCTGATCGGCATAAGTAGCCAGCGTTACCGCCTCAATCGACCCTGCGTTCTTGGGCAGAATGGCCCATAGGTCGCGATTATTCTGTGTCACCGCCAGGGCAAGCAGCGTGTCAAGCGCGCCGGGATCGAAATCAGCGAGAAAGACCGCTCCCGGGTGGCCGGCCAGCCGCGTGGTTGTGCTGCGGCCGTTGGCTGAAATGTTCAGCAGTAGCTGCGCATCGTCAGGCTTGCAGACCGCGTTCACCGCCGAGCCGTTCACTGTGGCGCTCAACTGAACAAGCACCAGGTTATTGCCGGAACTAAGCCTCTCAGTCTTCGACAGCGCGTAATCAAGGCCGTGCATGGCCACTTTGACTATCGAGGTTGAGTCGTAACCGTCTTTCGTCGATGTCACATTGAACGAGGCTGTACCCACGTCGTGGCCATTATCGGCAACTACAAACTCACCCGACTGGGCATGCAGCCCGGCCGCGACCATCAAAACCAAAGCAAAGTAAATTGGGTTGCGCATCACTGCTCACTAACTACCTATTGATTAGACACGAAATAGCGATAACTATT
>Ga0265338_10001308_pt1 | contig 40815 bp, 45 predicted proteins | sample 42126metaG_FD_193579 | JGI IMG/M metagenome (GOLD analysis project Ga0265338, IMG submission 193579) | Rhizosphere microbial communities from Carex aquatilis grown in University of Washington, Seatle, WA, United States - 4-21-26 metaG | ecosystem: Host-associated > Plants > Roots > Rhizosphere... | reverse complement strand
TCGCCGGTCCGCGACCAGGGAACAGGGCCCCCCTGACCAGGCGCTCATCGACGGGTCGACGCACCTCCCCGCGGACCAGGCCGCTCCCGGCGCTGCGGCTCCGGACTTGCCCGGGCACGGTGATGTGGTTCCGGACTTGCCGGAGCGTGGTGGTGTGGTTCCGGACTTGCCGGAGCGTGGTGGTGTGGTTCCGGATCTGCCGGGGCACGGTGATGTGGTTCCGGGCCTGCTGGGCCACGGTGACGCGGCTCCGGGCGGGCCAGGGCTTGGCAATTCGGCTCCGGATCTGCCGTCGGCCGGCCAGCCGGTCCTGGACCCGCCCGCAGCCGTCGCTGCTCCGGACGGCCGGGATTACCCGGCCGCCGCAGCCCCCACAGTTGAGGGCGACAATGCGGGCACCGGATCGTCGGACGAACTACCGGCGGGGAGCTGAGTTCCCCTGGCCGTCTGATAACCTGAGTGGTCGGCGCACAGAAGGATCCGGGGCGGGTCGCCCCAGGGTGCCGTGTGCAAGGCAGGCAGGCTCTCGTCGTGATGTCGCCCCGCTTCCGCGGGCGGCGCGCTGGGCCCGCACAAGGCAGAGAGAGAGTTCTCGGTGTACGCGATCGTGCGCTGCGGTGGCAGGCAGGAAAAGGCGGCGGTGGACGACGTCCTCACCGTCGACACGCTCGCCGGCGAGGTCGGCTCCAGCGTGACCCTGACCGCCTTGCTCGTCGTTGATGACGACAAGGTCATCAGCACCCCGGCCGAACTCGGCCGGTACAAGATCACTGCGGAGATCGTGGGTGCCGTCGCCGGCCCCAAGATCAGCATGATTCATTACCGCAACAAGACTGGCTATCGCCGTCGCCTGGGTCACCGCCAGCGGTACACCCAGTTGAAGATCACCGGCATCACCGCCGGGAAGGCCGCAGCAGGGAAGAAGGCGGGTTGACATGGCACACAAGAAGGGCGCGTCGTCGAGCCGTAACGGCCGCGATTCCAGCGCCCAGCGCCTCGGCGTCAAGCGGTTCGGCGGGCAGCAGGTAAACGCGGGCGAGATCATCGTGCGCCAGCGCGGCACCCACTTTCACCCCGGCCCGGGTGTCGGCCGCGGCGGGGATGACACCCTGTTCGCGCTCATCAGCGGCAAGGTCGAGTTCGGCCGGGTGCGCGGTCGGCGAGCGGTGAGCATCGTCGCGGTCCCGGCGCAGGAACCCGTTCCGGTAGCGGGTTAGGTCCGCCAGGAAGCTATTTCATCCAGACCAGACGTCAGGGGCGGACCGTAGCCGGTCCGCCCCTGACGTGTGCAGTGCCCCAGTAACCCAGAAGGACAGGCAGTGGCCGAGTTCGCAGACCAGGTAGCCCTCCGCGTGAAGGCGGGCGATGGCGGGAACGGCTGCGCCTCGGTCCACCGGGAGAAGTTCAAGCCGCTCGGCGGCCCGGACGGCGGCAACGGCGGGCGTGGCGGCGATGTGATCCTCGAGGTGGGCCAGGGTGTGGTCACCCTGCTCGACTTCCACCGCCGGCCAGTGCGCCGCGCGGGCAACGGGACACAGGGCAGCGGCTCCCACCGGAGTGGCGCCGAGGGGGCCGACGTGGTGCTGCGCGTGCCGGACGGCACGGTAGTGAAGACAGAGGATGGGGAGGTGCTCGCCGATCTCGTCGGAGTCGGGACGAGGTTCGTCGCCGCGCAAGGTGGCCGGGGCGGCCTGGGCAACGCGGCCCTCGCCTCGCCGCGGCGCAAGGCGCCAGGATTCGCCCTCCGGGGAGAACGGGGCGTTGAACGTGCCCTGGTGCTCGAACTCAAGACCGTGGCCGACGCGGGCCTGGTGGGGTTCCCCAACGCGGGCAAGTCGTCGCTGATCTCGGCCATGTCCGCGGCCAAGCCGAAAATCGCGAACTACCCGTTCACTACGCTGATTCCGCATCTCGGGGTGGTGGAGGCGGGGGATACCCAGTTCGTGGTGGCCGATGTGCCCGGGCTGATCCCCGGCGCGAGTCAGGGCAAGGGACTCGGCCTGGACTTCCTGAGGCATGTGGAGCGCTGTTCCGTGCTGGTCCATGTGCTTGACTGCGCCGCCGCGGTTGCTGGCGGGGAACCGGGCCGCGATCCGGTCACCGACCTGGACGTGATCGAGGCCGAGCTTGACGCCTACGAGGACGCCACCGGCGCCAGCCTGCGGGACCGGCCCCGGATCGTTGCCCTCAACAAGATCGACGTGCCAGCGGCCCGTGAGCTGGCCGCTCAGGCCGCCCCGGTGCTCACCGCGCGAGGGCTGACGGTATGCCAGGTCTCCGCCGCCACCCGGGAAGGCCTGCGCGAACTCGCCTTCACGATCGGCCGGGTGATCGCCGAGCAGCGTGCCGCGGCCCCCATTGTCGAGCCGACCAGGCACGTGATCCGGCCGGCGCCCGTTGGCGGCCCGGAGTTCGACGTGGTGGCGCTGGGCGACAACAGTTTTCATGTGCACGGTGAGAAGCCCTGGCGCTGGGTTCAGCAGACGGACTTCGGCAACGAGGAGGCGGTCGGCTATCTCGCGGACCGGCTCGCCCGGATCGGTATCGAGGAGGCGCTGGCCAAGGCGGGGGCGCAGGCAGGCTGCGAAGTGGTCATCGGCGAGGGTCCAGACGCGGTCGTATTCGACTGGGACCCGGAAATACCGGCCGGGTCATCGTACGGCCGCGGCCTCGGCCCGCGCGGCACCGACCGGAGGCTGGCGCCATGAGCGGCCGGCGACGGCATGGGAAGCGATTTGCTGTCGTTCCAACGACAGTAGAAGCGTTTTACTGTCGTTGCGGTGCCGCCATGCCCGGGGCGGGGCGCTGCCATGGCTCGTCGCGGTGGAGTTGAGGCTGGCGCCGTGACCAGCGAGGTGCGGGCCGGCACCCGGCCGGATATCGTCGCGGCCACCCGGGTCGTGGTCAAGGTGGGCTCGTCGTCACTCACCACCGCTGACGGCAGGATCGACGACGACCGGATCGGCGCGCTGGCCGACGCCCTGGCGGACCGCACGGCGCGGGGCACCCAGGTCGTGCTCGTTTCCTCCGGCGCCATCGCGGCCGGGCTGGCCCCGCTCGGGCTGCCCCGCCGACCGCGTGACCTGGCGACCCAGCAGGCCGCGGCGAGCGTGGGGCAGGGCTTGCTGGTCGCCAGGTACTCGGCGGCTTTTGCCCGGCATGATGTGCGTACCGGGCAGATCCTGCTGACCGCGGACGACCTGATGCGCCGCGCGCACTACCGGAACGCCCAGCGCACGCTGGGCCGTCTGCTTGAACTCGGGATCCTGCCGATCGTGAACGAGAACGACACGGTAGCCACCGACGAGATCAGGTTCGGCGACAATGACCGTCTTGCTGCGCTGGTCGCCCACGTGGTCAGGGCCGGGGCGCTGATCCTGCTGTCCGACGTGGACGGCCTGTACGACATGGACCCGCGCCGAGCCGGCGCCCGGCGGATCACCCAGGTCCTCAGCCGGGCCGACCTGGACGGCGTGACACTTGGCCGTGCCGGGCCAGGTAACGCTGGACCGGGCCTTGGGAAAGGCGCCGGGAATGGCGTCGGCGGCAGCATCGGCACCGGTGGCATGGTGACCAAGGTTGACGCCGCGATGATCGCGACAGAGGCGGGCATCCCCACCGTGCTGGCCAGCGCGGACCAGGCGGCCGCCGCGCTGGCCGGGCAGCCGGTGGGGACCTACTTCGCGCCCGGCAACAAACGGCCTACCACACGGCAGCTGTGGCTGGCCCACGCCACCGTCGGACAGGGCCGGCTGCTGCTCGACGACGGGGCTGTCACAGCGGTCCGGGCTGGCCGCGCCTCGCTGCTGCCCGCCGGGATCACCGGCGTGCAGGGCAGCTTCGACGCAGGCGACCCGGTGGACCTGTGCGACTCCAGCGGCCACGTGGTCGCCCGCGGCCTGGTCAACTACGACGCGGCGGAGATCCCCGCGCTGATGGGCCGCTCCACGAAATGGCTCGCCGCTGAGCGCGGGCCCGAGTATGAGCGTGAGATCGTGCACCGCGACGATCTGGTGGTGCTCAGGAGCCCCCGCCGCCGTCGCGGCGGATGATGGTGCCGGCTCTGGAGTGACCCCGCTGGCTCTGGAGTGACGCCATCGGCTTCAGGGTGACTGTGCCGGCTCTGGTGTGACTGTGCCGGCTCTGGAGTCTCCGCTGCTGGCTCAGGAGTCTCCGCTGCTGTCGCGGCGGCCGCCGAACATGCTGAACAGGCGTTCCGCGCCCCCGGCGGCCGTCTCCGCGGCGCCCTTGACCAACCCGATGAACGGGTCAGAGGTGCGGCTCCACGACTCCTGGTAGGACCTGGCCGCGGCCCGCATCTCGTCGGTGACCGAGGTGTGCTCGTCGTCTTCACGGAGCGGGTAGTTGCCCGCCAGGATGGTCTCGTAGTCGCCCTCAGCCATCCAGCGGTCGAGTTCGGCGAAGCGGACTACCGCGAACGGGTGCGTGTTGCCCTGCATCTGCAGCAGCTTCAGCAACCCTTCCCGGACGTCGGGAACGGCGTCGTACTCGCGGGCCTGCTGATGGAACGCGTCCGGGCTCAGCTCGGACAGCCGCGAGCCACCCGCGAGCTTCATCAGGCTGCGCCGGGCGGCACTGGGGTCCTGCCCGGCCAGTACGCCGGCCCGGTCACAGGACAATTCGGACTTGCGGTACCACTCCTCCAGTCCGGCGATGATCACCCGCAGGCCGATATAGCCGATGGCGAACCACGCCATCCGGGTGGCCAGCCGGGTGAGGTGGAACAGCATCGTCCGGTAGACCGTGTGCCCGGACAGCACGTGCCCGAGCTCATGCCCGATCACCCAGCGCAGTTCCTCGCCGTCGAACAGGTCCACCAGGCCGGTGGTGAGCACGAGGAAGGGCTTGTCCGAGCCGAGGGCCATCGCGTTCGGCACCGGGTGCTGCATGACGAACAGCTCAGGCACCTCAGGCAAGTCAAGAATGGCGGCACCGTCCAGCACCAGCTCGTGCAGGTGCGGGAACTGCTCCTGGGAGGCCCGCACCGAGTCGGCCAGGAACAGCAGCCGCAGGCTCCGGTCGCTGAACATCCCGGCGATGCGGCGGAGCAGTACGTCGAAGCCGGTGAGCTTGCGCAATGCCACGAGCGCCGAGCGATCCGCAGGGTGCTCGTAGGCCCGTGAACTGATCCCGGGCAGGCGGACACGGGAACGATCCGGCACAGTGGTCATGTCAGCCATGCTAGGCGTCCCCGCGAGTGGCGCTTCATGATCGCACTGTTTTTCTGGCGAATGGCACCTTAATCTGTCGACGCGGCTGTCCGCCGACGTGCGGCCGCGAGAGGTGAGCCCCATGTTCGAGCCCGACGCGGAGTCGATGCCCGCCGAGCTGCGGGCCGAGGTCCAGCAGGAACGGCTGCGCGGGCTGGTCGACCGGCTGCTCAGCGTGGATGGGGTGCAGGGCAGGCGGCTCAAGGCCATCGGCGTCACCGGGGGTCGTGACGTCACCCTGGGCGATCTGCCGCGTCTCCCGATGACGGTGAAGGAGGACATGTGGGACGAGTATCCGTGGGGGATGGTGGCGGTTGATCGGTCGGAGGTTGTCGCATTCCATGGTTCGAGCGGCACGGGCGGCCGGCCCACGCTTGTCACCTATACCCGCGCTGACCTGGTGCTCTGGGCGCGGATGTGTGCGCGGGCGCTCGCCGCGGCGGGGGCCACCAGGCGCAGCGTCGTGCACAACGCCTACGGATATGGCCTGTTCACCGGAGGGCTCGGCATTCACCAGGGCGCGATCGAGCTCGGCGCGGCGGTCGTGCCGGCCTCGGGCGGGATGACGGCGCGGCAGGTCACCCTGATCCGCGACTTGCGGCCGGACATCCTGACCTGCACGCCCTCGTACGCCATCCGGCTCGGTGAGGCGCTGGCTGAGGCGGGCCTGGCGGGGCAGCTGCCGATGTCGGCCGGCCTGTTTGGTGCTGAACCCTGGTCGGCGCAGTTGCGCGCCCGCATCGAGGACCTGCTCGGCCTGCGGGCCCTGGACATTTACGGGCTGTCGGAGGTGATCGGGCCCGGGGTGGCCGCCGAGTGCTTCGAGGCCGCCGACGGGCTGCACGTCAACGAGGACCATTTCCTGGTCGAGGCGATCGACCCGGTGACCGGCGCGCCGGTGCCCGACGGGACCCTGGGCGAGCTGGTGTTCAGCGCCCCCACCAAGGAAGCGCTGCCGCTGTTGCGCTACCGGACCGGGGATATGGCCGCGCTGCGCCGTGGCCCGTGCATCTGCGGACGGACCCTGGTGAAGATGAGCAAGATCGCCGGTCGGCGCGATGACATGCTGGTCATCCGTGGCGTAAACGTCTACCCCAGTGAGGTGGAACGGGTGCTCCTCGCCGACTCGGCGCTCTCCGCCGATTACCTGCTGGTCCTGGACGAGCGGGGGGACGCGGTGCAACTGCTGGCCTACTGCGAATACCGAGCGCAATCCCCTGGCCGCTCCGGCTCGGACACCGCGTGGCCCTCGGTGGCGGCTCTGGAGTCCAGGTTGCGCGAGGCGCTCGGCGTGCGTATCGGCGTCCAGGTGCTGCCCTCGGGCGCGGTTCCGCGCAGTGAGATCGGCAAGGCGGTCCGGGTGGTGCGCTGGCGGGAAGGCGGCCCGCCGCTGCCGGGTCTCGGTTGATGCTGGGTCTCGGTTGCTGGCGGGCCCCGGTTGATGCCGGGTCCCGGCTGGCCGGCCTGGATTGATGGCTAGAGTCTGGTTATGAACGCTGAGGCCGGTCCGCCCGGCGAGCGGATCGGGGTAATGGGCGGCACGTTCGATCCCATCCACCACGGTCACCTGGTGGCCGCGAGCGAGGTGGCGCAGTTCTTCGCGCTGGACGAGGTGGTATTCGTGCCCACCGGCGAGCCATGGCAGAAGGACGACCGCCGCGTCTCGCCATCCGAGGACCGCTACCTGATGACAGTGATCGCGACCGCGTCGAACCCGCGGTTTTCGGTCAGCCGGGTGGACATCGACCGGCCGGGCCCCACCTACACCATTGACACGTTGCGGGAACTCCGCTCGGTACGGGGCGAGGCCGCGGAACTGTACTTCATCACCGGCGCTGACGCCCTGTCCCGGATGATGTCCTGGCAGGACGCGGACGAGTTGTTCAAGCTCGCGCACTTTGTCGGGTGCACCCGGCCCGGGCACCAGCTGACCGCGCACGGGCTGCCCAGCGAGGGGATCAGCCTGGTGGAAATTCCCGCGCTGGCGATCTCCTCGACCGACTGCCGGCAGCGTGTCGTAGCGGGGGAGCCCGTCTGGTACCTGGTGCCCGACGGTGTCGTGCAGTACATCGCGAAACGCCACCTCTACCAGCAGGAGGGTGGCCGACCCGGCGCGTGATATGGCCGGATCGGGTTACCCTGAAGTGCGCCGCCGCTCGGCCGGATCGGGCTTGTGCGGTCGGCGCTGCGCGGTCGGTAGATGGACCTGCAGGTTCGGCAACGGCCGCGCGGCGGTTCGCCAAGGCCGGGCAGGGGTCCGGCCAGGGTTGGAAGGCCGGGCAGGGGTCCGGCCAGGGTTGGGGTTAGGCCAGATCGGGCACATTTGGGCGCAGCAGGCCGAGAGGGTCTCTTGAGCGCAGCAGGCTCGTCGGAGGAGGACGAACAACACACGTGACCGCCACCAGCAGGGCCGTGGAGCTTGCGGCCATCGCCGCAGAGGCTGCGGCAGACAAGCTCGCCAGTGACATCATCGCCTACGACGTGAGTGAGCAGCTCGTCATCACAGACGTGTTCCTGCTCTGTTCGGCCGCCAACGACCGCCAGGTACGCGCGATCGTCGACGAAATCGAAGACAAGCTGCGCAAGGCCGGGGCCAAGCCGGTGCGCCGCGAAGGTGAGCGGGAAGGCCGCTGGATCCTGCTCGACTACCTCGACATCGTCGTGCACGTACAGCACGCCGAGGAGCGGACGTTCTACGGGCTGGAGCGGCTCTGGAAGGACTGCCCGCGGATCGTCCTGCCCGAGCCGGTGTCGGTCGCCGGGCCCGGCAGCGCGGAACCACGCTGACCGCGGACGGCGGCGGATCGCTGACCCCGGAAGGCGGGTCGCTGACCTCGGGGAGCGGCGGTGCGGAAACGGGCGGCGGCGCGGAAGCGGGGTGCGACAGTACCTCGCCAGAGGCCCGCGGGGGACCGCCCGCGTTGCAGCATTACTGGGGCGACTCAACCAGGCTAGTGTTGTGGCGGCACGGGCAGACACGGTGGAATGTCGAAGGCCGCTTCCAGGGCCAGAGTGACATCCCGCTGGACGCGGTGGGGGAGCAGCAGGCGGTGCGGGCTGCCGGGCTGCTGGCCGCGCTGCGGCCCGCTGCGATCATCTCCTCGGACCTCGGGCGCGCGCTGGCCACCGCGGCGCCGCTGGCCAGGCTGACCGGGCTCACCGTCACGACCGACAAGGATTTGCGGGAACGTCACGGGGGCGCATGGGAAGGGCTGACGGACGTCGAGATCCGGGCACGTTTCCCCGCGGAGCACGCTTCCTGGCTACCCCCGGACGGGGAGTCGTCCGCGATGGTCGCGGAGCGCGCAGGCGCGGCGCTGGAGCGGATCGCGGAAAGCCTTGAGCCAGGGTCGCTCGCCGTCGTGGTCAGCCACGGCGCAGCCGTCCGGCTAGGAGTTGAACGCCTGCTAGGCCTGCCGGAAGAATACTGGGGTGCGATCGGCCCGCTGGCGAACTGTGCCTGGTCAGTCGTCGGCCGGCGCCGTGGTCGCTGGCGTCTGCTCGAGCACAACGCGGGAACCCTTCCCGAGCCAGTGCTAAGCGACGACCGCTAACCCCTTCCGGTCTTGTACACTGGCGTGGCGCCGCGGGCAGAAGGCTGCGCGCGGCGACCAAGGGGCTATAGCTCAGTTGGTAGAGCGCTTGCATGGCATGCAAGAGGTCAGGAGTTCGAATCTCCTTAGCTCCACCCAGGTCAGAGGCCCTCTCCTTGATCGCCGGGGGTGGGTCTGCTTCCTTCTGAGGGCACTTTGAGGGGCAAGATTGCCGCAGGGAGGCTTTTCGACCCCCCGAGGCAGCTTGGCAGCGGGCTTTGTCCGCCGTGCGATCTTGAGCTTCGCCGTGTCCTGTTCTCACCCGGGGGCTGGCAGGTCGGCCCCATTCTGGCCAAGACGCGTGGCCAGAGGCCGCCTGCCCCGGTGCGCGGCTGGCCGTCTCGGGGGATGCATAGCCGTCATCAGCGAGTGCTGTCCGAGACTGCGGCGGCGGGCCGGGAGATCGTCATTCAGCAGCAGGTCCGGCTGTTCTTTGCGCTATCGGAGTGGCAAGATGACGTTGCCGAGCAGGTTCTCGGCTGACCGCCCGTTACGGGCGGCGCAACGCCGTGCTGGCTGATGCGCTGCGGACGATCGCGCTGGCAACCATCCAGGTCGGCCGCGAATGCGCAGCGTGAACGGCCGTCGATGGATCCTAAAGCAATCGGATCAGCTCGCACTCGCCGCTGCCTTTACGCCGCAAGATGACCTCATCTCCTGCCGCGAGGGCGGCGTCAAGAAAGTCGTACAACGATAGCGCCCGATTTACGATGTCAGTTTTGCTGAAGCCAGTACGCGTCTGGGTGCGCTCGAGATCTTCGGCCGCTCTAGTTACCAGGCCAACCGTGATCCTATCGGCGACGCCCTGCTGAGGACTGCCATTATCTCGTGCCATGTCATCACCACCTTCCGCCGCATTCGGGGCGGACGCGCCTCTCCCTCCTGGCCGGATAGCTGTATCTCAGCGCCAGGGCTGTCTTTCTCTGCTCTTATAGCAGTAACTATACAGCAATCTGCTGCTCCCCGTATACTGCCGCGTAAGAGAGCCGCCCGCTGAGGCGGTTCGGAACGCCAAGGAGGCATCGCATGTCTGGCCGAAGCAGGTCGTCGCCAGTCCGAGGGCTGCGTCTCACATCCGACTTCCAGCGTGTCACGCCCCGAGGCCGGTATGGATTCTTACCCTGCCCCGCCGACCAATCAAGATCGGCGGGATGAAGGACCGACGGCAAGCGCCCACCTGACGATTAGTCTGACCAAAATCGACAGCAGCATGACGGTCCCCGCAACAGAGGGCCGATACGTCATGAGACTCGTCGCCAGTCTCATTGGACTCGCGGTCATGACAGTGATCTGCCCCACGGTTACCCTGCGGGAGGGTCGTCACGTCCTTCCAGGTCGCTGGATAGCGTGCCTGGTGATCTTTGAACTGATCACCGGCTTTGTCTTGGCGGTACTCCCGTACAAAGACCCGCGGCCCGTCGGCGGTCACCTAGGCGGCAACCGGTGATCGCGCCGCAAGGGTCGGGTGAGCCAATAAGGCCACCACCCCCATGGGCTTACTGGGATCCGTTGCCGAACTGGCTTCCCGTAGGGCGAGTTCCGCGTTGCCTGCGGCGATCATCATTCCTAGCCGACATCCGCTGTACCTGCCTGCTCGTATGGGCGAGCGGGGTGGGCAAGGGTCGCCGGAGGCGACCGCCTAAGACGGCGTGCCCCTTCTATGTGAGCGAAGTCCACGGACTGGCCGCGCAGAGAGGACGCGAGGCCACATTGTGAGTGCTCACCTTGTCGTCTCGGTGATTGTTCGTCTTTGTTGCTGCCAGGATCCCGCAGCGAGACGGCCTGGAAAGGCCGCACGCTGGGGCTGCGGAGGAGCTGGTTGAGTCGGCCTGGGGTGCAGTATCGGAATTGCTCCCGGTCCGTTTCCCGGGCTGACTCAACCAGGGCCGCCGGTCGCCGGACTACTGCAGTAGCCTGTTCCGCTCGATGACACTAAGTCGCGTGCCCCGTATGGGAAGGACAGCCTGATGAGTACCCACGCAGTCGATGAGGCGGGCAGTTAACTGCTGCGTCGTGCCGACGTGCCGACGTGCCGACATGCCGGCCTCGGCTGAGCAGGCCCTGGGTTTGGCGCAGGTGACACCCAGCCGCAGGAACTGTGCGCCTGCATACGTATCCGGCGAGCGCGGCGGACAGCCTGAGCCGAATACGGTGTAGGGTTCCAGAACTCGGCCTCGAGGCTTGACCTGGTCTTTTATGCGGCTCGTTCGTATTCGTTGATGAGGCCGCCGAGAACGGCCCGGCGCTTGATCCGTTCCTGAGCGAAGTCTGCGATGGGGTGGTCGGGCCGGGGCGGGAGGAGCTGGCGGCCGCGGTGCGGTCGTCGTCCGTTGTAGTGCCGGACGTACTCGGCCAGGACTGACTGCAGGTGTCGTTCGCCGAGGATCAGCATCCGGTCGGTGACCTCGGTCCGGGCGGTGAGCACGAATCTCTCGGCGTGAGCGTTCGCGCGAGGGCTCCGGGGCGGGATCTTCACTGCGGTGATGCCGGTGCTGGCCAGGATTGCGTCGAAGGTTTCAGTGAATTGCCCGGCGCGGTCGCGGACCAGGAACCGGAAGTCCTCGGCGTGGTCACCGAGGTCCATCAGGAGGTTGCGGATCTGCTGGCTGGTCCACGGTCCGTCCGGGTGAGCGGTGACCCCGAGAATATGGACGTATCGAGAGCCGACTTCGATGACAAAGAGGCAGTACAGGCGCCGGAGTGTCACTGCGCAGTCCACGTGGAAGAAGTCGGTGGCGAGGATGGTCGCGGCCTGGGCGTGCAGGAACTGCCGCCATGTTGTGTCGGTGTTCCGCTTCGGCGCTGGTGGGATCCGCAGGGCTCTGAGGACGCGACGGATGGTTGAGGCGCTGACCCGGTGGCCGAGCTTGAGGAGCTCGCCCTGGATGCGCTGGTATCCCCAGCTGTGGTTCTCGGTGGCGAGCCGCTCGATGAGCGCGGTGATCTCGGCGCTCACCGGTGGGCGTCCGGTGTGGTTCGGGTTGGTCCACTTTTTTCTGGCCAGGCGACGACGCCATCGCAGAACGGTGCCGGGCGTGACTAGCCGGTGTGCCTGCAGCCGTCTGGGCAGGTGCCGGATCAGTGCGGCAAGTACTGCCCGGTCGGCCCAGTCAAGCCGGGGGCGCGGATTACTCCGGCGCAGGACGGCAACCTCATGCCGCAGCACCAGCAGTTCCGTGTTCTTGGACGCTGGCGATCGGCCGAGCAGGACCAGCCAGCTGCAGAGCTGGACGAAGATCAGGTAGAGCAGGCGAAGTGACATGGATGATCATCCTGCCTGACCATGCCTCGGCCGTCGTCGCAGTTCACAGGTGCAGCCGACTTTTGGAACCCGACAAGGCGTTCAGCACCCCGGCACCGCCGACGCGCGCGCAGACCCGGCAAGAGATCCCGTCAAACCGGGGCATGATCAACCCTGTCCGTCAAAACGGGGCAATCCCAGTATCGGCACGTCTTGGCGAGCGAGGCTTGAGTCCGGCCAGCAGCGTCCCCGCCTTGATCACGTGCTCCACATTCCGCATGCATCGTTCCGCGTCGTGGGTTACTTCGTACTGGATCACCAGCCCATCCACCGCGGCCACGAGAAAGTTCGCCAGGTCGGTCAGATCGACGCCCGGCGGTATCGGCTCGTGCTCGGCCGCCATCTGGAGCACCTCCAGCGCTGCCGACGTGTAGCGGGCGTACTGCCACTCGGCCAGCCATTCATAACCCTTGGTCCGCCTGCAGAAGATCACTAGCTCGTACTGCAGGAGCTGCAGCCCGTCATCACTGACCACATGGTCCCAGAACGCCCATAGCCCGTCGGAGATCGCTGCGGCCAAGCCACGCGTGGGGTCGATGGCATCCCGCAGGATGTTCTCGATCTGCCGGGTCAACGCCGCGACGACCTCGGTCAGCAACTCGTTCTTGTCGCGAAAGGCGTAGTGGAACATGCCGTGCGGCGTGCCCGCCTCCGCCGCGATGCGGCGGGTCGTCGCGCGGTCCAGGCCCTCCCGGGACATGATCTTGATGGCCGCCTCGACAAACTGCTCACGGCGGTCCTTGGTGCTCATCCGGGTCAGGGTGACCAGCCTCCTGCGAATCACCGCGGCGGCAAGCTGCGATCAGGGTCTTGACGTATGACGTTAGGTCAGTTTACTTATGTCATATCTTGGTCATTTGACCAACTAATGGGAGATGTCATGGCGGAGCAGGCCTCGGCCGACGTGGTCGTCGTGGGTGCCGGGCTGGCTGGCCTTTCGGCGGCCCGCTCACTGCTGAACGCGGGCGTCGACGTGGTGGTGCTCGAGGCCCGCGACCGAGTCGGGGGACGCACCCACTCGGTCATGGAGGCCAGCGACCGGCTGGTCGAGTACGGCGGTCAGTGGGTCGGACCGACACAGGACCGTGCGCTCGGGCTGATCGAGGAATTCGGTCTGGAGACCTTCACCCAGTACAGCGATGGAGACAACCTGCAGCTGAGCGGAGGATCGCCGCTGCGATACCAAGGTGCCATCCCGACCGGCGACCCGGCGGCGGCGGCGGACGTCGTCGACGCGATGGTGGAGATGACGGTACGCGCCATGGAGATCGACCCCGCCGAGCCTTGGGCGCACCCTCAGGCACCGGTACTCGATTCGATGACGGTCGAGACCTGGATTACCGCCCACTCGTACTGTGACGGCGCGAAAAACTGGCTCCGGGTGCTGACCCGGGCGTTGTTCCCAGCCGAGCCAGCCGAGATCTCCGTGCTGCATGCCCTGTTCTACCTCCGCTCGGGAGGCGGGGTGGAGAAAATGATCGGCACGATCAACAGCGCGCAGGAAACCCGGATCACCGACGGCGCTCAGCAACTAGCGCTCCGGCTCGCCGGGCAACTCGGGGACCGGGTCCGGCTCAGCTGTGCGGTCAGCCGCATGGACCAGTCCGGGGACTCGGTTACCGTGCGGCATGACGGTGGGACCGTGCATGCCCGCCGGGCGATCGTGGCGATCCCGCCCGCATTGGCCGGCCGGATCAGGTACTCCCCCGCGATGCCAGGCGTCCGCGATCAGCTGACGCAGCGGTCGTTCATGGGGGCGGTCATCAAGGTTCATCTCTTCTATGCGGAGCCGTTCTGGCGTAAGGCTGGGCTCAGCGGCCACTCAACGGCCGATACCGGGCTGGTGCAGCTCACCTTCGACCAGAGCCATCCGCGATCGCAGGAAGGTGTGCTGGTCGCTTTCATTGACGCCCATCAGGCTCACGTCGGATCTCTGATGAGGCAGCCGGATCGCCGCGCCGCGGTGCTGGCCGACGTGGTCCGCATCTTCGGGGAGCGGGCCGGGCGCCCGGTTGCCTATTACGAGCGATCATGGCTCGACGAGGAGTGGTCTCGCGGCGGCTACACCGGGATGATGACGCCAGGAACCTGGTCCGCGCTGGGACCCGCCCTGCGCGAGCCGGTCGGGCTGATCCACTGGGCCGGGACCGAGACCGCCGTGATCTGGAACGGGTACATGGACGGGGCCATCCGTTCGGGTGAGGACGCGGCGGACGCCGTGCTCGCCGGGCTGAAAGCGTCCGCCGCCACGGCCCAGGCGGCGGCCCGGTGAACGGCCCGGTGAGTGGCGCGGAACGGGAGAGCATCAGCGCTGACGAACTGGAGGAAGCGCTAAAGGAGTACATCGGCAAGGCCAGCGCCAGCTCGCGGTGCCGTAAGACGCTGGCCACCTGGACCTGCCGGATCCACATCCGGGCGACGGACGCACCGGACGCGCGGTTTACCTACCTCGTCGAGCGTGGTGCCCTGCAATCCCTCAGCCGAGGGCTGGACGGCGTGCCAGACCTCGTGGTGCGCGGCCACAGCATGGACCTCGCTGAGATCTTCTGGACGGACGCCAATCCCGTCTCCAACTACATGCAGGGCGCGATCACGACGCAGGGCCGGGCCGAGGACGTGATGCGGCTCGATGCCATGGCCATGTTCGTCTTCCTGGGCCAGTGACAGGAGCGGCGGATGGCTGAGCAGCAGGCCCTGAATCGGGCTCTGACCATGACCAGTGCCACGGCCATCTCCACCGGCCTGGCGTTCGCGGCGATCAATTTCCTGGGCATGGCCCAGCTGCTGGGTTACATCAGCGGCCCGATGTCCTGGATCGCGGTCCTCGTCGGCGGGCTGCTCATCCTTGGCGTCCGGGCCCTGTTCTCCGAGCTGAACGGCATGTACCCCTCGGCAGCCGGTATCCGCCGGTGGATGAGCCGCGCGATGAACGACCGTCTCGCACTGATCATCACGCTCACCTACATGACCGCCATCGTGCTGGTCATCGCGGCCGACGCGTTCATCATCGGTGAGGCGATCGCGCACGCATTCAACAACGGCCACATCGTCGCGATCGTCTACGTGGCCGTCCTGCTCATCGCGGCCACCTGGCTGAACCTGCGGGGGATCAAGCTCGCCGGAGCCGCGGAGGTGATTGTGACCAGCCTGGTCGTCATCGCCACCATGGTCGTGGGAGCTGTCGCGATCTTCCACCACGGCCCGGCACCGGCAGGACCGGCGGCGAGCGGCTCTCCGGTGCAGGCGCTCGTCCTGGGCATCTTCCTCTACACCGGGTTCGAGTGGATCACCGCCAACGCGGAGGAAGTCGTACGGCCAAAGATCATCCCTCGCGCCATGCTCGCCGCGATCATCGTGCTGGCCGTCAGCCAGACGATCTTCACCGTCGCCATGGGCCTCACCGTCGGCCCGCACGGCCGGGCAACCGCCTATCCCCAGCTGCTGGTCGCCCAGCGGGTGATGGGCCATACCGGCATGCTGCTGATGCTCGGCGTCACCGCCCTGACCGCAGCGAACACCTTCAACGGCGGCTTTGTGAGCATGTCCCGCTTCATGTACGCGCTGGCCCGGGAGGGAAAGCTGCCACGCGCGCTCACCCGGCTCAACGACCGGGCTGTGCCCGTCCTGCCGGTGTGCATTCTCGGTATGTCGTCCCTGGTCCTCGCAGTGGTCGTGGCCGTGACAGGCTCGTGGGTGATGGTGGTCTCTGTCTGCGCCGCGCTCGAGATGATGATCTACGCGGCGGCCGGGTATGTCGTCTGGCGGCTGCGCCGGCGCGAGCCCGGCGCGGAGCGGCCGTTCCGCCTGGCCGCCGGCCGCCCGCTGGCGCTGGCGTTCGCCGTAGTGTTCGGCATCCTCGCGCTGGTCAGCAGCGTCACCGTCGGCAAGCAGACCAGCGTGACGCCGCTGTTGCTCCTGATCTCGGTAACCGGCCTGGTCACGGTCTACGTGTTCATCTGCGTGCCGCGCCTGGAGCGACGTGAGGCCGCGGAACTCGCCGCCCGGCGCAGCGCCCGGGCCGCCGCCCGGGCCGCCCAGAAGGCCAACGGATCCTCACCGTGACGGTGCCCCTGCCATCTTCCAGCGTGCCCAATCAGCTGCATTACGCTGGAACTCTGCCTCCGATCGCCGAAATAAAGGCCTGAGATGCATTGCCTGATAACAAAGGCCTGGGGTGCCGCGACCCCGCTCGTAACGGCTCGGCGAGCGTTCTCCCTGCCGTTCTTCCTCGCTCAGCTGATGCTGTCGTTTGATGTAATCCGAGGCGGGTCCTCGAACCAGTCCAGTGTGGGCAATCTGCTGGAGGTCACAGTCGGTCGCACGCCGGGGTGCCTACGGATCTAGTGCCTCGTCAAGCAACGTTGATCTTGTTGTCGGTCCAGGTCCGGATTACTGAGTTGGGGGCGAAGTCGCGTTTGGGCTGGGCGCGGGTGTTGCGCCAGGGCATGTACCCGGCGATCGCGCCGCCCTGTTCGGTGTGGGTCTGGTGGTCGGTGCCGTTGAGGGCGAAGTAGCGCAGGGCGGCGAACTCGGATTCGATCCAGTTCAGCCATGAGGCGTAGGTCGGCAGGAACACCAGCCCGGCGTCATTGGCGGCGGCCTGGTCGCTGACGGCAGGGTGTTTGTGCGGGGAGAAGTTATCGAGGATGACGTAGAGCTTCTGGCCTGGCCAGCGCTGGCGGAGCAGTTTGAGGAAGGACAGGAACTCATGCCAGCTTGCGCTCACGGATCCGGTAGATCATCGTTCCGGTGCCCAGGTCCAGCGCGGCGATCATGTGCCGTACCCCGCTGTGACGGTGGTAGGCAGCCCGCAGCCTGGCGGGGTGCCCGGCTGGCCGCCAGGCCCGGCCCGGGCCGGGGCTGGAGGTTCAGGGGCCCGAATTCGTCCACGCAGATCACCCGCCCACCCCGGGGCGGCTGATCGTAGAGGTCCAGCACACGGTGCATCTTGGTGATGAATCCCGGGTCGCTGGACGCCTTCCACGTCTTGACCGCCTGCCAGCTCACGCCGCCGGCCCGCAGGATCTGCCGGATGCTCTCCCGGCTGACCGAGGCGATGACGCCCGTGGCAGCCAGGTGCTCCGCGAGCTTGCTTAAGCTCCACGTGCTGAACGCCAGGCCCAGGTCGCGGGGGCAGCACCGGGCGATCAGGCAGATCCGGCGGCGCACCTGATCACTGATCGTCCTTGGCCTGCCCCCGCTCCATTTTGGGTCCAGGGCACCGAAGCCGGTCTCGCCGAACGCATGGATCACCCCGCGCACGTACTCCGGCGAGCAATCCAGCAGGTGCGCGATATCCGGCACGCCCTGGCCCTGCGCTGACATCAGCACCACGATCGCCCGCCGCAGCTTCACCGGGTCCTTGGCCGTGCGGCCGATCCGCTGCAACCGCTGACCTTCGGTCATCGTGACCGGCCGGACGAACACCTCCGGGGAACGCCCCATCACCACCTCCGGGAAACTTGCCCGGAAGAAGCCTGCCCCTCACGCCGCTAAAGATCAATTACACGAACAACGATCGTGGACGCGGCACTAGCACTACGTCCGCTCGGCCGCATCATGCCTGACCTGGCGCGTGATACTCGGCAGATCCGGATGGCGACGACTAGCAAAAGCTTGGATAAACTAGCTATACTTATGGCTATGTCAGTCAGTGAGCAGATGCCCCTAGCGGACGTGAAGAACCGGCTCTCGGAGGTCGTGGACCGCTTGGAACGCGAGCATGGCCGTGTCGTCATCACGAAGCATGGCCACCCTGCTGCCGTGGTCATCAGCGTGGATGACCTCGAGTCTTTGGAAGAGACTCTCGACGTCATGGACAGCGCGGCGCTACTGGACGAGATCCGCGAGGCGCTGGCCGAACTCGGTACCGCTGACGCACAGGTGCTCAGTAAAGAGGATGCACTGCGCTTGATCGCTGACCGGTGAGCGAGAGCGACTACGCGATCGCATGGACGGCACCGGCCCGCCGTGCGCTGACCCGGCTGCCAGAAAAGGTCGCCACCGCGGCGGTCGAGTTCCTGTACGGGTCGCTGGCTGCCAACCCACGTCGGGTCGGCAAGCCGCTCAAGCTTGGGCTCGACGGGCTGCACAGCGCCCGCCGGGGCGACTACCGGGTGATCTACCGTATCGACGACCAGCATCGCCGTGTCGACGTCGTGGCCATCGAACACCGCTCTGACATCTACAGGCCACGGCAATTCTGAAAGCCGCTCGGTCAGTAGGCATGTGAGGCGGCGCGCAGCAGCCGGGAGCGCCGGCCCGCGCAGCCCATGGTCGGCGGCAGGCCGAAGAACTCTTCCGCCGAGCATTCACCGGACGGCAGCAGGTCCTCGGTGATCAGCACCCTGACACGGCGGCTGCTCGCCTCGCCCTCACGGAGCTGAGCGGGCCGCAGGGCCCGGAGCCCCGCCAGGCAGCCACCCCGAAACCGGCTTCACGGCCTTCACGCCCGGATGGCTGACGGACACTCGGAGCCTTGTTCCCCGTCCATGGCTAGGCCCTCGTATCCAGGATTCGAATGTCCGCTCGATCAACGGTTGGCAGGCGGACTGAACAGCCTTGGAAGATCATTTGGAGGGGCAGTATGAGGGGCAGAGTGCAGCTGGCGCGGGCCAGTGTGAGCCAGTTCCAGCTAGCGTGAGCTAGTGTCTGGCCTGTTCAGCGGGCATAGGGCCTGGTCGGGTAACCTGTCGGTGATTCATGGCATGCAAGAGGTCTGGGGTTCGAATCCCCATAGCTCCACAGGTCAGAAGCTTAAATCGAAAAGCCGGGCCCAGAGTACAGCAGCAAAGTACCGCAACGGCGACCGCATCAGAGCCGCACGCCTGTCCGGATCGGGCACCTTTCTTGGCTACGGCTGCTGGCAAGGTCCGCGACTTCAGGTCGTGAGCTGACGCCGCCGAGTCGCTCAGCTGGAAGGATTCCCTGTTCTTTGGTCCTGTGACTCTTGCGTCACGTCACTGTAGGGCCGTGTTGGAGCGGCAGTCCGCGGCTGACTCTTGCCGTCGGTGCAGACGGTCAGCGGGGGCCTGTCATTCGGTCGGCGGCTGGTCGTGGAGTGTGGTTGTGGCGACGTGGTGCAGGTGCGCGACTCTGCGCGCCATTGGCTTGAGCCTGTGGCGCGGGCACGGCGCCGGTTCGCGCCGGGTGCAGGCAACCTGGTCGTCGAACTGCGCTTCCTGTGCGCCGCGGCGCACCTCGGCGCGGAGCAGGCGCGCTGCGAAAGCGTTACGCGCCGGCCGGTGAGGGGAGGCGCGCCGGTCGGCAGGGCCAGAAGTCTTGGTGCCGTGGACAGTAGGCAGCGGATGGCTGCCCCAGTGGCGGTCTGGCGTCCCAGGCCATCATTGGCGGGACAGCGCATTCACCGAGCCCGGCGAGGACGGGCGCATCCGCTACAAGCTCCGCGGCAAGGTATTCAAGGACCGCGCGCTGAGCGGCGAGGAAGCCGAGTGGGTCGTCCTAGAGATAGTGCACCGGGCCGTCGCGATCCTGCGGGAGCTGAACGACGACCCGACGCACCTGTTCGGCTACAACCGAGGCGGCAGCGCTGGATACGTGCTGCTTCGCCCCATATGCGAGCGGCTCGGCAAGTTCCGTGACCACGTCAACGAGCTGTTCAGCGCGCCGGACAGCCGTACATCCCCTGCGACACGGCGACGCGATCGGATGCCGACCCCGACGATGGCCATGGCCCGGAAGATCCGGAGGGCCCAGCTGTGGCGATGCCATGGCATCTCACAACTACCCAGTTCAGGAGAACCCTGGCCTGGCATATCGCACACCAGCCCTTCGGGGTAGTTGCGAGCGCGGGGCGGGGCTGAGGAGCGCGCCGAGGCCGCTACGCGTGTAGAACTCCGTTCGGATTCGGTCGCCGAGCTCGAAGACTTCCTCCGCTCCGTTGTGCATCGGGTCGATGTAGACCCCGGAATGGTCGGTGCCCTTTGGGGAGGTCGACGATGCGGACTATCTGCCGGGCCACTTCGGTCGGGTCCTCGTCAGGGTCGGAGATCTTCCGTTGGCGTTGCGGCAGCTCCGCCATGAGTTCTCCGTAGAGGGCGTCGTACTCGGCCACGACTGCGGTGTCTGCGGCGTGCCCGGCGTCACGTAGTGGTTGGTTCCGGTGGTGAAGGCTCCTGGTATGACGATCGCGGTGTCAATTCCGAACAGGGCTAGTTCGGCTGCGTAGCTGACGGCGAGCGCGTCCTCGCCGGCTTTGGCGGCAAAGTACGGGGCGATGAAGGGCACAGCTCCCTCGGATGCTGCTGGACCCGACCCAGACCAGCAGTCCGTCGCGCTGGGCGCGCAGGTGAGGCAGCCGGGCGCGGTTCACCCGCTGGGTGGAGAGCACGTTGACGTCGTACAGGTCCGCGATCTGTTCGACGCTGAATGCCTCTGTGGGGCCGAGTCCAATGCGCCCGGCGTTGTGCACGACGACATCGAGACGGCCGGTCTAGTCGATGATCTGAGCGATCGCGGCGTCGACCATGTCTTGGTCGGTGACGTCCATGGCCACTGCGTGCAAGTTCACGCTGTGCTCCGTGGCGTAGGCGTCCAAGTCTGCGACCGCTGCCGCGTTAGGCCCTTCGGGATGGCGCATGCCTGCGTAGACGGTGTGGCCGGCGTCGGCAAGCGCTCGAGCCGTCATTGCCCCGAATCCGCTCGATGCCCCGGTGATGACGATGTTCTTGCTCATGGTGCCTCCGTTTGGCGCTCGGTGGTTCGGTGATGTTCGCGCCTTGGGCATCTCGGTGAGACGACGGGACGACAGATCGGTTGTGGGTCGGCTTGCCGCCCCAGGCGCGGAGTTCCGTCTGTTGCGCCGGCGCGATCGTCAGGATTCGCGTTGCTCGTGGCACTCGTGGATATCAGTTCATGCCGCCGTTGGCCCGGATCGTTTGCCCGTTGATCCAGTGCCCTGCCGGGCTGGTGAGGAACACGACGGCTTCGGCGATATCGGCTGGGGTTCCCAGTCGGTCGAGCGGCGCGGCGTGAGCGAAACGGGCGATGGCCTCCTCGTCTTTGCCTTCGAAGAACATTGGCGTGGCTGTAGGTCCGGGAGCGATCGCGTTCACGCTGATGTCCCGACCCCGCAACTCTGAGGCCAGGATGAACGTCATGGCCTCGACTGCGCCTTTGCTGGCCGCGTAACCGGTGTAGTTGGGCAGCATCCGGCCGAGCACCGAGGATGAAAAGTTGAGGATCGAACCGCCGGGCCGGATCTTGCGGGCGGCCTGCCGATCGATGACGAACGTGCCCCGGATGTTGATCCGCAGCATCTCGTCGAGCGTCGCAAGATCGAAGTCGACCAGTGGGGCAAGATCCATCCGAGCGGCAGCATGGACGACGACATCGACGCCGCCGAAGAGGCGCTCGGCCTCCTCGAACAAGCGAACAACGGCCTGCTCGTCGGCCACATCGGCTCCGATCGCCGCGGCAGTGCCACCGGCCGCGGTGATCTCCTCGACGACTTCTTTGGCGCGTTCGGCGTTGCCGGCGTAGTTCACGACCACGCTTGTCCCGGCGGCAGCCAGTCGTGCAGCAACCTCGCGACCAATACCTCCCGAACCTCCGGTGACGACGGCTACCCGCCTGTTGGTGTCTTCTGACATTTCATTTCTCCTTTGCTTATGAGTCGTGGCGTTGGATCGCTGATTGCTACCGGCATGTGATTGAGCTGGTTTCTTAGCCAAGAGCCGTGGTCGCGTACAGGCGCCAGTCGGCCAGCGCGGCGCGGCGGTGGGGTTCGGCGGTGTTCTGGTAGTCGGTGTCGTTGACGAGATCGCGGAACGCGTAGATGCTCGGGTAGTGCGCTACGCCGACGGCGTCCCAGTTGTCCCCGACGGGTCCGACCACGCGGGCGATGATGATGCCGGCGAAGACGAGCTCGGACCCTCCGTAGGGCTGCACGGCGGTGTTGAATGCCGGCAGGTAGCGGGTGAGGTAGGCGTCCTGGCCGCTGCACGGCTGCGCGTCGCTGGTGCTCGCGTAGTGCGCTTCATCGTGGAAGCGCAGCAGGTTGACCATGAACAGTGCACTGTCGGTCGGGAAGGCCGCGACCGCTGCGTCGAGGTCGGTGGGGTCGATTTCGGTGCTCGGCAAGATGTTCTCCTGAGATCTCGGGATGTGGGTAGTGCTGTGGCTTGCTCTCGTTAGGGAAGCGCCGCCCAGAACGCGGACAGGACTTCGGCGCCGCGGTGCGGGTCTTGGACCATCCACCAGTGGCCGACTCCTTCGAGGGTTACGAACTTTGCGCCGGCACGCTGGGCGGCGCGGCGACGGGAGTCATCGGTGCCGGTCGTGTCGTCCTCGAGCGGGGAGAGGGCCAGGCCGGGTCGGGCAGCCGCGGCCGGGAGGTGGCCGGCGGCGTCGGACAGTGCGGGCTGGATGGCTGATCGGTAGAGGGCGAGGATCGCTCGCGCCATCTGTGCGTCCTGGCCGGTGGCCAGCCCCTCGGCGACGGGACTGGTGATGCCGAGCTGGTGCATGCCGTCGACGCGCTGGGCCAGCGTTGCTCCGGTCAGGGCGTGGACGGACTGTTCGCCGACCCCCGGCGTCTGCCAGGTTTGGGCGAGCGGGTGCCAGACGTAGTCCGGGTCGAACAGTCCCATCGCGTCGCTGACCCAACTGCGTACGAGATCGGGGCGCTGCATCACGGCGTTGAGCACGTGGGCTCCGCCCCAGTCGTGACCGACCAGGTCGACCGGGTCCCGAAACGCTTCCAAACGGGCGATCAGCCAGTCGCGGTAGTCCTCCATCCCCGCGCCGAAACTGCCGGGGAGGGGGGCGCCGAAACCGGGCGGGGACAAGCACACGACATCGGAGCGGGCGAGTTCGCCCAGCAGAGGACCCCAGACGGCCGAGGTCTCGGGGTTGCCGTGCACGAACACGGCTGGTCCATGTGAGGTCATCCGGACGCCTCCTTCGATGTGGTCACCTCCGACGCTACGCTTACTTATGAGTTGACTACTAAGTATGTTGATGGAGGTGCTCGTGGGAGACATGGGGTCACGGGACGAGAACGAACAGGCTGGGGGACAGGGGATGCCTAACGGCAGTGCGACGGTGGGGCGGCGGACGCAGCAGCAGCGCCGCGAGGAGACCGAGCGTCGGCTGCTAGACGCAGCGACCCGGCTGTTCGCCGAGCGGGGCTCGCGGTCGGTGTCGTTGGCCGACGTGGGCCGGCTGGCCGGCTACAGCAGCGGCATCGTGTCCCATCATTTCGGGAGCAAGCAACGCTTGCTGGCTGCGGTCGTTCAACGAGCCCAGCAGTTCGACGTCCCCACGTCGGGAACCTTCGGTCTGGAGCGGCTTACCGCGGCGTTGTCGACCTACTTGCGCACCCTGCGAGACAGAGCTCCGGGGCCACAGGCGTTCTTGCAGCTGTGGTCCGAGGCTGTCGCGGCCGATCCCGTCCTCGCGCCGCTGTTCGCCGAGCGCGACGCATGGTTTCGTGGCCTGCTCGCCGACCACATCAGCTCAGGCGTCGATGATGGTTCGATCCGTCGCGACGTCGACCCAGAGGCTCAAGCCATCGCGTTGGTCGGCCTTGTCCGTGGCACTGCCCTGCAGCTCATGTCCACGGCCGCCGATGCGCCCATCGACGTCCTCACCGATCAGATTATGGAGACAGTGCGCCGTGGGCTCGCCGCTACCCCTGAAGCGGCCCCGTCTCGGCGACGTGCTCGGCGGACATCGCCGGCGAGGCTTACCCGTTGATCAGCTCAGCGGTGCGGACGCCGATTCTCCCGCTACCGGCACGACCGGCACGACGTTCAGCCTCGGCATTTGCCGACGGGTCGCAGTCCCTCGATGAACACGCGGGTCATGCGCTCGTTGAAGCTCGGTGGTTCGCCGGTGACCGGCCGGCAGATGAGGGCGATGGTCGTGAGGACGTCGCGGGCCGTCACGTCGTCGCGTGCGCTTCCGTGTTCGACGGCTCGGGTGAGGAGCGTGTCGAGCGCGGGTTCGAGGCGGTCTAGGAGGTGTTGCGGGAGATCGTCGTAGGCCGGGTCGCCGGAATGCAGCGCTGCGGCAAGCCCGCGTTTGGTGCCCACGAACTGGGTGTAGCGCTCGCTCCAACCCGCGAGGGCGTCCCAGGGCTCGAGCGTGGTGGGGAGTTCGCGCGCGGCGTCGATGCACTCGTCGATGTCGTGTTGCAACACGGCGATGATGAGGTCGGATCGGCGCGGGAAATGCCGGTAGAGCGTTCCCACCCCGACCCCGGCCAGATCGGTGATCTCTTTCGCGGGCGCGTCCACGCCGCTGTCCGCGAACACGGTCTTGGCGGCCTGCAGGAGTGCGAGAACGTTGCGCTGGGCGTCGGCGCGTTGCCGCCGAGTCGGGTCGCCGCTGCGTCCCGTCGGGGTAGTCGTGGTGGGTGACTCGGTTGCCATGGTCCTCCCGTTGCCAACCGGAAAGCGATTCCGTATCATTACCGGAAAGCGCTTCCGTTTGGTGACAGCGTACATCGGCGGTGACGTCCACACGTCACGCTCGCTCGATCCGGGTAATTCGCCAAGCGCTCGACGCAGGCATCAACCTCATCGCAGCGAAGAACCGCCAACAGAAGGAACGTGACATGCCCACACAGACAGAAACCCCGACGCCCGCGAGCGACATGCAGACCGGGATCGTTCTCGGTCGAGATCACGCCAGCATCGGACGCGCCGCACAGATTCCCGTTCCGCCGGCCACCCCGATCGTTGCCATAAGCCCGGTCACACTCTCGGCGCCCGATCGCATCGTGGACCTGGAACTGAAGGTGACCGCGCCAACGTCGGGCGGCACGCTCCCGATCATCCTGTACTCCCACGGCGGGGGCCTGGCCCACTTTCTCACCTCCTACCGCAGCGCAGGGCCCTTGGTGGACTTCTGGGCGAGCCACGGCTTCGTGGTGCTTCAACCCACCCACCTGACGTCCAGGAGCCTGCTTCTCGATCCGTCAACCCCGGGTGCTCCGGCGTTCGAGGAATCCCGGGTCACCGACATGAAGCAGATCCTGGACCAACTCGATGTCATCGAAGATGCCGTCCCACAGATCGCGGGCCGCCTGGATCGCAGCCGCATCGCCGTGGCTGGTCACTCGTTCGGCGGCCAGACCGCCGGCATGCTGCTCGGGGCCGACTACACCGGTGAGGACGGCGCACGAATCTACGTCCCCGATGCCCGGGTCAAGGCCGGCGTCCTGTTGTCCTCGACCGGTGGTGGTGGCGACCATCTTTCCGAAGCCGCCGCACGGTTCACCTCCCTGCGAAGCGCCGGCTTCGCCGACATGACCACCCCAACCCTGGTCGTAGTCGGCGACCAAGACTTCACCTGGGAACTCTCGTCGAAGGGCGCGGAGTACCACGCCGACCCCTACACATTCAGCCCCGGCCCGAAGAGCCTCCTGACTCTGCTCGGCGGAGAGCACCTTCTCGGCGGTGTCACCGGGTACGACGCGGCCGGGACCACCGATGAGAACCCGGAACGAGTCGCCCTCATTCAGCGACTAACGCTGGCCTATCTCCGAAGCACCCTCTACGAAGGCGACCCCAGCTGGTCCGAGGCGGCGGCAGCTCTGGCCGAACTGGGTGACCTCGGCCGCCTCGAGAATAAGTAACTCGAGACCAAGTAGCTAGCCGTCATCGCCATAACGACAGGCAATCAAGAAGGAGGAAGATCTATGAGTGAAACACGGATCGCGCTGGTCACCGGAGCCAATCAGGGCGTGGGTCTTCAGGTCGCGAAGCAGCTCGTGGCCAACGGCGTCACGGTTTACCTCGGATCGCGCAATCTGGAGCGCGGTGAGGCTGCGGCCAGCGAGATCGGCCCGGGCGCAGTCGCCCTACAAATCGACGTGACCGATGGGGACTCCATCGCCGCCGCGGCCGAGCGGATCCGATCAGAGCACGGTCGTCTCAATTTGCTCGTGAACAACGCCGGTATTTCCAACGCCCGACGCAGCGCGACGGCCGGGGAGGAACAGAACAGCAAGACGTTCATGGAGGACTACGCGAAGTCGTCGAAGGCGAGCACGGCATCCCTCGAGGAGATGGGCGCCGTGTGGGACACCAACGTGTTCGGCCCACTCGCCGTCTACCAGGCCATGCTGCCGCTGCTGCGCGAATCCTCGGACGCCCGCATCGTGAATGTGTCGAGCGATGTTGGCTCCCTGACGTTGAACGCCGACCCCGCACACCCCTACCACGCCAGGTTCGGGCCAATCTATCCCGCGTCGAAGACGGCCGAGAACGCGATAACCCTCGCCATGATGATCGAGCTCGAAGCGACCGACATCAAAGTCAACTTGGTCTCGCCGGCGTTCACGGCGACCAACCTCAACCTGTTCGCGGGCACACAATCTGTCGAGGACGGCTCCCGCGAGGTAGTGCGGGTAGCTCTCCTCGGGCCGGACGGTCCCACCGGCACCTATACGAAATGGGAGAACACGCCGATTCCCTGGTGAGCTCCCTCGGCCGCCCACGTCACCGGTCGTACCGCCCGCCCTGCTCAGACGGTCTCCGTCTCGATATGGACGATCTCCTAGGCGTTGTCGACGGTATTGAGAGTCCAGCTCGACAGGATCGGCAGTACGCGGGCGGTGGGGGAGTCGGGTTCGACGGTGTAGATGGTGAGTCTCTGGTTGGGTTCGTGCGGGGCCTCGACGGCCTCGATGCCGAGGACCAGGTCACCAGCGTCGGGGTGGCGAATGTGCTTCGTAATGGAGGCGTAGTCGCGCACGGCGTCAACAGACCCTCTCTGAAATGGAGGCGGGGGGGATTCGCGTGTTAGTCGTCAAAGATCTCGGCTTAGCGGTTCTCGGTTGCCGGGTGCGCGTGCAGTTGTCCGACGAGCCGTCGCGTGAGAGTTCCCGGTGCAGTCGTCAGCTCTGACCTAACTTGACGTTTGAAGCCCGGCGCGGGTGATGCCTGGAACGACAGCCTTCCCCAGTGCCAGGGGAACAGATATGAAGGTTTCCGGGATTATGGCCGAGGCCAGTCAGCGAACTTTTGCCGCAGCCCGGCGACATCCCCTGGGTCAAGCCCGTACCGCGTGAATGTTCCGTCTGGCAGCCCGTCTAGGCGTTGGCCGACATCGGCGATGTCCCGGCTGTCCAGGCCTGTATCGAGCCGTCTGGCGAGGCCGATAAGTCCATCAATGGTGTAGTGGTCCAGGCAGGCCGCTACGTCCATATAGTCGCGGGGCTCGGCCCGGCCCTCGCCCCTGGCCGTCTCCCGGGCCTGGAGGGAACGCGTGAGTTCCTCCAGGCTGCTCAACGTGATGTTCACGGTGCTCGATGGCTGGAGTCCCTCATGGTCGCAGAGAATGACCTCGTGGTGCAGTTCGGATCACGGGAACATCATTGGCCCGGGGGCCAGTTCCGCGGATTCCACACCCCGGCGGGCAAATACATCAGGGACACGGCCTTTGCCTATCGGCTCATTGACGGACGTATCCGCGAGCGCTGGGCGATCCGCGACGACCTCGCGATGCTTCTGCAACTCGGTGCACTGCGCCCGCCGGGGCAGGCAACATAGCCCCACGCAGTCGCACTGGACATGCCGCCAGATACATGCTCACATCGGCAGATGCGTAAATCGGAGCGTGACAGCAGGACATCCTACGGCGTTGGCCGAGGCACGACTCGGCGCTGCGGCACGCGGTGCAGGCAATTGGCGTGGGGTGGCTCGGCTTATGGGGGAGGGGGCATCGGGTCGTACAGCAGCGAAGTACCGCAACGTGTCTGGATTCCGGTGGACTGCTGGGTACTTGCAGGGACGATGACCTGCGCTGATGGACTTCTGTGGACGGGTTGCCACTGGATGGCATGCAAGAGGTCAGCGGTTCGAGCCCGCTTAGCCCCACTGGTCAGAAGCGAAATTCGAACAGATCGAACAGGTAGTACAGCAGCAAGTACAGCAACGGCGGCCGGGTGGGCCGCCGTACGTGTGTTCGGATGGGCTTTTTCCCCGGCTGCGGGCTGCTGGACCGATGTCGGCTTCCAGCTGCTGAACCGGCGCTGGCCAGCCTGTGGCCTGGGCATTCACCGCCTCATCGGTGCTGTGACTCTTGCACCTGGTCACGACCCGGCTCTGCTGGAGGGCCATTTCCGTCCGTGACTGTTGCCGCATTTGCAAGTTGTCCCGTCGAGCCAACCGTCCTGGTGGGTCCGGTCCACTCCCAGGAGTCGCGCCGGCTGGCCATGGCCGCGCGGTCGCTGACGGCAGGGTCGGCGCGCGGGCCCTGCGCCTCGCGCCGATGGTTGTCAGCCCGGCGCTGCCCGCTGGTGTGCTGCGCCGCTCGGGCGCAGGATTGCGCTGTGGCGCAGCGTGGCGCGCCACGTGAGGAACCAGGCGCGCTGCGGAGCACGGGACTTTGGCCGGCGGCTGGCCGTCAGGTTACCCACTCAGGGCTTTGACGCCGCCGATGCCAGGCTCTGCCGATGGCGTCGTACTGCCGCGCGGGCTCGCGCTGTGCCGAAGCCGCGCCGCGAGCCCGGTAAGTACAGGCGGTAATCGCAGCTGCCGTGAAGGCAGGCCGGGAACACGCACATATCGCCGAATATGAACGCCTGGTGGCTGGCGAGGGTGGCGAGACGGGCGGAGTGTTGTGCCTCCTCGAGTGTCCCTCGCTGGGTATCTTGCCGAAGGGTCCGGCGGGTGATCCGTCTGCGGCGAGGGCGCCGTGGCCTGAGACGTAGGCGCGGGTGCCGCGGATGCGGACCCAGGCAAACGGGATCTCGACGTCCGCTGGAAGGGCAGCTTCCGCAGGCAGGGTCAGTCCCAGCTGATCGAGTCGCCGTTCTACGTCCATGGGCCACAGCTTGCTCGACTACTGCCTGGGACGGGGCGGATGCGCACCGAGGGCGACGACCTCTATCCGGTAGAGATTCCCTAGGCTCGCGTGCCGCTCGCTACGTGCTCGTTTCCAAAGGTCAAGGTCAACCCCTAATCATGAAGTTCTGGAGCGAGTCCAGTCCGCGCCAGTAGCTCTTCTACGAGCGCCACGCGAGTCCGGCGTAGACGCCTCGCGGCTACCACCTCAGTCCTGGCCTCCTGCGTGTTCGAGCTTGGCCCATATGCGCGAGAGGGCAGCGATGTCGTCGTCATCGAGAGGATCGACGAAGTACTTCTTGACCGATTCCTCGAAGCTCCGCTTGGCCGTTTCAGCGAAGTGTCGTCCGCTCTCAGTGAAGCTGATGAGCGACACCCGTCCGTCGCCTTGGTCGGCGCCGCGTCGGAGATGCCCGGCGTCGATGAGGTCTTGGACCAACCGTGATGCTCTCGTTGGGCTCACGCTGACCAGTTCGCCGGACAGGGCTCGGATCGACTGAGGCTCGGTCTCCAAGAGCCAGCAGAGGATCTCGAAAGCGCTGAAGGAGAGCTTGTGCTGCTCCAACAGCACGGCGTCCATCCGCCCGGTGACCGTGGCATGGGCAAAGAGGAGCGCGAACCAGGCCTTGACCTGATCTTGGGAGAGGATCTTCGGGTTAGACGCGGGCGCCTTCACGCCCATCAATATACCCAAGAGCCATTGAGATGCTTGCACGGTTGCATGCGCGTGCACGCATCTGTTAGGGTGAGCGCATGACAGACTTGGGCCACCACCTCGAGTTCGCTAGTTTTCCCGAACCGAAGAGCACACCACCGACCTACGCCCTCGATAGGGCCATGCAAAGCGAACGATGGGGCTACGACTTGGTCGCCATCCAGGACCACCCCTACCAGGGCGGCTACCTCGACACGATCACGCTCATGAGTTGGGTCGCGGCCAAGACCGACCGGATCCGGGTCGTGTCCAATGTGCTCAATATGGCGCTCCGGTCCCCAGTCATTGTCGCCAAGACTGCGGCCACCCTTGATCTGCTCAGCGACGGCCGCTTCGAACTCGGACTGGGCGCCGGGTTCTTCTGGGATGCCATCGAGTCCGTCGGGGGACGGCGTCTCAAGCCAGCGCAAGCCACCACCGCACTGGAGGAGGCCATCGACATCATTCGCGGTGCCTGGAACGCTCATGACCCCGCTCCGCTGGACTACAGCGGAGCGACGCACTCGGTAGCCGGAATGCAACGAGGTCCTAGTCCGAGTCATCCGCTGCCAATCTGGATTGGCGCGTTGAAGCCTCGCATGCTCGGACTTGTCGGTCGAAAGGCCGATGGGTGGACGGCTTCACTTGGGCAGAATCAGTCCCGTAGCGAATGGCAGGCGGCCACCAGGTTGATCGACGAGGCTGCAACTGAGGTCGGTCGCGCTCCCGCCGAGATTCGTCGGATGGCGGCGATCGTCGGCGCCTTCGGGTCCTCCAGTTCGTTTCTCGAGGGGTCCCCTGCACAGTGGGTTGACCAACTGCTTCCTAGTGTCATTGAAGACGGGGTCGGTACCTTTCTGCTCGCCACCGACGACCGACCGACTCTCGAACGATTCGCCGCGGAGGTCATTCCGGGGCTCCGCCTAGCAGTTGATCACGAACGTCGTCGGACAGGCTCGAAATAGCGCCGCGCTCATACCCGACGCAGGCATTCGACGCGCTCGACGTGGACCGGACCAGAAGAAGCTCCAAAAGAAGGAAGAGCACGCCCATGAGCAGCATCAGCATTATCGGCCTCGGGAACTATGCCCGCGCCATCGGCACTCGCGCGGTCGAGGGCGGCAACGCCGTCGAGGTCATCGGCCGCGACGCGGCCAAGGCCAAGGACCTGGCCGCCGCGCTCGGCGGCGGCGCCACGGCCGGGACATTCGGCACCGCCCCGGCCGGCGACATCGTCATCCTCGCGGTGCCGTACGCCAGCACCGTGCCGGTCGTCGCCCAGTACGGGGACGCGCTGGCCGGCAAGGTCATCATCGACATCTCCAACACCTTCAACGCCGACGCCACCGGGCTGGTCACCCCTGACGGCACTTCCGGCGCGCAGGAGATCGCCAGGGCCGCCCCCGCCAGCGCGCACGTCGTGAAGGCATTCAACACCGTCTTCGGCCACGTCCTGGCCCAGGGCCGCCCGCTGGACGTGCTCATCGCCGGCGACGACCCGCACGCCAAGGCGAGCGTGTCGGCGTTCATCGAGAGCCTCGGGCTGCGCCCGCTGGACACGGGAGACCTGGCGATGGCGCACTGGCTGGAGGGAGTGGGCCCGCTCCTGATGGGCCTGGCCCGCCACGGCGCAGGCTTCAACATCGACCTCGGCGTCAACGTCTCTGGCTGAGCGCACCCGCACCACCACTTCCCGCGCCACATCACTCACAAGGAGCAGCAGCATGCGCGTCTTCGTCACTGGCGGGACCGGCCATACCGGTTCCTACATCATCCCCGAGCTCATCGCCGCCGGGCACGAGGTCACCGGCCTGGCCCGGTCGGACACGGCGGCGGCGGCGGTGTCCGCGCTCGGCGCGAAGGTGCGCCGCGGCGACCTCGAGGACCTTGAAGGGCTCATGGAGGCAGCCGCGGACTCCGACGGCGTCATCCACGTCGCGCACAGGCAAGACCTGCTTCCGTTTGGCGGGATGGACGCCGTGTCCGCCGCGGAGCTCCCGGTCATGCTCGCGTACGGCGAGGCACTCGCGGGAACCGGAAAGCCACTGGTCGCGGCGGGGAGCATAGGCTCGTCCGGAAATATGGGCCGCCCGGCCACTGAGGAGGACCCGGCCCTTCCCGTCGGCGATGAGCACAAGGGCACCCTCCGGGTCCGCAACGTCGTGGAAACCGCCGTCATCGACCTCGCCGAGCGGGGAGTGCGCTCTTCGGTCGTGCGGATTGCCCTTATCGCGCACAGCACGACCGATCGTGCCGGCTTCCTCCCCATCCTTATCGCGCTGGCGAAGGAGAAGGGCTTCGCCGGCTACCCCGGAGACGGCGCGAACCTGTGGAGCGCCGTGCACGCCCGCGATGTCGCGTCCTTGTTTCGCCTGGCGCTGGAGAAGGGCGCCGCTGGCAGATACTGGCACGCGGTTGGGGACGAGGGCATCGCGCTCCGCGAGATCGCCGAGGCCATCGGCAGCCACCTGGACTTGCCCGCGGTGAGCATTCCCGCGGACGAACTGATGGTGCCGGGATACTTCGGGCTCCTCGCGAACATAGTCACGCAGAGCTACCCGGCGTCCAGCCTCATCACCCGCCAGACCCTCGGCTGGGAACCCGCCCAGCCCGGCCTGCTCGCGGATTTGGACAACGGCCATTACTTCCCCGCCAGTAGTTCTGTGCGCGACGCAAACGACGTGCCGGAACTGAGCACAGAGAAGATCGCCCAGGTTGTCCGGTCGTATATCGAGTTGGCGGGCCACGGGAGTGCTGCGGGACACCGGAGTGCTGACGAAGTGGCGGCCCTCTTTGCCGACAACGCAATCTTCGAGAGTCCAGTCGGCGGCGACGCCCATCGCGGGATTGAAGCGATTCGCAGTGCCTATCACTCAATATGGGACGGCCGAGAGCAGAGAGTCGGCCTCGTTTCGCTGAACGTGGCCGGCGGAGAAGCAGCCGTTCACGTGCAGGTCGTCCATTCCGGCCAGCGTATAGACGTTATCGACGTGATGACCTTCGACGAAGACGCCAAGATTTCTTCCTTGCGAACTTACTTTGGACCGTCCAACGTAGTCACGCTGTAGCGAAGCCCCTTTGTCGCCTGCGTGGCCTCCAGCATGGTTGTTGCGGCTTTGTGGCCGCGTCTTCTCGCGCGTTGTCGACTCTCGGACCTACCTCCCAAACCTATAGAAAGTAGGTACACATCATGAGCAGCATCAGCATTATCGGCCTCGGGACCTACGCCCGCGCCATAGGCACTCGCGCGATCGAGGGCGGCAACGCCGTCGAGGTCATCGGCCGTGACGCGGCTAAGACCAAGAACCTGGCCGACGAGCTCGGCGGCGGGGCCACGGCCGGGACATTCGGCACCGCCCCGACCGGCGACATCGTCATCCTTGCCGTGCCCTACGCCAGCGCCGTCTCGGTCGTCGCCCAGTACGGGGACGCGCTGGCCGGCAAAGCCGTCATCGATATCTCCAACACCTTCACCGCCGCCGACGACACCGAGCTGGTCACCCCGGACGGCTCTTCCGGCGCGCAGGAGATCGCCAAAGCCGTCCCGGCGAGCGCGCACGTCGTGAAGGCATTCAACACCGTATTCGCCCACGTCCTGGCCCTGGGCCGCCCGCTGGACGTGCTCTTCGCCGGCGACGACGCGCAGGCCAAGGTGAGCGTGTCGGCGTTCATCGAGAGTCTCGGGCTGCGCCCGCTGGATGTCGGCGGCCTGGCGATGGCGCACTGGCTGGAAGGGGCGGGCCTGCTGATGATGGGCCTGGCCGGCCACGGCGCGGGGTTCAACATCGCCCTCGCCGTCGACCTGCTCGGCTGAGCGCACCCGCCCCCGCACCCCCACCCGCCCACTTACGCCTGCCGCTAGTGGAGAACCCCACACCACCATTTCTTCCGCCCCGTCACTCCCCGCCAGCTGATGCCATGGACCCGAATCACATCCGGCAAAGGAGAATGGTTTCTGAAAGGACGCTGACAATATGACAACTGTGGGATTCATCGGAAGACGGACAGATCGGCAGAGCGCTCGCGCGGCTCGCCATTGAGGCCGGGCACCAGATGGTGCTCAGCAATTCGCGCGGTCCCGAAACGCTCGCGGACACGGCCGCGGAACTGGGGCCGCGGGCGTCCGCGGCGACGAGCGTGGAGGCCGCGGCGGCTGGTGACATCGTCGTGGTCACGGTGCCGGTCAAGGCCTTCCCCGACTTGCCAGCCGCGCCAATGGCAGGAAAGACGGTCATCGACACGCGCAACTACGCGCCGAGCGTGACGGGCCCATCCCCGAGCTCGACAGCAGCTCGCTCACCTCGAGCGAGCTGCTGTTGCGGAACATCCCGGGCGCCATGCTCGTAAAGGCCTTCAACAACTCTTCTTCACGCTCCCACGTCGGTGACCGGCGGACCTCGGCGGTTGGGTCCCGGGTACGCAAGTCCAGGTTAAGGGATTACATCCAGGCCGGGGAAGAAGCGGGGTCCGGAGCAGATCAGCAATACCCTGCGCCGGGACGTCCCGGGGGGGTGTTCAAGTTTCTCGGCCCTCGGGGACGACAGTACAGACGTGAGTAGTGCAGCGCTTAGGCGGCTGCAGAGTGGAGGCCGAGCAACCTGGAGGTCGCGCTAGCGGTTTGCAGTTCGTTAAGTGATTGGACGGGCGGGCGAGGGTTCCGAGTTCAGCTAGGAGACTCCTCGTCGAGTCCACCTTGTCCGGGCACCTCGTAGTTGTCGCCGTATGAGGGGGGTTGCCATCTGTCGCTACTTGCCGATCGCCTGATGGACCGAGCGGATCGCGCTCGAACCTTCACCCACGGCAGCTGCGATCCGCTTCATCGAGCCGTGACGCACATCGCCGGCGGCGAAGAGTCCTGGCATGCTGGTCTCGAACACCAGAGGCTGACGGCCGAGTAGCCCGAACAAGTCGCGCAGTTGCGTCTCGGGTAGATCGGTGTCGGTGAGGATGAAGCCGCTTCGGTCAAGCAGGACGCCCTCGAGCCAGGACGTCGCGGGCACGGCGCCTGTGAAGCAGAAGAGTCCCGCGCAGGGCACGCTTTCCCGAGCTCCTCCGGTCTTGCTCGCGAGCACGATTGACTCCAGATGGTCGCCACCGTCGACTCCGACGACTTCGGTGCCCAGGTGCAACTCGATACGACTGTCGGCGAGAATGCGGGTCGCGAGGTAGCTCGACATCCCGATTCCCAGATCGTCGGCGCGCACGACGAGCCGGACCCGCAACCCGCGACTCGCGAGAAACAGGGCCGCCTGCCCGGCGGAGTTGGCCCCGCCGATCACGGCCACCTGAGCGCCGTGAATCCCGCACGCACGGACTTCAAGCTCGGTTGCCGCGTAGTAGATCCCGTTGCCCTCGAAGTCCACCCACCGCTCAAGGTCCAGTTTCCGGTAGTGGGCACCGCTCGCGATCACGATCGAGCGGGCCGAGATCTCGCTCCCATCCGACAGGGTCACCACAAGGTCGTCCGCCATCCGCAGTGACGTCACCTCGAACGGGCTCTTTATCTCCGCCCCGAACTTTTGGGCCTGCACCAGCGCCTTGGCCGTCAGTTCCGCGCCGGCGAGGCCGGACGGGAAGCCGAGGTAGTTCTCGATACGTGCGCTCGCGCCCGCCTGGCCGCCCACGGCAACCCCTTCGAGTACCAGCGTGTCCAGGCCTTCAGAGGCGCCGTAGACGGCAGTCGCCAGCCCGGCGGGTCCACCACCGACGATAACAATGTCGTAGACCTTCCCTGGTACAGAGCGGTACGCGAGCCCCAGTTGGTGCGCCAGTACGCTCGGGGTCGCATTGCGGAGGATCCCGGTCGGGGTGATCACGACCGGGAGGTCTGTCACGCCGAGCCCGAGAGACTCGAGGGTCCGGTGCCCATCGTCGGTTTCGACGTCGAGCCAGCTATGTACCACGTTTAGACGCGTGGCCCAGTTGCGGAGCTCCAGCGTTTCGGCCGACCGCGCGCCGCCGACAATCTGGAAACTGCGCGCCGCTTCGCTCGTGCGCAGGAACTCGCGCCGTGCCATGAACGCCCTGAGAATAACGTCGGACAGTTCCGGGGCGTCGGACATTAGCTGTCGGAAGACCGGACGTGGCATCCGTTGGATCACGCCGCCGCTGGGCATACGCGCCGAAAACATGGCAGCCTGCCCGGTCAGCATGTCCAGCTCGCCCAGGAACGAGCCTGGGCCGAAGATCGCTATAACCTGCTCCGGCAGCCCGAACGCCGCGAACCTCACGACTTCCACATCGCCGGCCTCGACCAGCATGAAGTCATAGTCGACATCTCCGGCGTTGCCCAGGGACGCGCCCGGGTCGACGACCGTCTCCGTGGAACGCTCGCGGATCAGGTCTAGCTGCGACGCGGTGAGGTCCGGATATCCGCCCGGGATTTCCGGCGTCGCCACGGCCGCTATCTCGGCGTTCGCTCGCTCCGCCCTCACTCGAGTTCGCTTTCGGTTGCTCATGCCTTAACCTCTCGTCTTTGGCTCCAGCAGGTTCCGACCCGTTCGCTCTTATGTTGCGTGGCGCCTCGCAACAGGGTTTTCCCGCCTCGGCGCGGATCTCGTCGTGGAACTCCGCGGGGATGTGGCTGAGGTCGGTCACGGACCATACCGCGGTCCGTGCCAGCTTGCGGTTACCGCGTTGCGGTGGCCAGTGCCGTGCGGATGACGTCCTCGCCGGCCGGCTGGCCCTTCTCGTTCGAGTACGGCCCGTACGGGGTCCCCCATACCGGCGTGCCCGTGGCCTGCCGCCAGCTAGCGGCCAGCGGTCCAGCGTCCACCACGCTGTACCCGAGGGATTCGATGAATTCGGTCACCGCCGCCTTCGCCGGCGCGGAGTCCCCGGCGATCGGCAGGTAGGAGCGGTCGGCCGCTCCCGCCGGGCGGGCGAGTGACAGCAGGTGCTTGAAGAAGATGTTGTTGAACGCTTTCACGATCATGGCGTCCGGGATGTTCCGCAACAGCAGCTCGCTCGAGGTGAGCGAGCTGCCGTCGAGCTCGGGGATGTGCCCATCGAGCTCGGGGATGTGCCCATCGAGCTCGGGGATGTGCCCGTCGCGCTCGGGGCCGTAGTTGCACGTGTCGATGACCGTCTTCCCGGCCAGTGGCGCGGCGGGCAAGTTGGGGAACGCCTTGACCGGCACCGTGACCACGACGATGTCACCGGCCGCCGCTGCCTCCCCGCTCGTCGCCGCGGATGCCCGCGGCCCCAGTTCCGCAGCCGTGTCCGCGAGCGTTTCGGGACCGCGCGAGTTGCTGAGGACGACCTGGTGCCCGGCCTCGATGGCGAGCCGCGCGACGGTACTGCCGATCTGCCCGCTTCCGATGAATCCCACAGTCGTCATATTCTCAGCGTCCCTCCAGAAGAGCCGTACCCTGGTCATTTTCCCCTGCAGCTCTTGTTGAGACTGCTTTTATGCGCCAAACAGGACGGGTCTCGTTCTCAGCTCAACGGCAGCTCGATGAGATTGCGGAGCGTGAGGACGTTGCGCGCTTGGATCAGACGCCCGCCTTCGTCGATGCGCCCGAGCTCTATCGCTGAGTATCCGAGGCGTTCGGCCAGCTGCGCGACTCTCGTGCTGGCGTTCTCGGAGTTGCTGGATACAAAGATGACCTGCTTGCCCTCTTCGGCCGACCGGTCACGGCCCAAGACATTTGCCGGTAGCTGGTTGAAGGCCTTAACGGTCTCGGCGCCGGGAAACGCTTCCGCAACGATCTCAGTGGACAAGCGCCCCGCCAGCAATTCGTCGGCGTTCGGGAGCATAAACGCGTTGGTCACGTCCACGATCGTCTTTCCGCGCCAGTCCGGGCGAGATCGGCCCAAGGGTTCGACAGCGAGGAACGGGACCGCCAAGATGATCAGGTCATACCCCAAGGCCTCGTCGAGCGCCACCGCTCGCACGGTAGGCCCCACTTCGGCCGCTAGTTCAGGAAACGACTCAGGTCCGCGGGTGTTTGCCGCGCAAGCTTCGAGGTGGTTGCGGGCGAAAACGTGGGCGAGGGCGCTTCCCACCTTGCCCGTGCCGATGATCGAGATCCTCATGTTGATATGTCCTTCCGGCTTTGACCGGAAATGCTGGTCGGCATAGCGCAGGGTATAGACAGTATTGATCACGGCCCACGACAGCACGACGGTCAGCACGGCGAAGCCGATCAGCAGCACCCGCGGTGCGCCGCTCTCCCGCCCCGCCAGGTGCAGCGCGTAACCGGCCCCCAGGAGGCTGGCGACGCTGGCCCCGACTAGCAGTGGCCTGGCCGAGCCTTCTGTTTCGTCTTCGCGGCCAGCCAGCTTCGGCGCGCGTGAGCTGTCGGCCCGGACAATGATCGGCCAGATGGCCTCGAGGATGGTGAGCGCGGCGGTGTCCCAGCCCGCGACCAGTGCCAGCCCCCACGTCACGAACGGCAGGAGGACAGCGGCGACAATCAGGCCGGCGGTGAATGCCGTGAGCGCACGCCGCATGGCCGGGGCGTGCCAGCCAAGCCATCGCTGGTACAAGGTGGGTGCCGGGACACTAGTCATCGTCTGAGTGTTCCCTATCGCCTCGCAGCCTATTATCCGCGCCAGCCCGTCCCGGGTGCACAGGCCCGCGATGTCGCCAAGCCCGGTACACAACGGCCCCGCAGATAGCCGGCGCAGGCCAAGGAACGCGCAGATCACCCATATCCGCGCTCATTGCCAGCGGCCGTCACACGCAAGCCGGGCGCGCCGATCGGCGGATCAGGGTGGTCCGCGCCGAGGCTGGTAGTGAGCCAACCCGGGTGGGGACGCGCGGCTAGGCGGTTGCCGCGGGGTACGCCGCCGGTTCATGTGGCTCGGTGCCGGTTCAAAGGACCGGGTCAGCCGGCGGGAGCATGTTCTGGTGCGGTCCGGGGCCGGTTCCGGTCAGCGGTCCGGCGGGGTGCTCGTTGAAAAAGCGGATGAATTCGGCGCTGGCGTCCGGCCCGTGGGGGTCGGTGTAGGACCCGTGTGGGATGCCACCGGACCAGGCATGTCCGCCCTGGTGGATGGTCCAGTACTCGGCCAGGGTCGCGCCCGCGGGGTCCTGGTAGCAGGTGCGGGTGTAGGCATGGCCGCCGGGCACCTGCCCGCGGGTCACCGTGGTTGGCCGGGTGCCCGGGCGCTGGTCCGGGCTGGCCGCCGCCAGGGCGTGCTCGATGAGGCCTGCGGCGTTGGCGGGGGCTACGGTCCCGTCCTGGTCTCCATGGAAGACGATCAGCGGCAGGGGCCGCGCGGGGGGCCGGGCCGGGTGTGACGGGCCCTGCCTCATCGCCGCGAACGCGGAGGCCAGGTCACCGGCGGCGGCGTAGGCCAGCCCGGAGTGCACGCCGGCGGCGGCATATAGATCGGGGTAGACCGCGGCCATCACCGCGGCCATCGCACCCCCGGCGGAGAACCCGGCCACATACACCCGGGTGGCATCTGCCCCGTAGCGATCCGTGATCTGGCCGGTAATCCCGGCGATCAGTGACGGCTCACCGGCGTCGCGGCGCTGATGACCGGGGGCAAACCAGTTCCAGTAGCGGCCCGCGTTCGCTGAGCGGGGCTGTTCAGGATAGGCGACGAGGAATTTCTCACGCTCGGCGAGGTCGTTCATGCCGGTGGCGGCGGCGAAGGTCGCGGCGTCTTGAGTGCCGCCGTGCAGCATCACGATCAGGGGAAGGGCCCTGCCGGTGCCGCCGGTGGGGACATAAAGCCGGTAGGCGCGGATGCCGGCCGCGTTGGTGCAGGAGAAGGCGTCAAACCGGCCCGCTGGTGGCTTCACGGCCGGGGACGCGGGCCGGTGCGGGCGGCGCAGACCCGATGGGCCTCGGCTGGGGAGAGCGCGGCGGCGGGGAAGCCAGCCAGAAGGGACCTCCCTCAGTTGTGTCCCCTCGCGGGCGCGCAGCGCGGACGGGAGATCGCGGTGGCGGCCAGGCGTGGTGCCGGTCTCCTCCTCGTCACATGGCGCATCCGGCGTCCGCCCGGTCACCACCGGGCTGGCCAGCGTTTGCTGGATCAGCGCGGTTGCCTCGAGGAGGCGGCCCTGGCGGGTCAGGCGGGTGGCCTCAGCCATCGCCGCCATCTGGCGTGCGTTCATGGCGGTATCCCTTCTCGTGGTTGTCTTCGCGGGTCTCCGGGCAGGGCAGCTTGCACGTTGCTGGCACCGGCGGTCCGGGCAGCCGCGTGATCACGGCGGCTCAGACGATGCGGGCCGCCAGGGCGGCCTTCACTGCTGTGGGGGCCCGGAAGGCGCCCAGCACCTCCACCGAGGCAATCGTGGCCAGGGCCAGCTGGGGGGAGACATCTGTGGCGATGTTCGCCAGCCCGAGCACCCGGATGTGGATCATCTGCCCGGCGTCGCGGATCTCCTCCAGGTCGCGACGGGTGTAGTGACAGCTGCCCAGGGTGAGGGTGCGCCGGGCCGCTGTCTGGTCGAGCGCCTCGCTCCGGGTGGCGAGCTGGTTGCGAATGGCCGTGCGGATGAAATCGGTGCGGTTGGTGTAGAAGCCTTCCTGGACCAGCAGATCGATCTGCCCGAGGTCCACTAGTCCCAGGTTGATAGTGATCTTCTCGGTCTTTTCGCCCTCACCCGGGGCCATGGGCCACCATCTCCATGCCATCTCTGTAACATCTATATGGATGGTAGCTTCAGGGGCGGCGGCGGTGCAACGGGCCAGCAGAAGTTTCGGTGAGCTAGGCGTTTCCCAGCCTCCGGGTAGGAGCGCGGGTATAGCCGACCCGGGTGACACCGCTTCAGCTATGTCGCCGGCACCCGAAACTGGCCTGAAATATCGGCGGCTCCGCACGCCGACGTCACTGCGGGTCTCGTGACAGACCGTGACGTCATCGATCGGCCTTGGATCTTGAACCTAGGAGTCACGCCGGGAAATTGGCGACTTGGGCGCGGCTGCCGTCGGGCTTGATCCTCAGGTCATCCCTGTTGCAGTCCCCGTGACGAGAGCACCTGATCGGCGGCAGAAGCGCGTCGCGGCAGTTGCTGAAGATGCGCTCGGGCCGGTCTGTTGTGCGATTCGGCGGCAAGGTCATCGAGGGGTGCGGGGTGGCGTCTGGGCTGTCGTGCGCGGACGTCGGGCCGGGGCGGGCACCGGCGGGGAGCGGTGGTTATGGGTGGTCTATTTCCAGGCGGCGGCTGACAGCGGCGGCGATGGCGTGGAGGTCGCCTTCGTCTGAGCTGATGACCAGG
>Ga0265338_10001305_pt1 | contig 40836 bp, 25 predicted proteins | sample 42126metaG_FD_193579 | JGI IMG/M metagenome (GOLD analysis project Ga0265338, IMG submission 193579) | Rhizosphere microbial communities from Carex aquatilis grown in University of Washington, Seatle, WA, United States - 4-21-26 metaG | ecosystem: Host-associated > Plants > Roots > Rhizosphere... | reverse complement strand
CGCCTTCGCGTAATATTCCGATGATCTGTTCTTCGCTGAATTTGCTCTTTTTCATAGTTCTGCTGCTCTTTCTTTCGCAGCAGAACCCTACTTTTGTCACGTCCAGTTTTTCGGGGTCAGGTCACAAGGCTGGAAATTCTATTCCCCTTTCGGCGAAGAATAGTGAAATTCCTGCTGGTCAATTGAAGCGATTTGAACGCGCCATCATGACGCTCCTCAGCGACACAACCAAACTTGCGGGGACTGATTCTGCCCACGAAGGGCTTTGAGGCGTAACATCATGTTTGAAAGCAACGTCGCAGAAATTTCAATCTTTTTAGCAGAATCAGCAAATTGCAAGAATGAGGTTAGCTGCTATGCTGCGCGTCACGTCCCGAACGCATTCTATTATGAACCCCAGCAAATTCTCTGTCTTTTTCAAAGACAATATTAAAAACCTTGCCTGCTTCTGTGTTGCCGCAAGCGCACTGCATCTGCGGGGGCTTCAAGCGGCAACCGTGATTTGGAGCGGAGCCAGTGGCACGGATACCAATTGGTCGAATGCCGCCAACTGGTCCGGTGGCGTGCCTGGCGGCGGTGACGATGCGAAATTTTTTGATGCCGGTTCCGCGACTTTTCCCACCACCAACAATGTTGTGGATGCAAACCTTACGATTGGGACATTGCAATATGGCAATACGAACAATTCTCACACCACATTCATTGCCGATGGCGTAGCGTTGACCATTACCAACACCGGCGGTCTGATTGCGGCGACCGCTGGTGACATAGGCGTGGCGAGGTTCTTGACCAACGTAATCACCGGCGCAAAGGGAGCGTTAATAGTGACCAATCCCAGTGCCGCCATTTCGGTAAGCCAAGGCGGGGCGGCTGGCAGTTCAAGCGAAATTCTTAACATGACCAAGCTGGCCGCTTTCACGGCCAACATCAACCGTATCGGGATTGGCACATCAACCAGCTTTAATCCCGGTAATTCGGGAAATAAACTGGCGGGCGCTTTATATCTGGCCCAGACCAATTTCATTGCTTTAGGGTTAACCGACACCCTGGCGAATTACCAAACTTCGGTCACCCGGACAAATTCCATAGAAATCAGCAGAACCCCAAGTAACAATGGTGCGGTTGCGAGTTATTTGTATCTGGGCCAAACGAATATAATATACATGGACAGCATTGGCATTGGCCTGGGCAAAGAAAACAACAATGCCTATGGTTGGATGGGATTTAATCCGGCCTTTATCAATTCAGTCGCTTACTTTCGCGGTGTCAGTGGTGGAACGAACCGGGTGACGTGGTGGTCCATCGGAGATGGGTTGAACGTTGCTTCATCTTCCAACGGCGGCGTTGGCACGAACGATTTCAGCAACGGGACAGTGGACGCGTTGATTGATGTGTTGTCATTAGGCCGCGACTGTCTTGCCGCCGACCAATTTGGAGGTCCGCATCGGGGTGTTTTGACGTTTAATTCCGGTACGATTGATGCCAATACGGCAATTATCGGCAATCAATCGCTGGAAACGACAAACAGTAAAACGCCTTGTTTGGGAGTGGTGAATGTGGGTTCCGCAGCAGTTTTCCGGGTCAACAGTGGCATTACATTGGGATATTCCGCCATCGCACTCACATCCGTTACCAACACAGCTGGTGCATTCACGTCGGGCATCCTGGCTGTAAATGGTGGGACGGTTTATGCCAATAATATCCTGGTGGGAACCAATAGCGCCACCAATTTTTTGCGATTGGCAAGTGCAACTTTGATCGTGACCAACACGATGGCAACCAACGTTTCCAGTTTAAATCTTGGTTGCACGAATTCAATCATTGGTCTGAGCGTGCCTTTAGATGGTTCGCTTCGCTGCCTCGCCAAAACCTTGGCCACCGGTGGCGCTACCAATCTGATCCTGTTGGATTCCGCGCCGGTGTTTTTCGCCTCTTACCCGCAGCAATTTCCGTTGATCAAATATACCACCTGGACCGGCGCCAATAATTTTGGTCTGACCAATACCCCATTTTGGGCGGTTGGCGCGGCTCTGGTGAGCAATGGGCCGAATGCTTCACTTGATTTGCGATTGCCCGCCGACCCGCGTCCGATATTTATTTCCTCCCCGCTGCCATATAGCGGCAATCCGGGCGACAATGTGACAACGAATTTCACTGTCAACATTGCGGCTAGCAGTGTCACCCCGTTGGGATATCAGTGGTATTCGGTTATTGCCGGGGTGACGAATCAATTGTCCAATGGGCCTGGCCACACCGGGAGCACCGGGACTTCCACACTTTCTGGCTGCCTTACCAATAATTTGATTATCAGCAACGCCCAAACCAATGACAGCGGCAATTACTTTGTGGTGGTCACAAATATCTGCGGCACCAACACCAGCAGCCAGGCATTGCTGACCATCAGCCCCGGTTCGATTCCGCCAGCAATAACGGCTCCACCCACGTTGACCGGGACCAATGGAATAACTACGACGATTGTCGACTCGGTTTCTGGCTCGCCGGTGCCCGTGCTTTATTGGCAATTTAACGGCAATTTGCTTACCAACGGTCCTGGACCGAGCGGCAGTTCGACTATTTCGGGCGCCAGCGGTTCAACTTTGACTATTAGCAATCCACAATATCCAGGAGATCAGGGAACTTACACATTGTTTGCGACCAACATCGCCGGAACCGCGAGCAGCAATACCGTCGTGACGGTCCTTGTGCCGCCAATCATCAGCGTGCAACCGACAAACCTTACAGTAACAAACACCCAGAGCGCTTCGTTCTCGGTTACTGCCAGCGGAGTGCCATCACCGACATATCAATGGTATAAAAATGGTTTGGGCAGCCCGATTTCAAGCTTGATCAATCCTTCAGCCATAACTTCCAACTTGGTTATTGCCAGCACGTCGCCATCAGACATCGCGACATATTTCGTGGTGGTGCAGAACGCCGCCGGTTCGGTGACGAGTTCCAATGCCGCGCTGATTGTAAATTCGCTCATGTCCCCCGCGGTCTTCTCGCCGACCAACGGCGCAACGGGCATCTGCTACGACACGACGCTCGCGGTGACGTTCAGCTCCGCGCCGACGTTGCGCACGGCGGGGACGATCAAGATTTACAATGTAACGAACAACGCCACGCCGGTGGACACGATTGACTTGTCTATCGGATCGCCACAACCGCGCGCCATCGGCGGTGACACCTTCAATTCCTACCCGGTGATGGTATCGGGTAGCACGGCGGCCATTTATCCGCACTCTGGGGTGCTGAAATCCAATGCCACCTACTACGTCAAGATTGACAACGGCGTATTTGCCGATTCCACCGGCGCGTATTTCGTGGGCATCACCACGACAAACGCCTGGCAGTTCACCACCAAGCCCGGCGGTCCGGTGAACCCGACCAACCTCGTCATTGCCGCCGACGGCAGCGGCGATTTTGCGACCGTGCAGGGTGCGGTGGATTCCGTGGCGCTGAACAGCATCACCCCGACGAAACTGAACATTCGCAACGGAACCTACAAGGAAATCATCGACATCAAATCCCGGAACAATCTGGACTTGCGCGGCCAAAGCCGCAACGGCGTCGTGATCGGCTATCCCGACAATGACCTGCTGAATCCCGGCGCGCCTTTGCGCTCCTGCTTTGTGCTGAATGGCAACGATTGCACCTTGGAAACCCTGACCCTCACCAACATGACGCCCTCAGGCGGTTCGCAAGCGGAGGCCGTGGACGTGGAAGGCACGCGGGCCATTTTTTATAACATGGAATTGGACAGCTATCAGGATACCTTCCTGGTTCATTCTGCCGGCAAGCTGGTATATTTCCAGGACTCCTTGGTCCAGGGCCAGACGGATTTCAACTGGGGCTACGGCACGGTGTATTATACCAACTGTGAAATCCGCTGCCTGCTTTCCGGTGGCCATGTCACACAACCGCGTTCCCCGCAGGGGAGCAATGGATTTGCGTTCGTCAACTGTCGCATCACGAAGGGATACACAGGCGCGAGTACCTTTGATCTGGGTCGCACCATCGGCTCCCCCACTTCGCCGTCCGAAGTGCTATTCGCCAATTGTCTCATGGATGATGTAGTCACCGGTTATGCGAGTGATGCCGGCACGAACATGGCGGATTATGCTTGCAGCAACCTGACTGCTACGGCGGCAAAATCGCTGGCATTTTCGACACATTCGACCAGCAGCGATCCGTTCGTGATCGCCGCTCAAAGCGCCGTCACTTGGCTTTACGGATGGCAGCCAGTCTTGGCGCCGAACGTTCTGGCTAATCCGGCGAGTGTGACCGTCAGTTATGGTCAATCCACGAATTTCAGCGCAAGCGCCACGGGCATCCCGGATCCATCCTACCAGTGGCAGCACGCCGGAACAAATCTACCGGGTGCCACCAGCGCCACGCTGCCCATTACCAGTGCGCAACGCAGTTATGGCGGCGGCTATGCAGTGATCGTGAGCAATAGTTCCGGAAGTGTGACTAGCATTGTCGCTACGCTGACCTACAATGACACGGCGCCTGTTGTCAATCCGTCCACATATTCCCGGCCGGCGGGATATCCGTTGAACATTCCGATAGTGGGGAATCTTGCGGCGTATTGGAGTGATGCAGACGGTGATCCGCTGACGTTGACCGGTTCCATCATCAGCACCAATGGGGCGGCCGTCAACTATGACAGCACCTATGTTTATTACACCAACGCCAACAACCTGGTCGATGTAATTAATTACACGGTGAGTGACGGCTTCGGCGGTAACACCGCTGGCATCGTCAATGTCCTCGTCGGGCCACCGCCAACCAATTCCATTGCCAGCGCGGTTGTCAACGGCAATGGCACGGTGACCTTGAGTTTTGCCGGTGTTCCCAATTACACGTATCAGGTGGAATCAACGACGAATTTGACGCCGCCAACGGTTTGGCTGCCGGTCAGCACAAACACGGCGGATATCAACGGCCTATGGCAGTTCACCGACTCCCAAGCGACAAATTATTCAATGCGATTTTACCGGTCACTCTATAACCCATGAAGTGATTGGTGAAACAAGATCTCGTCAGACGGCGTTGCATGGGCTTATGGACGAGTGTTGGGTGATGGTGTGAGTTAATGACACACCATCATAAACACTGAGACAGGCATACAGAACAAATGGCTCAAGTTCAAACGTTTTGCCATAGAGCCGCGCCTCGATACAGAGGTGCGTCGGCATTGTCGCTATGGGGCGACCATTTCCACAACCCCCGCATCGGATATGCAAAAGGTTTGTTACATGTGATTGCGGTGCCTGAGCCAGAGGGTTAGCGTTATGCTTATGTGGAATATTGTCATTCCTGTGGTAAAATGTCAGAAACAACAGTTTGCCAAAAAGACCTAAAACGGACTTGTTATCGTTCATTGTATTGGCAACCTGTGAGTTCAGCTACAATGGACAGCCGGAAACCTTTCACAGGCAAAAATATGCCGGACGGTACTTTGCTTTAAAGTTAAAAAATGCGCAAAAAACAACCCCGTATAATGCTGGCTTTGGGTTGGTACGAACCCCGCCTGCATCATGGAATAGCCAAATATGCCCTGAACGCTGGGTGGCATTTGTGTGCGGATGTTACCAAAGAGAAGGTGATACCATGGGGCTGGGAGGGCGATGGTATTTTGGCTTGGCTCGGTGCGGATGATGAATTGGCGCGATTTGTTGTGGAAGCAAAGCTACCCACGGTGGATTTCAGTTTTCGCCGTCTTGAACTGCCGTTTCCCCGTGTGCTGATCGATAATGCCGCCTCAGCACGGCTGGTGGCTGACCATTTTCTCGTGCGCGGCTTCCAGCATTTTATGTATTACAGCGCGCAGAATAACTGGGCTTTTGAGAAAAATGGTCAGGCATTTGTAGAAAACCTTGAGCGGGCTGGACACGGCTGCATATGGATTCGGTGGCATAAATCGTCCGCTTATTCAACCGGTCACACTCAATGGAGGGACAAGCGTCATTGGCTGGCAGTAGAATTAAAAAAAGCTCCAAAACCGCTGGCGCTTTTTGCGGCGACCGATGACCACGCGCTCGAAGTGGTCGAAGTCTGCGAGGCCATCCGGCTTTCTGTGCCCGAAGAGGTTAGCGTGATTGGCATGGATAATTCCCTGCCGGCCGTGGATGCGATGCACACGCCAATTTCCAGCGTGGATCAAAATTTTACGACCCTCGGATATCGCGGGGCAGAATTGCTTGACCGGTTAATGCAAGGCAAACCGCCTCCGCTAAAACCTATCATCATCCCACCCACCGGATTGATTGCGCGCAAAAGCAGCGATTTGCTGGCCCTCAAGCATCCGGGTGTGGCGCAGGGTTTGCGATTTATGTGGGATCATTGTCAGGAACCAATCAGCGTAAATGACCTGGCCAAAGCCGCTGCCATGTCCATTCGAAATTTTCATCAGGTATTCGTTCACAATGTCGGACGGCCACCCGGTGCCGAGCTGCATCGCATTCGCATCGAGCGCGCCAAAAGACTGCTTTCGGGTTCCACGGAAAAAATCGATTCCATCGCCGAAATGTGCGGTTACGAATGCAGCAACAGCTTCTGGGTGGCCTTTAGACGTTCGACAGGTTTGTCGCCCAAACAATATCAGAAACAGTTCGTAAAAATCTGACCCGAAAATCTCAAGCGCAATATTTTATCATCGAGCCGGTGGTATTCCTTGGCCGCAGTTTTGCCCGTAAAAATTCCTGGTTCTTTCGATTTGCCAAGTTTATCAAGCATATTAGTTCGTTTTAGGTGACTGTTGGCAATTTCTCTTTCGCAGAATTTTCAAACTTATTCGCCGAAAGTCGGGAGGCACGTGCGGGTGGTCTTATGTTAGATTTTAACATCACGCGAAAATATATGTATTCAAAGGAAAGATCCTGCCCTCCGGTACGTTCCGGGTTCACACTGATTGAATTACTGGTGGTGATTGCCATCATTGCCATTCTGGCATCAATACTATTGCCGGCCCTGGCGAAGGCGAAAATTCGCGCGCAAGGCATCGGCTGTATGAGCAACCTGAAGCAAATGCAGTTGGCTGTGACGTTATACATTGATGACAACTCAGACAATCTGCCGCCTAACTCAGACGGCGGGGGGGGTGGCAGCTGGCTACAAGGACAAAACAACACCATTCCCGCCTGGGTGGCCGGTCATATTCAGCTCGGCACCTCGCCTGACAATGTGAACACCGATTATTTGATCGGGGAAGAATGGACTCCATTTGGTTCGCTCGCCCGCTATACAAAAAATGCCGGCATCTACAAGTGTCCTGCGGATAAGAGTGACGATCCCAAACTCGGGCCGCGGGTTCGCTCGATCTCATTGAATGGAAATATTGGTCCGGGCCCGAATGGCGCTGAGAGCAAGACAATATCAACAATCGGTTATGAGTATTACTTAAAAATGAGCGATTTTAAGAAGCTTAAGCCGGTGGATGCCGTGTTTTTTCTTGACGAGCGAATGAATTGCATTGACGACGGTTGGTTTTGGCCGCCACCCCAAGAATTTAAGGTGGCCAATTTGCCGGCGATTTATCATGGAAATTCCACCTCCATATCCTTCGGAGATGGTCACGTGGAGATGCATCGTTGGTACGATTCCAAGTTTCTTAGTGCAGCGAATGGTGCAACTAATGGTGTAGTTGCAACCATGTTCGGCTCCGGGGATGCGGATTGGTTGTGGCAGCACACCACTGGAGGTTATTAGTCAATCAATTGAATATCCAAAACTTCATCAAAACACGAACCAAACAACAATCCTTCAAAGCCTATGAAACAACATCAGAAGCAAAGTGGTAAATGGGCCGGGCTTCCGGCTGCAGTCATTATTGGTCTCCTGCTGGCAGCTGTCGTTCCCAGCAGCCTTGCGGCCGACAAAACCTGGAGCGGCGCCGAGGACCACACCACCATGAGTCACGGAGGCAACTGGGTGGGCGGGGTGGCCCCCGTGCCCGGCACGGATGATATCATTTTTTCCGGCTCGTCGTTTACGACGGTCAACAATGATATAACAACAGCGTCCGGCAGCGCTTTTGCCGGCATCACCTTCGACAGCACGGCCGGAGCTTTTGTAATCAGTGGCAACTCCATTTTTATAAGTGCTGGGATCACAAACAACTCGTCCAACCTTCAGTATTTTCAGGCCAAAGTGGATTTGAATGCAGCAGCGCGCTGGATAAATACGGCTTCCGGGCCAATGCAATTTGACTTAATGGGCAGTACTGGCACCCCTGTCATATTAAAAGATGGTCCCGGTGTAGTTACCCTCTCGGGAACATTGGACGATCCGGGCTTGATATGTGTGGTTACCAACGGCACGTTGGTTCTTGCCAAAGGAGGTCCCGCAGCGAGCGTACATGCCCTCGGTGGCAGTGCGTTGCTTCCTATTTACACCAATGCCACCCTTCGTATTGCGGCGGCCAACACTAACAACGATCAAATCTTTAAAAACGATTCGCTTAACATGCTGGGCGGCAGATTCCAGCTTCAAAATACCAATGAGGCGATCAGGTTTATTACTGGCAACACGAATTCATGGACCGCCGTTATTGAAAACGGTCTGGCTGGCACCACTAACATCTTGATTATAGGTGAAAATAACAATAATAAAGGAATTTACAACGGTACCATTCAAGACGGCGCGGTAGGTGCTTGCCTCGGTATTGAAATCTACAAATCGAGTGAGCAGCAGTTTGGCGGCGCTCTTACCTACAGCGGCCCCACGATCGTAAGTAACAATGCAGCCATCACTTCGCGAGATATTGTCAACGGCAGACACACCGGTGGTGGTGCTTATTCTATTCTTGGCCCTAACGCCACTCAATTGTCGGCTCTCAATGGCAGTGGCTTTATTGAGTCGCCCTCAATCTTTATCGGCCCGTTTGCCGATCTTGGGGCGGGTGGCGGCTTGGATGCTCTTGCCACCACTTACACGGCCATCCCTGGCATGCTGACGATCAGTAACGCCTTGGTGACATTGTACACCAACTCCACTTCATTGGACGTGGTGTTGAATGGGGCAACCGCTGGCCCAGGTTATAATCAGGTTGCAATTGTAGGTTCTTCGGGCGCTTTTTCAAACAATAATGCCAACTTGAATCTTACGATTGGCTATTCTCCTGCGATCGGAGACAAGTTCACCATCGTGCAAGTTCCGGGCACCAATTCGGCCAACAACATCGGACAGTTCGGTACATTGAACAGCGTTGCGACCGATCTTTCGCAAGGCGCAACCTTTGTCGAACCCGTTTCCGGGAAAACCTTCCAGATCAGTTATCGTGCCGAAGGCAGCACCTTTGACATGGGCTCCGGCAAAGGCAACGACATCATGCTCCAAGTCGTGCCGGTCCCGGGACCGTTCCTTATCTGGCGCGGAAACGTGAACAACGCTTGGGATATATCCACCACCGCCAACTGGGTTGACACCAACAACGTGGCCAGCACATTTGGCCCTACCAACAACGCCATTTTTGATGATACTGGAACTGCCAATTTGCTGGTCAACCTCACGACCCCACTTTCTCCGCTAGCCATTACTGTCAAAGCGACCAATACTTATGTGTTTTATACCAGTGCAGGGGGGAAACTGACGGGTACTGTGGTATTGACCAAGACGAACACAGGAACACTGAACATGATGACCGACAACAACAACCTCGGCAGCACGCTTATTCAAGGTGGCACTGTGCAGGTCGGTACCAATGGAACCAGCGGTACATTATCAGGCTCGTTAAACATCAGCACCAATGGCACATTCATGCATAATCGCTCGGATGCTAACTACCTCGCCCTGACTGCCGTCAGCGGTTCCGGCATATTTGTTCACAATGGTTCCGGGCTGTTGATCATCAACTCCGACTTTTCCAGCTTCACGGGCAACACCACGAACACCGGTGGATTGCTTCAGTTCGGCGATGGCGGCAGTGCGCTCGGCCAGATCGGAGGCACGGTGACAGTGCCAGCCGCCAACTCCGTGTATTACAACTTTAATGGAGATGCAAACATCAACAACGCATTGAGCGGGAGTGGAACGGTGAATGTCGATAGTCAAAACGCTAACACGATAACCTTTAATACGGTTGGTTCACCTTTTGTCAGCAGCAACTTCAACGGCAGCATCAGCATTCTTGATGGCAGCCGCCTCCATGCGCAAAACAGCAGTTCGTATGCATTTGGCAACGGCAGCACGGTCAACGTGCCGGCCGGCAGTCAGGCATGGTGTGATAATGCCAGCACGCCCTATAACAATATCTTTAACATTGCGGGGACTGGTTGGACTGGCACCGGATGGACTACCGCGCAAAACCTGGCCAACCCCGGAGGCACAGGTGCCATCAGTGTGTTTAATGCCACTTTCACCGGCGCGATCAACCTGATGGCAGCAGGTACCCGTATCAGTGGCACCATCAACGGCGGCACGATCCGCTGTCCTATCTCCGGCAATTATCAACTCGAAGTCTGGGGCAATTTGGGATCTTATGTGTTGAGCATGGGGCCGACCAATGGAGTTCACAGCTATGCCTCGACACTTCTTACTTCGGGCAGCATCCGTTGCCTCACTACCAACGCCATCAGCTCAGGAGCGCTTGCCATTGATTATGCGGGCGACTTCCAGTTGAACAGCAATAATGTGACCGTGGCGAATCTGTCCTCGGTTAACAACCACTCATTCTCATCAACGAACTTGCCGACCGTTCGTAATTTCGGCCCCACTCCGGCCACACTTACCGTTGGGACAGACAACACCATCCAAACGTTCGATGGGATATTCCTCGACGGCGGCACAGGCTCGCTTGGGCTTACGAAAGTCGGCTCAGGCACGCTGACCCTGACACAAGCCAGCACCAACACAGGCACAGTGGCCGTGCTGGGTGGCACGCTGAAATTCAACGGTTCTGGTTCGTTCGGCAAGGCTGCTGTCATTGCTGCGGGAAGCGGCGCGACTTACGATGTCTCTTCTGTTGGTGGTTTGACCCTGAACAGCGGCCAGACATTGACGGGCAGCGGCAACGTCAACGGCAACGTCAGCGCAAGCGCCGGCTCGACCATCAACCCCGGCGACACCATCGGGACCTTGCACGTTACCGGCAGTCTCACTCTGGCTGGCACGATGTTGATGGAACTAAACCGCACCAATACACCGGCCACGAACGATTCGATTGCCGTCACCGGCACACTTACGGCGGGCGGCGCCTTGACGGTCACGAACCTCGGCCCGGCACTGCATGTTGGTGATTCATTCCAACTGTTCAGCCCAAGTGTTAGTGGTTTTGCCTCCGTGAACTTGGAGACGAACGACGCACCAAACAACGTGAGTTACACTTGGACCAGCACGCTTAATTCAAATGGCAAGATCACCGTGGCGACCGTCACCAGCCTGGTGAACACCAATCCGCCAAATGTTCAATTCTCTGTTACTGGCGGCAACACGTTGAATCTGGCATGGCCGACGAATTCGGGCTGGACACTGTTGACCAACAGCGTGGCCTTGACGTCGACAACCAATTGGTTCCCATACCCCAATTCGGCCAACTTGACCAATGTGAGCATCACGATTAATCCGAAGCAGACCAACGTGTTTTTCCGAATGAAATATCCTTATCCATGAACTGAATGGTGTGGAATTAACTATGTAACACAAAAAGCGGGGCGTCAAAACCGCCCCGCTTTTTCAGTTCCCATCTCAAAATTGTGAAAAGCTTCTCCTACTTACGGCTGATGATCCTGCTGCCATTCGCTTTCCTGGCTGCAACCGCGAACGCGATTACACCTTGGTCGCTCTCGATCAATACGAACAACGTTATCATTGTCACCAACGCGCCCTACGGCGCCAATTCCACCAACGCTGACAATGCCCCGAACATTCAGAGCGCGATCAATGCGGCGGCGGCGGGCGGCAATGTTGGCGGCCTGCTCGGGGGCATGGTGGAGGTTCCTCCGGGAATTTTTCTTTGCGGACCGCTGACCATGAAGAGCAATGTAAGGTTGCAGCTTGATTCAAATGCGGTGATCCGATTGCTTCCTCGTGGAGTGTGGCCTGGCTCGCCTTATACCGGCACGGTATCACCGCTTCTCAATTGCCCGAGTCTCAGCAACATTGCCGTCACCGGCACGGGCATGTTTGACGGCCAGGGCAGTCCGTGGTGGCCGGACTACAAGACCATCAACCGGCCTTTGATCCTCAGCATGCAGCCGTGCTCAAAGGTGTTGCTTCAGGGCTTCACCAGCAGCAATCCGCCGGTGGCGCATATCGCGCTCAAGGGCGCTGGCGGAAATATAAATATAATCGGAGTCACGCTCCTCGCGCCTGACTCGTCTGATCCGGTGAACCCATCGCATAATACCGACGGTGTGGATTTTGCCGAGACCAATGCGCTGTTCCAGGACTGTGTGATCAGCACTGGTGACGACAATATTGCGATTGGCAGCAGCGGGTCGGTTTCCACGGACATGTTGGTGACGAACTGCAACTTTGGATATGGTCATGGATTGAGCATCGGCAGTTACACCTCGCACGGCGTGTCAAATCTTACGGTCATCAACTGTTCGTTCAGTAACACGGGAAGCGGCATTAAGATCAAGTCCTCACGTGATCGCGGGGGCGTGGTGCAAAATTGCAATTATTATAATTTGACGATGACGAACGTGGCCAATGTTATTATGATTTATGCCTATTACGAATATGGGCAGGGCACCCTTGAGACAATGAATGCGGCCTTCGCAGCTAACGTGGCGTACACCACCACGAACCCTGTTCCCTATGAGCCGCCGATATACCGCAATATCACCATCAGCAACGTAACCGCCAGTGTGCCCAATGGCCAGCCCCCGCTGATGATCTGGGGGTTGCCCGATTATCCCGTCTCAAACATCGTCATGCAATCCGTCAACATTAATTCCAGCTCCACAACCACTCCTGGAATTTACAACACCACCAACCTTCAGTTCATAGACTGCTCCTTCAAGAAGCCGACCAGCGCCAACACCATGCAGATCTGGGATGCGAACGTGATCATTACCAACAGTGCGGCGACTACCAACCTGACTTTTCTTGATGGCGTGACCACCAACGGGGTTGGCAGTACCCTGGCTTTTTACAACGCACTTGGAACGCTGAAAAACACCAATGCCATCGCCGCCGGAGCGTTGACGCTGGCCGGCAGCACATTCACCGTGAGCAACAGCCTGACCCTGACCCCGACCAACCCATTGAATTTTGTCGCCGGAACCAATCCGGCCGCCTTGGTGGTTAAGGGCAATCTGGCGGTTGGTGGGATTTCCATGCCTGGCGGGGCTGAGAATGTTACTGCCGGCTCTGGTTTTACCAATGGTACTTACCACTTGATAACTTTTACAGGAAATTTTAGTGGCATGATGCATGGCACGCGGCCGCCCGGCTATACCAGCTTTTGGGCCCCCACAGCCAGCGGGGTGGATTTTGTTGTGTTGCCTCCACCGCCGGGCACTCCGACCAATCTCACTGCCTTCGCAACCAACCTGCTCATCGATTTGAATTGGTCCGTTTCGTCGAACGCTGCCGGTTACGATCTGTATCGCTCTACAACCAATGGCGGAAGTTATTCCATCATCGCGAGTCTGGCCGGCACCAATTTTGCCGACCAGGCAGTCAGTCCGGGCGTCATTTATTATTATGTTGTCACCGCGACAAACTTTCCCCAGGAAAGCGCAAATTCGGTTCAGGCCATGGCCGCACCTCTGCCTTCCAACATTCCAACAAATGTAAGCTTTCAAATTTCCGGCAATCAATTGCAATTGGCATGGCCGGCAGATTATCTTGGCTGGCGATTGCAGATTCAAACCAACAGCCTCGACAATGGTCTCGGCTCGAATTGGGTCACTGTGCCTGATTCCACCCACAACACAACCGCAAATATCTTAATAGACCCATCAAACGATTCGGTCTTCCTCAGACTGGTCTATCCCTGACTCTATGGATAATGACTCTAAACGCTTTGTTTAACTCGATTTAAATGCTTCCAATTTAATGCACATACACCGATAGGAAACGAATTTATGCCTCTTAAAATGACAAATGGATCTAAGAATCCATTTTACGCGAATCTCACCACTCCTCCTGCCAGCCGCATTAAAGATTTGACAACAACTCAGACTAAGACCTTTGCCAATGGGCATTCCGATAAGAACACGAAGACGGCTCTAGACAGGAATCATGCGGGACGATTCGATAAGCTTCCAAAAGATAGCCACCCGAATTCTCATAACTCGGCCAATGGGCACAAATTGCAGCCGCAATTGACTGCAAAGGCAGCCAAGGTTCCAATTTACCGGATTTCCGCGGCCCGCATCACCAGCCGTGTAAAGGATTTGGTGGCCCGCATGACGCTGGAAGAAAAAGCCGCGCAGATGATGTGCGTTTGGCAGCGAAAAGCCAAGATGCTGGTAGATGAAAACGGCAACTTTGATCCAAACAAAGCCCGGGAGGCATTCAAGGACGGTTGCGGCATCGGCCAAGTGGGACGCCCCAGCGATGCCGCTGCGAATCCGCCTACTTCATCGAACGGGCGTAACGCCCGCCAGATGGCCGAGTTGACCAACGCGATGCAGAAGTTCTTCATCGAGCATTCGCGATTGGGAATTCCTGTTATATTTCACGAGGAATGTCTGCACGGCCACGCCGCGAAAGATGCGACCAGTTTTCCGCAGCCCATCGCCCTCGGCGCAACGTTCAATCCCACGCTCATCGAACGCCTCTACGCCATGAGCGCGGAGGAGACTCGCGTGCGCGGGGCGCATCAGGCGCTCACGCCCGTTGTGGACGTTGCACGCGACCCGCGTTGGGGCCGCGTCGAAGAGACTTTTGGCGAAGACCCGTTTCTCAACGCTCAGCTTGGCGTTTCCGCCGTGCGCGGCTTTCAAGGTGACGCATCCTTCAAGGACAAGAAGCGGTTGATTGCCACACTCAAGCATTTCGCTGCCCATGGCCAGCCTGAATCGGGCATGAACTGCGCGCCTCCAAACCTGTCGGTGCGCACCATGCGCGAGGTGTGCCTGTTTCCGTTCAAGGAGGCCTTGCAGAAGGGCGAGGCGATCAGCGTCATGGCCAGCTACAACGAAGTAGAAGGCGTGCCGTGTCACGGCAACCGCTGGCTGCTGCGGGACGTATTGCGAAAGGAATGGGGTTTCAAGGGTTTCGTCGTTTCTGATTATTATGGCATCTTGGAGTTGCACCAAAAACCGCAGACGCATGGACATTTCGTCGCGAAAGACAAACTTGAAGCCTGTGTGTTGGCGGTCAGAGCTGGCGTCAATATCGAACTCCCCGACCCGGACTGTTATCTGCACCTGGTCGAACTTGTCCGCAACAAGGTGCTCAAGGAATCTGAACTCGACGAATTGATCGCACCGATGTTGTATTGGAAATTTAAAATGGGATTGTTCGACGATCCCTATGTTGATCCAGACGAAGCGGAGCGGATTGTCGGGTGCGAATCCAACCGTGCCATAGCCTTGGAAGCGGCGCGCGAATCCATCACACTGCTGAAGAATGAAGGCAATCTATTGCCCCTGAACCCGAAAAAGCTCAAAAAGATTGCCGTCATCGGACCGAACGCGAACCGTATCTTATTGGGCGGCTACAGCGGCGTGCCGAAACAGTTTGTCACTGTGCTCGATGGCATCCGCGCAAAGGTCGGTGACCGGGTGGAAGTGGTTTACAGCGAAGGTTGTAAGATCACGGCTGACGGCGGTTCATGGCAGCGAGACGAAGTGCTTTTGAGCGATCCCGGTCAGGATCGCCGGCAGATTGCCAAAGCCCGCAAGGTGGCAATGCAGGCCGACGCAATCGTGGTCTGCATCGGCTGCAACGAACAGGGCGGACGCGAAGCTTGGAACACCAAACACCTTGGCGACCGAACCAGTCTCGATCTGCTTGGCCGCCAGGATGAACTTGTCCAAGCAATGCTGGCAACCGGCAAGCCGGTCGTGGTGGTGGTTTTCAATGGCCGTCCGCTTTCCATCAACTGCGTTGCGCAGCATGTTCCGGCCATTTGCGAATGCTGGTATCTCGGGCAGGAATGCGGCCATGCGGTTGCCGATGTTTTGTTCGGTGTGTTTAATCCGAGCGGCAAGCTGCCAATTTCGATTCCGCGTTCCGTTGGTCATTTACCTGCGTATTACAGTCACAAGCCGTCCGCGCGGCGCGGGTATCTGTTCGACGACGTCTCGCCGTTGTTTCCCTTCGGGTTTGGTTTGAGCTACACCACCTTTGAGATCAGCAATCTGCGCTTGGCAAAGAAGCGCATCCGCCAACACCAGTCCACTCGTGTTCTGGTCGATGTTAAAAACAGCGGCAAACGTACCGGAACGGAAACGGTTCAGCTTTACATCCGCGACCGGTTCAGCTCGGTCACGCGTCCGGTAAAGGAGTTGAAAGGATTTAAGAAGGTTTCGCTGCAGCCGCGCGAATCGAAGACTGTCGCTCTCGAAATCACACCTGCTTCACTTGCATTCTATGACATCAACATGAAAAGCATCGTCGAACCGGGTGAATTTGAAATCATGGTCGGTAATTCCTCGCGGGATGCCGATTTGCAGAAGGTCATTTTGAATGTTGTAAAATCGCAGTAGTGAATCCCGTCCAAAAAATTCCGTTCACCGAAAAAATCGGTTACAGCGCCGCTGATGCCGCTGCGAATTTCGTCTTCATGACGATGATTTTGTTTCAGCTTAACTTTTATACGGACACCGTCGGTCTTACGGCTGGAGCGGCTGCCGCCATTCTGTTTTGGCCGCGCATCTGGGACGCGATTTTTGATCCAATCATGGGGACATTGGCCGACCGCACCAATACGCGTTGGGGCAAGTTCCGCCCATGGATTCTTTGGACCGCAGTGCCGTGGGCCGTCGTGATGGTGCTCGCCTATACCTCGCCCAAAGGTTGGAGCATGATTGGGCTGATCGCCTACGCGGGCATCACCAACACGCTGATGATGACCATCTATTCGATGAACAACATGCCCTACGCGGCACTCGGCGGGGTCATGACCGCCGACTTGGATGAGCGCACAAAGCTCAATTCCTACCGCTTCATTGCCGTTAATATCGCCCAGTTTATTGTCGGCGGTTTCACGCTCCCGCTCGTGGCCAAGTTTGCTGTCGGCCACGACAAGGCTTACGGCTGGCAGATGACAATGACCATTTGGGCCACGATTTGTCTGATTTTGTTTCTCATCACATTTGCCACCACGCGTGAACGGATCAAGCCAGTGGTTCAAACCAAATCTACGCCGAAGCAGGATTTTGCCAATCTGCTGAAGAACTGCCCATGGTGTGTGATGGCGACGATGACCTTGGTACACTTCGCGATTCTGTCGTTCCGAGGTGGCGCACTCTACAATTACTACCATCAATACGCTGACAAGGCCGCGATGTTTGACTTCCTGGAAAGACTCGGTCTCACGGGGCCGGCATCAGTGGCGGGCGCTCCCAAGCCCGATGGCTTGCTGGAATGGCTTGGTTACATCGTTCACGGCACGCGAGACGACCTCGGCAGTTCAAATGTCGCTGCCGTATTCTATAGCATCCTGAACATCGCCCAGCGCATCACGACCATCGCCGTAATCCTGTTGTCCGCTTCGCTGGCGCATCGGTTTGGAAAAAAGGCGGTGGCGGTGGCGGGCTTCGCGCTTTCGACGGTCGCTGGTTTTGCCTTTTACCTGCTCAAGCCTGCGGACGTGAATGGAATGGTGATCTTGACCCTGCTTGGCGCAGTGGTATATGCGCCAACCATTCCACTGATCTGGTCAATTTATGCCGACGTGGCGGATTATTCCGAATGGAAGACCGGTCGGCGTTTCACCGGTATCGTGTTCGCCACAATTGGTTTTGCTTTGAAGACCGGACTTGCCCTTGGCTCGGCGTCGTTCCTCTGGATCATGGCGGGTTTTTTTAACTACAACACCAAGTTCCCGTCCGCGCCGGAAGCCGTGACCGGATATCGCGCCTGTGCCGGCATTGGAGTTGGAATTCTGTTCGCCGCCTGCACCGTGCTGCTCATCGTTTATGAGCTCAACAAGCGCCTCACCATCCAAATGGCAGAGGAACTGGCCGAACAGAGAAAGGCGGCGACGCTGGTTAAAGGGGTCTAATCTGAGAATTAGTAACAAATGAAATTAACTATCTTCAGCCGAGAATTTTTGCTTATGGCCATCTGCGGGCTGGCCCTTTCGGCACGGGCTTACACGCTGGTTGCCTCGAACCAACTTGTCTTTGTCAATGTGGACCATGCCGCGGTCGGCACTTACTCGACTTTTGCGTATGGCGTCAAAGGTAATCAATGTGGCTTCGGATTTTCGAGTTCGTCCATTCCTTACAGCAGCGGTGGCGGCGGGGTGGTGATTGCGCTGTCGGGCAGCAGTGGGATACAGGCGCTCCCATTTGTGGCTTCGGCGGCCAGCATTTCGTCCACCGCGACTTTTTTTGCCGACGCCAATGTTCAGCGGACGCTCACGCCCTGCACGGACCAATGGAACGTGAATAATGGGGGATTGACGTGGACGAATTTTACACCCGCATGGAAAATGCCGAGCTTTGATTCCGCAACGCTCGCCTTCAAACAGTATTTTTTCCTGCCAGCAACGTGGATGGTTTTCACGATCCACAACACCAACAGCACGGCTGAGGATTTTTATTTCGGCCTGCCGGTGGCCGGCATGCAGACCAGTTATGCCAGCGGCGCTTATCAGGGGTTTGCCGTTGGGGAGGGCGCCGTGGCGGTGCAAACCGGCACGTGTGATCTATTGAGCGGCACGGCATTGAAAACGGCGCTGAACGGCATGTCCTCCGGGTTTGCCTTTCACGTGAACATTCCGGCGGGACAGACAAAATCATTGACGGTGGTGCTGGCGGATTACCGGAGCACGGTGACAGACTCACGAATTTCAGCGCACTATTATTACACGAGCCTGTTTGGGTCCATGGACAGTGTGATTAGCGCGGCCTTCGGCGAATTTGCGGACGCCCAGACGCGCTGCCAGCAACTGGCCTCGGCCATGGCGAGCGTGAACCTGAATGTTTACCGGCAGTTTCTGGCCAGCGACGCCCTGCATAGTTATCAGGCCTGCACGTTGGCGCAATTGGACCCAACCAACGGCTTTCTTTGGCGCGAGATGGAGGGCGCATACAATTATGTCAACACCTTTGACCTCACGGTGGATCACGCGTTTTACGATTCGCTCATGTATCCCTGGGCGTTGCGCAACGTGCTGGACACCTACTCCGGTGCCATCAGCGGTTCCGGCTACACCTACACGCATTCGCTTTACGACACTGCTGCCAATGCGGTGGTGTCGCAAGGAGGCTTCGGGTTCCACCACGACATGGGACAGGGACTGACCTCGGATGCGCCGGCCATGGATCCGACGACCTATGAAAGCTCGTATTCGTATATGGGACAGGAGGAGCTGCAGAATTACATTCTGTCGGCCGGGCTTTATTGGAGCCGCAGCGGGGACAATGCCTGGCTCACGAACAACACGATGCTTTTGCAAACCTGCCTTAATTCCATGCTGCTGCGCGATGACACCAATGCCGCCGCGCAGGATGGCGTCACGACCTACCTCAACGAACGCGGCGGCACCGTGCCGGAAATCACTACCTATGACGCGCTGGACTCATCGCTGAAATCGCCGCGATTGAACGCGATGACCACGGTGAAAAATTGGGCCAGCTATCTCGCGTTACAGGCGATGTTCAATCAAATTGGCGATGCGTCCGATGCCAACACCTGCTCAAACATGGCCGGGTTGGCGGCGCAATCCATTGTCGCCGCTTGGAACAATTATCACGTAACGCTGGGTTTCATACCGGCGTTTCTGGACGGCAGCAATCAATCGGCCTTGCTGCCGATCGTGGAAGGTCTGTCTTATCCCGCTCAGATGGGATTGACCAACGCCGTTGACCGCGTGAATGGCCCGTATGCCGGCATGCTGCAGGCATTGTCCAATCACGTGGCCGCCGTGCTCGTCCCCGGCAAATGCTTGGACGCCACCACCGGTGGCTGGAAACTTTCGAGCGCGAATGGCAACACCTGGCAAAGCAAAGTTTATCTTGGCCAATATATCATCGAAAATATTCTGGGTATCAACAACAGCAACGTGGATGGAACCATTGATCAAATTCACGCGACCATGGAAACCCAGGAAGCGCCCAATCAAGGCTGGTCGGACCAGTTGGACAGCGCGGGTGGAAGTCCTCATGGCAGCTACCATTATCCGCGCGGGGTCACCAGCTCCCTGTGGTGGTTGAACGCCACGAACAACCCGGATTTTCCTGCACCCGTTACGGCACCGGCAACGCCCACGGGAGTTTCCGCCACTGCCTACTACCGGCAGGTTTGGCTGTCATGGAACCCCTCGCTGCTGGCCACCGGCTACACGGTCAGCCGATCCACGCAAAACGGAGGGCCATATTCACCCATTGCCAGCGTGGACACGCAGACTGCCTTCACCGATACCGGTCTGACCAACGGTGTCACTTATTATTACACGGTGACGGCCACGAACCAGGCAGGAGGAAGCTTGCCTTCCGCGCCAGTCAGCGGGACGCCTTACCTTTCCCCGCCCGGCGGGCTGGCCGCCGTGGCGGGATATAATTTTGTGAATCTCAGCTGGGCGACAAGTGTTGGCGCGGCCAATTACAACATTTTACGGTCAACCGTCAGTGGCGGTCCCTATTCGATCATTGCCAGCAATGTTGCGGCGACCGCCTGTCAGGACGCCGCCGTCACCTTTGGGGCCACCTATTACTACGTCATCACGGCCAGGGCCCCGGATGGAACATCCTTCGGCATGTCCTCCCAGGTCAGCGCCACGCCGTCGAACTTGATACCGCTGTATTCGGTCAATTGCGGTGGCAGCGCGGTGGGATCCTTTGCCGCAGATGCGTTCTTCGTGACCGGGATCGCCTATTCCCGCACGTCCACGATCACCACCAACGGCACCGCGTATGCCGCGCCGCCGGCGGTTTACCAGACCGAACGCTACTCGGATTCCACGCTGACGACCACGTACGTATTCCCCGATCTGGTGGCGGGCAACAACTACACGGTGCGTCTTCATTTTGCGGAAATTTATTTCTCGGCTTCGGGTCAGCGGGTGTTCAACGTGCTGATCAATGGCAACCAGGTGTTGACCAACTTCGACATTTACGCGGCGGCGGGTGCCGCCAACCGGGCGGTGGTCCGCCAGTTCACGCTGCCAGCCAATGCCAGCGGCCAGCTGGTGATTGTCGCATCCAACCTGGTGCAGAACGCGCAATTCAACGGCATCGAAATCGTGGATCCCTACCCCAATCTGCCCTGGTTTGGCACGAATATCACCACGCTGGTCGGCTCCACGAACCTGACAATGTCGTGGCCGACCAATTATGTAGGCTGGATTCTGCAGACGAACGGCGTTGACCTCGGCAACAGCGCGGACTGGGGCGACGTGACCGGTTCGCAAACCAATTGGCAGATGACCATCCCGATGGTCAATCCCGCGCCGGCCCGCGAATTTTTCCGCCTGCGGTATCCGTGACAGGCAGGATTTTGATTTGAGTTGTTTTACTTATTATAACTCTACTGTCCCGTTAAGATTTTCCTGACAACGATTTCAGCTCGATAAAATCTGCGTCTTCTCGTTGTTTGGTTATTTTTCGATTTCGATTCTGCGACAACTCTCCGAGGATGTTCCACCGCCAGCCGGCGGTTTTTCACCTTATGAACGAAGGTCGCACCGTCTATCATGCCCATGGTGGTTTTACCATCGGCAGCGAAATGTCCGGCGGCGTACGCAACGTGCGTGTGAATGATCGCCTTTTCATCGGCACGGACACCGGTTTGCGCTTCTAGAGCACACGCGGTCGCGGTGGCGTGGTCGAGAACATCCATATTTCCAATATCAACATGATTGGCATTCCCGGCGACGCGATCAATTTCAACCTGTTCTATGGGGGTAAGTCACCGCTGGAGGACACGACTGCCGAAGTCGAGACCAATTTCCCAGCCGTCACGGAAGAAACGCCGCAGTTCCGCGAGATTCACATTGAGAACATTGTTTGTCGCGGCGCAATGAACGCCATTGTGCTGCAAGGATTGCCCGAAATGCCACTCCGAAATATCACGTTGAAGAACGTTTCCATCCTGTCGCAGAACGGCATCACGGTGACGGATGCGGAAAAGATTTTACTTGAAAACGTTCGTGTGGGAAATGATTCGGGTGTGCCGCTGAAAACGTTCCGCATGAAGGATTCACAATTGGAATTACTCAAAAAGGCAGGAATCTGTTCTGCCTTCGAACTGATCCGAAGGATAAGCACGGGGCTATTGGCTGTTTGGGCGCGAAAAGCAAGCCGCCTTACGAGGTCCGTTTGCACCGGTTTCAACACATAGAAAATCTGTTCGTTAGGTATCGCTTTCATTTTATGTTCCGGTTCTTTCTCAAAGATCAGCCAACCCGATTTTCCTCCATTCTGCAATGGCCCAGTTTTCCGATAGCAGGTCAGCGAGACCAATTGCCGTGCCATTCCAGGTCGCATCACGACTGCCAATGGGCCGGAGGGATTCTGTCAGCAGATATTTCAAGCTATTATGCAGAAAGTAAGGACTATTTATGATTTGAGGCATGATAAAGTAGAAGCTGATCCAAGTTTCAAAGATTGAGCACATGGCATGCTTTCGCGCCCTTATATTGCTCAAATTGGAAACTCAACATACAAACAAACCAAAATGAAAAATAAACATAGTAAGTTTACCGGGGCACTGTGGTTCAAGGCGGTTCTGATTATGGGAACAATGGCAGCTTCGAATCACGCAGTTCTTGCAAGTCCTACTCTGCCAGCCATCCCAAGTGGGACTTTTAGCATCACATCGTATGGCGCTTCGACAAGTTCTGCCAACAACGCAACGGCCATTCAAAACGCCATCAACGCGGCTTCGGCAGCGGGCGGCGGCACGGTGAATGTTCCTTCCGGAATATTTTTGAGTGGTCCAATCACCCTGAAGAACAAGGTGTGCCTTAATCTTGCCAGCGGTTCCACCTTGAAAATGCTGGCCTACGGCACCTACCCGGGAAACACCGCTTTCATTGAGTTTGGCGGCCTAAGCAATGTCAAAGTCAGCGGTTCGGGAACCATCGATGGCCAAGGCGCCGCCTGGTGGGCCGCCTACAATGCCAACAATTCGGTGGCGCGGCCCAGCGTGCTGGATGGTAACAATTGCACCATTGTCCAAGTTACCGGCATCAAGATCATCAACGCGCCGAACGTGCATATCAGCTTTCACTATGCCTGCAATGAGATCACGGTTGACCACGTTACCCTGTCCTCGCCGTCCACCTCTCCGAACACCGACGGTTGTGACTGTGAGGGTGCCAATTTTCTGTTCGACACCGACAACTTTTCCGAAGGTGACGACAATATCGCCATCGTTGGCAGCCATGCCCATAGCCAATATTTTGTCGTCCAGAACTGCACGTTTGGCACCGGCCACGGCATGACCATCGGCAGCTATACGGGCGATCAAGTGGATCATGTCACGGTGCAAAATTGCACGTTTAACGGAACTTCCAACGGCATCCGGATCAAATCGTCACGCGGCCGTGGCGGCGTCGTCCAGTATCTGACCTACACCGGGTTGACCATGAACAATGTGTCAAGCCCGATTTCCATTACCTGCTGGTATAACAGTGATCCTAGCAACCCGACCACAGCTTCCTCCGCTACCGTCACCAGCACGACACCCAACTTCAAACATATTGCGATTTCAAACGTAACGGCCACCGGCGCCAGTTTCTCTGAAATCTATGGTCTGCCGGAACTGCACATCAGCGACATTACCTTAAGCAATGTCAAACTGGCTGAATCCGGATCCAAAACGTTTGAAATCTACTTTGCCGACGGCATTGTGTTCAGCAATGGTTCCACCGTCACCGGAGGCACATATCCCGTGACCATCTGGGATGCCACCGTGTCAGGCATCAGCACACATACCTATTGATCGAATGCAAGCAGGCGGGCGGTTTCCACACCGCCCGCCTGTTTTCACGTCGGACTTTGTAAGTTTACCGCGCGAACATTGCGCAGCCTATTTATGTTTTCACAGCGTTGGTCCACATTCACTTTGTTAAGCTTGGTTTTGACGGTCGCGTTCCCCGCCTTTTACGGTGGCCGCCTTTCCATTTTAAGCCATTCAACTCCTGTGGAGAACGCACCACCGCTGCCCGAGAAACAAAATGAGCCGATAATTTCCTTTCCAAGCAAGCCATCCGAACCGATTGCCGAAAATTCCGTCACGCCACCCAAAACTAAAAGCCTGCAAAATCGTTGGGACGAATTGTCAAGGCAGCCGGGAACGCCGGCCGGCGAAAATGAACTGGCCGCAATGATTGAAAAAATGGCTGAAGCCGATCCACAGCGCGCCATTGCGCTGGCCGCAGGGCAAACCAATTTACGATTGCGCGCGGCATTGTTGCGCGCGGCTTTGAAAGGCTGGGGCACAACCGATCCCGAAGCCGCCGCCAAATGGGCGCAAACAGAAACCGTCATGGATCGGGCCCAGGCAATTAACGCTTTATTGCAAGGTGCGGTTCACGATCCGGACAAAGCCATAGGCGTGACGACTGCATTGATTCAAAACGATTCCAGTCGCGCGTCCGAATTTGGCACTGAGTTGATTTCCGCGCTTACCGAATCAGGACAATTTGAACGGGCGGCGAATTTTGCCGCGAACAGTGCGCCAAACAGCCGCGAAGACTTGATGTTGCCCGCTTACAGTCGCTGGGCTGAATTTCAACCGCAGGCCGCCATGGCCAGCGCGATGCAAATCACCGACCCGGAACTGCGCGACACCGCGCTCAACGCAATCATCGCCGGCTGGTCGCCGACCGACCCGAAGGGCCTGATGGACTATGCGCAAAACAATCTGCCGCCAGGGCAGCAAAGTTCCGCGCTGTCGAGTGCGATGGGCTTTTGGGCAGACAGCGACCCGATTGCCGCCGCAACGTGGATCAACCAAAACAATCCCGGGGCGGCATCGGACACGGGCGTCGCAGAAATCGCCCTTTCGCCGATCCTGGCGCAAAACCCGGAATTGGCCGCCAACTGGGCCGAAAATATTTTCAACCCGCAATTGCGTTTGGAAACGCTCACCACGCTCATTGGGAAATGGACGGCGGTGGATCAGGCCGGTGCGGAGAATTACATCAAGAATTCGCCGGTGCTGGCTCCGGAGGATCGGACCAAACTATGGGATCAATCCCAAATGCTGGCTGAATTAAAAAAATAATTTGAATCGTGACCGGATGGTTTCGGTTCATTCCCAACGGATAAACCACAACCGCAAAACCAAATAATGCAAATGAAAATAATCCAGTTAAAAAATTATCTATGCGCCACCGTTCTAATGGCCGCCACCACCGCCATGGCCGCCACCACCCGCAACGTGCCATCGCAATACGCAACGATTCAAGCCGCCGTCAATGCTTGCGCCATTGGCGACCGAATCATGATCGCCAACGGGACTTACAACGAGCAGGTTACGATTCCGACTTCCCTCTATGGCTTGCGGATTTCCGGCGGGAGCCAGACCGCCTGCATCTTGCAGGCCGGCCAGAATCAAACCGCCCTGACCATTCAAGGCAGTGATATTTACATCGAATACATGAACATCAGGAACACCTACCTGGGTGGTTCAACCACGAGCCACGCCGTTTATGTCACCGGCCAACATGTAGCCTTCGACCACAGCACCATCGCTGGCTTCCAGGATACGTTTCAGGAATACAGCACGGTGAACTGCTACAAATGTGAGATTGACGGCGAAGTGGACTTTACCTACGGCGGCGCGTCGTCATTCTTCGACACCTGCACCATCAAACAGGTGAACGCGTCAGGCGGTTATAATTTTGCTCCAAACACGTTGCAGACGCAGCGCGGTTATGTCTGTTCGAACTGCACACTCACTCGCGCCAGCGGCGTTGCGGATAACAGTTCCTACCTCATGCGGCCATGGGGAGCGTATGGGGAAACCGCTTACATCAATTGCAGCATGGACAGCCACATCATGCCGGTTGGCTGGAGCGATTGGAACGGAAATTCGGCCACCTGCCGGGCGGCCGAATACGGCAGCAAAACGCTGAGCAGTGCCACCATTGACCTGAGCAAACGCGCTTCCTGGTGCGTGCGCCTTACCTCCGCTCAACTTGCCAATTACACCCAAAGCGTAATCCTCGGGGGCTGGGTTCCGGGACCGGCCGCTTGGGTTCCTTTTCACAATCTCGTGAATCGTAAAACGGGCCTTTACGTTGATGGCATGAGCCGCGCCAATAACGGAGCCGATTGCGGACAATATTCGGGCAATGGCAACACCAGCCAGCAGTGGGCCATCGAAACCGTCGGCAACTATGTGAAACTCCGCAACCGCAGCACCGCCCTGTATCTTGACGGCATGGGCCGGACCGCTAATGGATCTGCCTCCGGGCAATATTGGGGCGACACCAGCTACAATCAGCAATACACACAGGTTTCTAGTGGTGGTTACTCCACCTTCCAGAACCGTGGAACCGGATTAATGGTCGATGGCATGAGCCTAACCGCCAACGGTTCTGCTTTGGGTCAGTATCCCAGCAATGGCAACACCAGCCAGCAGTTCACCGTGAAATAAGGCATTTCAGCCGTGGCGCAGGCCAGGAGGCCTGCGCCATCCTTCACACCCATTTCGCGGAGCGCGCCGATTTTTGCCATACGGCCGTCTGCACCCAAACAGATTCATGAAAACAAGGCGCACGTTCGTTGTGCTCGCATTGACCTTCCTTTTTGCGGTCGCAGCCACTGAAGCAGTTCATGCTGCTGATAAATCAATCCCTTCCCATCCTCCCGCACAAACTCCGGCCCAGCGCGTCACGGTTGCCGTGGAACAAGCGCTCAAGGAGAAGAACGTGGACAAACGTCTGCGGCGACTCACTGAAATTAGTGCCGGTCTTTCGCGAACCGAAATTTCCACTGCTTTGGAAATCGCCGATGGCTTGAAGGAATTAAGGGAACGCATGGTGTTCAAACAGACTATTCTCAGCCGGTGGGAAGACCTTTCTCCGGACGAGGCATTTGCGGCGATTGCCGGTCTGCCCGAAAGTCAATTCAAGGCAAATACGCTGCGAGAGGCTGCCGCAAAGTTCGCCCGCGCAAACCCGGCTGCAGCGGTGGTCGCCGCTACGGCCATGAAAGCCGGCCGGTCGCGCACCGACGCGATTGTGCTGATTGCCAATGTCTGGGCATCAACCAATGTGACCGCAGCTTTGACGTGGGCGGAAAAGCTCCCGGACGGCTTCGCGAAAGAATCCGCTTTGGACGCCATTCGTTATGTCTGGGTTCACTCAGATCCGGTGGCCGCGTCCGCTCACGTGGAAAAACTGCCGCCGGGCAGGACGAGAAACAACCTTATCGGCAACGTGGCGTTTGAATGGGCCGCGCTTGACACTCCGGCTGCGATTGAATGGGCCAACCGCCTGCCGGAAGGCGTGGACAAAAAAGAAGCATTGGCAGAAGTGGCCGAGGCGTGGGCCAGTCGCGATCCGTCCGCCGCCGCCGCCTTTGCGTTGAAAATTTCCGAGGGAGGTACGCGGGCACAAGCCGGCATGCTGGTCGCGACGGTCTGGTCCAAGCAAGATCCCCGGCAAGCCGCTGAATGGACCGCGCGGTGTGAAGACGCAGAAGTTCAAAAGCGTGGCATGAAAGAAGTAATTGAGATTTGGGCCGGAGTGGCACCGGCAGAATGTGCTGCCTGGATTGAATCGCTGCCGGCCGGTCCGCAACGCGAGCAGGCCCTGCGCACCTTTGTGACTACCGCCGCTCGCTGGGCGCCGGAACTGGCGGCCCGGTGCGCAATGCTCATCGAAAATGAAACCGACCGTTGCGAATCCGTTCAAGAATGCCTGTCCGCTTGGGTGGAAGTTGACCTACCTTCAGCCACCAATTGGCTGAACAATGCAAAGTTGCCGGAAACGGTCAAGGCACGTTGGAGGGAAACAATCTTTTCAAATTCATGAAATCGAAGCGATTCCCGCCTGGCTAAAAACAATTTGAACCGTGAAGCCAAAGTTCACTGTTCATGTCCAAACCAACACAACCAAACCACACAACACCAACAAATAAAATGAAACACATCAAGATCCACATCTGTGCCGGCATTATGCTGGCAGCAACAGTAACTACCGCACTGGCGGCCACCCGCAGCGTGCCGTCGCAATATTCGACGATCTCTGAGGCGGTCGCTGCCGCGCAAGCAGGCGACACCATCAGCATCGCCAACGGCACTTACAACGACCAAGTGGTCGTTGGTCGGAGCCAGCACGATTTGACGTTCATCGGCGCCAGCCAAACGGGCGTCATACTTCAGGCCGGCGCGAACCAGACCGCCATGGTGATCAACGGCACGAACATTCTGGTCGAATACATGACCATTCGAAACACCGTGACAACCGGTTCCACGAGCGACCACGCGGTTTTGCTTTACGGCGGGAAAACCGAATTTTATCGCTGCTACATCAACGGCTGGCAGGATACCTTGGGCGTCTGGTATGGTCCGTATTATTTCAGTTATTGTGAAATCCGCGGCGAAGAGGACTTCATCTACAGCGGCGGACCGGCGTATTTCTCCACGTGCAATATTCGTCAGATGAATACGACGGGCGGGTGCAATGCCGCGCCGAGCACGCCGCAGGGCGTACCATTTGGTATCGTGTTCAACGGTTGCAGCATTCTGCGGTCAAGTAATGTAGGGAACAACACCTCCACATTGATGCGGCCTTGGTATCCCTACGGCGAGACGGCTTATATCAATTGCAGCATGGACAGCCATATTACCGCTGTTGCTTGGGACGACAATGGTCACGCCGGCACTGCCCGTGGAGCTGAATACGGCAGCAAAACTCTCTCTGGAGCGACCATTAACCTCTCGACACGTCCGTCGTGGGTAGTGCGGCTGACAGCGGCACAGGTTTCAAGTAGCTATTCCAGATCGACTGTTCTGGGTGGTTGGACGCCGCCGATCCCGTAAAATCTTTGCTTTAACTTTTCATCCGGGCCGATTCCTCTACATGAGGATCGGCCTGGTGTTGCTGGTCAAAACTGTTCCCCCGAAATCCAGAATGAACGCTGGAAGTCGTGTCCAAGGTTGTGATTCGATCACTGCCACGGTCATGCCATGCAACGCGGCCCTACCCGATATACCGTAAACGATGTCGGTACTTCTTCGCTTTTATTCGACGTGCTTCGATCAGCGCTCCGGTGACCGGAGCGTGTGCAAAACGAGGTCTTGGCCGGATTCCCATCTTCCAAACTGGCCATTGTCATGCGGGCACCACGGCCAGAAAGATCCAAACCGGTCATCTTCTGGCACCCGTCAAACCACCGTGCTGCCGCAACAATTCTGCGACGCCGGTTCGATTCCATTGCAGCGCCCGATCCAGCGGGGTACGCCCCTGATCGTCCTGCGAATTTACCTTGGCCCCCCTGGAGATTAATAGGGCAGCGACCGGCTCACAACCTGCCTGGGCGGCCAGATGCAGCGGAGTGGTGCCACCCGCGGCTCGCGAGTCAATTTTCGCTCCCTTATCAAGCAGCAGTGTGGCCACATCGAGCCGGCAACGGGCTGCTGCCAAATGCAAAGGAGTGCGCCCGGCATCGTCAGGCTGGTTCAAATCGCAGGAGTTGGTGGCCAGGTCTTGCGCCACGGCCGCAACATTGCCGTCGGCGGCATACGCATGGATGGGACGATCTTTGCTGTGCGAAGTTGGAATGAGAAAGCAGCCCGCGCCGGCAATCGCTAGGGCTGCCGGCAGCACGACCGTTAGAATTGCGGAGCGGATATTGATTTTCATACGGGTCTTGGCCAGGGCTAGGCGGCCGGATTATCCATCGCGCTGATGAGTTCGCCGAATTTCGGATGGTTCTGATCGGCCCCATTTTGTTTCAGATTGTCCACGGCCCGAAGAAACCCTTTTTGCAGATTGGTGCTTGGGGCCGGAACCGTTGCCCCAGCCGGGGCGGTCATGCGACCGGCGAGATAAGCATCCATCGCCGGGGCCGATGGGGCATCGACGATCGGGTTGTCAAAGCTCAGCACATCCGAGATGCTTTGGACTTTGCGGGCGTCCACGCTGGGGGAATAGGAACCTTTGGGATCAAATTTTTCGGCCAGCAACTTGAGCACCGAAGTGTGGTCCAAAACACCATGGAAGACAGACCCCGGCTTCACAAACGGCGAGACCACATAGGCGGGGATACGCGGCCCCAAAGAAACAAAGGGGGACATGTCATTCCAAGCTGCGCCGGCCGGAGCGGCGGTGGGGATCATCGGTGGGGAGACGTGGTCGAAGAAGGCCCCATTCTCGTCATAATCGACAATCATGAGCGCGTTTGGCCAGAACGGGCTGTTGACGAGCGCGTCGTACACCTGCATCAAAAACTCCTGGCCGTTGCTGACACCGCAGGGGGCGTGTTCGTCAGTGGCAAAGCCCAGGTGAGGAGCATCCTGGTACGTTGGCTCAACAAAAATCACCTGCGGCAGTTCATCGGGTGAGGCATTCATCAGGTCGCTGGCCAGATCGCTGGAACGCCGGAACAAATTGTTCGAAATAATATCGGGAATTCGATCCAGCATCATGGTAAAGAAAGGGATGCCTTGATGATAAACACGCCAGCTTACTTTGCGTGCCGTCAACCAGTCATAAACCAGATCCTGTTGTGGCAGTATGTCGTGGTTGACATCGATGAACGTCTCACCGCTCATAGACATCAGCCGGTTGGGCTGGGTGCCCGCCGGTATGGCCGAAAACCACCGGTCACAGATGGCAAAGTTTTTCGCAAAGAAATGGCTTATCGGGACTTGTTCCGCGCCGAAATAACTCATCACCAGCTTGCGCACCTGCGGATCGGTTGAGACAGAAGCCGGAATGGAGCCCACAAAACCGTTCATCGCATAAATATTCTCGGTCATTATTCCAAGGTTGCCGGCCATGTTCACGCGTTCGTGGGGCGGGTCAAAATCGTCCGGCATGTCATAGGGGTCGGTGCTGAGAAAAGGTTGAATGGCTTGACCGTTGTCGGAATTCGTAAATTGAGCCAGCCAGGCGGGGTCGTTGCTCAGGCCATCCACATCCTTCCGGTTGAACGGTGGCAGGCTCAAATAGCCGAGCATATGGTCGAACGACCGGTTTTCCATCATGACCACGATAATGGTTTTGATTGGATCTAAGTTTGCCATGCTGTTTTCAATGATGCCCCGGATTTTTTCCAAAAGGATTCACTCTTCACTGGAATGGTTCTCCGGAATCATGAATCCAACATAGGCGCCGGAACTGATTCCCATCAGCGTCAAAAGCGTTTCACTAAACTCAGGCATGGCCAGATTGCAGTAAACCTCCTTGATGAAGATGATGACCAGGACCAGAGTCCATACGGCCATCTGCAGGCATGCAAGCTGATTCCGTCCGCATCAGTCAGGACGTCCCGCAAGAAATTCTCGGTAACGGGGGCGAGGTCCTGGATGTCCTGGTTCAGCTTGGCCATGATGGCTGCCTTGGCGTCCGGAGCCAGCGCCGGATTTTTGGCCAAATCATCCAGTTGCAGGCTTTTTTCCCCGATCTTGCTTTTCACCTCTTTACCCTTGTCCTGAACGATTACCGCCAGTGCGGTTCCCGCGCCGATGCCCATGAGTACCAGGGCGGAATTGGTGACCGTATCATACGCGCCGGTGATCGCCCAGATGGCCAGGAATGATCCTAAAATGACAACCGACCAGACAGCCATCTGCGTTTTGGCGAGCGAATATGGCCGTAAGTTGCCCGGTCCTGGATCCGGCCCGGGATCACGCAACAGCTGGCTGTCCTTGCCCAGACACCAGAACCAGACCGCAACCAAAACCAACACGATGATGCAGACGCACGACCAGCCCGTGTGAATCACGATCAAGCTGATGCGGTTGTTCCCTTGGACGGCGGTCGCAACGGGATATCCATTTTCGGGGCCGACGCTGACGGAAATCGCACGAACAAAATGCTTCGGGCTTCCGAGAAGTGTCGCCCAGGCCTGACGCGTCGCGTCCGTCCGCTGCAGCTGGAACCGCAGTTCGTTCTTGAGCGTGTCCAACGATTCGGGGTAAAGACCGGGAAGCGCAAAGCCATCAAGGTAAGGAATGATTTGCTTATGTTCCATCGCCGCCTGGGCAACCAAGTTTGAAAGGTTGTCGACTTGGACAACAATGTGGTCATTCAGCCCTATGCGATTTGTTGCCTCGCCGGAAATGGCGTACGCACCCGTCACGAAAGGGTCATTAGCGGTTCCACCCAACACCGGCAACACACCCAGGCAGGTGGCAACGGCAGCCAACAGCAATGCCCGCAAGCCGAACGGATGTCTGTTTGGTTTCATACTGGAACTCGCCTTTCTTTTGCAGACCCGACCGGTTTAGGGTTGTGTCAACCCTGAGATCCGCAAGCGAATTATCAGGTTAGCAACGGGGTGACCGAGTCGGCCAGATTGTTTATCAGGGTCAGGGTGGCCCCCACCAATTGGGCTGAACTGGTCAGCGCCTCGACCTGATTCATCATGCCTTCGATGCTTGTTGCATCCCCCGTCGCCGGCGGGGTGACCGCAATGGAGGAGGATTTAAAAAGATCGAACTGCCGCTGAATTTGGCCCTCCTTCCGGTTTAGCTCCGCCTCCAATCGGAGGATGTCGGCCTGTTCAGATGCCGCCCCGCTCAGTTCCCGCTGATTGAGGTAGGTCAGGGCGTCGCTGATCGCTTGCAGTTGATCCTCAAACATCGAGTAGGTCAACCCGAACTGCTGGTAGGTCATTTGGCTTTTCAACAAGGCTGGCATAAGAGTGGGGGGATGTTTAGTTTAAGGTTTTGGCAAATTTGGTGGCGGCTGTGGAAATCGGTGAGCTGGCCGGGGAATTCGTAAGCGCCTTGTTTAGCGTGGCATTCCACGCGTCTTGCTGTTTGCCCACCTGGCTGGCCACGTCGGAATAGAATGAAACCAGCTCGTTTGCGCGGTCCTGCAAGGAGTCTTGGCTCGCCAGACTGGCCAGTCCCTTGGCGACTGAATCCAGCTGCTTCGACGGGGCGGCAACCCTGGCCACTCCTTGGTTAACCTGGGCCACTGTTTCCGTCAAAAGATTAATCGTTGCCTCATGGTTGCTGGCCTCCAAATCCGACTCGTTCAATATGTTCTGATAAAGCGCCACAAGATCCGTATTGCCGGCGATGCGCTGAACGGCAACCAAGTCGTCAAGTTTTGTCTGCAAAGCCGCCGTTGCCATCACCTCGGCGCCATAAGTTTGCTCGCGGGCGCCAACGATTTTCTGGTGATTCGCGGCAAATGCCTGTAGCTGCAGGCTTAAGGAAGCCGTATTGAGGCTGGTGTTGGTTTCAAGATTGACGACGCTTTTTGGGGTGGCACACCCGCACAAGAACGTGAACGAAATCGCCAGCAAAGCGCAGGCTAGCTTGTCTTTATTGGTTTTCATTTACAATCTCCATGCTATGGCGGCCAATCCCAGCGCATTGACCACCGTTTGGGCAACCTGGTCTGATTTGATTCCGGAACCATAATAATCCAGCAGCTGGCCAACGGGGAGTTGCACCAGCGACTCCCATTGGAGCAGCGCCTGCTGACTGGCGAGGGCGGCCTTGTCGTATTCCAACTGAACCAGCATGGCCTGATTTTTGTAGTAAGCCTGCTGGCCCATCTGTACTGACAAGCAGTAGTCCATGATGGCTGCGACCAATGCGGCACGCTTTGCCCCGCTCAGGCTTTTGTCGGCAAACAGGGTCGCGAAGGAGTTCGTCGAAAATCGGGCCGACAAATCCGGATCGGCAATCAAGCATTGACGGGCCTGTATAAGCGACGACATTTCCAATATGAGCGAATCAATCTCATTGGCCGTGCAGACGTGTCCATGCTGGTTCAGGGCGATTTCCTGGTTCACCTCGTCCAGTTGCAGCTGCAAAAGCTGCTTGTTCAGGAGCAGGCCCGAGATGGGCACCGCATTCAAGTAGCGCCTGATGTCCGAGGCCGACTGGATCAATCCCGGCAAATGGGAGGCGACTTGAACGGCCACATTCAAATTGGCGTTGCTGGCGGTGACAAATTTGTTTGATATGGATCCTGTCGCCGCCGCCGATATGACCGCATTCACGGCATTATATTGGACTTCCAGGCCGATTTTTGTGGCCACTGGCCCGCCTTTTGCCAGGGCGTTTGTCACTGTCCCGATGATGTTTGCCAGGTTCGTAGCCAGCGTCGCCGCCGAGGCGTTGGTGGTTACGGCACTCGCGTAAGCAGCCGTCGCCGATGACAGCGCCTTGTTGAGTGACTGGGTGTTGGTTTGCTGGACGGCCTCATCTTCTTCAACGGCGTTGAGCTGTATCAGGACCTGCCCCAACAGCCCGTTTGCAGCGGTGTATTTGTTGCAGAGATTCTTTTTATCTGCGTATGTTTTGCTTAACCGTTTAAACGCGTCATTTGCAGCAAATACACCATCCTGATCCAGTTTGTTGGTATAGGTTGCGTCAAGTGTCTTCGGATAATCGCTGTTCAAAGAAAAAACCGGAGGGGATTGGCCGGTCGCATCATTAAAATCTCGGATCTCTCTGGCGGCATCCCGGTTGTATTGGTTATAACGCGCAATGTCAGCCGCCGCTGACGTCACAAGACCGGAATCCCCGAGGATTTCCTTCAGCCGGGGCTCGACCAGCTGGCCAACCAGGTAATCCACGGCATCGTTCGTGGTCGTCAGCATGGCAAAAACTGCCAGGTCGCGAACCAGCTTCGTCTCCTTGGCGACGATGCCCAGCTCCTTCGCGGACAGATAACTGAGATTTGAGCGGACCGTAATGACCACCTGATCGATTGCTGCATTGGTCAGGGAGGCTTGGATTGCTTGGACGGACTGGAGTTTCTGCGCGTCATAGGTGTGCAACCCGCCCTGCCCACGAGACTCTGCCGTCACAAACACCGAGGTGACAAGCAGTGCAGAAACCATTCCCCGTCCAAAAGTTTCAAACTGACGCTTCAAGGACTGCAATCGCATATGTTTACAATGGTTGTCAAAAATAAAATCGCTAACGGACTCTTACTCGGCCTTCAATTATCTTCTTCAAATGCTTATTCTTGACCAATAATCATTGAGACCCTAAAGACCAGTAGAGTCCCGAAGATGAATGAATATTTCATGCGATGTATATTTGAAATTTGATATTTCCCATTTGGTTTCTTGCCCGCGACCAGCGTGGGCCTCTTTCTTGAGCTTCTTCCTGCCCCACAGATTTTCAAGGACTTTTTTTAAGTCTGCCATCGGTTTTACTCCGGCACGATGCGGCAGACAGACACGCCAGTGACCGATTGCTCACCAGAAGGCATCTGACCGGCGTGAAAATGGATGAGGAGGCCAGTGAAATGTCCGTGGTGCTGCTTTGCAAGGCGTGCGTTTTCATGCTGTATTGTTCTTATGTGCAGCCAATTGATGCTGACTGCCTGATCCAACGGTCTCTGCGTACTTGCGTACCGCGACTTCGAGATCTGAAAGCGTAAGGGAATTTGAGGTAACGCCTTCAAAGATCCGTTCAATGGTGTAGGTTCCTAATGTCCGATAACTTTCGAATTGTGATTCACTGAAAAATTGATCGATGGTGCTCTCATGGGGAAATGTTGGATCCGACTGCTTATAATTGAAAATATCTTTTGGCTCTGGTCCGCAGATTGTCGGCTTGATATAAATCAATGTGCCTGGCGTCTCGGTATCATCAACATTCTTGTAATGAATTGTTCCGATTGCACAGTGCTTTCCAATCTCTTCATCCGATGGTTTGTCATAGCGCTGATCGTTTCTGGAATAAATTGAGAAAACCTTCAGATCGATATTTACGCCCAAGTCCGTCCGGATTTTGCGAATGGCGTTGCCCAGGTCCTCAAGCGAACAGTCGGGATCGCAACCCGCGTCGCACACAACGATAACCTTGCACCGGCGCAAAACCATTTCGTACAGGCCGAGATTTTCAAAATGCCCTCCATCTGAAAGAAAGACAAAAGGACTAGCGTCGTCACTCAATCCCAGCGCTTCTCTTGCCGCATACAGCGCCGGGTTGCTCGGGGCCGCTTCTTGATAAGTGTCGTGACCGGCCGGACCGGGATTGCCCAGCCAGCATCCCAATCTGATGTTAAATAACGTCATCAAGAAGCCTACGAGCGGGGACGAATGGTATCCCATGTTTGAATTTGCTGCGGCTCCCGAAATGGTAACGGCAGTTCCCATTGTCAAACCGTCGTCCTCTTTTCCTTTGGCGTAAAGCGATGTCTTTCGGTAGCCCAATCGGAAATTGCCGGTGTATAGCTTATTGGTTGTAAATGTTTCCGCCTTCCGTTGCTGCCAGGCCAGATTTTTCCCCGCCACGAGATTTAGTGCCATATTTATTACATGGAGCGGCTTTTGGTTCGAAAATGTTTCGTTGTGGCTGGCTTCACTTCGCAGTGTTGACAGTGGAATATTGTCCGCAGGATCAAAGCCCGTAAAGTGGTTGGCTTTCCGATGTGAATTGGAAGCTCCCAAATAAGCGCGGACCAGCCGGTTTCTGTACAGGGCATGCAACGAGAATTTGTTAAGGTTAATGAGCCTGGACATTAGAATACTTAACAACACTGCGACGAGAATGAGGGCGAATGCCAACTGCCATGACGTATGCAAGGTTATTCTTCTGTATCCATCCGCCATCAAAATCGAATCTACCACTGAACGAATTTCGAATGAATTATCGGACCAAAGCTGAGTCGTTGTCTTGACCAAATTGATTAAAGCAGCCGAAATAAAAGACACCCCTGCGATTATCGTGGCAAAAAAGAGGGGAGCTGCGAGGCTCAGTGCCCAGGTGGAAAAAAATGATGCGGATTTGTCTTTTTGTTTTTGGTTTGCAGCGGTCATCCCGCTGTGCCCCAGGAGCAGCGTTATTATGCCTGACAGCCCCCCGATTGAACTAAATATAGCAGCAAATGCCACAGATTTGTAGAAAAGAAGAGGTCCGATCATAATCCACGTGCTGAATATCATCCATGTAGTCAGAACCACTAAAATCCACGCTGTCACGCGGGCCGACCATTCGCGGTCCTCGTCGGACCTGTTGTAGCTGCATAGCCCGGTAAACAAGGCAGCAGCAAATAAAAACACGGTCAGGAAAACAGGGAGCGCCAGACAGGAATAAAGAATCCGAAAATAAGGACCATGTAGATGGGTGTACTTATAAGTGAGATAGGCGGCCACCCAGAGCAAAAACCCGCCGGCCGCTCCGGAACCAGCCTCAAAAATCGGAAAACGCCACGGTGGAAACGTTTTAGTTCTAACAAAAAGCCATACAAGTCCCGAGAACCATCCAACGGAATGCACCGCCACCCCAAGGACCAGATAGTTCCACAAGTTTGGGCCCTCATCCGTGGACCAATGAATCAGTGGAGTCGAATAATGAGAAGATCCAAAATGAAAGTCCCTGTAATACCATATCCAAAATGTCGTCAAGAGTATTCCCGAAAGACAAAGGGGAAGCCCGCAGAACCAAAGGAAAGGTTGCTGCCCTTTGAAGCGAACCGCTTCTCGGGCTTGCTTGTCTTTCATCTCTATTTTCTCGTAGAGTTCTGTTCTCCCGGGATGCGCCGCTGTCGCATAGCCGACAGCCCAGATTATGGCAATCAGGCCCGCATCAAACACCCATCTCATCGTGGCCAGCCCGGGCCGTACTTCCAATATCGAGGCGTACAGCCTGGGCAAAGCACAGATCGCTATCAGGGCTGGAATGAATACCAACCAGTTTAGAAAAAGGTTGCGAATATACGTACCAATCAGAACCCAGGTATCAATCGAGAAAAGACCTAGTTTAGGCGAGAGATAATTGCTGTATGCCCGCAGATGTTCAATTTCTTTTGGCTCTGGCTTGGTGGGTGATTTGGCCTTTTCACATTTTAACTCTTCATTTACATGCGTGGTATTATTATTCTGGTGGTGATACCAGGCGCTAAGCCAGCTCCCGATATATCCGCCCCCGGAGACTGTTGACAAATAGTCAAATTTACCCAAGATGCCTTTTCTAGCCAATCCTTGAAGAACTCCCAAGGCGAACGTGGCGCTTCGAATGCCCCCCCCCGAGAGACATAGCGCCGCCAATTCCAATTTATCCGAATGGATTTTAGAATATACATCGCGCAATCGAACGTCATGAATTCTTTCAATGTGATCTGGAAAGAGTTCCTCCAATAGAAGCCTGTTCACGTGTTCTCGATCGCTTGTTCTCTGATTTTGTATGGCCGCATTTTTGTCTTTAGGAATTCCATCCAAAGGAAGCTTGGCGAGCATTTTGTTTGACTCGCTTATCCTTTCCGTCGGGAATTCTGGATAACCATATAAGCATTTGTGGGCCTTGATCAGGACATTCAACTGAGAAAGACGATCTGGACAAACCTCAGTCGGTGTCGCGATGCCTTGAAGACCCACATACGACATAATCTTCGACAAGACGTGTTTATAATTTTTTTCTTTCAACAGGTGCCAGACAGGTCGGTCGATAGCGACTACCGACAAAAGTTTATCGAAATCCAGCAACTTCCATCTATCCTCCAATGTTGGCGATTCGGATAGGTGCGCGGTAGTAAGGTTCCAAGCGCCGGGCTTATCAGTCGAATCGAATGATACTACCGTGGGCCTTAAAGTTCGTACTTCCTCCTTAAGAACTTCGTCCAGTGGAATCGGGAGAGGGCTGGTTGCCTGTTGGTTAATGTCCATATTTGGCCGCTTCTATTGATTTGACCAAAAGCGTTGGGGTTGGCATAAGTCACTCTTCTCGATTATTCACAAAAACAGTAACGAACTGCTTGAAACGTTTTCTTGATACTAGAATTCAGGCGACAACGTTTTCTATATTACAAGCAGGACATAATATGCCCTACTCTTACTATAAAAAACGGTTATCCATTACGGCCATTTGTTATCTGACACGGCCACTGGTTTTTCGGAGGTGAAGTTTGGCTTGTCTCTCGCTCCAGAGCAGAAAGACCGTTGGAGAAATGCCATATTGGAGCTTAAATTCCCGCGAGAAATGAGAGACTTGTTTGAAGCCAAGTTGAAAGGCAACGATTTTTACAGAGCGGAGTCTTTTCAGCATCTTGCCGGCCCGAACTAGCCGTTGTTCGTTCAACCAATCTTGCGGACTGCGTCCAAAAAATGCGTGAGTGTAACGGCATAAATGCCGGGGAGAAACCTTCAACTTCTTTGATAAGAGCGTGGCATTATAGGTAGATTTTTCTGCCATTTGAAGCCATTTCTGAAAATTGCTGGGCAAAGCCAATCGTGCCATGTAGTAATTACGGATGAAAATGGCCTATCTTTCACATTTTTGCTGACACGGCCGTGAAACAAGCCGAATGAACTGAAGGCGAGGGTCGGCTTTCAACCAATACCTAAAACCGTAAAATTTGCGTAAGTCATTGGAGGCGAGGGTCGGAATCGAACGAGATCAGTGGATTTTTTCAAAATCCACTACTCCGCAATTACCACCACACCACCAGAGGCGAACAGCCTCATAACTAACGAACGCCAATAGAATCAGGTATTTCTGAATGTTTGTCAAGCACTCAACATTACGCACTCAATACCAATCAACTACTCACCAATTACTCATTGATCACCCGTTCACTGGCACTTTAACTGGCACTTATTTTGATCGTTTTTGGTCATTTTTAGCGGCGGCGGGTTCTCAACCACCGGCTGTAAGCTTTAAACTTCTTGAAAAAAACCAACTAAAATGATGGCCGTTTCACAAGAGTTCACTGGCATTTTCACAAGCACTTTTCCTTGCGTAAAAATACGCTTCACGTTCAAATCTGCGTGTGCGGCAAACAGGGCCTCACACTGTCTTCGGAGCCTATCCAGCCTATTTTGCCGTTGGTCCTGTCTGGTCGCATAACTTCAACTGGCTTCTCAATTCCTGAAGCTGTTGCTGGTCCGGTCGGATTTCCAAAGACCGATTCACACACACTAAAGCTTCGCGATAGTTGCCAGTTTCCCCAAGAACAATAGCTTTGCCACCCCACGCTTCGTAATTGAGAGAGTTCAAAACAAGTGCTCGCTCAAAGCAATCCAAAGCCTCTTGATGACGCCCCAACTGGAATAGCATCTCGCCGCGTGCCGTCAGAAGCTTGCCACTTCTGGGGTTGGTATTAAGAGCAGCAGCACTGAAAGCAAGGGCCTCGGAAACCTTGCCGAGACGGAAAAGAGCAACTGCCTTGTTCCCAATCAAAACGGTATCATCAGGCGTTATTTCCAATGCTTTTTCAAAGACGCTTAATGCAGACGAATAATCATCCATCTCGATAAATAGCTGCGCCACGTTGCCCCATAGGCCAGCAGAGTCAGGTGCCACCTCCAGCGCCATCTCGTAACATTTTAACGCTTCTTGGAATCGCCCTAATTTCCGCAGTGCCGTGCCTTTATTTGTCAGAAAATAGCGGTCTAAAGGTGAAATATCGAGTCCTTCATCAAAAAATTGAACTGCCTCTTCAAGGTGCCCAAGCTGAAGGAACGTCATGCCTAACACATTGCTTTCTGCCTCATTTGTAGCAGGAACTTGCTCGGATGGCGGAGGTTCGCTTCCCACGCATTGCCTGAACTCTTCAGCCAACTCGCTCTGCAATTGCTGAAAGTCAGTCGGTCGTTGATCCCGCTCCAAGTCAACACATCTGAGGATAATCGACCGCAGGTTATCTGGCAGTGCCTG
>Ga0265338_10001304_pt1 | contig 40861 bp, 24 predicted proteins | sample 42126metaG_FD_193579 | JGI IMG/M metagenome (GOLD analysis project Ga0265338, IMG submission 193579) | Rhizosphere microbial communities from Carex aquatilis grown in University of Washington, Seatle, WA, United States - 4-21-26 metaG | ecosystem: Host-associated > Plants > Roots > Rhizosphere... | reverse complement strand
ACCGACAACGCCTACAACCAGATCGCGACCTCAACCAATCTTGCGATCAACTCGGGCACGTTCGCCCTGAACAACAAGATCGAGCAGGTGGCGAGCCTCTCGGGCGCGTCGGGAACCACCCTTTCGCTCGGCTCGGGGACCCTGACGGATTCGGGGGCAACCTCGACCTCCTTCGCAGGCGCCATCACCGGGTCCGGCACGCTCGCCAACTCGGGCACCGGCCAGCTCTCCCTCACGGGCTCGAGCGCCGCCTTCACGGGGAAGGTCAACGTCTCCAACGGGAGCGTCATCGCCAGCGCCGCCAATGCGACGGGGACGGCGGCCTCGACCGTCACCGTCTCGAGCCAGGGCAATTTCGAGGTGCAGGGAGGCGTCTCGCTCGCGAGCAAGTTCACCATCTCCAACACCGGGGGGCCGAGCAACAACGGGGCGATCGAGAATGTCTCCGGCAGCAACAGCCTCACGGGGGCCGTCACCGTCTCCGGAAATTCGAGGATCCAGTCCGACGCCGGAACGCTGAGCGTGTCCGGCGCCATAGGCCTGGGCGCGAATACCCTCAACGTCGGCGGAAGCGGCAACACGACGCTGACCGGCGCCATCACCGGCACCGTGGCGAGCGCGCTCACCAAGGACGGGGCCGGCACGCTCGCGATCGGCGTGGCGAACCCGAGCTTCTCCGGCACCGTCACGGTCAACAACGGCACGCTCCAGACGACGGTCGCCAATGCCTTCAAAACGACGACCGTGATCACGGTGAACACGGGCGCGATCATGGACCTCAACAGCACGAGCCAGGCAATAGGGACCCTCACCGACTCGGGCACCCTTGCTTTCGGCTCGGGGGGCGCCATCACGCTGTCGACGGGAACGAGCCTCCTGAGCGGCTCGCTGACCGGCTCGGGGACCCTGACCGTGGGGACCGGCGCGACCCTCACGCTCGGCGCCAACTTCAGCGACTCGGCCCTCAACATCGTGCTGGCGGGAGGCACCTTGAAGCTCAACGGGACCACGACCACGTTCGGCAGCCTGAGCATCACCTCCAACTCGATCGTCGATTTCGCCAACCCGTCGACATCGGTCTTCACGGTGAACGGGGTGAGCCTGACCGGGACCTCCCAGCTGTCCGTGAACAACTGGGCCGACATGGTGGACTATTTCTACAGCGGCTCGAGCCCCGGCACGATGGGCTCGGCGCCGATGAACCAGATCGTGTTCAGCGGCTACTCGGGCAATGTGACCAACTGGCAGAACTACACCTCGGGACCCGGGCCGGGAAACCAGATCAGCCCCGTCCCCGAGCCGGCGCTCTACGGAGCGGCGATGGTCGGGCTCTGCCTGACCGGCGTTGCCGCCCTGCGGCGGCGGCCCGGCCGCGGCGACCTTCCCTAGGCTCCAAAAAAAGGGAGGGGCGCAAGGCCCCTCCCGGAAATTGTCTCCAGCGTTTCCTATTAGGGAACGGTGACGTCCAGCTGGTCGAAGCCGTCGGCCACGATGCTCAGCTTGTCCCCGGCGGCGAGGTCGCCGATCGTCCAGACCTGACCGGCGTCGATGACGTGCGCGGGCAGCGTCTTCGTCTTGGCGTTTGCGTGAAACGTCACGCTCGGGACGATCGTCACGGTAACCTTCAGCGCGTCAGGAGACACGTTCTTCAGGTTGAGCACGTACCCGCCGCCCCCGTCCGCTGTCACCTTCTCGAAGGTCGTCGTCACGGGCAGGCTGTGCCCCTTTTCCGCGACGGGCTTCATCGAGGTCGAGTCGTCGGCAAAAGCGGCGGGGACCTGCAAGAGCACGAGGGCGAGGGCGCAGCCCATGGCTGCGAGGGCGGAACGGAGCGGGAGCGTTTGTAATTTTGTCATGGTACGGAATATCCTCTATCGAGCGCGGAAGGCAGGCACAAGGCGAATTCGGATTCGGCTCGGGCCGGCCGTCAGGTGGGCGCCATCCTCTCCGCGGGACGTTGGATCAACCGGTTGAGCGCCCGCGCCAGCTGGTCCATGGAGGGCGGCTTGTCGATGAAGTGCTCGAGACCCGCGGCGCGCGCCCTCTGGAGGGTCTCCTCCGTCAGGTAACCGGAGAGAAGGATCCACGGGAGGTTGCCGTGGCGGCGCCCCGCACGCTGGGCGAGGGTGATGCCGTCGAGCTCCGGCATCGCGAAGTCGCAGATCACGGCGGCGGTGGTGGAGGATTCCTGGCCGGTCAGGTAGACCTCGGCGGCGGAGGCCGATGCAAACGCCCGGGCTTCGTAGCCCAGGCGGCGCACGAGGCTGGTGAGGATATCAAGCACAAGGGGATCGTCGTCGACGCAGACGACCTGCTGCCCGGCGCCAGCCGGCAGGCTGCTCCCTGCGGCAGCGGGCGCCGTCGCGGCGGCGCCGGGGGCCGCGGGCAGGTAGACGTGAAAGATGCTCCCCTCCCCGGGCGACGAGTAGACCTTGAGCACCCCGGCGTGCTGGCGAACGATTCCGTGCACGACGGCGAGGCCCAGGCCGGTGCCCTCGTTCGTGCGGCGGGTCGTGTAGAACGGCTCGAATATCCTGTCCAGGACCGCCGCCGTCATCCCGCAGCCCGTGTCGCGCACGGAGAGGTGCAGGTAGATCCCCGGCTTGAAGTCCGCCTGGTCCGGACCGGCCGATTCGCCCGCCTGGAAGCCCTCCTCTATCACCTCGATCAGGCCGTCGGGCCTGCCCTTCAGGGCATGGGAGGCGTTTGTGCACAGGTTGAGGACGACCTGGTGGATCTGCGTCGAGTCGCCGATCACCGGCGGCGGGGAGCGGCGGATGTGCTGCAGCCTGACGGTCGGCGGGAGCTGGGAGCGGATCTGGCCGAGCACCTCCTGGATTATCGGGCCGGTGTCCACGATCTGCGTGCGGGTCTCGGTCCTTCGCGAGAACGTGAGGATCTGGCGGACCAGGGACCGGGCCCGCTTGCTGGCCTCGAGCACGGTCTCCAGGTCGGGACGGGACAGGTGCCCCTCGGGCAGGTTGAGGAGCGCCAGCTCCGTGCCGCCCATGATGGGCGTCAGCATGTTGTTCAGGTCGTGCGCGATCCCCCCCGCGAGGCCGCCGATGGCCTCGAGCTTCTGGGCCCGCCTGAGCTCGATCTCGTTTCGCCGCAGCTGCTCCTCCGCCGCCTTCTTATCGCTCAGGTCGCGCACCAGGTTCAGGAGGTACCTACGCCCGCCGAACTCGACCAGCCTGGCGCTCATCTCCACGGGCACGATAGACCCGTCCTTGCGCCGCGCCTTGCCCTCCCTCTGGTTGACGCGCCCGTGGATCCGAAGCTCCGAGATGAACGCGGGACGGTCCGCCGGGTCCGCCCAGAGGCCCATTTCCAGGCCGCTCCTGCCGACGCACTCCGGGTAGTCGTAGCCGTACAGGCGGGTGAAGCCCTCGTTGACCTCGACGAATATGCCGTCGTCGAGCTGGCTAAGGAGCGCGGCGTCCGGGAAAAGCCTGAAGAGCTGCCTGAATTGCCCCCTGCTCTCCTCGAGCTCCGACACGACGAGATTCAGGCGTTCGTTGCTGAGCGACTCGCGGATCTGGCGCACGATCACGAGCGCCAGCACGGCGACGAGCCCGACCGCCATCTCCTCCGGCAGCTGCTCACTCCCTGTGGAAAAGAGGCCGAACAGGAGCAGCACCACCATGCCGAGGACCCAGCTTGAGTTGATGACGAGCAGCATCACCTGCCTCGACACGAAGGGACGGATGCCGTCGGCGACCGGGGACGTGCGCCGGCGGCGAAGCTGCAGGAGCGCCCCCAAGGCCCAGAACGCGCTGAACAGGCCCCACCCCAGGTCGGACAGGCTGCCTCCCGCCTGGAGGGGCAGCTTCACCAGGATGTCGGGCATCGAGAAGTCGGCCATGATCAGCGCAAATACGCCGCCGATGACCCACCCGAATGTTCCCACGCCGATGCCCGAGCGCTCCTGGTCGCGCGCCCGTACGGTCAGCATCCAAAGAAGGGTGACGTCGAAAAGCGGATACACCAGGGGGTACCCCGTGCCGAAGCCCGGCGCGTGCAGGAACTTCAGCACGGCCTCGTGGAGCCGGAACTGCCAACCCACGAGGAGTGTGGCCACGATTATCCCTGCGGCCTCGATCAGGTTGTTGGCGAGCGACGAGTCCCGGGAGCGCGAATGCGGGACGCGGGCGAGCGCCGTGAACATCACGAGATAGGCCGGGCAGAAGAACAGGTCCTGGGGGCCCGGGTACATCTCGATCCGGAACCCGATCTCGAGCGCCATGAAGGTCGCGTTGCCCAGGAGCCAGGCCGCGGACCCCCAGAACAGCGTCCTCCAGAAGGGGGCGGGAGCCGCGTTGCCGACGCCCGGCCGCGCTAGGCGCCTGACCAGCAGGCAGCAGACCAGGGATGCGAGGGTCTGGCCCGCGTTGATTGTGTACAGGCGCCACCAACCGCGGCCGAAGAGGAAATAGGAGGAAACCTCCGCCAGCACGCCGGCCAGGATCAGCGCCATCCACGCGACATCGTCCCCCGTCCATGAACCCGCCTTCGGCGAGGCCCACGGCGTATCAGTGCCTTTTCGGTCAGGGGGCGACTGATCGAGTTTCATCCATTCCAAGAATACCTTCGAATCGCAGGGGTGACAAGGCTGGCCTCTACCGCGAGGCCCCGGGTTCCGGGTCCCTTCCCCCCGCGGTGCGAGCGGACCGTCCGCTTAGTTGGCGTCGGTGAAGAAATCGTCGTGGTTGCCGTTGCCGTTCGTCCCAACGGTGCGCCCCGCGGCGCGGCCGATGACGGGCTTGATCGGAACCATTCCGTTGCGCGGCGCCTTGTGCGCGTGCAGCGCCTCGGCGGGTTCCCCTTCGGCATCCCTCTCCTCCGCGGCCGGCGCGGGCGCCGCGCCCTTGCCGGACCCGCCGACCAGTTCCTGGAGCTGGGTGACGGATGCGCGCAGCGAGTGGGCCTGGGCATTGAGCTCCTCGGCGGCCGCTGCGGTTTCCTCGGCCCCGGACGCGTTTGTCTGGGTGATCTTGTCCATCTGCGATACCGCCGTGTTCACCTGGCCGACGCCCTGGCTCTGCTCGTTGGAGGCCGTCGCGACCTCGGCCGCAAGCTTGGTGACCTTGCTGACGATCTCGCTGTTCTGGGTGATCAGCTTCGAGACCTCGGCGTAGAGCCTGAGCGTGTCGTTCGTCTTTGCGGACGAGCGCTCGATCAGCTGCTGGGTCTCCTTTGCGGCGGTCGCGCTGCGCTGGGCGAGGTTGCGCACCTCGTCCGCCACGACCGCGAAGCCCATGCCGGCCTCGCCGGCGCGGGCCGCCTCGACGGCGGCGTTGAGCGCCAGGATGTTGGTCTGGAATGCAATCTCGTCGATCGTCTTGACGATCTTCGCCGTCTCCTGGCTCGCCTGGCTCGCCTCGGTCACGGTCTTCTCCATCGAGGCCATGCGCTCGTTGATCTGGGCCAGGTTGGCCGCCGCATCCTTGGTCATCAGGTTGTTCACCTGCCCGGACGCCTCGGCGTTGCGCTGGGCCATGCTGGACATCTCCTCGAGGGACGCGCTGGTCTCCTCAAGCGACGCGGCCTGCTCGCTGGCCCCCTCGGCGAGCGACTGGCTCGCTTCGGAAACCTGGTTCGCGGCGGCGGTGACGCTGTCGGCCGCGGCGCGCAGCTCGGCGGCGATCGCCCTGAACGGCTTAGGCATGCTGCGCATGAATGCGACCAGCGCGATGAGGATAACGACGGCGGCGGCGGCACCCCCGGCGATGATCCAATTCCTCGTGCTCTGGACAAGGTGTGCGATGGTGGCGGAATTCTCCTGCGCGCGGGTCGTGGCGGATGCCTGGATGTCCGCCACGATGACGTCGATGGCGGTCGTCGCCGGGCGGTCGATCCCCTTGACCGACTTGTCGACCAGCTTTCCGCTCTCGCTGTTCTTCGCGTCAAATGCCTTCAGGGCCTCGCGGTACTTGCCGCCAAGGGCCACGTGTTCCTCAAGGGCGCCGGCGACCTTCTCGGTCGGCAGGCCCAGTTGCTGCATCACGACGGTGAGCGCCTTCAGGTCGTCCTGGGTCGTCTGCTCCTCGCTGTCAAAGGCCTTGCTGTACTTGGCGAAGCTCTCGGGGTCGTTGCCGCGAAGCAGGATGTCCTTCCACTCCTGCACCTGCTTCTTGAACATCACCTGGGCGCTGCGCGCCAGGTCGACCGCCTGAACCAGCTGGCGCCCCTCGGTCTGCTCCTGCTGGGCGACCTTCGAAAGGCGCGAGACGCTGACCCATCCGAGCGAGCCGAGGCCGACCAAGCCCGCACAGACCACGAGTGAGACGAGGGTGAACTTCGTGCGGAGGCTGATGACGTTGTCGGGATTCGAGCTCATGATTCAGGGGGTGTCTGGACGGAGTTAGTTAGCCCCTAGTTCGTCACGAGCGCCCAGAACTTCAGGAAGAATGTCCGGCATTGACTACAATGTATCCCACGTGGTGTGTTAAGATATTATCTATTAATAAATTACAATCCTGCAGTGTGTGATGCCAAACGACGGCATCATTGCGGGACCTGATCTTGGGATTGCCGGTTCTAATGCGATGGAGGTCCTCAGGGGGGACCTCCGCAGGACCTTAGGATTGCCCCGGCAACGCCCGGGGAAACACGCGGATACCCATGTCGACTAAGCCCCGAGGGCGTCCCCGACCTCAGGCGCCAGGGGCCCCTTCTCGCCTGGTGTCACGATCGATAAGGGCGTCGCTCGCCGGGCCGAAGGTCCCGCGCTGACTCGGCCGACCGGTGCCCATGCCGCCCGGAATGTTTCCAGGCATGCTAGGACAGGTCGGCCCTGAGGCACCGGGTGATGTCAGCCTCCGTGAGGGCGCAGAGCGCGTCGAGAAAGTTGACCTGCAGGCTTCCCGGTCCCGCGGACCGCTCGGCGGCGATCTCGCCCGCGATGCCGACCACCATCATGGCGTGGGCCGCCGCATGCAGGGCCGAGGGGTTGACCGCGGCGAAAGCCCCCGTCACGGCCGTCGCCGTGCACCCGAGGCCCGTCACCCGCGTCATCATCGGGTGGCCGTTGTGCACGCGTATGACGGAGTCGGAGTCGACGATCACGTCCGTCTCGCCGCTGACCGAGACGACGCACCGGCATCGCCGCGCGAGGCTACGGGCGGCGTCGACCGATTCCTCGGAGGAATGGGTGCTGTCGACGCCCTTCGTCCCCTGCTCCGAGAGGACCAGCGAGCGGATCTCCGATGCGTTTCCGCGGATGATGGAGGGGGGTGACTCCTCGAGGAGACGCAGGGCCGTCGTGGTCCGCAGGCGGGTCGCGCCGCTCCCCACCGGGTCGAGGACAATCGGGATCCCCTTCCGGCGCGCGGCGCGCGCGGCCATGAGCATGGACTCGACCCACGGGGGGCTCAGCGTCCCAATGTTGATGACGAGGGCGTCTGCGATCGCGACCATCTCGTCGACCTCGTCGGCCGCGTGGGCCATCACCGGCGAGGCGCCCAGGGCAAGGAGCGCATTCGCCGTGGAGTTCATCACGACGTAGTTCGTGATGTTGTGGACAAGCGGGGCGCGGCTCCGGATCTGCTGGAGGTCATTCCAAGGCTGCACGGGTGGATGGGTTTGGGTGTCCGGCAATCCGGGACCAAAAGCGCCACCGCCTTATCGACCCCGGTGCGGATCCGGGACTACCGCAGATTTGGGCCCTCTCATCAATCCCATAGGCCTGGCCGGCTGGCACATGGGAGGCATCGAGGCGGTTTCCCGAGAATCAGCTCACCGAGCCGCGCACGAGCTCGAATTTCTCAAGGGCGCTCGCGGAGGCCTCCTCCAGCTGGTGCTCGCCGACGCCGGCCGCCTCCAGCTTCTCGGGCTCCAGGGTCCAGTAGGGGCCCTCGCCCGGCAGCGCGTGCCCATGGCGCGCCGCGGCACCCGCAGCCAGGTTGAGGAGATTCGCGAGAGGCGTCGGCGGCGACATCTGCTCGGGCTCGAGGTGGTGCCCGATCGCCGAGCACAGCGACGCGGGAAACCGCCATTCCGTAAGGATGAACTCGGCCGCCTCGCAGCTCGAGAGGCCGGCGCGCCCCTTCTCCCACTGCGCGAGGGGTCCGCTCGAATCCGGCTCAAAGTAGCCCGCGGAGGAGTCCCTCATCATCCCGTCCAGCGCGACCTTGCCCGTCGAGCGCAAGAGGCCCGCCGAGTAGGCCTCCTGGGAATCGGTGTCCGTCGATCCGGCCAGTTCCTCCATGATGAGCGCGGTCAGGAGTGAGTTCTCGCGGAGCCTGGGACCCGAGATCTTGTACAGCTTGAGGTCCTGGTTGGCCATCTGCGCGACCGCCGCGATCCCTGCGATGCGGTAGATCACCCCAAAGCCGACGCGGGCCAGGGCATGGTCCAGCGAGGAATAGTGGATCCCGCCGCCGTAGAGGGCGCTGTTGGCGATCCTAAGGACCCGCGCGGTCAGGGCGGCGTCGCACTTGAGGAGCGCGGTCACGTCCGCAAGGTCCGCGTCAGGCTCAAGGCGCAGCTTGCCCAGCTGCGCGAGGATTTGGGGCGCAGCCGGCAGCGCCTTGACGACGTGCATCAGGATTTCACGCGGGAAAGTAGTGGTCATGACCTATGGCTCCCATCGGCGCAGGTGGACACGGGGATTAGGGGAATCGCTCGGGCGCCCTCGAGCACGCGGATGGGCCACCGCAAACCGTTGGATAACTGATGTTAACACCGGCGTCAGGAACCCGGTTTGTTACGGACGGGTGAATTCGGCGCGCGGCCTTTGCGGCCTCCCGGGCTTGCACTTGCGCGGGCCACCGCCCGCCCCTAGCTTGTGCCCCCGCAATGCCTCCTTCCAAGCCCAAGTCGTCCCAGGACCCTGATGAACAATTCATTAAGCGCGTCCACAGGGAGCTGATCGACGACTATGACGAGGAGCTTGAAATGGAGCGCGAGGACTGGGAGCACACCCATCCCGGCAAAGAGGCGCGTCCGGTCGAGGCCGACTCGAGCCGCGAGGCGCGCAACCACTATTTCAAGGAGCTCTTCCGGCTCCAGGGCGAGCTGGTGAAGATGCACGACTGGGTCGTGGAGACCGGCCACAAGATGGTGATCGTCTTCGAGGGCCGCGACGCCGCGGGAAAGGGGGGCGTCATCAAGCGCATCACCCAGAGGCTCAACCCGCGCGTCGCCCGCGTCGTCGCCCTGCCGGCGCCCTCCAGCCGCGAGCGGACGCAGTGGTACTTCCAGCGCTACATCGCCCACCTGCCGGCGGCGGGCGAGATGGTTCTGTTCGACCGCAGCTGGTACAACCGTGCCGGCGTCGAGCGCGTCATGGGCTTCTGCACCGACGCCGAGTACGAGGATTTCTTCCGCACGGTGCCCGAGTTTGAGAAGATGCTCATCCGCTCCGGTATCCAGCTGGTCAAGTACTGGTTCTCCATCCCGGACGAGGAGCAGGAGTTCCGGTTCCGATGCCGGATCAACGACCCGCTCAAGCAGTGGAAGCTCAGCCCGATGGACCTCGAGTCGCGCCGGCGCTGGGAGCAGTACACCAAGGCCAAGGAGGTCATGTTCGAGCGCACGCACACGTCGGACGCCCCGTGGTGGGTGGTCCAGGGCGCCGACAAGAAGAAGGCCCGCCTGAACTGCATCCACCACCTGCTCTCGCTCGTGAAATACAGCGAGGTCGAGCACGAGCCCATCGTGCTCCCGCCGCGGGTCCATCATCCCGACTACCGGCGCGAGCCGGTGCGCCCCGAGATGATCGTCCCGGAGATCTACTGAGGGCCGGGCTCAGGCCCGGGCGGCCTCATTTCAGACAGCAGTTCTTGTACTTCTTCCCGCTCCCGCAGGGGCAGGGGTCGTTTCGGCCGACCTTCGGGTGTGCGGAGCGTACCGGCGCGGGGCCGAGCCGGACCGCCCGCGTGTAGATCCAGCGGCCGTCGCTCCGCTTGAACTCGGCCTTCTCGTGGAGGACCCCCTCGTGGCCGTCCTGCGTGTAATAGGCCGAAAAATCGACGTAGGCCATGTCCGGGATGCGGCCCGGGGCGTGCTCGTGGACGACCAGGCGCGTCCAGTTTTCCGCGGGTGCCCCCTCGTCGGCCTGGAACGGGAGCTTCGCCGTACCCAGATACGTCCGGTGCAGGAAGAGGTAGTTGCCGACCACGTGGGCCGTGAACCTCGCCCTCATCAGCTCCTCGGCCGTCTCGGGCTCGCGCAGGAGCTTCAGCACGGGCTCGCAGCAGGTCCCATAGGGCCGGCCGCTGCCGCAGGGGCAGCTGGAGGAGGAATCCACCAGGGGGCGGACGGTTGTTTCTGTGGGCATCGGGTTCCGTTTAAGCGCGCGATGGCCGGCCAAGGCGAGCGCGAAGTCGCGGCGGCCACCCGCGCAAATTTTCCCCGGTGAATTCATGGTCATCAAGAGTTAAGGCCGCACGGATCAATGCGGGGCTAATCTCGTCCCCAAAAACGACCGATAGGGGGGATCCCAAAGCACAATGCCAAAGGACCCCTTCATCATCCGCGAGCTCAAGGCGATCGAACAGATCGTCCGGGACGAGACGTGGCTGGAGGGGGAGCGCCGCCGCGCCTACGTCTCACCCGACGACCCGGTCGTGCGCGAGAATGTCTGCCGAGTCATCCTTCGGATCGGCGCCCAGCTCAGGGAGTCCCTCGGGGGCGGCAGGGTCGACGGCGGGTCCGGGCGGAATTCGCAGCCCTGCTGAGGCGCCCCGTTGGCGCAGGGGCGGGAAACCGGGCAAGCGGCCGGGCTTGATTAGCCCTTGAGCCCGCAAATAGGGTGGAGCATGCAGGACATCCGACCGGAACCCACGCCTCGCCGCGGGCAGTGGGGCATGGCCCTCCTGGTCTTCGGGCTTGTGCTCGCCTGCTACTGGCCCGCCCTCCGGGGCGCGATGCTCTGGGACGACGCCGGCCACGTCACGCGCCCGGACCTGCGCTCCTGGGCGGGGCTCGGCCGCATTTGGACAGACGTCCACGCGACCCAGCAGTACTACCCGGTCCTTCACAGCGCGTTCTGGGTCGAGCACCGGATCTGGGGCGACTCGACGCTCGGCTACCACCTCCTCAACGTGCTGCTCCACGCGACGTCGTGCTGCCTGCTTGCGCTGCTCCTGCGCAGGCTTTGGTCGACCCCCGGGCCCCGGTCCGTGCCCGCCGGGACCGAGTGGGCGGCCGCCCTCCTCTTCGCGGCGCATCCCGTGTGCGTCGAGTCCGTGGCATGGATCTCGGAGCAGAAGAACACGCTCTCCCTCGTCTTCTACCTCCTGGCGGGGATCGTGTACCTGGGTTTCTCGGAGCGCCGGCGCCCGGGGTCTTACGCGCTGGCCCTCCTGCTCTTCCTCCTGGCGCTCGGGACGAAGAGCACCACGGCGACCCTGCCGGCGGCCCTCCTGGTCGTATTGTGGTGGAGGAACGGGGGCCTATCATGGCGGCGCGACGTCGTCCCCCTCCTCCCCTGGCTCGCCGCCGCGCTGACGTACGGCGCATTCACGGCGTGGGTCGAGCGCAAGCTGATCGGGGCCGAGGGCGTGGAATTCGAGCTCACCGCCGCCGAGCGCCTGCTCCTCGCAGGAAGGGTGATCTGGTTCTACGCCGGGAAGCTGGCGTGGCCGTCGGACCTGGCCTTCTTCTACAACCGCTGGGATGTCGCCTCCGCCTCGGCGGGATGGATCGGATACATGGGCGCGGCGCTCGCCGTGACCGCCGTGCTGTGGGCCCTGCGCGGGCGGCACCGGGGCCTCCTCGCCGGATGGCTCCTGTTCACGGGCTCCCTCTTCCCGGCCCTCGGCTTCTTCAACGTCTACCCCTTCGTCTTCTCCTTCGTCGCCGATCATTTCCAATACCTCGCGTGCGTCGGCTTCATCGCCACCGCGTCGGCCGCGGGGGCAACGCTCCTTGCCGGCGGGCCCCTCTGGGCGCGCCGCGCCGGGCACCTGGCCGTTGTCATGGCGATCGGGACGCTGGCGTTTCTCTCAAACCGCCAGAGCCGCCTCTACGCCGACGACGAGACCCTGTTCAGGGCGACGATCGCCCGCAGCCCGCAGAGCTGGATGGCCCACCACATCCTCGGCTTCAACCTGGCGATGTCGGGGAGCCACCCGGCCGAGGCGATCGCGGAGTACGAGGAGGCCCTGCGGATCAATCCCGACTACCCGAACGCGCACATCGGCCTGGGGATCGAGCTGGCAAAGCTGCCCGGCCGCGAGGCCGAGGCGATCGGGCACTATGAGCGCGCGCTCCAGCTCAAGCCCGGGGCCGCGGACGCGCACAACGACCTGGGGCTCGTCCTGTCGGGGATTGCGGGGCGGATGCCGGAGGCCCTCGGGCACTACGAGGCGGCCCTTCGGATCAGGCCCGACTACGCCGAGGCCCATGCCAACCTCGCCAACGCCCTGGCGAGGGTGCCCGGGCGGATGCCCGAGGCCCTGGACCACTACCGGGAGGCCGTGCGCCTGAGCCCCGGGTTCCCCGAGCTGCATTCAAACTACGCCATCGCCCTTGCGACGCTGCCCGGGCGGGCGCCGGAGGCGGCGGCGCAGTTCGAGGAGGCGCTGCGCCTCAATCCCGACCTTGCCGAGGCGCACGCGGGACTGGCGAACCTCCTGGCCGAGATGCCCGGCCGGATGCCCGAGGCCCTCGGGCACTACGAGGCCTCACTCAAGATAAGCCCCGAGACCGCGTGGGTCCACCTGGCCCTTGCGCTCCAGCTGTCCTCGATCGCGGGGCGCGAGGGCGACGCCGCCTTCCACGCGAGGGAGGCGCTGCGGATCAGGCCCGACTTTGCCGAGGCGTACAACTGCCTGGGCATCATCGACGCCCAGGCGGGAAGGCTGGACTCCGCCAGGGAGGACTGGGAGCGCGCCCTGCAGCTAAAGCCTGGCAATCGGACCGCGATCGACAACCTTCGCCGCCTCGACCGGCTCACCCGGGGGCAAAACGCCCCGCGGTAGCGGCGCCGCGAGCCCGCCCTAGCCCAGCGCCCGGCGGACCACGTCGGCAAGGACCGCGGCCTCGAAGGGCTTCCCGACAAACGAGAACCCGGCCGACCGAAGCGCGTCCCCCTCCATGATCTGCTCGTTGTAGCCGCTCATGATCACCACGTTGAGGGAGGGCTTCATCTGCCGGAGTTTCGATGCCAGCTGCAGGCCGCTCAGGCCCCCGGGCATCACCATGTCCGTCAGGAGGAGGTCGAACCGCCGGCCCTGCGCCTCCCAGAGGTCCAGCGCACCCGGGCCGTCCTGAGCCACAAGGACCTCGTAGCCGAGCCTGCGAAGGATCGCCGCCCCGACCTTGCGCACGGCCTCCTCGTCCTCGACCAGGAGTATCCGCTCGCTGCCCCCGCTCATCGCGGGCGTGCGCGAGCTCTCCCTTGAGACCTCGCGCGTCTCCGAAATCGGGAGGTAGAAGCGGAAGGTCGTGCCCCTGCCGACCACGCTCTCGACGGTGACCCAGCCCCCGTGCTGGTGGATGATGCCGTCGACGGTCGCAAGGCCCAGCCCCGTGCCCTTTCCGACGTCCTTGGTCGTGTAGAACGGCTCGAAAATGTGGGGCAGCACCTCCGGCGGTATGCCGCCCCCGGTGTCCCGGATGCACACGCACGCGAAGCGGCCCGGCCTCGCCTCGCCCTGGACCGAGGCCGCGTCGAACTCGGCGAGGCTCGTCTCGACCGTGAGGCGCCCGCCGCTGGGCATGGAGTCCCGGGCGTTGATGCTGATGTTCATGACGACCTGGTCCAGCATGCTCGAATCACCCTTCACCCAGAGGGCCGAGGCCCCTGGGACGAGGCTGACCTCGATATGCTCGCCGAGCAGCCGCGCGATCAGCTTCATCACGTTCGAGAGTGCCGCGTTCAGCTCGAGGTTCTCGGCGCGCATGGCGTGGCGCCTCGCGAAGAGCAGGAGCTGCTCCGTGATGCCCGCAGCCCGCCGCGCCATCATCTTCAGCTCGTTGAAGGGCTGCGCCACACCCTCCGGCAGCCGGTGCTCAAGCTCGATCATCTCGAGGTTCAGGATCATCCCCGTAAGGATGTTGTTGAAGTCGTGGGCCACGCCGCCGGCGAGCTTCCCCACCGCCTCGAGCTTCTGCGACTGGCGAAGCTGCTCCTCGAGCGCCTTGCGCGCCGTGATGTCCCGGGCCGAGGCATAGAGGAGCCTGCGGCCGTCCAGCTCGACGCCGGTCGCGCTGATCTCGACATCGGCCACGCTGCCGTCCTTGCGGCGATGGCGTGTCTCAAAGGTGGTTCCGCTGACGGCATTGCCCTGGATCACCCTCTTGAGCTCGTCCGGCCCCCACTGCAGGTCCCATTGGGAGGCGTTCATCGACAGGATCTCGTCGCGGCCGTAGCCCAGGTGCCTGCAGAACGACTCGTTCACCTGGATGACGTTCCCGTCGAGGTCGAGGATGTGGATGCCGTCGAGCGCCGTCTGCAGGAGCGCCTCGTTCTTGCGGCTCTCCTCCACGAGCTTCATCTCCCACGCCTTGCGCACGCTGATGTCGCGGATGATGTTCGCATAGCCCCTGAGGGCGCCGCTCGAGTCGCGCAGGGGCGTGATCAGGGACGACGAGAAGAACCGGACCGCGTCCTTGCGCACGCTCCAGCCCTCGCTCTCGGCCTTCCCCTCCTCGCGCGCCACCGCGAGCATGGCGCTGACAGAGGAGGTGCCGAGGCTCTCCGGCGGGATCAGGAGCGTGACGGGCCTGCCCACCACGTCGGCTGCGGCAAAGCCTGTGAGCCGCTCCGCGGCCGTGCTCCAGCTTGCGATGCATCCCTGAGCGTCCAGCATGAATATCGCGCAGTCCCGGACGCCGTCCAGGATGAGGCGGATGTTCTGCTCGCTGGCTCGGAGGCGCGCGAGGAGCGAGTCCCTTTCCCTGAGGACGACCGCCGGGGCGAGGCTGACCAGCGACGCGACGAAAAGGAACGTGTAGAAATTCGAGAGGAGGTCGCTCGACGCGACCTCCATCGCCGACATGCCCGGGTGCACCTGGGTGGCGAAGTAGCCGAGGACGAGGCCGAGCACGAGGTTCGCCGATGCGGCCCCCCTCACGCCGAACCGGATTCCCGCCCACAGCATCAGCGGAAGGAGCCGGTACTTGGCGGGGTCGTGCACCGAGAGCTCCTGCCCGGCGACGGACCAGGAGGCCACGACGATGAGCAGGAAGAGAACCACGGCCTCAAGGGCCCTGCGGGGCACGAGCTTGGGGACGAGCCTGGGCAGCTCCGACGAAAGCGTGGTGAGGAGTACTGGGGAGACAACGAGGATGGCGATCGACTCGCTGCCCCACCACGTCCACCAGGAGACTCCGTAGTCGTGGCTCGGGCCCGTGGCCCCGAGGACGTAGGCCCCGACCGACGCGCCTATCGCGGGAGAGAGAAGGGCTCCAAAGACCACGAAGCCTATGAACTCCTTGACGTCCCGGAACGAGAGCTTTCGCGCGATGAAGGCGCGTATCGGCACCGCTCCTGCGAAGGCCTGGGACGTGTTCGCAACGTAGAAACCGACCGAGGCCCAGAGGGGGGTCCCGTGCCTGATGTCGAAGGCGAAGGTGCCCGGAAGCGCCGCCAGGGCCAGCCACCCCCAGCGCCGGGTCTCGGCGAGCAGGAGCCCGGTCATGTAGATGCCGGCGGGCAGCCAGAAGCCGACGAACGATCCGAAATGCACCGACAGGAATCCGCTCAGCTCGGCGGCGACGTAGAGGCTGAACCCGAACACGGTGGCCAGGACCCAGAAGGGGGCCGTCTGGCGCGCCTCCGGGTCCTTTATCGGGAACGGATACCTGCTGTCGGGCGGCATGGCTCAGGAACCGGGGATCGCGCGCGCTCGAGTCGGCATGGGGGTGCTTGGTTTTTTTGGAGCCATGCGGGAGGGCGGTCGACGTCCCATCTCCCGGCGACGCTAAGCAATTTTAGCGGCGTTTGCCAGAGGGTTCAGGCGGCGCGGGCCCGGGCGCTCGGCCAGGGGGGAGCCCTGTCCCCTAGCCGCAAAGCCCAGCCGCAATCCTTTACCGGGCCCTATCTTCCATCATCAGCAGGTGCAGGATCCTGCCCGCCAAGGCGTCGTCGGGGTCTATCCGAAGCGCCAGCTCGCAGTGCGTGGCCGCAAGCGCCTGCTTGCCCTGCCTTAGGTACAGGATCGCCATGTTCTCGTGGACCTGCACGAGGCGCGGGTTGATCCGCAGCGCCTGCTCGTAGTGCGCCAGCGCCTCGTCGACGCGACCCGGGGTCTGCGCGAGGGCGTTCGCCAGGTTGACCTGCGCCCCCGCGAAATTCGGATCGAGGCGCGCGGCCTCCGCGAATTCGGCGAGGGCTCCGCCCTGGGGACCCGCCGTGCGGCTCAGGAGGACGCCGAGGTTGTTGTGCGCCTCCGCGGAACCGGGCCCGAACCTGAGCGCCTCCCGGTATTGCGAGATGGCCTCGGCCTCGCGGCCCGGCAGGCGCGCGAGCACCCCTGCAAGGTCGTAGTGGGCCTCGGGGTCCGTGGGCTTTGTCCGCAGGGCCTCTCCGTAATGGGCGACGGCCTCCGCCTCCCTCCCGGGGATCGCCGCCAGGGCGTTGGCGAGCCCCATGTGGGCCTCCGCGAACCCGGGCCTCAGGCGAAGCGCCTCGGCGTAGTGGCCGATCGCCTCCTGGCCCCGACCAGGAAGGGTCGAGAGGAGGTTGCCCAGGTTGTTGTGCGCCTCGGGGTAGTCAGGCCGTATCGCAAGGGCCCTTGCATAATGCTCGAGGGCCTCCCCCGTCCGTCCCGCGCCCGCGAGCTCGGCGGCGAGGTTTCCCTCCGCCATCCAGCACGAGGGGTTGCGCGCCAGGGTCGCCCGGTAGAGCGTCTCGCTGTCGCGGTAGCTTGCGCACTGCAGCCGCGTCAGGAACCCGAGGGCCGCCAGGAGCAGGGCGCACGCCCCCCTTCCCCACCCGGCCGCCGAGGGAGACAGGCGCTCCAGCAGGCGCGCGGCCCCGAAGGCGAACGCGGCCACCGCACCCAGGCACGCCAGGTACTGGAAATGGTCGGCCACGTACGAGTAGAGGAACGGGAAGACATTGAAGAACCCAAGCGCCGGGAAAAGGGACCCCACGAAGAAGAGCCAGGCCGCGAAGGCGCCGCGAAACCGGGCCCGAAGGCGCCAAAGGCAGGCCGTCACCCCCGCGGCCGCGACCGGGTAGGCCCAGGCAAGGGCGCCCCCCGCCGCCATGTCCCAGCGCGGATAGATGAATGCGAGGTCCGACGGCCAGACGAGCTTCCCAAGGTAGAACCAGACCGCCCTGCCGGCGAGAAGGACGCGTTCCGCCAGCGTGAGCGCGTAGGCCGGGCCCTCGGCCCCCACGACGTGCCGCTCGACCCAGGCCGTGAGAAGCCCGGACGCCGCGGCGACGAGGAACCATGGTGCGAGCGGGGCCACGTCGCGGCGCCACGAGAGGCGCCCCCTCGTCCACCATGCCGTGACAAGGAGCGCGGCCGGCAATGTCGCCGTCACGCTCTTCGTTGCGAGGGCCGCGCAGAAGAGCGCGAACGCTACAAGGTACCGAGCCTTCCCGCGGGAGTCCTCGAAGCCGAGGTAGGCCCAGGCCGCGAGCAGGTAGAAGGCGAGGGAGAGGGTGTTCTTCTGCTCGGAAATCCAGGCGACGGATTCCACGCAGACCGGATGCAGGGCGAAGACGAGGGCCGCGAGCCAGGCGGCGCCGCGCGGCAGCCCCGGGCCCCCGGCAACCCGGCACAACCGGGCGAGGAGGGCCGCGAGCATGCAGGCGTCGAACCCGTGCAGGGCGAGGTTCGCAAGGTGGTAGCCCAGGGTGGAGTCGCCCCAGATCCGGTGCTCCAGCCAGAAGGCGCTGTGAAGCACCGGGTAGTACTGCTGGGTCTCGTTCAGGTGGGTCCAAATCCTCACGAGGCCGGAGAGGGGCCGCAGGTCCCCGCGCGTCACGTGGGCCTGGTCATCCCAGAGCATCCCGCCGCCCAGGCACGGCCAGTAGGCCGCAAGAAGAAGCGCAAAGACCAGGGCGGCCCAGGCCCAGCCGGGGAGCGCCCGGGCGGCGGCCGCGGGCGCGCTGTGCTTCGGGGTGCTCGCGCTCACGACGGGTCCCCGCACCCTGCCCGCTCCGGTTTATACGCCCCCATTTTTCAGCACGTCGCGGACCGCGGCGATAAGCTGCTCGGTGTTGTAGGGCTTCCTCAGCAGGCGCAGGCCGGAGTCGCCCAGGCCGCCCACCTCGAGCTGGTCGCCGGTGAAGCCCGACACCAGGAGGAACTTCTGCCCCGGCTTCCTCACCTTGAGGTCCGCCGCCAGCCTCGTGCCGCTCCTGCCGGGCATGATGATGTCGGTCAGCACGAGGTCCACCGAGCCGGGGTCCGCGTCGAAGATCGCCTGCGCCTCGTCCGCGCTTCCCGCGAGGGACGTGCGGTAGCCCGCGGCCCGCAGGATCCGGCCCATGGCGTTTCGCAGCGGCGCCTCGTCCTCGACGACGAGGATGGTCGCATCGGAGATGGCCGCGGGCGGGGCCTTCTGGGGCCTGGCCTCCTCGGGCTCGTGCTCGGCCTCCGGGAGCCAGAGCTGGATCGTCGTCCCCAGGCCGGCGGCGGTGTTCATCGTGATCCCGCCCTTTGCGGCCTTCACCATGGCGTAGACCGAGGCCAGCCCGAGGCCGGTTCCCTTGGAGCGCTCCTTCGTCGTGAAGAAGGGCTCGAAGGCGCGGGTCCGCGTCGCCTCGTCCATGCCCTGGCCGGTGTCCGTCATGGACACGCAGACATAGCGGCCCGGGGGCACCTCCAGGTAGCTGCCGCTCAGCCGCTCCTCCACGTTCCTCGGCGCCGCGGAAACCGTCAGGGTGCCGCCCCCGGGCATCGCGTCCCGGGCGTTGTTGGCCATGTTGATCAGGGCCTGGATGAAGTCGTCCGGGTTCACCTTGATCGAGCCGCAGGCCGGGTCGACCTCGGTCACGAGGTTCACGGCGGGCCCCACCGAGCGCCCGAGCATGAGGAACGCGTCATTGAGGACGTCGGTCGTGCGCACGGACTTGGGCTTCACGATCTCCGAGCGGCTGAAAGCGAGGAGGCGGTTGGTCAGCGTGGCGCCGCGCTCCGAGGCCCGCCGGATCTCCTCGATGTCCTCGAGCACCGGGTCCGAGGGGGCGACCTTGCGGTCCTTGAGCTCCGCCACGGCGAGCTCGGCGTTCGTCAGGACGACGGCCAGTAGGTTGTTGAAGTCGTGCGCCACCGTTCCGGCCAGCCGGCCCACCGCCTCCATCCGCGCCGCCCGGTGCAGCTGCTCCTCAAGGAGCGTCCGCTCGCTCACGTCGCGCGAATTGATGACGAGGCCCTCGATCTCGGGCTCCTTCAGCAGGTTGCTGCCGGCGGTCTCCAGGTGGTGCACCGTCCCGTCGGGCGCGACAAACCGCCACAGGATCGTGCCCGTACCGGCGGAGTCGATCACCAGCCTGTCGAAGAACGCGGCGCCCTCGGCCCTGTCCTCGGCGTGGATGAAATCCAGGAGGTCGCGGCCGACTATCTTCTCCGGGGCGACCCCGAGCACCCCCTCAACGGCCAGGCTCGCGAACCGGACGGTGCGCTCGTCGCTGACCACGATGACGACGTCGGACGAGTGGCGCACGAGGGCCTCGAACCGGGCCTGGCTCCTATGCGACGCCTCGGCCGCCACGAGCCGCAGGCTGTCGCGAATGACAAAGGTCTCGCGGGCCAGGAGGATGACGAGGAACAGGAACAGGCTGGCCAGGACCTTGGGCAGAAGCTGGGGCTCGGAGCCCCTGAAGAAGACAACGAGGACGAAGAACCCGACCTCCACCACGATCGTGATCATGGGCAGCGGGCTGAACTGCATGAGGGGCCGCATCTCCCCGCTGTCGATCGGGTCGGCGCAGAAGCACCACCCCGCGACAAGCCAGAATACGAAGGCCACGCTGTGGAAGAGGATGTTCAGGTCGAACAGGTTGCCCCGCTCGAACCCGCTCACCTTGCCGATCGAGAACCCGATGTCGGCCAGCCAGAGGAGGCCGGTGCCGACCAGGAGGAACTGCACGGCCCGCCGGCTCGGCAGCGTCGCCCGGGTCTCGACGGCCCAGCTGAGGATGAGCAGCCCCGCAAAGGAGATGATCGTGAAGACCACCGTGAAGATGTCGTCGGCGTCCGAGGAGGTCGTCAGCAGGGGGCCAAGGGAGAAGAGCCAGAGCGGGACGCCCGCGCCGAAGATGAAGATCAGCGCGTCGACGACGGACCGCACCGGGCCGCGGTGCGTGTTCCTCGCCGCGGGCAGGCGCGAGAGCGCCGCGACCATCAGGAAGATCGAGAGCAGGAAGATGCCGTCGGCGCCAATCAGCAGTGCGTTGCCAAGTGTCCTGCCGTGGAACGAGAGGATCCCCGCGAGGAGCATACCGATCAGCACGAGCCCGCCGGCGGCCTGGCCGGCGATCGCGAGCGAGGTCCAGAAGAGCCCCCGCCTTGAAGCCAGGGGAAGGTCGGGGCGCCTGCTCGCGCGCACGAACACCCAGGTCATCAGCACCGAGAGGTACTCGAGGAAAAGGAAGTCGACCAGCGTGCGCGTGCTCGAGCGGGTCGAGCGGGTCAGCCCGTCGTAGGCCATGTGGATTACGCTAAGCCCCAATGCCATCCACAGCCACAGCGGCGCCTCACGGACACGTTGCCCGAGAGGACGTGCTGCGGGATTGGGCATCCCCCATGACTAACGGGTCGCCGGGGAGGGTCAGCAAAAAACGCCCCCGGGGCGGGCCCGGGCCTCAGTTCGCGCCGCCCTGGGACTCGACCAACGCCCTCGCCCCGTCCTCGTCGGGCGCGGCGACCCGGTGCGTCCCGAGGTTCGTCTCCACCTGGTAGAGGTTCACCTTCCCCGCGGGGCGGATCAGGGTCACCTTCGTGACCGCCTCCCGGACCGCGGCGGGCTCGACCTCGTTCTTAGCCGAGAGGCTCCACTGCATGACGAGGAGTCCCTTCGCGGCCTCGGTCGACAGGTCGAAGTCGGAAAGGTCCCTCCACGAGTTGATGATGTGGAACGTGCCCTGGCCCGTGTCCTTGTTGAGAGTGAAGCCGTTGATCACGATGGCGTGGCCCTCCTTCCCCCCGTCCCAGGAGTGCGCCGCGATGAAGCTCGCCGGAAGGCCCCGCCATATCTCCTCGGTGAAGGCCGCGAGGACGGGGTGGCCCCTGCGCACCTCGTCCCTCGCCCACGCGAACGGGTCCTTCGTCGCCGCGGGCTTGTGCACGCCCCCGCGGGGCACATGCGCCAGGATGAGCTGGTTCATGGCCCCCTCGTAGCGGGGGTCGCCCCACGGGTTCGTCGGGCTCGACGCCTCCACCATGTTCTCAATCTTGTAGATCTCTGGCAGCTCGACGTAGAAGCCGGAGATGTCCAGGCAGTGGACGATGGCGTAGAGCTCGCACGTCGGGCCGTGCTGGTCCCTAAGGAGGCTCGGCGGGCACAGCTGCACCGTCTCCAGGGGCCCCTCGACCGAGGACCGCTCTATCGTCTTCTTCACCGGGCGCACGTCGGCGACCACGGTCACCTTCGAGTTGCCTCGCGCAAGGGGGTGCTCCGCTGCCAGGGACTCGAGCAAGGCGCGGTCCGCGGGCTTGAGGTCCGAGAGCGGGAGCATCGTCTTCCTCCCGTCGGAGAAAAGGACGACGGCGTAGGCCGCGTCGATCCGCGCCTGGACCGCCCCCTGGAGCGATGCCGAAACGGCGCCGGGCGCCGCGAGCGCGGAGCTTTGGAGCATGAGCGCCACGGCGGCCGCGGCGAACGAGGCCTTGAGGGACATCCGCAGATGCACGTCCCTATCGAATCGCCTGTCAACAGGGAGTCCCGCGCACTCTTGCGTAGGCGCGGGCCCGCGCCCGGGCGATAGGTTGACACCCCTTCGGGCCGTCACGCAGTATCCGCCTCCCGCCGTGAGCGCCGACGCCCCCCCGACGTCCCCCAAACCAAGCCCGTCCTCGCGCGCATCAGCAAGGGAATGGGCCTACCGCGCCCTCGCCCTGGTCGCCATCCCCGCGGCGCTCTTCCTCGGCCTTGAATTCGGGCTGCGCCTCGCGGGCTACGGGCAGTCGGTGAGGTTCCTCGTCCCCGACGAGGCGCCGGGGATGCTGCGGACGAACCCGGAGTTCGTCAGCTCGTTCCTTCCGAGCAGCTTTGACCTGAGGCCCCTAAACACCCGCATCGCCGCCAAGAAAAAGCCCGGCACGGTGCGCATCGTGGTCCTCGGTGAGTCCGCCGCCCAGGGCGTGCCGGTGCCCGCCTTCGGGTTCGCGGCCCAGCTCAGGGCGCAGCTTCGCGCCCGCTACCCGGGCCGGGATTTCGAGGTCATCAACACCGGGATCGTCGCGATCAACTCCCACGTGGTCTACCAGGTGGCCCGCGAGCTGGCCGGATACTCGCCCGACCTTTTCATCGTGTACATGGGCAACAACGAGGTCGTCGGGCCGTACGGCCCCGGGTGCGCCTACCTGTCGGAGATGCCGCCGCTCTGGGTCATCCGGCTGAGCGTCTTCGTCCGGTCCACGAGGACGGGCCAGCTGATGACGTCCCTCATCGGACGGCTCGCGCGGCGCAGCCGGCCGCCGGAGGAATGGGGCGGGATGGCGATGTTCGCGAACAACACCGTCGCCGGCGACGACCCCAGGCTCGAGTCCGTCTACCGCAACTTCGGGGAGAACCTGCGGGACATCGTCCGCGCGGCGCACGGGGGCGGGGCGAAGGTGCTCCTCTGCACGGTCGCCTCGAACCTGAGGGACTGCGCACCCCTCTTCTCCCAGCACCGCCCCGGGCTCGCCGGGCCCGAGCTCGCCCAGTGGAAGGAGTCGTTCGAGCGGGGAAGGATCGAGTGGCTCCTGGGGGAGGACGAGGCGGCCCGCCGCGACCTTGCGGAATCCCTGCGGATCGACCCGCAGTATGCCGACACGGAGTTCCTCCTCGGCACGCTCGACTACCAGGCGTCCCGGATCGAGACCGCGAGGCTCCACTTCGTGGCGGCCGAGCACTGGGACGCGCTTCGCTTCAGGCCTGACCCCCGCATCAACGAGATCATCCGGCAGGTCGCGGGGGAGATGACGGGCAGGGCCGGCCTCCTCGACGCGGCGATGATCATGGGGTCGGATCCCGCCTCCGGCGCCGCACCCGCCGGGCGGGACCTCTTCTTCGAGCACGTCCACTTCGACTGGAACGGGAACTTCATCCTCGCCCACGCCATGGCGGAGCGCTCGGAGGAGGCTCTCTTTGCGGGCGCGAAGGGCGCGGGCCCCTGGCTCGACTCGCGGGGATGCGCCGCCGCGCTCGGGTACACGCCCCACGAGCGGCTCGCGGTCCTTGAGAAAATCGGGCCGATCATCCAGAACCCGCCGTTCACGAACCAGCTCACCTACCCCGAGGACGAGGCGAGGCTGGCCCGCGACATCGCCCTCGCGAAGGCCGACCACGACGACAGGCAGAAGGCGGAAGCGGCCAGGGCGACCGTCCTGTCGGCGCTTTCGGCGGACCCGGCGAACCCCGACCTCCTCAGGATGAAGGAGGACCTCGACGACGAGCTCGGGGACCTGGCGGGAGCCCTGGCCGACGCCCATGAAGCGCAGGCGCTCCAGCCGAGGAGCTACGCGCTCGGCTCGGACGAGGCGATCAAGCTCTCGCGCCTCGGGCGCTACGGCGAGGCGGAGAGGCTCCTGCGGGACACGCAGTCGAGGTGCACGCCGAGGGACATGGCCGCCATGGCGCCGGCCTTCTCCGACCTGTTCGTTCGCACCAAGCGCTTCGACGAGGGCAGGCGCTACCTCGAGGGATCGATCGCCCTTTTCCCGGGGGACATGAGCCTGCGGCTTGCCCTCGGGCGCCTGGAGCGCTTCGCCGGCGTGAACGCGGCCGCGGAGCGCGCCTACCGCGAGGCCCTGGCAATCAGCCCCGCGAACAAGGGGGCCATGGAGGCCCTTGTCGGCCTCCTTCACGACGAGGGGCGCGACGCCGACGCCGAAAGTCAGGGGTTCGCGGCCGCGGAGCAGCAGCTCGGCAACCAGTCCAACGACCTCCGCCTGGCGATCCTCTGCAACACCAAGGGCGACGCCGATCGGTCGATCCGCTTCCTGATCGCGGCGGAGCGCAGCGGCCCGGTGAGCGCCGACATGGAGATGTTCCTCGCCATGGACCTCCTGAAGGCCGGGCGGCTTGACGAGGCCCTGGCCCGCTTGGGCGAGGCCCGGCGGATTTCCGCCTTCGAGGGGAACCCCGCACTGACCGAGAAGATCGCCAAGGCGATCAACCGCGTCCGCTCCCAGATGCGCTGATTGGCGCAGTAGTGGTTTGGGGGGCCTCGGCTGTCATGCATTGGCGTGAACCTCGCCATGAAACAGACAAGCGACGTTGATGCCGGCGTCGGCCGGTCCCAGTTCGAGAGGGACGGGTATGCGGCGCTCGAGGGGTATTTCGCGCCCCACAAGATAGATCGCGCGGCCTCCGCCGTCCGAAGGCTGCTGAAGGAGAGACAACACGAGATCGTCGTCGACTGCCTAGAGACCGGCCAGCGCTCGTTCTGGGCGCAGACCCCCAACCCGCAGGCGCGCAACTTCCGGTTCAACGACCTGTACCTGATGAGCGAGGAGGTCCGGGAGCTTGCGCTCGAGCCCGAGCTCACCGCCATCCTCGAAGAGCTCCTCGGGGAGCCCGCGGTGCTCTGCGGCAGCGTCAACTACGAGAGGGGCAGCTCCCAGCCGAGGCAGGTGGACTCGCTGTCCCTGACGCCAAGGACCCGGCAGTCGCTGGTCACGACCTGGATCGCGCTCGAGGACGTGCACCCGGACTCGGGACCGCTCATCTACTACCCGGGAAGCCACAAGATCCCCCTGTACACCTTCAATGACGGAACCCACCACGCCTCACGCGACGAGATCTTCGACTGGTTTGACTACATCGACGTCCAGATCCGCCTGCGGGGCCTGAGGAAGAAGACGTTCCTTGCAAGGAAGGGCGACGTCTTCATCTGGCACTGCGACCTCGTCCACGGGGGCAGCCCCATCGTGGACCCCAGGCGGACCCAGTGCTCCCTCATGAGCCACTACTACGGGAGGGCCGACTGCCTCGACCGGGGCCTGGACCTGGTCCCGATGAACCGGGGCTACTGGATGCGCAGGCTCAGGCAGCCCGTGAAGGTCGAGCCGCAGGCGTTCGGGCCGAGGTGCCCGTTCCCGGAGGAGGCCTACCTCATGCGCCATCCGGATGTCCGGGAGGCCGTGGAGACCAGGCTTTGCCCGTCGGGGGAGTATCATTACCGGAACCATGGGTTCCGGGAAGGACGGGGCGTTTAGCTGGGCGCCCCGGGGTGTCAGGGCCCGCCCGGGGCCCGGGTTAGCCCGGGTCCCGGGCGTCGCGCCTGGCGACCCAGAACCGGCAGTCGTCCGAGAATTCCACGACGGCGGGGCTCTCGGCCGCCAGATCGCTCCTCATCGCGTCGGCCTCGTGCCTCCAGCCCGTGGAGGCGAGGTCCTCGAGGATCTCGGCGCGGTCCGGGATGTGGATGAACACCTCCCCGCTCTCGTCCGTGAACCGCCGGTCCCCGAATTCCCCGAGGCTTGGGTCCTGGCGGCCCTCGGACCAGCGGAGCGCCTCGGCAGCCCAGAAGCCGCCATCGTCGCGCGCCCTGTCCCGGTCATGGGACGTGAAGATTAGGGGAGAACCGTCGCCGCACAGGGACCACAGGCGCCGGAGCGCGGCGCGGCGGTTCAGCCGGCCCGGGATCTGCATGAGCCCGTTGAACATGAAGAGCGCCCCGGCGAACCGCTCCCCGGGGGCGAGGCCGAGCTCCGGCCCCTCGACCGTCGTGGCGTCCGCGCGTGCAAACGCGATCGAGGACGCCCCCTCCTGGACCGCCAGGCTCTGCGCCTGGTCGAGGAGCTCCTCGGCAAAGTCGAATGCGGCAATCCTTTCGTAGCCGAGCCTCCAGAGCGCGATCGCCACCCGGCCCGCGCCGCAGCCGGCCTCGACGATGCGCGTCGACCGGTCGGGCATGAACCGGTCGAGCAGCAGGCGCTCGGATTTCCAGAGGCCGAGGAAGTGCGCCGCCCGGGTGTAGTAGAGGATGGAGGGCAGCCCGTTGAAGTTGCCCCTGACGGTTTCCGATGTGACCCGGGGCACGCCCGCGGCCGGGCGGTGGCGGTTCCCCTGGCCTGAGTGGGGTTCCATGGGTCGAGAAAGCGGGGGTCCCCCGGACCTTAGATGTCGGCAAAGAGCTCGCGCATCGGGCAGCGCAGCCCCGGCAGGTTCGGGTCGGTCAGCGGGTGGCGGTTGGCGAGGATGTCCAGGAGGGTGAACCCAAACTCGGTCGAGGCGTAGACCTCGACGTTCAGGTACCTCGGGTCGACCATCCAGAGCCTCGGCAGCCTGATGTCGGCCCAGAGCTGCTTCTTTATGACCGTGTCGACGTGGTGGTCGCCGGGGTGGAGGACCTCGGCGACAAGGTAGAGCCTGTCCCCGGACTGGCCGTTGTCATCGCCCCTGGGGCGGACGATGCACAGGTCAGGCTGAAGCATGCCGAGCCGGCCGAGGTCGATCTGGAATCGCGGCGGCAGGACCTTCAGGTGGGAGTTCGCGGGCAGATTGTTCCCGACCAGGCGGTGCAGCCGGTCAACCAGCAGCTCGTGCGACGGGTTCGGGGCGCATCGCAGCACCTCCTCGCCGTGGATCGTCTCCTCATACGGTTCGCTCATCCGGCGCAACTCTGCCCGCGGGCGTTTTGCGCGCAATACCTAGGAGGCGGGGCCGCGGGAATCCGGCACTCGGGCCAGGGGACGGGGCGAACGGGCCATCAAGCCCGCTAATTTCCGATCCCGCTCGGTCTGGAAAAGTCCTTCCGCGCCCATGAGGTTACATAACATCACTTAGGGACAAACACTTATGTATCCGGTAGGGCATGGGCCAAACGTCTTTGTCCTCGGTATTTTCATTTGAACTTACCGGGGCAGCTGCCAGTTTAATGCAGAGCGCCGGCGGCGACGCTACCCCCACCCCATCCCCTTGCAGCAAGAACCGCCCCAGCCCCCCGCGGACGACACAGGAGCCTCGAAGGCGATCCTGACGGCGCGCTCGATGACGCACGAAAATCGTGCGGAGATGCGCGCCGCGTTCGACCGTGCGATCTCGCTGGCGGACCGCGGTCGCGCCGTCATCCACGTGCCGCACGAGGTGAAGACCGTGCAGAAGCTGCGGGGGATGCACTACCACTACCGGCCCGAGATTTTCCTGCAGCTGCAGGGTGTCACCAACTTCCGGTTCCCGAAGGAGGAGTTCCGGGTCGGGGAGGACGAGGTCTGCATCATCCCGGCTGGCGTGCCGCACGGCGAAATGGTCGAGCCGGGGGTCGACCGCCCGTTCAGGAACCTTGTGGCGGGGTTCTACAACAACACCCTGAGCCTGCACTTCGCGCACGAGGTGCGGCCCGGCAAGCCCGACATCGAGGCGATCGAGTTCTTTGACGCCCCGAACCTCGAGTTCTTCCTGGCCCTCGCGAACGGCCTGGCGCAGGCCCACGTGATGCACAGTCCGGCGCACGGCGCCGTGGAGAAGGGCCTGCTCCTGGCGCTGCTCGGCCTCTTCCGCAACATCGTCGAGACGGGATCCGGCCACCTGAACAGCGACATCGGCAAGGTCTTCCAGGCGAAGTGCCTCGTCCGCGAGCAGTTCTCGAGCCCGGAGCTGCGGGTGCAGCACATCGCCGACACCCTCGGATGCTCGGCGGACTACCTCTCCCACCTCTTCCACTCCGAGACCAAGGAGAGGCTGACCCACTACATCCAGAGGATCCGCATCCAGGGGGCGATCCTGGCCCTCGAGACGACCGCGCTCAACGTCTCCGAGATCGCCTACTCAAGCGGGTTCTCCGACCCGGCCTATTTCACGAGGGTCTTCCGCCAGCACAAGGGGGTGACCCCGCAGGACTACAGGGCGCAGATGAACACGCTGCGCAACCAGGTGGAGTCCCAGCCGAAGACCGTCTACGCCGACCGGGTCGACTTCACGCATGGAACGCCCAAGCGCAAGGCCAGGCAGGGCGATTCCCCTGCGGAGTCGGGGCACAAGCTTCCCGCCGGCGTCTGATCCCGGCTCTGGGAACGCCTAGTGGGCGCCGTCGGCGACCGGGGCCGCGGCCCCGCCGTCCGACTTCTTGTGGCTCACCACCACGAGCGTCAGGACCGCGGCCAGCCCCATCGTCACGCCGCCGAACATCAGGGCGTTCATCGGCTCCCCGTGGAGGAAGTGGTCCAGCACGTATCCGAATTTCCAGGCCGCAACGGCCTGGGGTATGACGATGAACAGGTTGAACATCCCCATCAGGACCCCGACCTTGTCCTTCGGAAGGCTCGGGGCGAGGATCGCGTAGGGCATAGAGAGGATGCTCGCCCAGGCGACGCCGATGCAGGTCATCGAGATGAGGAGCTGCCCCGGTCCGGAGGCGAGGTGCACCGAGGCGAAGCCCGCGGCCCCCACCAGGAGGCAGAGGGCATGCATGACCTTCGGCCCCGTGTGCCTGGACGCCCAGAGGAGGACGAACGAGAAGCCGAAGCAGACCGCGTTGTACGCGCCGAAGCAGACGCCCGACCAGGAGCCCGCGGCCTCCATCTCCCTGGAGCCCGGCAGCGCGTGGAAGATGTCCTTCGCAACGGTCGCCGAGAAGAAATTCCAGAGCAGGAACATCGGGATCCACGTGAAGAACTGGACAAGCCCCAACTCCCACATCGTGCGCGGCAGGTGGGGGACCAGCTTGAGGATGTCCCAGAGCCCAAGGGTCCAGTCGAACTTGCGCGCCCGGATCTCGGCCAGCTGGGAGTCCGAGGGCGGGATCTCGGAGGTCTTAAAGACGCTCCAGAGCACGGCGGCCAGAAGCGAGAAGGCCCCCAGGTAGAACGAGAACCGGACCGAGGAGGGAATGTGGCCCATTCCCGCCGTCTCCGGCGCCACGCCGAACCAGTGCGTCATCATGTAGGGAAGCGCCGACGCGAACGTGCCGCCGATGCCGATGAAAAGCGCCTGTATGGCAAACCCCTGGCGCCCCTGCTCCTCGGGAAGGCTCTCGGCGACCAGCGCGCGGAAGGGCTGCATGCTCGCGTTGATCGTCCCGTCGAGCACCCACAGGAGCGCGGCCGCCACCCAGATGGTGGGGCTGTTGGGCATGCAGATCATGGCGATGAAGGCCAGGATGGCGCCGACCAGTATGAACGGCCTCCTTCGCCCGAGGCGGGTCCAGGTCCGGTCGCTCGCCTGTCCGATCAGGGGCTGGATCAAAAGCCCCGTGAGCGGGGCCGCCAGCCACAGGATCGGCAGCTGGTCCGCGTCCGCCCCGAGGTAGGTGTAGATCGCGCTCATGTTCGCGATCTGCAGGCCCCAGCCGATCTGGATCCCGAGGAATCCGAAATTCATGTTCGAGATGGTCCGCAGCGGTATCTTGGACCGGGGGTTCAGCGATGGGGCGTCCGTCGATGGCGTGGGCATGGGGTTATGCGGCTGGGGAGGAAGGGGAACTGGGGCTTCTCAACGGGGCCACCCCTCGGGGAGAGGCCCTCGGCGGATCGGCTAACGGGTCGCGGTCAGGCTTTAGGCGGCTCGCTGAACTCGGAAATGGGATGGTCGCCGACCCGGTCGTAAAGCTCAACCCAACGCCGAAGCGTTGCGAGCCTTTGCTTGGCGAGCTGGCGCAACTGCGCCGTGGTGAACCGCCACTGCCAGTTGCCGTCGGCCTTGCCCGGCCGGTTGAGGGTCGCGCTCGCGGGGAGGTCCAGGAGGTCCTGAACCGGGACGACCGCAAGCAGGGAGCGCGTCGACAGGAGCACACGTATCATGGGCCAGGCGGAGACCGACCCTCCCAGCTGGAAATACTCGTCGATCAGGCCCGCGTAGGGATCGGAGAGGTTCTCGAGCCAGCCGCGCGTCGTGCAGTTGTCGTGGGTGCCGGTGTAGGCGACGCTGTCGGCCGGGAAGGCGTGCGGCAGGTTCACGTTGTGCCGGTCGTGGCCGTAGGCGAACTGGAGGATCTTCATGCCGGGCAGGCACGCCTCCTTGCGCAGGTTGACCACGTTTGCGCCGATGTAGCCCAGGTCCTCGGCGATGATCCTCGCCTTGGGAAGCGCCTTCTGGACCGCCTTGAAGAACTGGATACCGGGGCCCTTGCGCCAGACACCCCTCCTCGCGTCCCCGGCGCTGGCGGGGATCTCCCAGAACGTGTCGAAGCCCCGGAAGTGGTCGAGCCGCACGATGTCGTAGAGTTCGAACGCCGAGCGCAGGCGCGAGATCCACCAGGCGTAGCCGGTGCGCGCCAAGTGGCGCCAGTCGTAGAGGGGATTCCCCCAGAGCTGGCCGGTGCTTGAGAAATAGTCCGGCGGAACGCCGGCGACCGCGAGCGGCAGGCCGTCCCTGTCGAGCTGGAAGACGGACCGGTTCTGCCATGTGTCGGCGCTGTCCAGGGCGACGAAGATCGGCACGTCGCCGATCAGCCCCACCCCGCGCTCAGCGGCGTAGCTGCGAAGGCGCCCCCACTGGCCGAAGAAGAGGTACTGGTAGAACGCGTGCTTCGCCGAGTCGGCGCGCGCGGTGGGGGGCATCGAGGCCCCGAGGTCCGGGCTCCACGAGCGGTACCTCTCGGGCCAGGTGGGCCACGGGTGGCCGCCGAAGTGGGCCTTCAGGGCCATGAACTCGGTGAAGGGCTTGAGCCACTTGGCGTGCCGGCGCCGGAACCCGGCGAGCGAGCCCATGCCGGGGACCTCGTCCTTGCCGGTGGCCACGAACCGGTCGTGCGCCTTCGCGAGCACGGACCAGAAGCGCTCGTAGAGCAGGCCGTAGTCCACGTGGTCGACGGGCAGGGAGCGCAGCCCCACCAGGTCCGACTTCTTGAGGAGCCCGGCCTTCACGAGCTCGCCCAGGTCGATGAAGTAGGGATTCCCGGCCGAGCCCGAGAAGAGCTGGTAGGGCGAGTCGCCGTAGCCCGTCGGCCCGATGGGGCAGATCTGCCAGTACTTCATCCCGGCGCCAGCCAGGAGGTCGATGAACTCCCGCGCGCCCGCGCCAAGGTTGCCGATACCGTAGTCGCCCGGAAGCGACGTGATATGGGCAAGCACGCCGGCAGAGCGGCGGTTGAGCCATGTGGGGGGTTTGGCTGGCATGGGTTGGACTGTCTTGGAAATTGGCTAGGGACCGCGGCGGGCCGGCGAGACGCCGGCACCCGCGGGGGCGGTCTCTAGTTTTCTTGAAGGCTCTCCCCTGCCCGGGCGCCCGGGCGCGCATTCACGCGCGCCGGCCCGGACCTCGGACAACGGGACAGTCTTTTCTTTCTTGAAGGTTGAAAAAAAGGCGGCCGCCAGAACTGCTCTGATGGCCGCCTTTTCTTTAGGCAAGGGAGCCTGATGCTCCCGGTTTGTTAGAACTGGTACGTGATGCCCGAGCTGTAGGAGGCACCGTACTTCTGCCAGTTACCCAGCTGCCTGGGGTCGCCGTTGTTGTACTGGATCAGCGGTGCGTTGTTCAGGTTCCGGCCTTCCAGGTAGAGGGTCAGGCCCTTGAGGGCGCCCGACTTGAACGCGTAGCTGACCTGCGCGTCGATCGTGTGGAAGGGGATCTCGGCCGAGAAACCGTCGCCCGGTGTCCCGAAGCTTGACGGATTCGGAACGCCCAGGTTCTGGATGTATTCCCTCGTCTCCGACTGGTAGTGCTCGGAGACGCGGGCCGAGAAGCCGTGCGACTCGTAGTAGAGCGTGAGGTTCGCGGACTTTTTCGACAGGTCGGGCAGCGGGGCGCTCGGGTTGTTCGGGCCCCAGGGCTGGATGTTGCTGTCGACCAGGAGGCCGTTCACCACCACGCCGAAGCCACGGACTGCGCCGCCGGTGAGGACATCGCTGGTCACCTGGAGGGTGGCCTCGACGCCGCTCACGTTGCCGCCCTGTCCGTTCTGGTATTGCGAGGTGTAGCCCGTGTGAAGCACGGGGGCCGTCGCGGAGGTGTACGGGTAGCCCGTGAAGTCCGTCAGCGTGTTCTGCTGGTAGATGTAGTTCAGGAGCTTCTTCTCGAAGACGGCCACGGAGAAGTATCCGCCGCCCTTCGCGAAGTAGTGCTCATAGTCGAGGTCGACCGAGTTGGAGATCCAGGGCTTGAGGTTCGGGTTGCCGCTGCTGCCGCCCCAGGGGCTGATCGTGCTCGAGGTCGCGTAGGTGGAGTTGTAGCTGAAGTCGCGCGACGCCCTCATGTCGTACATGCGCGGCCTCTGCTCCTGGCGCCCGACGAACAGGCGGATGTAGTCCTGGCTCGTCGGCTTGAAGATCAGGTTGAGCGTCGGGAGCACATCGGCGTACGTCGAGCTTGCGGAGACCGGGAAGACGTAGCTTCCGGAGCCGCCCGCGGACTGGCCGTCGGACTTCTGCTTGGTCATGTCGGCGACGACGCCGAGGTTGCCCTCGAACGGCACGCTGCCCAGGTTGCCCTTCAGGTCGAACTTGACGAACGGACGGGTAATGTCCTCCCAGACCTTGTAGTCGTCACCGACAAAGGTGCCGGGGTTCGGGTTCTGCAGGAGCGTCAGGGGCCCGTTGAGCAGGTTGTTTGCGGACCAGGCGATCGTGTGGATGCCGCCGCCGAGCATGCCCGAGAGGTCCGAAGAGCCGAGAATCGACGGCAGGGGATCCTGGGGCTTGTTGTCCGTGTTGATCAGGTAACCGGTCGGGTTCTGGGCGGCGGACTTGAAGCGCTCGGAGTAGCTGACGCCAACCGACACGTCCTTGAAGATCGAGGCGTTGAGCTCGTGCGTGGTCAGGACCTTAACGGAGTCCGCAACGTCCTCCTCGCTGAAGTACTTTATGTAGCCTTCCTGGCCGGTCGTCGGGAGGGTGCCCGTGCCCCAGCCCTGCGGGTCGGTGATCGTGAACAGCGTCGCGTCCGCGAAGTTCCTGTTCGAGGTGATCTGCGGCGGGTTCGGGCCGGCCTGGTCCGAGACCTGGAACGTGGCCGGGTCAGTCTCGGTGTTGGCGAAGCCGAGGCCCGCGTAGGTCTCGAGGACCTCTTCCTTGCGCTTGGCCTGGGAGTAGCCCGACTGCACGTGAACCGGCCAGTCCGACTTTTGGCCAAGGTCCAGGTTCCAAATCGCCGACTCAAGGTGGTCGGTCCAGTGCGTGACCAGCTGCTCAAGGACGGGGTTTACGTTCGTGAGCGTGTAGTTGGTTACTAGCCCGCCCTTGACCGTGTAGCCCGGCTGGAGCTGTGCTCCGCTCCACTCGGCCATCGGGACCTGCATGCCGCCGAGGTACTGGTTGTCGTCAAACTTCGAGTAGAAGATATCGAGCTTACTGTGGATGTTGTCGCTCGGCTTGCTCTCGAGGACGGCGATGAAGGAGTCGCGTTTCAGGAGCTCGCTCTGGTCGAACACCCTCATGCCGCCGAGGACGAGGTCGTTCGCCGCGTCCGCCGTGGGGAAGCCCCAGGACGACCAGTTCTCTCCCTCGTAGGGATTCTCGGTGTGCGCGAAGCCGAGGTAGATGCCCTCGGTGCCGCCCGCGAACTGGTCGATGTAGGATACGGTGTAGCTCTCGCCGGCCTTCTTGAGGCCCGGGGTCAGCGCCTTGTACTGCGTCCAGTTGTAGAACGCGCTGCCGGCCACGATCCTGTGGTCAGCGGACAGGGGCGAAACCGTCTCAAGGTCCACGGTGCCCGCAAGGCCGCCGACGAGGTCGGCCTGGCCGGTCTTGAAGACCTGCACGCCACCGATCAGCTGTGAGGGATACTGGTCGTATTCCACCGCGCGGTTGTCATTCGTCGTCGCCTGCTCGACGCCGTCGAGCGTGCCAACGCTGAAATCGGGCGAGAAGCCGCGGATCGTTATCTGCTGGTTGCGGCCGTTGACGCGCTGGCTGGTGATGCCGGTCAGGCGCGTGAGGGCGTCGGCGATGCTGATATCCGGCAGCTTGCCGATATCCTCGGGCGCGATGACCTCGACGATGGCGGGCGACGCCTGCTTCTCCTGGGCAGACATCTCAAGGCTTCCCGCAAAGGATCCCTGGACGGTGAACTCGCTCATCACGAGCACCTCATCCTTCGCGGGGGCGGGTGCGGCCGGCGTGGTGGTGGTCGTCGTTGTGGTCGTAGTCTGGGCCAAGCCCAGCTGCGCTGCGGCAAGCGTAAGCAGGCCGAAGGCGACCGGTCGGAACCGGAGGACGCCTTGCTTGGGTATTTTTTTTGAAACGTTCATGACTATCTTGGTGTTATCTTGGTGTTACTTGACGTTGTTGAGCTGTGCTAGGGAATGAGTCCTGAGGCTTGGGGGTGGGGGCAATGCGACCAAGCACCGGACGGGGCTTTGTCTGCCTGAACATGTCGCCCTCGACGGACCGGATTTGCGACGGCCAATCACGGGAGAAAACCGAGATGACTCGGATATCTCTTAGGTCGCTGAGCTCGCCCGCGCCGCCAATCTAGGTTCTGTCCTGCCCATGCAAGTTTTCTCCTGACCGGGTCTTTTGACCGTCCAGCCTCACCCGATACGCTCCAAGATCCCCCACCGATGAGCCACTTCACAAGACACGCCGCGCTGCTGTTTGTATTGGCCGTTTCACTACACGTTGCCGCGGGCGCCCCTCTGGTGAGCGTGCCGCACTATGACCACCCGGGTGGCGGCCAGGTCTTCTATTTCGTCCTTACGGACCGCTTCGCGAACGGCGACCCCTCGAACGACACGGGCGGCCTGGGCGGCGACCGGGAACAGAACGGATTCGACCCGGCGGCGATCAACTATTTCCATGGCGGCGACTTTAGGGGGCTGACCGCGAAGCTGGACTATATAAGGGACCTGGGAGCCACGGCGGTCTGGATCACGCCCCCGTTCACCAACAAGGCGGTCCAGGTTGGGAGCGCGGCCTACCACGGCTACTGGATACTGGACTTCATGCACATAGACCCCCACCTGGGGACGGATGCCGACTTCCGGGAGTTCGTGGCCCAGGCGCACGCCCGGGGCCTCAAGGTCTATCTCGACATCGTCGTGAACCATACGGCCGACGTGATCCAGTACCGGGACGGCGATGCCTACATAGACCGGGCCCACGCCCCCTTCAGGGACGCGTCGGGTGCCGCATTCGACGACCACGCGCTTGCCTACAACGGGCTCAACTCCCCCGCCCTCTTCCCCAAGCTCTCCGTGGAGAAGAGTTTCCCCCACGTCCCGTATGTCGCACCCGGGGACGAGCATGCCAAGAACCCGGAGTGGCTCAACGACCTCACGCTCTACCACAACAGGGGCCGGACCCTGTGGACCGGCGAGAGCTCGGCCTACGGGGACTTTGCGACCCTGGACGACCTGTTCACGGAGAACCCGCGCGTGGTCCGGGGCTTCATCGACATCTACAGCCACTGGATAAGGGACTACGGCATCGACGGGTACCGCATCGACACGGTGAAGCACGTGAACGTGGAGTTCTGGCAGGCCTTCGGCCCCGCGGTCCGCGAGGCCGGGCGCCAGGCCGCTCGGCCGGGGTTCTTCATGTTCGGCGAGGTCGCGAACCCCACGGGCGACGCCGAGCTCATGAGCGAATTCGCGACCACGGGGACGCTCGATGCGTCGCTCGACTTCGGGTTCTACTGGGCCGCCAGGGGCTTCATCTCCCGCGGAGAGGACTCCTCGGTGATGGCCGGCCTCTTCGACAAGGACGACCTCTACACGGGTCCCGACCGCAACGCCAACCTGCTCCCGACCTTCATCAGCAACCACGATGACGGCCGCCTCGGGTTCCTGCTCAAGCGTGACAACCCCGGGGCCGGCGCGGACCTGCTCCTGAAGATGGAGGAACTCGGGTACGGGCTCCTCTACCTCTCGCGCGGCCAGCCGGTGCTCTACTACGGCGACGAGCAGGGAATGACCGGGTTCGGCAACGACAACGCCTCCCGGGAGGACATGTTCCCCTCGCGCTCGCCGCAGTTCCGCGAACTCGCGCTTCTCGGCACGACCCGCACGGGGGCGGACGACAAGTTCGACGAGGACCATCCGATCTACCGCCTGGTCCGCTCCCTGGCCGCGCTCCGCGCGGCCCACCCGGCCCTGTCGCGGGGCTCGATGGTCCTGCGCCCGTGCGCCAGGCCCGATGTCCTCGCCTTCTCGCGCGTCGAGCGCGGCGAGTGCGTCGAGTACCTCGTAGCCCTCAACAATTCCAGGACCGCGCCGGCGGAGGTCGTCCTGCAGACGAGCCAGGAGGGCGGCGCCCTCTTCCACCGAGTGTTCGACTCGCGGGATCCCTCGAAGCCCGGCGTCCAGGACCTGACGACCTGCCCCAAGGGACGGGTGACGGTGAAGCTCGACCCCCTCCAGTTCGAGGTATGGCGGGCCGCGGAAAGGCTCCCCGCCCCGGAGCAGGCCCCGGGCATCGCGATCGCGACCCCGGCTGACGGCGCGACCCTTACCTTCGCGGTCCGCGACATTGTCGGCCATTCCTTTCCCATCCGCCAGGAGATCCGGGCCGAGGTCTCGGGTGGGGACGGCGTTGCCGAGGTCACCTTCGCCATGACCCGCGCGTCCCGGCCCGGCCAGTACGAGCTCCTGGGGACGGATGACGCACCGCCCTACCGGGTCTACTGGAGGCCGCCGGCGGACCTCGCCCTGGGAGACATCCTGACGTTCATCGCGACCGTCGACGACCTGCGCGGGCATCGCGCCTCGGCCGATATACGCAACGTCGCGGTGGCGCCAAGCCGCCTGGAATTCGGGATCCGGGGCGCAAAGGTGCCGCTGTTCACAAGGATGCCCCCGGCGCAGGTCGCGCTGGAAGCCGGGAATCCCCTGCGGCTCGAGGCCTCGGCCTCGGGCACGGAGCCCGTGCTGTATCAGTGGTACCGCGATGGCGCCGCGATCGCGGGCGCGACGGCCCCGGTACTCGACGTGCCCAAAGGGGGGGCCTCCCTAGGGGGCTCCTATTTCCTCGCGGCGCGCGACCGCGAGGGGACTGCCATCACCGGCGAGACCCGGGTAACCGTCGCAAAGGGCAGCGGTTTCGCGGCGGGCAGGCTCGTCAGGCACACGGGATTCGAGTCGAAGCTCATCCCGGCGCGCGAGGTGGACGTCTGGCTGCCCCCGGGCTGCGGAGACGTCCCGGGTGAGAGGTATCCCGTCATCTACATGCAGGACGGCCAGAACCTCTTCGATCCCGCGACGTCCTACGGCGGCGTCTCGTGGGGCGTCGGCTCCACCCTGGCGCGCCTCATCGCCGAGCACCGGGTGCGTCCCGCCATCGTGGTCGGCGTCTGGAATTCCGGAGTCGCCCGCGCCTCCGAATACGTCCCCCAGAAGGCCGTGCGGGCCAAATGGATCGACGAGGTGCACGCCACGTTCGCGACGCAGCACCTGCCGATCGTGTCCGACGCGTACCTCAGGTTTCTCGTGACGGAGCTCAAGCCCTGGGTGGACGCCACCTACCCCACCAAGCCCGGCGCCGGGGACACGTTCATCATGGGCTCAAGCATGGGGGGCCTCATCTCGGCGTACGCCCTCGCCGAGTATCCCGGGGTGTTTGGCGCCGCCGCATGCCTCTCAACCCACTGGCCCGCGGGGGACGGGGCCGTGGTCGACTACCTGGCGGCACACCTGCCGCCGCCCGGGTCGCACCGGTTCTATTTTGACCTCGGCACCGAGACGCTCGACGCGACCTACGCGCCCTTCCAGGAACGGATGGACAACGCCATGAGGGCCGCCGGCTACACCGAGGGAAGGGACTGGGTGACCCGGAGGTTCCCGGGCGCGGAGCACTCGGAGAGGTCCTGGAGCAAGAGGGCCGACCAGCCGCTCGAGTTCCTCCTGGGCAAATAGGGCGCCGAGGGGCTAGATCTGCGAATACGCCGTGGGCACCAGGAACCGGCTCGTGATCTTCGAGACCGTGTCCGCGTACTGGGGGTCATTCTTGAGCTTCACCCAGGTGGGGTGGACTCCGAACGCGGCCCAGTTCTTCTTGTGCGTCTCCATGTCGGGGCTGCACAGCATGTACGTGAGCTGCGGCATGCCGCTGCCGAGGAGCGCCTGGCCGTAGAAGACCGGGGAGAGGTTGAGCTCCTGCATGGCGCCGATCTCCCCGGCGTTGAACATCTCGACCTTCTTGAGCGCCTTGAGCTCGCTGTAGCTCTCGTAGGTGCGCATCTCGAAGATCCGGGGCTTCTTGGCGCGGGCAAGCGCCGGCACGGCAAGCCTGGGCAGTCCCGCAAAGGGCAGGAAGAGCCAGCTGTCGAGGCGGTCGAATGCCGGCTGGTCCTTCGTGGGCGAGGTCAGGTACGCCGACCCCATGCCCTGGACCGCGGGATCGGCGTTCAGGGTCGCGTTGACCTTCGCCGCAAGCTGGAGCGCCGGATAGGGGATGAGCACCCAGACCGCGGGGCCGTCCTTCGCGTCGGGCTCCGTGAATGCCCCGACCGAGTCGACCTCAAGGTCGTTCAGTGAGGGGATAAGGGCCTCCTCGAGATAGGAATCCAGGAGCGCATGCGAGGCGCCGGGCCTTAGCCGGTAGCAGCGCAGCTCGATGTACTCGCCGCCCTTGGCGGGAGCGGCCGCAGCGCTGGCGGTGCTTGAGACGGCGAGCGCGGCCGAGGCGGTGAGGGAGGTTTTCAGGAAGTCGCGGCGGTTGAGGGCATTCATGGGGTTTGGTCAAAGGATGGGCTATGGGAGCACTTTGTCAGGGAAAAGCTTTCCCAGGCCCGCCGGAGAGGCGGCTGCGACGCCGCGCTCAGTGATGAGGCCCGTCACGAGCCGTGCCGGCGTGACGTCGAAGGCGGGATTGACGGCGCCGCTCCCCTCGGGCGTGAGCGCGACGACCGCGACGCTCCCGTCGGGGAGCCTCCCGGAGAGGTGCGTCACCTCCCGGGGCGAGCGGTTCTCGATCGGGATCTCCCTCACCCCGTCGCGCAACCGCCAGTCGATCGAGGGGGACGGCGCGGCCACGTAGAACGGCACTCCGTTGTCGCGCGCGGCAAGGGCCTTCAGGTACGTGCCGATCTTGTTGCAGACGTCCCCGGTCGCCGTGGTCCGGTCCGTCCCCACGATCACCATGTCGACCTGGCCGTGCTGCATCAGGTGCCCGCCCGCGTTGTCCGAGATCACGGAGTGCGGAACGCCGTGGTTGAGGAGCTCCCACGCCGTGAGGCTCGCCCCCTGGTTGCGGGGGCGCGTCTCGTCGACCCAGACGTGGACCGGGATCCCGGCGTCATGCGCCGCGTAGATGGGGGCCGTGGCCGTGCCGACATCGACCGTCGCGAGCCATCCCGCGTTGCAGTGGGTCAGCACGTTGACCGGCTCGCCCGGCCGCTTGCGCGCGGCGATCTCGCGCAGGAGCGCGAGCCCCGCCGAGCCGATCGCCCTATTGATCGCCACGTCCTCGTCGCAGATTTCCGCGGCCCGAAGGAACGCCGCGGCCACGCGGTCGGCGGGCGCCAGGGGCTGGAGCCACGCGGTCATGCGGTCGACCGCCCAGCGAAGGTTGATGGCCGTCGGCCGGGTGTCCTTCAGGGTCGCGCCCGCGATCTGCAGCCCCTCGTCGGTGGCGTCGTACCGGAGCGCAAGCCAGATCCCGTAGGCGGCCGTCGCGCCGATCAGCGGCGCGCCGCGAACGAGCATCGCCTTGATGGCGTGGGCCGCCTCGTCGAGCGTCGCCAGCCGCGCGACCGCGAAGTGGTGTGGAAGACGCGTCTGGTCGATGATCTCGACCGAGATCCCGTCGGCTCCCGGCCAGATCGTCCTGTAGGGCTGGCCCTTGACCTTCATACCACCCTTTCGTTTCCGCCGTCGACGGGGACCTGCGCCCCGGTCGTCTTGGCAAACAAAGGCCCGCACAATTCCGCGGCCAGCTCCGCCACGTCGCGGCTCGTCACCTCGACCCTGAGGAGATTGTTGGTCTTGTAGGCCTCGACCGAGAGGCCGTAGTGGCGGGCGCGCGATTCCAGGACCTCCCGGGTCCACAGGGCGGTGTCGAAGACCATGTTGGGGTGGACGCAGTTGATCCGGATGTGGTCCGAGCCCCACTCGAGGGCCGCCACCCGCATCAGCTGGTTGACCGCGGCCTTTGAGGCGGAGTAGGCCGCGGCGCCCGGGCCCGGCGCCGGCACGTTCTTAGAACCGATGACGACGGCCCGCCCGCCGTTGGGGGCCAGCTTGAGCAGCGGGTGGCATTCGCGGAGCATGACGAAGCTGGCGTCGAGATTGACCGCCATGATCTTGCGCCATAGGTCCGTGCCCAGTTCCCCGATCTTCCTGCCCCCGGGGAAGATTCCGGCATTGAGGACGAGGATATCGAGGCCGCCGAACGCCCGGACCGCCTCGTCGATCGAGGAGGCGACGGCCGACTCGACGGTCAGGTCGCATGCGATCCCGCGGTAGTCCGGCCGGTCGTACATCCCCACGACACGCGGGTTGACGTCCAGGCCGACGACCGCCGCGCCGCGCTTAAGGAGCGAATCGACGCATGCTCGCCCGATCCCGGAGGCGGCGCCGGTGACGAGCGCGATCTCCCCCTGGAAGGGGGGCCCGGCGCCGGCCCTGCGCAGCTTCGCCTGCTCCAGGTCCCAGTACTCGCAGTCGAAGATGTCCTGCGGCGGGAGCGCCTTCCAGCCCCCGAGGGCCGCCGAGCGCATGATGATGTCGATCGTGTGCCGGTACAGGTCATTGACGATCGAGGCGTCCCAGGCAGAGGGGCCGGCGGCCACCATGCCCCACTCGGGGTCCAGGACGACGCGGGGCGCGGGATCGAGCATGACGGGCCGCAGGTCGCATCGGGCGTTCCACGCCTTGAAATACGCCTCGTAGGACGCGCGGTACGCCGCAAGGTCGCGCCCCACGAGCGGCACGCGCTTGGTCCGAAGGACGTGGTCCGGTGTCGCCGGCCCCTGCTGCGAGAGCACC
>Ga0265338_10001303_pt1 | contig 40863 bp, 38 predicted proteins | sample 42126metaG_FD_193579 | JGI IMG/M metagenome (GOLD analysis project Ga0265338, IMG submission 193579) | Rhizosphere microbial communities from Carex aquatilis grown in University of Washington, Seatle, WA, United States - 4-21-26 metaG | ecosystem: Host-associated > Plants > Roots > Rhizosphere... | reverse complement strand
ATCCTGCTGGTCATGGCCGGCAAACCGTGGCTGCTCATCTTCGCGGTGCTCGCCTACATCGTCGCCTTCGCCAGATTCGGGTGCCTGTCGCACTGATTTCTTCGGAGGGGCGAATTCTATGAGCCCCAAACTCAATTTGTTCATTCAGGGACTCGTGGAACTCGCCCCTCCGAAATAAAGGTCACCTCTGCGGCACGGCAAATTTCTGCTGCATGGCCGCCTGGATTTGAGCCCAGGTCAGGCAATTCACGCCCCTCGTTCCCGCCGCCACGCCGGTCGCATAGGCCGTTGCCGGCGAAGTTCCCTGCACGATATAGGGCTGCCCACCGAGATAAACCACGCTGGCGCCCGGCAGCGCGAGCGAAACAAAACTGCCGAAGTTTGCATAAGGCGCGAGCTGGCCGGGCTGACCCAATGCGGTCACTGCATAAACACCCGGAATGGCCGCCGGATAGGTTGGCGTGCTGACCGGTTGATTGCCGGCAGCCGCGTAAACAGGAATGCCGGCGGCAATGGCCTGTTGGATTATGCTGTCCAAAATCGGGCTGTCACTGGGTCCTCCCAGACTCAGGTTGAGAATCGTTGCACCGTGATTCACCGCTGCTTGAATGCCGAGCGCGACATTCCAACTGGTGGTCGTTGCCGATGCGCCGTAAACGTCCACCGACATGAGCCTGACGGGACTGCTCCCGCCCCCCACCTGCGAAATCGCGCGCAAAATCGTCTCCGCCATCGCCGTCCCATGCAACAGGCCCGAGGGGCCGGTCCCACTGGCACCACTGTCACCGGCCACCGAGATTGGCTTCAAAATGAAAGGGTCAAGCTGGCTGCCCAGGGATTGCACGGGCGTGTCAATCAAGCCAACAACCGGATTGCAGGGATCGCCGGGGGCAGCGGGATCGAGCGTCAGGGAAACGGGGCCTGCACCGGACGGCACAGAAGACGCCGGAATCAGCTGTGCATCTGGCGGCGGATCAAAATAATAATTGTAGTCCACGGCGAGAACATCCGAGTTGTTTTTCAATTTCGCCAACGCGGCGTCGGTTGCATTGGGATCCTCAAATTGCAGGCGGTAGAGGCCGAGTTTGTCATCGCGACCGGTGATTTTTGCGCCGAGCAATTTGGCCAGGGCATCAATGTCCGTGCCGGGTTTGATCCTCACCAGCAACTCGTTGGGGACATGCCGCGCCTCCAGTTTCGTCGGAACCACCTGCTGGGTCGCGTTTTTCATCACCGTGCGAAAAACATAGAGCTGCGGCACGGCATTGGTTTGGGGTACGAGTGCAAAATTGAGATCACCGAGCAGCCGTTTCAGGGCCTCCCCCGAAGGCAGGTCCTTGAATTTCGCTGAGGCCGTATGAGTGATGTCCGGTTCCACGTAGATGTGCCATCCGGCATCCACGGCGATTTTTTCCAGCAAGGGCCATAACGCCATGCCTCGCATGTCGGCATCCACGCGGTCGGTGCCCCGTTGCCAGGTCAGGGAATTGGTCTCCGCCGCGCGGCCCGCCAGGTTCAGCTGGAGCCAGACGCAGAGGCAGAGGCAAATCCATGCGTTTTGCCGGTTTTTTGACATAACGTTGGAACCATAGACCAGACGCGCGGAAAACGCGACTGGTTAAACCGCCGGGTAGTGCCCTGATTTGGTTGTAGGGCACGACGTAAGGAGTGCTGGCCCGATCGCCTCGTTACCTCGTCGCCTGTAAACAGGACACGGCCAATGCCGTCAGGGTGTGCGCACCCGATAAAACTGTTGCGGCGCACCGGTGACGGTTTCCATCCAAAGCCCGGAGGCATTCGAAGGTGTGACGACAGCGCGCGGTTGAAACAAGCCGGACAGATTGCTCGTACTCAATATTTGGTAAAGCTGTCCGGCGGTGGCCGGCCAGGCGATGGTGGCCGATGGGGTTACCGTCAGCCAGAAAGGCGGTTCCGTTCCACCGATGCGTATCCATTTCGTTTCGGTGCGATACTGTTTGCCGTCATTGCGTGTGACGATGGCATAGAACGGATGCAGCCCCACCCCCAGATTCGTGGCCGCCACCGCAAACGTGGCCGTAGCGAGATTGGAAACCACGCCCAACGAACCGCCGGTGCTGAACAATTCGATTTGGGCAATCGTATTGGTATTGGCGTTGACGGAAAAGACCAGCGTGAAATTGAGCACGGTATTTGAAGCCCCCGCCAGCGTGGTAAAAACAGCGCTGAGCGGGGTATTTTGAACCTGCACCGTTTGCGTCAACCGCGCCTGCGTGTGCACGTGACTGCCTTCATAGACGACCGCTGTAAGTTCATGGTTGCCATCCGCCAGCGCCGTCGTATCCAGCGGGAACGTGAGGGAAAGATTGGTGACACCAGCGGTGATGTGGAAATGGGTGCGCGGCTGAAGGTCACTGACATTTTGACCTACCGCTCCTACTCCCGGTGGCGAAACAAGCAAATTGACTGGACCACTGAGTGTCGCCAGCATCTGCGCCGCCGGCCACCCGGCGGTCCGGGCCCGCAGGTTGAACTGGGCGTAAGGCCAGCCATAAGCGTCGTACGGGATGAAATCCTCGGCGACCAATCCATCCGGCATCTGCAACGCACTGTTGTTATTGATGGCATCGACTAATTGCTGGGTCAGTCCGGAAATATTCGTGCCCGGCGCAGTGTTCGTCACCGTTATGGTCACCAGCGTGCCATTGGTTTTGGTCACCTCCAACTGCAGGTAATTGCTCACGGCCGGGGAGTTCGCCGCGGAGAACTGCCCCAAGCCATAGGCCACCGTGTCGAGAAAATTGGTCGCGTCAGCCGCGACAAAAGTGGTCAGCGCCGGCGCCGAACCAATGGCGGTGCCGACACTCACCGGAACCTGTGCCCCGGGCGTGTTGACATCGGTGAACTGCAAACCAATGCGGTCCCCATAATCGATCGCTTGTGCTTTCGTTTGCACAATGTAAGCCGTCTGGTCGAGCACATTGGCCAGGCCGGAGGCCACCGACTTAATCGTGGCGTTCGCCGGCACCGTAAAGTTGGTGGTGTAACCGTTGATGGTGACATTCAGCCGGTTGCCGGCAGCCGGCGAGATGTTGGTAAGCGTTTGCCACCACTGGCCATCCACGAACAAATCCACCTGTTGCACCGGCCGGTCGGGCGAGGCCGCAGCACATTGAAGCGTGAGATTGGTCACGCCACTCAACACGGTATGGGCCGGCAAATGAATCCAGGCCCCGAACGGAGGCCGGGCAAATGGCGCGGCCAGCGGTTCAGCCACCATCAATCCCTGGTAGGGATTGACCAGGCTCTGGTAATAACATTCGGCCAGGCTGAAACCGCGCGCCTGATAAAAATAATCCTGCGGCGAGGGAAATTTTTCGAGGTAATTGCACGGCTCGGTCACCGTGCCATAACTTCCGCTTGCGCCCGAGTTCAGGAAAACCAGCAGGGTGGTATGATCATTCGGTTGATAAATCAGGCCGCCAAACGAGGTCAGGCTGTCGGCAATGGCGCCCGGGACCAGCGCATTTGTAAGGATGGTGAACTGGTAGAGGCCGGTCTGGTAGCCGCACAGGTTGGTCAGGCCGTAGGGCGAATCTGAATTGGTTCGCTCGATGGAAAGATTGCCAGCCACCCGCGCGTCAAAAATGGTATTGTCAAATTCCTGATAACGGACGTTGCGGGCGGGATCGCTCGTCTTGGCCAGCCAGACGGTTTGCGTGGGGAACGTGCCGTCGCTGGCGACGCCCCGATCGATGATCCCCTCTGCCAGCGCAAGATTGCTGGAGGTGATCATGGTCACCAGCCACGAATTGCTGCCAGGATCAATCGGCGGCATCTGCCGGAAGATGCTTTCACTGGCAGCGTATGCATTGGAACTGGCCACCGGCAGGTTGCAGCCCGGGATGCCGGAGGGACAATTATTGCTGCAATCGTCTGTCTTGAATCCGTAAAACAACGCGGCCGTCGTTGAGTTGATCCCGTTCGTGTCTGTCACCTGATACGGAATGTCCATGGACAAAACCACGTAATCGATCTGGTTCGTAAGGCCGCGGCCGGCCAGCGTGGCGGTCAGCGGATCGAGCAGGACCGTTTCAAAATCGGACCGGGTCCAGGTCGTGTTGGCACCGGGCCAGTTGATGCGTACAAGATTTTGCGGAGGCACCCCGCGCTGTTCGCAGTAGTAATTGCCGAGTTGAATCGAATTCGTGCTGTCCTGATTGACGACTACCGCGACATTCAGTCCGCTGCCACCTCCAAAAAGATTGACCGAGAAAAAAAGAAAACAAGCCATTCCTGCCGATAAACACAAGCGGGTATGCACAGGCTTAAATTCGCCGAAAAACCGGGTTTAGTAAAGCTTGAAGTCGATGTTTGCCATTTTGTAACCCGATGGAAACAATTCAGATACATTCGATAAATCGCGATCCGCAGCCATAAAACCATGGAAAACGTTCGGGAAATCCAAGCCACCATCTTTGACGTCAGAGGATAGTCCATCCCCGCCAAAAAGCGGCATCCACGGGCAGTAAACCGGTGCCTGGTAAGGCGGCTTTAGCGCGCGCACAGCCACCCGGCTTCCGCCTAGGCCTTGGATTTTGACAGCACGGCTTTGACCCAGACTTGGTTGTCGAGATACCACCGGATGGTTTCGCGGATGCCGTCCTCGAACTTGTGCGCGGGCGTCCAACCCAATTCGCGCTGGATCTTCGACGCGTCGATGGCGTAACGGCGGTCATGGCCGGGCCGGTCTTTGACGTAGGTGATGAGCTGGCGGGAGTTGCCCCCGAGGTGGGGAACAAATTCGTCGATCGTGTCGCAAATCAATTGCACGATGTGGATGTTTGCCCATTCGTTGTGGCCGCCAATGTTGTACGTCTCGCCCAATGTGCCGCGCGTGAGCACCGTCCACAATGCCTCGTCATGATCGCGCACGTACAACCAGTCGCGCACATTCATGCCGTCGCCATAAACCGGCACGGACTTGCGCGCCAGGATGCTTTGAATGACGACCGGGATCAGCTTTTCGGGAAATTGGTAGGGGCCGTAGTTGTTCGAACAATTCGTAATCACCGTCGGCAGGCCATAGGTGTGATGATACGCCCGCACCAGCATGTCGCTCGACGCCTTGCTCGAGGAATACGGCGAGTTCGGCGCGTAAGGGGTCGTCTCGGTGAACAGGCCGGTGGCGCCGAGTGAACCATAGACTTCATCCGTGGACACGTGATGGAACCGTTTCCCGTTCAAGTTCGCCCCCCAGAATCCACGGCAGGCCTCCAGCAGGTTGAACGTGCCGACGATGTTTGTGGTGATGAAATCGCCCGGGCCCGTGATGGAACGGTCCACGTGCGATTCCGCCGCCAGATGCATGACGTGGGTGATGGCGTGTTTCTCCACCACGCCCAACACGCCGGTCTTGTCGCGCAGGTCCACCTTTTCAAAGGCATATTTCGGATGCGCGGCGACCTTTTCCAGATTTTCCAGGTGCCCGGCATACGTCAGGCAGTCCAGGTTGACGAGTTTGTCGATTTCGGGGCGGTCAATGACGTGGTGGACCAGGTTGGAACCAATAAAACCCGCGCCGCCGGTGATGAGTAATTTCATGCCATTTACGATTTGGGATTGACGATTGACGCGTCCATCGAATCATGCGCGCAACTTTCTGATGCAGCGCGTATATCGCAAATCGTCAATCGTAAATTCATAATTCAGGTTTCCAGTTCTTCAACGAAGCTTCGATGGCTTCCATCACCGGCCGGATTTTGACGCCCGCCGCCAGCAGTTTGGAAACGTCCATCACACAATTCGAACGCGGCGTCTTCGCCGCCACGCGATAAAACTCGTCGTCGCTCTGCCAGTATTCAAACTTCCGGGCCGGCTTAAGAATTTTCTCCAGCGTTTCCACCACCTCCCGGGTCCGGACAAAACCGGGATTGGTGACGTTGTAGATGCCGAACGGCGCGCGCAATTCCCACAAATCAAGGCAGGCCTTCACATAATCGGCCCGGTGGGAAATCGAATTCAAGTTGTCATAGACCTTCGAGTAACGCTGCACCTTGCTCAGGTAATTCCGCACGCTGTCGAACTCGTCAAAGGGAATCCGCAGCCGCCAGATATAGCTCTGCCCGATGCCGGCGATGGCTTCCTCGCCCAGCGCCTTGGTGCCGCTGTAAAAACTGCACGGCCCGTCACGAAACGAAAAATTCGGCGTGTCCGTCTCGGTGAATCCATGAATCGCCGACGGCGTTTTTTCCGCGAGTGCGCGCAGCTCGGGCCGGGTCATGTCTTTTTCCGCGCGGACCTGGCCGCCCGTCGCGACCTTGGCCCCGGAGAAAATGCAACCGGAGGAAACGTGTCCCCACGGGATGCCGGCGGCCGCACAGGCATGAGCAATGGTTTGCGGCAGCAACGTGTTGCCGGCCAAGGTATCGGCCCGGGCCACCTCGCAGGCATCCACGTTCGGCTTGCCCGTGTAACCGGCGGCATTGATCACAAACGCCGGCGGGTTGGCCTTGAGAAATTTCAGCAGGACGTCGAACCGCGTGTAATCGGTTTCACGCCGGGCGAGCGGAATGAATTTTTGCCCGCGCCGCTGCAGCTCCCCTGCGAACGCCTGACCGATGTAGCCTGATGCGCCAAGAAGTAAAATCATAGTTTAACTGCCGATGAATGCCGGGTTCTTAGATGCAAGCCATGTATCATATCACGGATTTCGTCCACGTCAATTTGCCGTCAGACCTTGAGCCGTTTGGCCTCCGCCACCACTTCCACCAGGTACTCGCGATATTCGCACTTGGGCATCTTGCCGGTGAGTTCCTCCAGTTTGGCCAGCGACAGGAATCCGGCGCGAAACGCCGCCTCCTCCGGGCAGCCGATCTTGACCCCGGCGCGTTTCTCAATGGTCTGCACGTAGGCCGAGGCCTCGTGCAGGCTGCTGCTTGTGCCCGCGTCCAGCCAGGCAAAGCCGCGGCTCAGCCGATGCACCCGCAATTCCCCGCGCCGCAGATACGCCACATTGACGTCCGTGATTTCCAGTTCGCCGCGCGCCGACGGCTGGAGCGCCTTGGTGGTGGCCACGACGCTGTTGTCATAAATGTATAGTCCGGGCACCGCGTAGTTGCTCCGGGGCGATTTCGGCTTTTCCTCAATCGAAATCGCCTGGCCTTGCGCGTCGAATTCCACCACGCCGTAACGTTCCGGGTCGTTGACATGATACCCGAAAATGGTCGCGCCCGCCTTGAATTCGGCAAACGCGCGATGAAACGAATCGCTCCCGTAAAAAACGTTGTCGCCCAGGATCAACGTCACGTTGTCTTCGCCGATGAACGACTCCGCGATCAGAAACGCCTGGGCGATGCCCGCCGGCCGCAACTGCTCGCGATATTCAATGGTCAGGCCCCAAGCCTTGCCATCGCCGAGCAATTGCATGAAACGCGGGAGATCCTGCGGCGTGGAAATCACGCACAACTCGCGGATGCCGCCTTCGATGAGCGTCGTCAGCGGATAATACACCATCGGTTTGTCATAGACCGGCTGAAGCTGTTTGCTGGCGACCAGCGTGAGCGGAAACAACCGTGAACCGGCGCCGCCGGCGAGGATTATGCCTTTCATTAGACAACAGCGTAAAAAAAAGCGGCCAAAATGAAAGCCGGAAATTGGAGAAATCACAAGCCCCTTGGGGAACCTTTTGTAAATGCGGTGAATCCTGAATCCACAAGCCATTCTCCCGGCGCCGCAGCTTATTGAATTGCACCGCCCCGCCTGGGACGCCATGCTTCAGCGTGTGAACCGCATGATCACACGGCAAACTGGCGACCGGACAGGAACTTTTTGCCCGGAGTGTTCGCTTCCCCAAACCAGATGCGAGTGAAATTGAGACAGCTTCTGCTGCTCTTCGGCCTCCTGGTTTCCGCGGGCTGCTGTTCAACCGGCCCCGCACCTTCATCCCCTGAATCCGCCGCGTCCAGGCCCCAATGGCACAGCGTTGTCATGATCCCGCGCACCAACCTTCCGCCCATCCATTTCTACAACAAAATAAATCCCATCTGGTGGTTCGGAAACGTCGATGAGCCGTGTCCGCCGGCCTGGTATCGTCCGGGTGGCCGTTGCCGGACGTTCATGTGGTATATGCGCAATCCTTTTGAAAACTTTACCAATTATGTGATCGGCGTGGCGGACAAGAAAACAACGCGGTACGGTGTCTATCCCACCGCGATCGGGAACCCGAACGGCGGCTGGAACTTTGCCATCACCCGGCGGAAGATTGTCTATCTGCCTTTCATCGACTACAAGCATCACCGGTTCGAATTCTATTTCGGCTGGCGCGAACGCGGCAACTTCGGCGCCAAACTGAATTTCCGGCAAAAACTTCCCACGCCCCCGCCGCCAAAACCCGAAATTTCAAATCCCGATGAATATGGTTTCCCTGAACCGGAACGATGCAGTTGGTTTTCATCGGGAGCACAGCCGCCCCGGCGGTAGTTCGGCGCGCCCTCGCGCTGAGCCTTTCGCCGAGAGATGAACCAAACAGTGCCTTGATCTCATGGCAAAAGCCGACGACAAGGCGTCGTCGGCAGCGCCCGGGGTGCGCTCCCCATTTCAACTGCATCGTTCCGGCTGAAAGCGACTATTGACCCGCTGGCGCATTGGTCAGGCTGGTGCAAAGGTAAATCCGGAGGTGGTTCATCGGGTGACCGTGGTGCAGCGACCAGAAATCATCCACCAGTTCGATCCTGGAAAATTGTTCTTTCAGGGTCGCCGGCGCCCCGCCGGAACCCGAGGTGACAAATAATGCCCGGGTGTCCGGGGTCACCTGATAACCCGGCCAGAGCGTGAATTGTGAACTGCCGTACGGCGCCGGAGCCAGATAGGTCACCGGCTGGTCCGGCAGATAAAACGCCATCAGGCTAGCCAGCGAATAATGATCGGCCAGCAACAGGTTGGCCCGGTCCGTCTCGCGGGCCTTTTGCACGTGCGCCGCGAAATCAGGCCAGCCTTGCGCGCGAAACAGGGGATCCAGTCGCTGCGGCAGATGCAAGATTTCCGTGTCGTGCAGGGCCAGGGTCATGACCAGGGCCATGCCGAAAGCGGTGCCGACGCCCCAGCGCCAGGCCGGGTGGCGCGCGACCACATCCCGCCAGAACACCACGGTGAAAATAATGCCGGTCACCAGGGCGGGCACCGTCCAGTTGGCGTGGCCGGCGCTGTTCAGGCTGAAAAACAGAAACAAGCCGTAAATCGGCACAAACTGGCTCAATAAAAAACGCATCCGCAGATCCCCGCTGCGTTTCCACAGCTGTGCCACCGCCGCCACCAGGATGCCCACGCCAAACAGCGGCGACATTACCCCCAACTGTTCGCCGAGAAAACGGAGCGTCTGGGACGGCCGGATGTGAAACGAGCCGGTCACCCCGCTGCGGGAGTGCAGCGCCATGGCATGCACCCAGCCGGTCTGGATGTTCCACCACAGGATGGGTGTGCTGGCCACGCAAAACGCTGCAACCATGACCACGGTTTTGCGGCTGAACAGCAGCGGGCGATGTTCCTTCGACCACAGCAAAAACAGGGCGACGCAGACCAGTTGCACGCCGTTGGTAAATTTGGCCAGGAACCCGGCGCCGATGGCCAGCCCCAGCCAGAACCAGCTGGACGTGCGGCCGTTGTGCAGCGCGTCCCAAAAGATCAGGACCGCCAGCGCCCAAAAAAACACGCTCAACGAATCAATCGTCATCAGGATGGAACCCACCGCCAGGATGGGCATCACAAATGCCACCAGCAGACACCACAAAGCCGTGCGATCATCGTACAGCCTGCGGGCCAGCACAAAAATCAGCCAGCCCACGCCACCGCTCAGCAGCACGGCAAAAAAACGGATGCCGAACACCGTGTCGCCAAAGATCCGCGTTCCCAGCGCGATGGTCCATGCAATCGCCGGCCCCTTGTCGCGATACGAGGCCGCCAGGTGTTTTGACCACAGCCAGTAATAGGCTTCATCGGCCACCAGCCCGATTTGGGTCGCAAACCAGAAGCGATACCCGACCACGGCCAGCAAAAGAAAAATGGCCAGACGCGTCGGATTCAGGTTGCGCAAATAGGAAAGCATCAGCTTTGAGACGAGACTACATGCCCGGTTTCCGCCGGCATGATTTTCTGGTTGACGTGGAGGAGGTTCCCTCGCTTTTCGGTGGGGCCGTTGTTGTTTGCGGATTGGGACCGCAGGGGCATGAACGGATGGGACAATTGCTTTCGCACGGTATGTGTCATTCTACAGATGGCCGGCACGTTTATGGGTTCGGAATATACGGGGCCGGGGAAAAAATCGAAACGACAAAATCAGCTTTCGGCAAAGGGCCTTTGCCTTTCAAAAGGCTTCGAGCGGCGCCCTGGCCCTTCGGAACCCTCAAACCGGTTTTTTGCCAGACCTGGTTTTTCCCGCCGCGTCGGCGTCCAGTGAATCGGTCTCTGAAGCCACCCAATCCAGCCATTCGCTCAAGACGAGCAGGGTCCAGAGGGCGCGGGCATGGTCGGCGCGGCGATGGCAATGTTCAGAAAACAAATCCAGGGCGGCGGCTGGTTGAATCCCGACCTGTTCCAGCCGCCCGTTGCCGAGCATCTCGGATGCCCAGGTTTTAAGCGGGCCGCGCAACCAGCGGCCGATCGGCACCGACAGCCCGCGTTTGCGCCGGTTCACGATGTCGCCCGGCAGGTAGCGCAAAGCGTGGCGTTTCAGAAAAACCTTGGTCTTGAATCCCTGCACCCGGTCGGCCACCGGAAGTGATTTTGCAAATTCCATCACCGCTTCATCCAGAAATGGCGCGCGCAATTCCAGCGCCGAGCTCATGCTCGAACGGTCGGCCTTGGTCAACAACCCCTCCGCCAGCGGCGTTTCCAGGTCCCATCGCTGCACCCGGTCCAGCAGCTCGCCGTCGCCCGTGTCGTGGCCTTCCAGGTCCATCGGCGTCACCCCCAGCCGCCGCAGCAATGGCGGGGCGATGTTGGACACCCAGAGCCGGTGCCGCGCCATGCCGCCCAATTCTGCGCCCGATACAAATCGCTTGAGCAGAAACGACAGCGTCACCTTCTTCTCACTCGGCGGCAACAGCTCCACGGTCCGCCGGATGGCGTACTTGAGCCAGGCCGGCAACTGCGCGTAACGCTCGGCCACTCCGGCGCCGATATAAGTCGGATATCCGCCGAATAATTCGTCCGCGCCTTCCCCCACCAGTGCCAGCTTGACGTCCTGTGCGGCGCGCCGGGCCAGCAGGGCCGCCGGAATCCACGCCGGATCAGCCAAAGGTTCGCCCACCAGGTGAATGAGCGATTTCAACCCGTCCCGCACATCCACCGGGTTGACCCATACCGTCACCAATTCCATCTTCAATCGCCTGGCCACCGTCTCCGCAAAGGTGCCTTCGTCAAAGGATTCCTCCTCGAAACGCAACGTGTAGGCTTTCAACAGACGCTTCGGATGCAATGACCGGACCACCGCCGAGACCAGTGACGAATCAATGCCACCGCTCAGAAACACGCCAAAATCCACCTCCACATCGGTCTGGCGGCCGACCGCCGCGCGGAACGTCCGGTCAAAGTCATCCAAGGACGGCGCCGACTTGGCCGTCTCCGTGTTGCGCCAACGCCAGTAGGTTTTATGCCGGACGCCGCCGGTGTCGAAATGGATCAATTCACCGGGCGCCACCTTCCGGATTTCGCCAAAGGGCGTGTCCGGCGAGGGGAAAATGCCGAATTGAAGGTATTTTCGCAGCGCCCGTTGATCCAGATGCACCGGCAACCGGCTGTGCGCCACCAGGGCGGCAATCTCGGTCGCGAAAATCACCTCGTTGCCGTTCCTGGCGTAAAACAGCGGGCGTTCTCCCGCGCGGTCGCGCGCCAAAATCAAACGCCGGTTGCGCGCATCCCAGATGGCAATGGCGAATGCTCCAACCAGGCGGTTCACAAACGCCTCCCCCATTTCCAGATAAAGACCGGGGATCACCGCCACGTCCGTTTTCCGTTGCACCGGGCGGCCCCGCTCCGCCAGCCAGAGCCGCAACTCCCGGTGATTGTCAATCTCCCCGTTGCAGACCGCGATGATCCGGTTCTCCTCGTCAACCATCGGCTGGTTGGCATCCTCGTCCACTCCACGGATTGCCAGACGCGTCGCACCCAGAATCGCCATCTCGGTGTCCGCCCGGCCAACCGCATCCGGTCCTCGATGCGACAAGGACCGGAGCATGGCCTTGACCCGCAGACGGGCCGCTTCGGGAGCGGTCAAATCGGAAAACGCGACGATGCCGCAGATGCCACACATGGTCAGGGACCTCCCGGGGCCGGCAGTTGCAGCCCGTAATAGCCGGAGGTCAGGTTTTGGACGGTCGCGTGTCTGGCGGCGGCAATGGCTTCCAGCTGGTTGCGCTCCGATTGATAAACCATGAGATAGACGGGAACCTTTTGCGCCGCCAGCCAGGTGTCAAAGTCCGTCAGCGGCACGATTTGTTTCGGCCACTGCGGATTTTTTTTCAGGGAATAAATGATGTAGTTGCTTGTCAGTTCGGCGCCATCGGACGAGATCAGCGTTGCCGTCCGCCGCAGGTAAAATGGCATCCCGGTCGGAAAACATTTCAGGCAAGCCAGTTCGGTTCCCGCCGGCAACGCCAAAAGCTCACCGGCGACTGGCCGGCCCGACTTCAAGTTGAAAACCACGTCGATGATGCCCATGCCGGCATTCGCCGCGACCGGCACGAACAGGGCGAAGCACAGCAGACAAAGCGTAACGCTGCGCCGCCAGCGCGCCACCACGGCAAAGAGCCCGAACACCGCCAGTGATACCGCCAGCGGCACGATCACCCGTCCGAGCCCCTCCGCCTCCGCCACCGGAATACGCATGGGCCTGGCCAACAGATGGGTTTGTGATGTACCCAGGATCACGGCCGCGGCCACCGCGAGCAACAGGCACACCACGGCAAACACCACCGTCGCGCGGGCCACCAGGCGGGCGGCCCGGCCGTCCGGGTTCGTCAAGGCCGCGTCAAACAATCGCGCCAGCAGGATGCCGGAAGACATCGTCACGCTGAGAATGTAACCCGGTAATTTGGATTGCGAGATGGAAAAGAACAGCACCACCACCACCGACCAGATGAGACACAACCGGTCGGCCCGGCCTTTAGCCCGGCGTTCCCGCCACACCGCCACCGCCGCCTCCGGCAGCAACAGGCTCCACGGGAAAAACAGGCCCGCCACAATAATCAGGTAAAAATAAAATGGTTCAGACCGGTGAAAGGTTTTCGCGGTGGTGAACCGATGAAACGATTCCTCCACCAGGCCATAATGCAGAAAGTCCGGATGCGCGAGGCAAAGCCCCACAAACCACGGCAGCGTGATGGCAAAAAACGCCAGCACGTTGAGCGGCGTAAACAGCCGCCGCCACACGCCGCGCCGGCCTTCCACCCGGTTGTAAATGAGCAACACCAGCACGGGAATCAGAAAACCGACCGGCCCTTTGATCAGGGTTGCCAGTCCGGCAGCCGCCGCCCCGAGCAGATACCAGTTGCGCCGCCCCCGGCCTTCGGCCTCCTCGGCGAAAAATCCGGCAAAGATGGCCCCGCAGACGAAAAAGGCCAATGTCATGTCAAAGATGACCGTGCGCGCATTCATGACAAAGAGTGGCATGGTGCCGACGATGACAGCGGCGAGCAGACCGCAACGGGTGCCATATATTTTCCGGGCAAAAACAAAGGCCAAAACCACCGACGCCAGGCCAAACACCGCAGAGGGCAGGCGCGCCGCGGTCTCGTTGTCGCCAAAGGCCGCGAGCGACAGGGCCACCGCCTTGAAAAAGAAAGCCGGCTTGTCCAGGTAATCCACGCCGTTGTAGGTGGGCACCAGCCAGGCGCCGGACGCCTTCATCTCGCGGGCGACTTCCGCATTGCGGCCTTCATCGGGAGAAATCAACGGCAGATGCCCCAGCCGGAAAAAGAGGGTGAACCAGACCACGGCCAGAACCATCCAGACCCATGCGGTTTCCGTCGGCGAAGTTGAAAATGAACGACGCGGTTCGATGCCGCGCAATCTACCAACCCCGCAACGCAACGCAAGACTGTTGACCGACTTCCCGCCGGCGAAATTTCCCCGGTGCGGGATAAATCGCTTTCCATTTGCTTTCGCCGGGAACATTTCCTATTGCTGGCGAGTCTAATTGACAGGGATGAAGAAAAAATTGAAATGGATCTTCGCCGGGCTGGCCGGGGTGTTTGCCCTGATGCAACTGGCCAACCCGTCGCGCACCAATCCGCCGGTCACGCCCGGACACGACTTGATGGCCGCCAACCCGCCGCCGCCGCCCATCGCCGCGATGCTGCACGCCGCCTGTTACGATTGCCATTCGGATGAAACCAAATGGCCGTGGTACAGCCATGTGGCGCCCGTGTCGTGGCTGGTGGCCGGCGACGTCCACGATGGCCGGGAACGGATGAATTTCTCCGAGTGGCCGCATGACCTGCCCGAACGCGCGGCCAAACGGCTGGAACGGATCAGCGAAGAAGTCGGCTACAAAGACATGCCACCCTCCAAATATACGGCACTGCATCCGGAAGCCCGGCTCACCGCCGACCAACGCAGACAGTTGTCGGACTGGGCGGACCAGGAAGCCGCGCGGTTGAAACCGGCAACCGCAAATAAATAAAGGATCCGGACCGAAGCCGTCCCAGCCGCAGCACGTTCGACAACCAGAACCGAAAAAAATCGGACGTTGGCTGGGCAATCCATGCCGCTGCGGGTGGGACACCCGCGCTCCATCCCATTCGGACATTGACGGAAACCCGCCGGCCAAACATTCTGACGGCTTTATGTTGCATAGCGAATGGGTTCCCGCCGCGGACAAGGATTCACGGCGATGGATGATTTTATTGCACGGCCTGGGCGATAGCCTCGAGGGCTGGCGCTGGTTCCCCGAGGCCATGAACCTGGCTTGGCTCAATTACCTGCTCGTCAACGCCCCGGACGATTACTTCGGCGGCTTTTCCTGGTTCAATCTGGGCGAAATCGAGAACATGGTTCCCGGCGTGCAACGCAGCCGCAAACTGTTGTTCGACCTGCTGGACGATTTGCGGGCCAAAGGCCTGCCGGCAAACCAAATCACCCTCGGTGGTTTTTCCCAGGGCTGCCTTATGTCCATCGAAGTCGGCCTGCGTTATCCCCACCGGCTGGCGGGCATCGTCGGCATCAGCGGCTGGGTTTGTGAACCGAAAAAGTTGATGCAGGAACTTTCACCCGTCGCGAAACAGCAACGCCTGCTCATGACACACGGCACGCAGGACCCGATGGTCACCATCGACCGGGTCCGCAAACAAATCCCCCTGCTCCAGGCGGCCGGCCTGCAACTCGAATGGCGCGAATTCGCCAAGGCGCACACCGTGGCCGGCGAAGCGGAAATCTCCGTCATCCGAGATTTTGTGCGCGCCGGTTACCCGGTAAACGAATAGTGGTAGGGCGGGCAGCCTGCTCGCGACTGGCTCGTGATTTATCGGAGTTCATCGGAGTCCTCTGCCCGCCGCAAACGCGGAAAACGGCGCGCACGGAGTGACGCGCCCTACCGAAATTAAGGCACCACCTAAAATCAATCCGCTTGACAGCAAGCCTGTTTCCGTTGATATCGTCATTCCAACCAGGAAACGCTATGGCATCAAAATCAATTACGAATCGTAATTTCAGGTTTGGTGGCGACGTTTATCACATCGCGGTACGGTCCTTCGACAAGGACCTGGGTCATGTCACGGCGGATTGGTGGCGGGCCTCAGACCGGCAGGAAGGCCGGCTCGGCTACGGCGTCGTCTCCTCCGACGTGGCCATCAGGCTGGCCGAACAGGCAATCTGCAATCCCACGCCGCTCTCCGCCTCAAATTCAGCCGCTCAGCGCCGCAGCTACCGGCCACCGCCTCCGTAAAAGAAAACGCACCGGTTATCCGGCGTCGTGGAAATAACCGGCGCGTTCGTGTCGCCGCACAGGGACACATTTTCCCGCGTTGCGGGAGGGAAGATATGAGGATGGTGTTTTGGCCCGCCCTCATCCTGACCTTCTCCCCCGAGGAGAAGGAACAGCATTCGTGCGTTTCATTGTTTTTTTCAATACTCCGTTATCGCTGTTTTTCGCGCGCACTTCAGAAAATATCCGATTTACTGAAAGATCGACGGCAATTCTCCCTCTCCTGGGGGAGAGGGCCGGGGTGAGGGCGGATCTCAAACAGCAAATGATTTCCAAGACCTTCCGGTTTTCACCTTTTAAATCTTTATTTCGCGCGCGGTGCCGGGGATCCAGATTTGTTCCGGACGCGGCTCGGCCGTGGCGTCCATGGCCCGTTCCACAATGTCGCGCATCTGGGTGAACCACCAGCCCGCCCGGGCGATGCGTCCCTCCCGCCGCGGCATCCTGCCGCCCCGACGTTGGCTGTCGGGGTTGAAACCGAGTTCGAGTTGGTTGTCTGTCGCATTTGTCATAATTAACCTTTCGTTGCGCGACATCCTGACAGGTGGGGTTGGACATTGGCTGTCCAAGCAAAAATATTTCCGGGAGTATGTACTTAACGCAAACCCAGAAACAAAGAAGCGCCGGAATTCATAACCCGGGAGGGTTAACCGGCGCGATGCTAGCAGAAACGTGCCAGGTTGTAATGACTGGCATGTTCCAATGAGAGCATTCCGACTGCCAAAATCCCGGTTTCTACTGGATGGTAATCTTGTCGCCCGGTTGCAGCGACACGACATGGCCGCCAATCAAATCCCTCGGATTGACGCTGATTTCCTCGCCCTGGCGGGTGATGGTGATGGTTTTCGGGTTGCGATGGCTGGTGTAATTGGCCGTGGCGATGGCCTGGGCCAAGGTCAGCCCTTCAACCCACGGCACGTTCGGATGATCCACCGCACCGATAATGGTTACACCCTGCCCCGTTCCGCCAATGCTTTCGAATGCCGCCTTTTGGCCGGCCTGATAGGCGGCCTTGGCCCGGGCATTGGCCTGCGCCTCCGTGACGCAGCCGCAAAACAGCACGCTGATCAAAAGCGCCAACGCACCGCTGAGAATCAGCACATGGGTAGGGCGCGTCACTCCGTGCGCGCCGTGTTTGGCGAACGAACGGGCGGCGGGCAGAGGACTCCGATGAACTCCGATAAATCGCGAGCCAGTCGCGAGCAGGCTGCCCGCCCTACCGGGATTTGTTCCAGTCGTCATTAAGAAAATAATTACTCCGGCTTCTTGAGGATTTTTCCGAATTCGCCTTCGACCGGCTCGATCTCAATCCGATGACCCGATTGCCCCCCGTCCGCCGGTCTTGGCGTTCCTGCCTTCTTTTCCGTTTTGGGAGCCGTGGTCATCGGCGGCAGCACCGCGGCCGCCAGGGATGCCTCCGCCGGCTCGCTGTCCGGCGGTTCGGCATCGCGGCCGGGAATGTAAAAACCCGTCCGGGTCTCCAGCCATTTGGCGTAGCGTTGAAAACTCCACATGCCGTGTTCGGCGCCGGTTTCCAGGGCGGAACCGATTTTAAAAAAGTCGCGCGTGCGGATGAAATTCTTCACCGCATGCGTCGCCACCAGAATTTCGCATTCGGGCACGCGGATGTTCAAATCCTGCCGGAACCGGAGCCGCTGCGACACCACCGCAACCAGGCAATCCGCCAGTTGCGAACAAACCGCGTTCTGGATTTCCGCCGGAAAGGCCGAGGCGACGCGTTGCACGGCCTCGGCACAGGTTGAGGAATGCACCGTGGCCAAAACGAGATGGCCGGTTTCCGAGGCGCTCAACGTCAGGCGCATCGTTTCCGGATCGCGCATTTCCCCGACCATCAACACGTCGGGATCCTCCCGCAACGCGTCCAGCAGCGCCTGTTCAAAACTCGGCGTGTCCCGGCCCACCTCCCGTTGTCGGATGTAGGCGCGTCGCGGGCGGAATGCATATTCGATCGGGCTCTCCACCGTCACAATGTGGCAGGTCTCGGTGAGGTTGATTTCCTGGATCAACGCCGCCAGCGTCGAGGATTTGCCGCTGCCGGTCGGACCGCAGATCAAAATCAATCCATGCGGGTTTTTGACAAGTTTCTTGAGGTCGGGATGCAGGTTGAGTTTTTCGACCGTGGCCTGAAAAACACCCAACAACCGGATGGCCAGGCCGATGCCGCGCGAGGTCTGCATGATGTTGATCCGGCAGCGGACCCCGCGAATTGTCCGGGACAGATCGAATGAACGCCGTTCCAGAAACACCGGCCATTGTTCCTCACCCACCAGCCCGCGCGCGAGGGCGGCCAGGGTTTGCGGCGGCACCGGATCGCCCGAAAGGCGCAACGTGCCGCGCACCCGCAAGGCCGCCGGCATCCCGGCCTCCAGATGCAAATCACTGGCGCCGTTGGCCGCCGCCGATTCAATCAATGAGTCCAATTCCATGTGCTTCACCTTAATGAACAATCCTGCCGGTGAAAAGTTTTTGTGTGGCGGCTGAAACAACGAGACTTGGGCTGAATTTACGATTTGCGATATACGATTTACGAGTCATGCCACCATCACGGCACATCGCGCAAATCGTATATCGTATATCGAAAATAACCAGCCATCTTATGTCGGCAGCTACGATCCAGTTGCAACCTCACGCAACAGTGATGGAACTTTTCCATTCGCCCACGGCCCTTTTGATTTCCACGCCGCAGGCCGCTTTCGGTTTGACAAACCGCGGCGTGAACCAGGGGAAGGTGCCCACCAGATCGTTGGTCACGAGAATCTGCCCGTCGCAATCCGGCCCCGAACCGATGCCGATGGTGGGAATCGATATGCGCTGCGTGATTTCCTGCGCTGCCAGCGGCGTCACCAGTTCAAGCACAATGGCAAATGCGCCAGCGTCGGCCAGCGCCATGGCATCCTCCATCAACGCCTGATGTTCCGGCCCGCTTTTGCCCTTGATGTGATAGCCGCCTTCCTCCAACACGTGTTGCGGCAACATGCCGAGATGCCCACAAAAAGGAATTCCAGCGGACACCACCGCCCGGACCTGCTCCAGAATCGACCGGCCGCCTTCGGCCTTCACAAATTCCGCACCGGCGGCGATGAGCCGTCTGGAATTGGCGGCGGCATCGGCCACCGTCTCATAACTTTTGAACGGCAGGTCCGCCCCCAGCAAGGCGTTCGGTTTCACGCGGGCAGCGGCGCGGACGTGATGTTCCATCTCGGCCATCGTCACGTGCGTGGTGTCCGGATAACCGAGCACCACCATCCCCAGCGAATCCCCGACGAGAATCAACGGGATGCCCGCCTCGTCGAGCAGCTTCGTCATCGGAAAATCATACGCCGTGAGCGCGGCGATCTTTTCGCCGCGCGTTTTCATGGCGCGGATGATTTTGGCGGTGATTTTGGAAGAATTCATTTCAAAGCCACAGATGCACACAGATTATCACCGATGCGAAATTCAACTCGGAACACGGCCTTGTAAGTCGAGGCATTAACCAATGGTTTTTTACCTTTGAATTGCCGCGATCCGCCGATCAGCGTTCCGAAATCTGTGTCCATCTGTGTTTATCTGTGGCTAAAACTTTTAATCAATTCCTCCGGCGTGGTGATGGCCGTGCCGATTTTGCCGACAACGATGCCCGCCGCATGATTGGAGAGAATGGCCGCCTCGATCGGCGACGCCCCGGCCGCGACGGCAAGGGTGAACGTGGCAATGACCGTGTCGCCGGCGCCGGAAACATCGAACACCTCCTGCGCGACGGTGGGAATATGAAACGGTTTTTGTCCGCGCTGGCAGAGCAGCATGCCCAGTTCGCCGAGCGTGATCAGCAACACGGCGGGACGCAATTCGTTGAGCAACCGTTCTGCCACAAGCATGAGATTCTTGTCCGCCAGCGGATTCGCATGGCGGGTTTCATCCACCAGATTGGCCAGTTCGAACGCTTCCTTGCGATTGGGGGTGATGAGCGAGAGGCTGCTCAAATTCAAATGATGCACCGGCTTGGGATCGAGACTGAGCCAGACGCCCCGTTCGCGGCAGAGCGTCTTGATTTCATTGAGCAATGGCTGCGTGACGACGCCCTTGCCATAATCCCCGACAATCAGGGCAGCGGCCTTCGGGAGTTTGGCTTTGAGCTGGGCCAGCAAACGGCCGGTCAGGCGCCCATCCAGGTGGTCGCGGGTTTCGCGATCGATGCGCACCATCTGTTGCTTGTGGGCCACGACCCGGGTTTTGACGCTGGTATACCGTTGCGGGTGCGTCACCAGCCCGCTGCATCCGATTTTTTGCTCGTTCAACAAAATCCGCAAACGGCGTCCGGCATCATCGGTCCCGATGGCTCCAAAAATTTCCACCGGCACGTCGAAGGCGGTGAGGTTGCGCGCGACATTGGCGGCGCCACCGGGCATGAAGCTCTCCCGCTCGAAATCCACCACCGGCACCGGTGCTTCGGGCGAAATGCGCGACACGCCGCCCCAGATGAATTGATCGAGCATCACGTCGCCCAAGACCAGCATGCGGATTTTTGCCGCCGCATTCAGAATCTGCCGCACACGAGAGACGGATAGAATTTTAGGGTTCATATTAACGCAAAGACGCAAAGGTGCAGAGGCGCAAGGGAAGGCAAAGCCGTTGAAAACGCAAAAGATTCCCACTGGAGAGCGAAAGCCCACAGCGAAGCAAAGGGGTCATTTCCCTTGCGTCTTTGTGTCTTTGCGTCTTTGCGTTGAAAATATATTGCATAACAATTAATCTAAAAAGGCCGTCAACGGACTCGTGGCGCTGGCGGTTTCCTGCGTTGCCGCCAATCCACATTCAAACGCGGCCCGTCCGGCTTCCACCGCCGTCTTGAAGGCAACAGCCATCCGGTTCGGATCGCTCGATACCGCCACCGCAGTGTTGACCAGCACGGCGTCGGCGCCCAGTTCCATCGCTTCCGCCGCGTGGCTTGGCGCGCCCAGGCCCGCATCCACCACCACCGGCACGGTGGCCTGTTCGATGATGATACGAATTTGATCGCGTGTCTGGATGCCGCGATTCGATCCGATGGGCGAGCCCAGCGGCATGACGGTGGCGACGCCGACATCCTGCAATCGTTTCGCCAGGACCGGGTCGGCATTGATGTATGGCAGCACCGTGAAACCTTCTTTCACCAGAATCTCCGCCGCCTTGAACGTTTCCATCGGGTCCGGCAGCAAATAACGCGGGTCGGGATGAATTTCGAGCTTCACCCATTTCGGCAGGCCGGCGGCGGCGGCCAGGCGGGCGATACGGACGGCTTCCTCGGCATTCATCGCGCCGCTGGTATTGGGCAGCAACTGATATTTTTTGGGGTCGATGAATTCGAGGATGTTCGCAAAGGGATCGTTTTTGCCGCTCAAATCGGCGCGGCGCAGGGCGACGGTGACCATTTCCGTGCCGCTCGCGGCCAGAGCATCGCGCATGGCTTCGGGCGACGAAAATTTTCCGGTGCCCATGATGAGCCGCGACCGGAAGATCCGCCCGGCAATGACCAATGGCTGGTTGGCTGACGACATTGCGGCTAATTTAGGAGAAAAAGCCCGTTTGTCGAGGATTGGAAGAGTTCGGCGAATTAGCCGTGCGGATTTACACCCACCCCATGAGCGGTGCTGAAGCCACCGCAGTCCAGACGCTATCGCGACCTCCCAAGCATGTCTGCACCGTGCGAAGCGTTTGGACTGCGGCGCGTTCACCGCCGCTTTCCGCTTTCCGCTTTCCGCTTTGGACGTCGGGCGAAAAAATCCTCGTCAATCGTAAATCGTAAATCATAATTCGCATAATGTTCCGTCCCTGCATTGACCTGCATGAAGGCAAGGTGAAGCAAATCGTCGGCGGCACGCTCGGCGGGGCCGGCCCGCGCACGAATTTTGTCTCCGACCGGCCCGCGGCGTGGTTTGCCGAATTATACCGGCGCGACGGCCTGGCGGGCGGCCACGTCATCCAGCTTGGCCCCGGCAACGAGACCGAGGCGCGTGCCGCACTGGCAGCGTTTCCCGACGGAATGCATCTCGGAGGCGGGGTCAACGCACAGAACGCCCGCGACTGGCTCGACGCCGGCGCGTCGCATGTCATTGTCACCAGTTGGGCCTTTCGCGAAGGCCGCGTGGATTGGGAACGGATTGGCGAACTGGTCAGGACCATCGGCCGGGACCGGCTGGTGCTGGACCTGAGCTGCCGCAAGCGGGGCGAGAATTACTTTGTCGTCACCGACCGCTGGCAGAAATTCACCGAAGTGGCGATCACTCCCGAAACGCTCGAAAAGCTGGCGGGCAGTTGCGCGGAATTTCTGGTGCATGCCGTGGATGTCGAAGGCCTGTGCCGCGGCATCGACCGCGAACTGGTGGAAAAGCTCGGGCAATGGACGCCGATTCCGCTGACTTACGCCGGCGGCGCGAATTCGCTGGCCGATCTGGAGGAAGTCACCCGGCTGGGCCGGGGCAAAATCGACCTGACCATCGGCTCGGCTCTGGACATCTTCGGAGGCACCGGCGTGAAATACGACGAGGTGGTAAAATTCAACCGCCGCCAGACCCCAAAGGCCTGACGGCGGCTCAACCCTGATCAAACACAAACAACAAACCACTAAACCAAAACCTGGACTGCGGGCTTATTTGGTCACATCAATTTTTGTCGGCGTCAACACCTGCTTGCCATCCTCGGTAGCCACGGTGCCGGTCACGGTCACCTTCTCGGAACTCCCACCGCAAATGGGTTCGTGGGCGCCCTTGCTGACGTCGTTTTGTTTCAGGTAATAATTGACGGTTTTGCCATCCTCCGAAACCTGGACGACATTCTGACACTCCTTGGTTTCATGCAGCGTGCACTTGCCACAAACCATTGAGCCGGAGATGGTGACTTCCTTGCCGGCCATGTCAACGGCCAGCAGGCTTGAGGTTGAAATCGCGAGCAGGAGACCCGCGGCGAGCAATAACATGGATTTTTTCATAATATTCCCTTTTTTAATCATCACTATTCAGACGAATAGACAGCTCTGCCCGAATTTCATTCAAACAAAATTTCCCCGGTCTAACGCGCCTGCGGTTGCGTGGCAAACAGTTCAGCGATGACAATCTGGAACTCCGGAATCAACGCTTCGGCCAGCACCTCGCTGCCGGCCAGGATGCCTTTCAGCGCCAGCCCCCATTGGGTGCTGTGATACACCTCCACGTTGTCGTAGCGCGGGTCCACCATCCACAATCGCGGCACGCGAATGTCCTCGTAGATCTGTTTTTTGATGACCGTGTCGGTGCGATGGTCATCGGTGCTGACAATCTCCACCGCCAGCCAAAGTTTCCCTGTCGCCGCCATGACCAGCGCCAGGTCGGGACAAAGCGTGGTGGCCCGGGAAACCGGCACACGCGCGCGCGGCGCGAGCAGCCGCGTGGTGGCCAGGTTGGCGACGCTGGCCGTCATCAGGCGATGCAGACGGTCGCAGATCGCCTCATGGCGGGCGCCCGGCGCCAGTCGCGGCAGCGACGCACCATCCAGAATTTCCTCATAAGGCCGGTCCATAGGCACATCAGCAAAGCAGCGATTCGCGTGCCCGGCAAGCGGTGTTTTTTATTTAAAACAGAACTTGCCAACCCCCCCGGGACATCGCTATTCTCTCTGCTCTTTTGATAAATATATGGCTGTAAAAATTCGTATGAAACGCGTCGGGGCCAAGAACGCCCCGGTGTATCGTATTGTGGTGGCTGACGGTCGCAGTCCGCGCGACGGCAAGTTCATCGAGGAAATCGGCACCTACCAGCCGTTGAAAGCGGGCGACAATTTCACGTTGAAGCTGGAACGCGCCAAATATTGGGTCGGCCAGGGCGCCCAGCCGAGCGAAACCGTCGCCAGCCTCATCAAGAAGGCCGGCAAGGCGGTTCCCGCCGCGGCTTGATTGATTTTGACTTTTTAAGACGATGCAGGCGTTTTTGGAATACGTCGTCAAAGGCCTCGTGCAGCATCCCGAAGCGGTAAGCATCACGCCGGTGGAGCGCGCAGGTGTGACCGTTTACGAATTGCGCCTCGAACCGTCGGATGTCGGCAAGATCATCGGACGCCAGGGCGTGACGATCAATGCCATCCGCTCGTTGTTGCTGGCCGGCAGCGCCAAAAAAGGGGTGCGTTGCGCAGTGGAGATTGTGGAAGACAAAACGTAGGTCGTCCTCGTCCTCGCCCTCGTCGTCACGATTCGGTCACAAGGGCGAGGACGAGAACGAGGACGATTGAGTGAAAATCGACGTGCTGACTTTGTTTCCGGCGATGTTTGCCGGACCGCTGGACGAGAGCATCGTCAAGCGGGCGCGCGACAAGGGCCTGGTGGACCTGAAAATCCACAACCTGCGCGACTGGACGCACGACCGGCACAAGACCGTCGATGACCGTCCGTTCGGCGGCGGGCCGGGGATGTTGATGAAGCCGGAACCGCTGTTTGAAGCGGTGGAAGGTTTGCGGCGCGAAAAAACGCGCGTGATTTTGTTGTCGCCGGTGGGACGGCCCTTTAGCCAGGCCATCGCACGGGAGCTGGCGCAACAGGAAGATTTGCTGCTTGTCACCGGCCATTACGAGGGCTTTGACGAGCGGGTGCGGGAAACGCTGGCGGACGACGAGTTGTCCATCGGCGATTACGTGCTGACGAACGGGGCGCTGCCGGCGATGGTGGTGATCGACGCGGTGACGCGGTTGCTGCCCGGAGCGCTGGGCGACGACGAAAGTTCGCGGGATGAGTCCTTCAGTGCCGGCCGGCCGGGACTGGAATACCCGCAGTACACGCGGCCGGCGGACTTTCGCGGGATGAAGGTCCCGGACATTTTGATGTCGGGCAACCATGCGGAGATTGAAAAATGGCGGCGCGAACAGGCAACGCAGCGGACGCAGGAACGCAGACCGGATTTATTGTAGGAGCCGACGTGAGGAGGCTCTGAAAGATGAAGCAGTTGAAGTTAAAATGTGAGCCTCGTCACCTCGGCTCCTACGAAAAAGAAAAATTTATGAACCAGGCATTACAGGAAAAAATTGAATCGGAACAGTATCGCAAGGACGACGCGAAGTTCGCGGTGGGCGACACCGTGCGCGTGCATACGAAGGTCGTGGAAGGCGACAAGGAACGCATCCAGATTTTCTCGGGCGTCGTCATGGGCAAACGCGGGCACGGTCTGAACGAGACGTTCACCGTCCGCCGCATCAGCTACGGCGAAGGGGTGGAACGCGTGTTTCCACTGCATTCGCCCCGCGTGGACAAGATTGAAGTTGAGCGCCAGGGCTCGGTGCGCCGCGCGAAACTGACCTACCTGCGCAAACGCCTCGGCAAGGGCGCGACGCTGGTGAATGAAAAACAGGAAAAAGTCGTGGAAGCGGCGAAATAATTTTTGGCTATATCACCCGGCGGAGCTTCGGCTCCGCCTTTCTATTTTTCCGCAGCCAGCCGGATCTCATTACAAAGCTGGCGGCCTGCGTTCATCACATTAAAAGCAGAACCGACAGCGATTATTCGATCAAATCACGGCAGCGGCGGGCCTATCTTGACGCGATAGAATTGAAGCGGCATCGCCGCCGCGTTGGTGTCGCTCCAACTAAACGGCATGGCCGGGAAGTTAGTGATGAACAGCGTGTTCCAGGCTGACAAATTCGTCGAGATTTCCACCGCGTAATCCGGCCCGCTTTGGCCGCTGACTTCAAAGGCAAGCTGGCCATTGCTCAATGTCAACGCAGACAATGACGGCAGCGTCAACGGATTCACAATAACGGTGAAACTTTGGGTAGCGTTCAAGGGCGGCGTGCTGTTGTCCGTGACGGCTAATGAAATGGAATTGGTCGTGCCGGCTTGCGTGACCAGAGGACGCCAGCTAAAGGTGGCATTCGTGTTGTTAATCTGGGCCAGGGCCGCATTGGCCGGGGCAGTCAACAGGTTGAATGTCAGCGTTGGCTGCGGCTGGTTTGTGTCGGTAGCAACAGCAGTAAAGGCAACCGTCTGCCCTGCATTCACGGTTTGATTGCTGATGGCGGCCAGCACCGGCGGTGTGTTGGTTGCCTGCGGGATGAGCAAGTCAATGATGGTGTAAGGCGGAACCGAGACGGTAAACGAGTTCCCCAGCCCGGACACGGTATTGGTGGAAATGGGATAACTGGGATAATCATTGGCGCCGATGAAATTGGTGAGACCGAACTGATACCATGTTCCCGAAGATGCCAACGCCGGCCCGCTGATATTTACGGTAGTGGGAATGGTGTTACTGGTATCCAGGTTGATCAGCATGACGCCTATCTTCCCGTCCTGCCGTTGCGCGGCATGGACGCGCAATCCACTTAGAGCAGAAGCAGTGGCAGCGAGGAAGGTGTCGCCGGTATTGGCGAGCAAATGAGCCATCATCGCTCCGTAATAGGCATGTCCCGGCGTCTGATTGTTCCGGAGAATGTCGGTGTGAAGATACCAGTAATCCACGGTGACGATGCCATTTTCGAGCCAGGTCAAATAGTTGTCTGCGGCAAATAGCGACACCGCAGCTCCGGTGGTGGTATCCGCGCCGGTTTCAGTGACGAGGATTTGCATTTGCGAAGCCTTGGTGGCACCCACCGTGTTTGTCAGTTGCGTCATCGTTTGCCGGATGGTTGGGACGATCGTGGTGGATGCGGCCAGTATGTTGGCGGTGGGTTCGCTGGGATACCAGTGAATGATAACAAAGTCCGCCACGCTGCCGCACACGCCCAGCAATTGTGAATTGTAAGTGGAATTGCCGGTGTCAATGCCAACACCGCATTTGATGGTATTGTCCTGCGCTTTCATCGCGCTGATGAATTGGATCGCGTTCGTGCCGTAAGCGGCGGGCGAAAGGGCGGGCTGGCCGACGCGGGTGGCGGCATTGGTCTCCGGATAATGCAAATCGTATTCCCAATCCAGATTGGTCCCATAGTAACCGTTACCGCCAATTTCATTTCCTATTTCCCAATACTTTACCTTGCCAGTATAATTTGTCTTCACATACCCGACCCACGCCGCCGCGATGTTTGTGTCGCCGCCGGCGTTGTTGGCGGGGTTGGAACCATAATTGACGGCGATAATCCCCTGGGCACCTGTCGGCAGGACGTCGTTATTCATTAAATTGTCAAAGGTATCGTTGGAAACGATATAAATGCCATTGCCGGTGTTATTCTCCCAATCATAGCAATCCGAATAGGAACCGCCTGGCATGCGCACGGCGGTGATGCCGGCGGCCTTCAACAGGGGCGCCACAGTCGAGTTGACCAGCCCGCTGTCATAAACGGCAATGTTGACCCCCAATCCCTGCGGCGGCATGGTCGCCATTGTTTGTGTCGTATTGACGCTCACTGTAACGGGGAGTTCGGGAATGATTTGAAATCCATTCATGGCACCGTTTCCCCAAGTTTCATTGGTATCGCCTGTGCGAATCAGGATAGCATCATTCGTCAAGCCCGCGAAAACTCCAAAATTGGCTCCATAAACTTTGCTGCCATCGCTGGTGGCGCTTCCAAGAATCTGGAGATAGGTGCCGGAAAAAATCGTACTGAGCACGTTATACAAATGTGGCGTCAAATCAGGCCCGGCGACCATGGTGCCATTAAACGGGCTGCCGGCAACCGATTCCACCCACATTTGGGCTGTGTCATAAGAAGTAGCAGCATTCTGATAAATAATAACTTTATAGCTTACGACACCCTGAGAGAGAAACCATGTCTTGAGGCCGCCGACATACGCCATCTGTGCCCCGGCAGACGGCGGGATACTAAGGACGTTGGTATACCCGCTCACGTTCAAGATGGTCGCATTGGGGTAAGTATTCTTAAGAAATCCATCCATCAATTTCCCATCCGGCGTGCCCAAGCCGGCGGCGGTTCCCGATGAGGCGGTAGCGGGACCATTCCATTGGATGGTGAGTGCCGTGGCTGCGCCCGCGCTGTTGGTCAAGGTGACGCCGGAACCAAATTGGGACAAGTTGTTCCAGTGCGCTTGCGCATAAGCCGGCAAGCCCGCCACGTCGGGTGGCAGCAGCGAACCAGCTTTTGTGTTGTCTATGCCGCCAGCACTGCTGTTGACGAAATTGCAGCCGATGGATTGCGCCGTCACGCTCTGAATGCCGGCGGCCAGCACGACCGCGCCAACTATGACACCTGCCCGACGGAAGGATAATTGCAAGCCGTTGAGCCAAAAAGTGATAGTTTGCATGATTAAAAGTATCGTCCAAGCCCGCCCGCAAGTCCAGTCGCCAAAAAAAAGGGTAGTCCCCTAATTTGGTTTCATTTTCGATTCGCTAGACGTACAGCGCGTTTTGCACCTCGCGCACCAGCACGCTCATGAACGGGTAACGCTTGTCCGGGTCGCGCGCGAGGCATTTCATGATGACTTTTTCCAGCCCCGCGGGAATATCCGGGTTGTGTTCCCGCGCCGGTACCGGACCCGATGCGCTCATCTGCGCGGCCAGAATTTCCGATGGCGTCTCGCCCGGAAACGGCTTCTGGTTGGTCAACAGTTCGTACGCGGACACGCCGTAGGCAAAAATGTCCGCCCGCGGGTCGATGGGCTTTTGCTGCAACTGTTCCGGCGCCATGTATCCGGGAGTGCCGGGGTTCTTGGACATTTTTTTGGGCTTTTCGGGAATCGGCTGGGCCAGGTCAAAATCAATCAGCCGCACATTGCCGTTGCGCGTCACCAGCACATTTTCCGGCTTGAAATCAAGGTGCATGAAACCGCTCTCATGCACATGGGTCAAGCCCATCGCCATATCAATCAGGATTTGAGCGACATTTTCCACCAGCAACGGATCCTGCCGGGCAAACAGTTCCTTCAAATTCGCCGCCTCAATGTAATCCATCACCATGTAGAGCGTTCCGCCCTGCCGGCCATGCTCCACATAACCGACGACATATTCGCTCTCGTTGATTTTGGAAAGGACTTCACAACCGCGCAAGAAACGCCGGCGGGCCAGCAGATTGAATCGCAACCGGTCGTTCAATTTCCGCAGGGCGTAAGGTTTGCCCCGGTTGTCGGTCACCAGCCAGATCTCGGCCATGCCGCCGCGGTTGATGAGTTCCTGGGTGTAAAAGCGGCCAAGCCGCTCCTGCGTCACCGGTTCCGCCAACCCTGTTTCCTGTGATTCTCGCGCCATTATGGCTTATTCCTTAACACGTCGCGTCTCCAGGCGCGAACTAAACTTTTTTCGTAGTCCTGATAAATTGGACGGAATCCGGTTGCATTTGGTGACAGGGAATTTATCGTCCCGTCATGCGGCCGCTCCGGGCGCTGCTCCTTGGCCAGGTCGGCGCTTTGGCGCCGGCCCGGCTCGTTTGCCGGCTTGATTTGCTCCGGCCGGCCTTCGCCCGCCGCCGGCCATTTCCCGATGACCACATTCATCGAACCGATCCAAAAATGGGTCAACACCGGGCTCGGCTTTTTTTATCCTGAGTTCTGCCGGCTGTGCGAAGCCGAACCCGCCACCGCCCGGGACGGCTATGTCGGCACGCATTGCTGGTCGCAGGTGCGTTTCATCAAACCGCCGTTCTGCCAGCGTTGCGGGCTGCCCCGGGAAGGCGATATCACCACGCCGTTTGAGTGCGCCAACTGTCGCGGGATGGAATTGCACTTCAGTTCCGCGCGTTCCGCCGTCGTCGCCCGCGGTGTCGTGCTGGAAGCCATTCACCGTTTTAAATACCGGCGCCAGCTGTGGTTTGAAAATTTCCTGGCCGGCCTGTTTCTGCGCGAGGCCGTGCCCGCGCTGCGCGGCCAGGGCTGGAGCCTGATCATGCCAGTCCCGTTGCATTCACTGCGGCAGCGCGAACGCGAATTCAACCAGGCCGGACGCCTGGCATGGCACCTGGCCACCGCTCTGAAGATTCCTTTGAACGACCGGCGGCTCCGGCGTGTCACACCCACGGCGACCCAGACGCTGCTCACCCGGCAGCAGCGCGCCGAAAATATGCGCGGCGCATTTGACCTGCGCCCCGGCGTCCGTTTGAACCGGGAACGGGTGGTGTTGGTGGACGATGTTTTTACGACCGGGGCAACGACGAGCGCCTGCGCCCGGGCGCTTTTGGGCGCCGGAGCAGGCGAAGTTTGCGTCTGGACAGTGGCGCGGGGACTTTAGTATTATTTAGAGGCTCATGGATACGACTTCTTTTACGAAGAAATCGCTCGGGGTTGAGACGGCTGAAATTAGCCTGCCCGCCTTGACGCCGACGACCGGCAAGGCTACCACCCTGCCCAAAAAGCCCAAGATGGGTGGCGGCAAATCCAAAAAACGCGATATTCCCGAGGGGTTGTGGACGAAATGTCCGAAGTGCAGCACGATGGTTTTTGACAAGGAACTGGATGAAAACCTGAAGGTTTGTCCCAAGTGCAGCCACCATTTCCCCATCGGCTCGCGTGAACGCATCCATTCCCTCGTGGAAACCTGCACGTTTGAGGAAATGGACGCCAAAATGACGAGCAAGGACGCGCTCAACTTCACCGGCGTGGCCACCTACACTTCCAAGCTGGCAGCCCATCAAAAAAGGACCTCGCTCAAGGATGCAGTCGTCACCGGCCTTTGCAAAATCGGCGAGCATCGGGCGGCGTTGGGCGTGATGGATTTCAGCTTCCTCGGCGGCTCGATGGGAGCGGTGGTGGGCGAAAAACTGACGCGCCTGATCGAACGCGCAACGGAAAAGGGACTTCCGGTCATCATCATTTCCAGCAGCGGCGGCGCGCGCATGTACGAGGGCATGTTCAGCCTCATGCAGATGGCCAAGACCTCCGCCGCGCTCGCCTACCATGCCCAGCAACGCCTGCCGTACATCAGCGTGCTCACCCACCCCACCACCGCGGGCGTGATGGCGAGTTACGCCAGCCTCGGTGATTTGATCCTGGCCGAGCCGGGCGCGATGGTCGGGTTCGCCGGCCCGCGCGTCATCAAGGACACCACGCAGGCCGAATTGCCGCCGGGTTTTCAGACCGCCGAATTTCTCCTCGACCGCGGCCTCATCGACGCCATCGTGACACGCACCGAGATGAAAACTCGGCTGATGGAATATCTGACCTTTCTCACCGCCGCGAAAAAGGCCGCCGTTGCCGCATCGGCCTGAAGTTTTTACCGCCGCCCGTCGTACCACAAAGTGCAGGCTTCGCGGCTTTTCAGCGCGCGCCGGTTGAAGAGGACGCGCCCCAGCATTTTGAGGTGGTCCCATACCGTGTACAGCCGCATCTTCCGCGCGGAAGTCACCAGCGGATGACGGTGCAGGATGACAATTTTCCGGTTGGTTTCCCGGGCCAGCCGTTTCAGGCGCCGGCTCAATTCCAATTCCTCCGCGGCGAACATCTCATTGTCAAAGCCGCCCAGCCTCCGGAATGCCGCGGTTTCACAAAAAATAAAGGAACCCGCAAGCAACGACCCGATCCGGCTGGCACAGTTCCAAATCCAGGTGATGAACCCGGCCGCCAGATGTTTTTCATCCAGCCGGACCGTGGCGCCGCCGGCCAGACAGCGTCCGGATTCAATCTGTTCCAACACGTCCGCAAACAATTCCGGGCTCGGATGGGAATCCGCGTCCACAAAAACCAGCCAGTCGCCGGTCGCCGCCGCCGCTCCGCAGTTCCGGGCGCGGGCGATTTGGTTGACCGGCTCGAAAACGACGGTGGCGCCGGCCGCCCGCGCGATTTCCGCCGAACGATCGGTGGAGTTGTTGTCACACACGATCAACTCAAAATCCCATCCCCGCCCGGCAAATGCCCCGGCCGCCGATTTGATCTGCGCCAGGGATGCGCCCAGCAGCCGTTCCTCGTTAAAGGCAGGCACTACAATGGAAAATTTCACCGGTGGAATGTGCTTCATCCCCGCCCGGGTTGCAACGTGGAACGCCCGGCCGCCCGGGCCGGCAATCCAGCGGCGGCCAGGTGCCGGGTCAAATTTTAGCGTGCTTTTTTTCCCAGATGGTTTTAATTGGTGCGCATGACCATCTGGATTCTGGCTCTGGGTTTGCTGATATCGCTCGCCGCCATCGGCTATCGGCAGGGAGCGGTCCGCGTGGCGTTCTCGCTGGTCGGCATCATGGTTTCCGCCCTGCTCGCCGCGCCATTCGCCAAATACGTCCAACCGCTCCTGCCGCATGTGGGCATCCATGACCCCACCGTCATCTGGATGGTGTCGCCGTTGATCGTGTTTATCGTTCTGATGATCCCATTCAAGTCGCTGGGATTTTTTGTGCATCGCAAGGTGGAGGTTTATTTCAAATACAAGGGCGAGGGAATGCAATTGATCCTCTGGAACCGGCTGAACGCACGGCTGGGCCTCTGTCTCGGCCCGATCAATGCCCTCGCCTATCTGGTGCTGATTTCCTTCGTCATTTTCGACCTCAGCTATTGGACCGTACAGGTCGCTACCTCCGAGGATGAAAACAAACTGATCAAGCTCCTGAACCAAATGGGCCGTGATTCGGAGACCACCGGTTTTGCCCAGATTGCCCGAGCCATCGATCCAATGCCCGATTCCTTTTTCCAATACGCCGATCTCGCCGGTCTGCTGATCCAGAATCCGCAATTGAAAGACCGGCTGGCCGATTACCCGATGTTCATTTCCCTGACCGAACGCGATGAATTCAAACAACTCGGCCAGAACACCGATTTTCAAAATGCCTGGAAGCAACAGGCGCCCATCCAGCAATTGCTCGGCAACGATCAGTTCAAAACCCTCTGGGGAAATTCTGACACGGTCAACCTGGTCTGGGGCATCGTCCAGGACAATTTCGATGATCTGGTGTCTTATTTAAAAACCGGCAAATCGGCAAAATACGATTCGGAAGAAATTGTCGGCCGCTGGGATTTCAACACGGCGGCCACCACCAGCAAAATGTTGGAAGCCCGACCGGTCATTTCCTCCCGGGAAATGCGGGCACTGCGCGCCTATGTGACGCAGGCGTATGTCAAAACGGCGTTCATCGCCGGCGCCGATGGCCAGGCCTTCCTCAAGGAGTTGCCGCATACGAAAACACAGCCGGGCCAGCCGCCCACCATCGAAACGGCTTCCTGGCAGGGCAAATGGAAAAATTCCGGAGGCAGCAGTTATGACCTGTCCCTCACCAGCAGCAGCGGACAAGAATCCATGCCCGCTGACATCGACGGCACGCGCCTGACGATCAAGGACGATCGCAGCACCCTGGTGTTCGACCGGCAGGAATAATTTGCGGGCAAGACTTTCGATTTTGAGACAGTGCCGGTGAAATGGCGGCATTCCGTTGCAACCGGCCCAAATACGGTCTGAAAGCTGCTTTTGGCCAGCCTGTGCGTAGTTCACAAATCCAAATAACCGTCCTGGTCATCCTGGCCGGGCTGCTGGCCGGGGGTTGCCAAAGGCATCCCGTGGCAGCGGTGGAGGAAGCCACGAACGCCGTTCCGGTGGTGACCAAAGCTCCGGCTCCGCCTCCGGTATCATCGCGGACCAGGGATTTGGGCGTGCTGCTGCTCACCAATCTTTGCGAAACCACCATCCAGCTTGGCGGTGGGAAAAGTTGCACCATCACCCCTCGTTTGATCGACCCGAAACGTCTGCAACTCACCATGGTGCTCGAATCCAAAATGCCGGACGGAAAGACCCGGGGGTTGAACATCATGAAGGTCGTCAGCCAGCCTGACCAGCAGTTTGAATTCGTCTTCGGTGGTTTGAGCCTCACCGTGACCCCGCAGATGGCGAGTGAAACCAATTCTCCGGCGAAAACCCCGTGAAAAATGGTCGTGGCGGTGAGATTTGCTACCACGTCCGCAGCTTGCCGTGTCCGCATTTACGGACGCAGTTTGTCCGTGGCAGTCTGGGCAAAGGGCGCGTGCATGGCCAAGTCCATGACCAGCGCGCAGTCAGTCCGCATGGTTTGCCCCCTTTCGCCCGCTTGTAAGGCTTCGCGCTTGTCTAAAATCCGGCCTGCCTGCCAAGCTCGCCCAGCCGGGCGGCCAACCCTTCCCGCGACGCATCTCAGTTTCTGCTTGTAATTTTTCCTAATTCATTTTATAAACTTCGTTTGTTAACATTCGAGGTTCGTTGGCCGTGAGCCATGAATGAGGGTGACACGAATACGGTAAAGCAACGGCCCATTCAGATATGAAAGATAATCAGAAAAAACAGCCCACGCCAGTCGTCGGCAAGAACCCCGATGGGAAATCTCAATTAAGCAAGGCTGTGAAATCATCCTGGCTTTTGTGCGTTTTCTCGGCCGGCATCGTCATTTTTAGCCGCAGCCTGCTTCAGGCCCAGTTAATTAATGTTGACTTTAACAACGACAGCTATGGAGTGGGTCATGGTGGCCCCAATCCCGGTCCAACCATGTCAGGCGCGGCAGTTCTGGGGGCGGCCGGTGACCAATGGAATGGAATAAACACCAGCAGCGGCACTGGAGTTTCGCTCATCTATGCCAATGGCAGCAATTCGCCGGTGACGGTGACATTCACCTCCGGGGGTGGATACGATGCCAACAGTTTTGGCGGTTCCACACCTTTTGCCGGCACTCCGTACGACGCTCTGATGGAGGATTATCTCTTTAATAGTGGCACCCCACAAACCATTACGTTTTCCGGTCTTGCGGCAAACTCAAAATATAATCTGGTTCTGTATAATGCCGCCGATCTTCCGGGGGCAGGCCGTACAACCTGGTTTACGGTCAATGGCAACACGCAGGGCAGCACGTGGAACGGCTCCAGCAGCACATTGATCGCCGGCATCGATTATGTGGAGTTCACATCGGCCATGTCAGACGGTTCGGGGAACCTGGTTATTACCTGGACTGGAAACGGCAGTGCGGAAGGCGATATTAATGGGGTTCAAATCCAATCAGTCCCGCCAGTCCCGCTGCTACCGGTGACTCAAGTTTCCGGCGGCCTTTCCCACACTCTTTTCATCGATTCAGCAGGCAACCTTTGGGTGATGGGCGACAATACCTATGGGCAATTGGGCCTCGGCAGCGCGATCACGAATGTAAATGTGCCGCAGGCTTTGAACAGCGGTGTCAGAACGGTGGCGGCGGGCGGATATCACAGTCTTTTCGTCAAGTCCGGCAACAGTCTTTGGGCCATGGGTGGCAACTTCGATGGCCAATTGGGCGACAAAACCTCCAATACTCAATACTTTCCTGAAGAGATCGCGAGCAGCCAGGTCACCGTCATCGCGGCTGGCAGTGGTCACAGCCTGTTTGGAGAATTCCATCAGCCATTGGGTCCCAGTAGCTTCTGGACAATGGGGTGGAATCAATATGGTCAGCTGGGCGACAACACGACGATAACGACCAACGCGCCCCAGGACATCTTGTCCGCCCCCTTTTTGGGTGGCGCCGCCGTTACCGCAGTTGCTGCGGGAGCCTATCACAGCCTTTTTATCCGACCCGGCGGCAGCCTCTGGGCAATGGGTTATGACTTTTTTGGCCAACTGGGTGATTCCAACTCCCAATACTCGACCGGCATCATCCAACAAAAAACGTATCAAGAAATCGTTTCCTCAAATGTTACCGCCATAACGGCCGGACTCAACGCCAGCCTCTTTATCAAATCTGACGGCAGTCTTTGGGGTATGGGCAACAACGGGGCAGGCCAACTAGGGCCCAACGCCGATCCTTATGCGCAGGATGTTCCCATAGAAATCGTCGCCAGCAATGTCACCGCGGTGGCGGAGGGAAATACCTTCACCCTCTTCATCGAATCCGATGGCAGCCTCTGGGGCATGGGCGAGAACCCTTATGGCCAACTGGGGCTGGGCCCTGCTTATGTCGGCGTACACAACGGCACCCACGTTCCCCTGCAAATCGTCGCCAGCAACGTGGTGGCCGTTGCCACGGGATATGGTCACGGTCTCTTCATCAAGTCGGATGGCAGCCTCTGGGGTATGGGCTACAATGCTGACGGCGAATTAGGCGACGGTACCTACTCGAACCGCTACTACCCTGAGCAAATCGTGCCCCGCCGTCAGCCCATCATCGGCACCGTGCGTTCGGCCGGCAATTCTCTCCTCCTCAACGGCAACGGCGGGCAGCCTTACCGGCCCTTCACCACCCTCGTGAGTACGGATGCTGGCCTTTCGCTCAGCCAATGGACGCCGGTGGGGACCAACGCGTGTGACGCGGATGGCAATTTTTCCGTCACCAACCCGGTCAATCCGCAGGCTTCGCGGCAGTTTTACATCATCCAAATGCAGAATTAGAAATGGAAAATCCAATAAAGACCAAAATTCAAACCCTCCTCGCTTGCGCCGCGTTCGCGCTGGCGATGCTCTTAACCCTCAGCCTTCAACTCTCAACCGTCTTCACCGGGCCGCCGGTGACTCAAGTTTCCGCTGGGACCGTACACAGTCATTTTCTCAAGTCGGATGGCAGCCTTTGGGCAATGGGATGGAACGGATACGGCCGGAGCGCTGCAAGATGCGATAAGGATTTGGGCGAAACCGAACCCGGTCTGGCAGGGCTGTAGGTTCACAACTTGGATTGAGCCCTACGTTCTGAACTGGCTGAAAGTTCGATTTCGCCAATTTTTTCAAGGTTAATTAAATGGTCGGGGCGGTGAGATTTGAACTCACGACCTCTTGCACCCCAAGCAAGCGCGCTAGCCAAGCTACGCTACGCCCCGAACCACTAAATCTATTGGATAATACCGCTTTTTTTCAATTCGTGATTTGCGTTTTCCATGCTCTTGTTCCATGCGGCATGAAGACCAATTCATTCGAAAATACTGATCCACGCTGGCAGAAAACGCCGGTAGCGAATCTTGTTCGTCACGTCCAATCTGGAAATGAGTATGCCCGAATCCGAGTGCGCGGCAAGCTCATTTGGAAATTCCTCAAAACCGACCGCATCAGCGTGGCCAAATTACTTTTGTTAAAGCAAATTGTTGCCCTTTTAACCGGATCATTGGCCGACAACCAGCAAGAATCTCATCGGCGCGACTCAAGGATAAATCAGCCGATAAAACACGGTGTCGTTGAGCAAATCTATCGGCAGGCTCAGGCTGTTTGTCGTCGTTGAGCCGGACACATCAAACCAGTTGGTGCCCAAACCGGTTCCCAATGTGTTGGTCTGTGACTGCAACCTCCAGCCGGTATGATCCGCCGGCCAGGTCAGCTCGAAGGCGCCACTGGCCTGGGCAAATGAAAGGTTCACCGGCGCGGTCGAGGTCGGGCTGGCGCTGACTTGCGTGGAATTGGTGCTTTCGCCACCGATGTTCAATGCCGAGACGACATAGTAATACGTCGTCCCGTTAATCAAACCGGTGTTGGTAAAGGAAAGGCCGATCACATGAGCCCCGATCAGAACGTAAGGACCGCCGTTCGTGGTCGAGCTTTTCACGTTGTAGGCCGTTGCACCGGCAGACGGCGACCAACTCAAGGTCGTTTGTGTGTCACCCGCAGTCGCCGTCAGGTTTGCCGGCGCTGCGGGCGCGAGCACTCGCTGCACCAGTTGAAAGCCCGCGATGCCACCGTAGAGTGGAATGTTGCAGTTGATGGTCTTGCTGCTGCCGGTCAGCCCGGTGAAAACGGCGTAGTTGGCCGCAGGATAGCCGGTGCCCGCGGCCGTGGTCCGGGTAAGCACCGCGTTGCCGCTGGCGTTGTTGAGGCTCGAGGCGCCCAGCGTCGAAAAACCGTAGGTGGTGGTGCCGTCGGTCACCGTGCCGATGCGTCCGGCGGTATCCGAGCTGAAATAGACGTAGAGGTCATAGTAAGCAAAGGGGATCTGAGTGATGCTGACGGAGGAATTGGTCGGCGTATTGCTGTTGCCGGAGTTCAGGTAGCCATTGAGCAATTCGCGGTTGTAACTGCCATCGGCATCAAGCCCGGGATGGCTGCCTTGAATGCTCCAGCCGCCAAAGGAATTGTAGGCAATGTCCACGGTGGTGGGCGTGCCGGTGTTGTCCGCCAGGTTCACGGTGGGGTTGTTCGGCCAGGAATTGTTCCAGTTAGCTGCGGGTTCGACCCCCGCGATACCGTTGGTCGGAACTGTGCCGTTATTATCGTAGTTCCAACTCACAATGTCTGGCGCTTGCGGCACACTCAACGCAGCTATCTCCGAATCGCTCAGGGCGTAGTTGTAGATATATAAATCATCCAGCAGGCCGTTGAAGAGCGGGTCAGCAGCATACTGGCTTTTGCCGAGATAGTTGAGCGCCGAGTTGAAACTGGCGGGCGCAATGGTGATGACGTTGGTCGCGGCGACGGCAACCACGCCGTTGGTGTAGAGCCTCGTGACAGTGCCGTTGCGCGTGATGGCAACATGAACCCACCGGTGGGACGCCAACGGAGTGGTTGTTTGCAGGCTCTGCTCGGAGGAGAGGCCATTGGTGGTAACGGCAAAACGCAATGCGCTGCCTGAACTCGGCGTCAGGAACATATAATTGGTCGTATCGTTGCCGAAGTCAAAGATGCGCTGCCAGGCGCTACCGCCATTCCAATATACCCACGCGGCAATCGTGAAGTTCGTGACGGATGCGAGCATATTTGCCGGCAGCATCAGGTATTGGCTGGTGCCGTTCAATTTCACCGACGAGCCATAGGTTGGCGAACCGTAGGTGACGATCGCATCGTTGGCGTTGCCGGAACTATCAGTGGCATTGTTGTTGAAAGTGTAGTAGGCGACCAGGGCCGGAGCGCACGTCGGCGTCGCACTCGCCTGCGCGGAGTTGCCGGAAATGTTCAAGGATTTGTCCACGGCCTGCACGACATAGTAATACGCTTGCGGCAGGTTTGCTGATTTGTCCGTGAACGCATTGTTGGTGAGGCCACGCGCCACAATGTAATAGGGGCCGCCATTGGTGGTGCTGCGCAGCATCGTGTAGCTGGCCAGATCGGATTCACTGTTGGTGTTCCAATTCAACTGGACGGAAACCGCGCTGGCAACCGCCGCCAAACCGGTCGGCACCGCCGGAGCGACGAAATCGTAGTTCGTGACTGTGGCGGGAACCAGCCGCCATTGTTGATCCAAAGCACCGGTGTCGTCCCATTGCACAATCTGCGCACCAGTGCTGGTGGAAGCGCCACTGACATCCATGACCTTGTTGCTCCAACGGCTGCGAAGCTTGAACCAACCATTGGTGACGTATTGAAAATACCACTGTTCAACGACATTCGTTCCTCCGTTCCATTGCTGTATAATGCCGCCATTGGCGTAAGAAAAATTGTTCAAGTCCATGGTCACCCCGTCATGCGCCGCCGTGATTGAAAAATAACTGATGTCTCCGCCGAAGTTGTTGGTTAGTGGATAAACATCCCACTTTTGGTTGAGCCCGTTGGTAAGCGTGTTCTGGTGGAGGACTGTTCCGTTGCTGGTGCCTGATCCGGGCACCTCCACCACCAGCCCACTCTTGTGATTGACGAGAATGTATCTGCCGCCGATGGCCGGCGGCACGTCCGCTCCCCAGGTGATGTTCACCACCTGCTCCGCACTGGGCTGGTTGACCTGATAGCCAGTGCCCCCGGGAACTGTCACGTCATAATTTCGCTGCGGACCGTAGCCGTCGTAAAACACGTCGCGGTCCTTGGAAAAAAACCGGTAGCTCGTCGTCGTCGCCATGCGTTCCGAGCCTCCGGCAAAGGCCTGCACGGCACCATTGGTCCCGCGATACACCGCTGCCGCCGTCCACTTCGCCAGATCGTCCGCGTAACCGAGGCGTTGTCCCTGGCAGGCTTTGACAAAATTTCCGCGCGCCAGTTCGGCAGGTCCCCACCAGATGCCGCCCTTCAGCCCATAGTTCACACCCATGATTGCCTCCATGACATTGTGCAGTTCGGGGTTGAAAGGCGCCGCATTGCTGGCCGTCACCGCCTGAAGAAAACTGACGTAGGTGGAAGCGCTGCCCGCCAGGCAATGGGTTGTTCCGATCGAAGCCCGGGCGGCAACGGGATTGAACCAAGCCAGCGCAACATCGTTGTTCAACGTGCTTCCCCCTGCCATGAGCGCGCTGGGGAAATTGGTGGAGGATTGCAGGTAGCCAAAGATGTCATAGAGATCCTGCGAGGAGCCTTCGTTGTTGGAGGTTAAGTCGGGTTCATTGAAACCCTCCACCAACCCGATGCTTCGATTGTAATAGCGTTGGCACGCTTCAATGGCCGCTGCCCAGCGGTCTGGATACACCCGGTTGATACCACTTTGATACCACGTGTTCACGCTGCTGTTCAAATTCATGTCCCACCGCGTTGCCGTCGTCGCCATGCCGGCCAGGTTGATGCAGGTTTGCAGGCTGGATTTGTCGGTGGGCGTGACATCATTATTCGTCAACGGCGCATCCACAAAAAATCCCACGCGAACCATGTTCACATTGTTGGTGCCCATGAAAATCAACCCGCGTTGCATGTTGTCAAAACTGGCCCAGCAGGTGTCCAAACCCCAATTGGTGATGGACCGGGTAATGCCCGGATCGGTGGGACTGAAAAGAATCGTGTGATCCTGGGCACGAGCGGGAATGGCAACGACGAGCGCAAGCAAAGCCACCAAAGCAGCCAGTGAACTGAAGATGGAACCCAAGCCGCGTTTGGCTGTCCGTTTCATGCCGGGATTGTTGGATGGGAGAAAAATAGCAGATGTTGTTTTCATGTACGCGAAGTTAAATACACCGTTTGTCCGGACGAATCCTTGGCCAGCGTTTTCATGGTTGAATCAGGTCGTCGCCCACATAAATCCGATAATCTTTGATACGCCCGCCGCCTTGGCCCTGGCGCGGAACATATCGGAAGCCGGAAATCGTCTGCGACTGGCCGAGGTTCAACATCAGCCGATGCGGATGATTCGGCGAGGCGTTCTTCCATTCCGTGTGCCAGAAATTCGCCGTCTGGCCGTCTATCGCGTTTTCCGCTGTGCCATCTTCGCCGACGTGCTCCTCGCTGTCCACGTAGGCAATCGTCCAGCCATTGTGGCTGATGGCATTGCCGCTGGCGTCGAGCAAATCCAGTTCCGCCACG
>Ga0265338_10001302_pt1 | contig 40875 bp, 41 predicted proteins | sample 42126metaG_FD_193579 | JGI IMG/M metagenome (GOLD analysis project Ga0265338, IMG submission 193579) | Rhizosphere microbial communities from Carex aquatilis grown in University of Washington, Seatle, WA, United States - 4-21-26 metaG | ecosystem: Host-associated > Plants > Roots > Rhizosphere... | reverse complement strand
AGCGTTCGAAAAACGAGGACGACGGACGACCACGAGCACGACAACGAAAAGGGACGAGGAGGATGGATCGAAAATAAAAACGAAAAGTCCCCGCCCGACCTTTCGGTCAAACAGGGACAAATCGGGGGATGGGAGTTCGCCATGCTCTCTTTCCCGCGCTGGCTATTCGGCGCGCCCTTTTTAGGAGGCTGCCAGCTTCCCGACGCTATTCTCCACGGCAAGCGGAGTCTTCGGCCTCGTAGCAGGGCCGTCCAGCGTCTTGCGAGCGCTGAATTTTGAGTGAGGCTTTTCAGCTTGCTTGAGCTGATGGTTGCGCCACCGGCTTACAAACCAGGTCTAGACACGTCTGCGAATTCTTATCCGCGTCTTTACCTCTTAGCGCCGGGTCAGCTTCCGATTTTGTCGGAACGTTCGCCCGGTGCCACGGGTCTCGCCTCTTCACTCTCAGGTTGCTTTTCGTTCTCAGGCCGGCGGTGTGTTTTTTACATCGCTGGCGTTTTGAAAGGTTTTCACGGGTCATGCCTGGACCCCGTGTCCTTCCCGGTTCGAATGCTCACTTTGTCACGCCTTTCGGCTTCTTTCATTTGGCTGACCCCGCGCTTTTATTCGCGGAACCGCCAGAGTCATCCGCCCGTGCTGATGCACAGTAGCAACCGTTTACCCTCTGGGTAACTGCGATTCACCCAGGCTCGAAACCTGCCTGAGCTACTTGATTCGACTCGGAACGGTTTCTAATCATTCCTCGCCGCCAAGTTCCTTTTTCGCGTTACTGACACGCGCGAACGTGTCAGAGGAACTGATGAATTCTGCCTCCGCCGCCAAACCTTGCGATTCGTCCTAAGAGGGGCCAAGCCAACCAGCCTGACTTCGCCTTTCCCCAGTTACCTGGGATTATCCTTGAGATTTTCAGCGTCAATCTGTTGACCGCCGCCGTTCATCTCAGTTCTTTCAATGAACTGTGAACATCATAGCTGAAAACCCGTTTCCGACAATGAATTGATATGCACAGCTTATTCACCAAAAACGCTATCCGGACGAATTCTGAACCACAAATTTTCCCCCGTAAACAAGGGCAGTCTGCGTTTCACCGCTCCATTTATTCACAGGCTCAATTTCAAAAACGCCCCTCCTGTGAACAAGTTCCCACGCGGATGTAAATGATTTTCGAAGCAAACGCGGCGTGATCAGATAAAGGCTGCCCGGCAAGATTATCGTCCTTTTCATTGGCCGATCGCTGCCCTTACAAAATATCTGCGCTAATCTGCGTCGATCTGCGGTTAATAACCAACGCCTCCTCACGCCGGCTCCCGCGGAAGAAAAAAAAGCCACCCGTAATGGGTGGCTTCGATTTTATTTTGTGAGTTTATCAGGCTTTTGCGGCTGCCGGTTTTTTCTTCGCTTTAGCCGCCACAGTTTTCCGCTTGATGTAACTCTGACGTCGTTTCTTCTTGATCGCTTTGTTGTATTGCTTGCTCATAATTCTTTACATTCGCTCGGCATTCCGATTTGGTGTGCGATACTATGATTACAGGCCGAGGCCGATTCAATCTCTATTTATTGCTCGCACTCACCGCCGTGTTGGCCTGCGGTTGCCGCACCCACAAAGACAGCAAGGATAAATTGCTCGCCACCCTCCGCGTCCACCTCGAAGGCGGGCCGCAAGACACGGATCGCTCGATTCAAATTCCCCTCTACCGCGCCCATCCATTTCAGTTACTGGTGCAAAACGAAGCTTTCCTGACCGAAGCCCAGGTGGCCTCCGCCAAGGTCGTGGACGCGCTCGGCGGGTTCGACCTGCAAATTCAATTCGATCGCCAGGGCACGTGGTTATTGCAGCAATACTCGGCAAACAATCGCGGCAAACGTTTCGCCCTGTTCTCGCAATTCGGCCCAAAAGGAAAAGATTCACGCTGGCTTGCCGCGCCCGAATTCTCCCGGATGATCTCCGACGGACTCATCCAATTTACACCGGATGCGACCCGCGAAGAGGCCGATCAAATCGCCGCCGGCCTCAACAACATCGCCAAGAAGAACCAAGCCGATCAAAAATGGTAGAATCATGACAGGATTTAACTCGAAAAGGCAAAGGCGCGAGGTCGCCGTCAACGCGGGATTGCCCACCGGAGCGCGGAATTCATTCCGCGAGCCGCTTGATTTTGTTTCCAGAGGTGGAATAAATTCCGCGCTCCGACCCCTCCCCATTGCCGGGATACTGATGCTGGGAGCCATTTTGACTGCGCCTCAGACCGGCCTCGCCCAGGAACCCTTCCGATTTCCCACCGCCAACCAGTCGCTGTTTGACGCCGATGGTGGCGAAAATTTTTTCGTGGGCACCGTCGGCAAGACGTGGACCAGCGGCTGCTTCGGCTGCGTTCGCAGCGAAGGCTGGCAAATGCACGAGGGCCTGGACATCCGCTGTCTCCAACGCGACAAACACCATGAGCCCACCGATCCCATCATGGCCACGGCGGACGGCACCGTGGTTTACCTCAATTCAAAACCGTCCCTGTCCAATTACGGCAATTATGTCGTCATCCATCATCGCGTCGACGGCCTCGATATCTTTTCGCTCTATGCGCATCTCAGCGCGATGCGCGAAGGCCTGAAAATTGGCCAATCGCTGAAAGCCGGCGAAGTCTTCGCCACCATGGGCCACACGTCCAACACCGGTGAGCCCATTTCCAAAGACCGCGCCCACGTTCACTTCGAGTTGAACCTGCTGGCAACCGATCACTTCTCAGCCTGGTACAAGAAAAAATTCCCAACTGAACGAAACGATCACGGCGAGTGGAACGGCCAAAATCTCCTCGGCCTCGACCCCAAACTGATCCTGCTCGGCGAACATGACACCGTCGGCACAAATTTCAGCGTCCTGCACTTCATCCAGCACCAAACCGAACTCTGCCGCGTGCTGGTCCGCAAAACTGATTTCCCATTTCTCAAACGTTATCCCATGCTCGTTCGCCCCAATGCCGTCGCCCAAAAAGAAGGCGTGGCCGGTTACGAGATTGCCTTGAACTACAACGCCGTCCCGTTCGAACTCATTCCGCGTGCCGAGTCTGAAATCAAAGGCAAAACCAAATACCAGCTTCTTTCCGTCAATGAAGCGGAGCAAAAGATAAATCCCTGCCGCCGCCTCGTCACCCAGCGCGGCACGCGATGGGAACTGGCGCCGCACGGAACCAGCGCCCTCGATCTATTAACCGAATAAATAGCCGCGGCAACTTGGCGGCTGAAACATCGCCGCCTGCAACGCCGAGCACCCGCTCGGCAAGTATAAGAGCCTGTCTCTCGAAAAATGAAAATACCTCCTGAGCATGCCCGCCGACGGGTGTGTGGTTATGTCGGAGAACAGCCGCGCTCTGTGCGTGTACCGAGTCGCCCGCCAACCCTTTCGTCCTTAAATATGTCGCGAAAATCTTCTTGCATAATGCGCTAATGCACTATAGGAAATATATGAAACCCGTTAATTGAGCGGTTTCAAGCGGGGGGAAGGTCTTTTGTCTATGCGGGATGGGATACAATTGGCTGTCTCTGGAAACGAGCATTTTTTCGCGGGAAACTCTCAAACAGAGGTTCCTAACGGGCCCCATGGATTTACGCTAGTTGAACTTCTCGTGGTCATCGCCATAATCGGTATTCTCGCGGTTCTGCTCCTGCCAGTCTTGTCCCGAGCCAAGATTACAGCGAAGTCCGTTCGATGCCTCAATAATGTTCGGCAGATTGAGTTGTCCACCAAGATGTATCCAGATGAAAACCGCGGCAGCATGATTCCGCTATGGATGGAGCGGGGTGCGCCAGGAGTGAGCAGTTGGACCTACGATAGCTCCACATTTATCATACAAAGTCCCAACCGTCTTTGGTGGCCGGACAAACTTCGGCTCGATGGCCGTCTCAAAGGCCAGGCAATTTTTAGTTGCCCGTCATTGATTCAACCCGCCGCGAATACCGTTGGCGGCTCTGCGAGTCAGAAATACACCTTGGGGATCGGCATGAACTATCCAGAATTTGGCTGGCTTGTTGCTGCAGCGGGATTTCCTTATCCCGTATATACGGCTTCCGCAGGAAATGGGATCGCCGCACCCAGCCAATGTATTGTATTTGCCGATGCGGCCATGGTCTCGAATCCAACCGAACCGGATCCGGATAATTGGAAAGAAATCCAAGCCACCGGTTGCGCTTACTTCCGCGTGCCGAGCGATGGTGAAGGTTATCCGCACAACGATTCCCATACTATCACTCTCAAAGAACCGCCAACCGCATGAGTTCACGACTGCCACATATCCAAAATTGGCCGGAATTGGCGAAGGAGGCGAATTGGTCCGCGTCGGCGCTGGCAAGAAATTGTCAGGTCTCAAGGCGAACTCTCGAGAGATATTTCATAGCCGAATTGGGTAAAAATCCCAAAGCGTGGCTTTTGGGACTGCGCCAGCAGATAGCGATTCAGCTCTTACGCGATGGTCGCTCAGTGAAGGAAACAGCGGATCACCTTGGAGGATATAAGGACGCCAGTTCTTTTTCACGTGAATTCAACAAGCATTGGAACTTTCCACCGGGCGTCGTAGGTCGGGGGCTAGACTGGCCACGCGAGAAAATGTCGCCTTTGGCTAAAACATTAATTTTCTAGTTGCGGATTCGATGCTTTAGAATGTCGAAATAATTAATGGGTGATGGCTGAGAAACCGATTGCAATGGTTCCGAAATTAGCGCCTTCGGAAAAGCTACAATAATTATGTGCAAGGAAATTTTAATCTATTTGGCCATTAGCCTGGGCAGCGAAGCATTTTTGCGTGCAGCTGAAGTTCAAACCAATGTGGACTTCCGAATGTTTTTGACGAATCCGACGCCCATTCGAGACCTGATTTTTCAGCGGAGCGAATACCCCGAGCTACCGCCCCCCCAAGTCTCGGCGGACGGCGTTGCATTTGTTTTTTTTAAAGACTCAGTTTACTCGGCTATCTGGCAAGAAGACGCGTTTTGCATAGAACCAATAATCCCTTCTGATTTCGCAGTCACCAACGGAAACATGGTCGTTACGAAACGAGATTTGGATTGGGCATCCGGTGCAACGGCGCGAAGTATCTGGCTGGTAAAGGCAGACCAGTTTACGAGTTTCCCTGGCGCAGTCCAAAAGGAAAACATTGGAGTGCCAATACATGACAATGCTCTCGACTATAAAAAGAAGATACTGGAAATCGTGCATATGGGTATTGCAGATCTCCAGCAGGGAAGTTTCAAATGGTCCGGGGACGATTGGGAAGGAATGACTCTGTCCGGAGCGAGGATTGTTGGCCGTGCAATTTTTGACAGCACAGGAAAAAGAGTGACTAGGGTTGAATATAAAGTTGAAGGCGGCAGCGTTACGTTCCGGGTTGAATATTATTACGATGTGGCTTCGGATGCTGGTGATACTGTTCCGCTCTTGCCGCATCATTTTCGCAGGATTCAACGGACTACAGATCCTGTCCACTATCCCGATCTGGTGGAGGCGGATTTCAAAATCCGGAAAATGGCCCTCTCGGCGACTTCTGTCGAACAATTGGTCTTGGAGAGAGAACACAGGGAAAGGGGGCGTGTAGATGCATTGGGAGTGGCTCCGTTTTTTGAGGCGACAACGCAAGGCACATGGTTCTTGAGCCGGGACGGAGTGCGATCGCCGGTGGCCCCAATCGCACACGTGCAACTGCCGCAGGGTGCGGTGTCAACGACCAGATCGCGGGTTGCATTTTATTTTATGTTGTTCTTCGGCGTTGGGGGGTTGCTTTTGATATTATTAATTTCACGACAGAATAGCGGTAGAACATCATAAAAATCAATAACCTATGAAAAAACATCAAATACTCAACATGTCAGTAAAACTACTACAAATGGTCCCGTTGACCGGCTTTTTGCTCGTCACGTCAAGCGTCACAGCGGTTGCGCCGCTAGGTTGTTACGTAACAACGCAGTACGCCAACTGTGTTTCGAAGGGTCAGGTGCTCGGCGGGACCTGCACTTTGCAATAATGCGTTCCTTATATACCCACGCAATGTGGTTGTGCAATTGCCACGTCAGATTGCATCGTGGGAACAGCAGTCCATTCGCCTTCGGACTGTGGCCACACATCGTACTACACGACTAAGCAGTGCACTGTGGGCGTAGTTACTCATCAGTTTTTAGGATGTGCTTACCAACCCCCCTGGACAACACAAAATGGGACATCTACTGTAACCTGTAATGTTGCTGAAGCTGGAGGCGGTGATCCGTGCAATCAGGCGGGTTGCTACGTTGCGGGAACTGATAAAGGTGAGAACTCCACGGTGGCCTCGCGCTGATTGATGTGATGTACTAAGGCGCGCCTTATTTGCGGGAGTGTTGCGGTATTTAGCCATACTCTTGCGTTTCCAGAACCAGTTGAGTGTTCGGATGTATTCTGGAAATGGTGCATGTTTTTGTGCAGCAAAGTTTTAGTGCATGAATGCGAGAACGCCCCGAGGTGAGCCTGCTCGATTCTTATAAAACTTCCAGTTGGAGTTTCATTCTGCAAAGAACAGTTGCATGTGGTTTGAGGCCTGATGTCAACACTCTATGAGTGAGTAGAGTGGGATTTTGTGCAGATCACAAAATGAATCAAATCGGGAAGAATCTGTAATTTGAAGGCTATGAAAGCAAATGTTGGGGCCATTCGTATTTTTACTTTTTCCGCTGGACTGTTGTTATCTGCCACAGCGATTGCCAAACTCATTAGCAGTGCCGGGGTTGCCAAAATTCTGGAACAGCCTGATCCGATTTTCTCGATTTCATTTCGACATGTTTTCTGGGTCGTTGGAATGATCGAATTGACTACTGCTTTCGTTTGTCTGTTTGGCAGACAACTTCAACTACAAGTGCGCTTATTGGCCTGGCTAGCCACAAGCTTCCTTTTTTATCGATTGGCTTTGATTTGGATTGATTATCACCGGCCTTGCAGATGTCTTGGAAACTTGGCTGATGACTTGCATGTTTCACCCCAAACTGCCGATGCCGCGATGAAAATCATCTTAGGATATTTGCTGGTTGGCAGCTACGCAGCGTTAATTTGGTGCTGGTTGCAGAAACGGAAGCGAGAGACTATCAAAGTGGCTTCCCAAACACCGATTATGCCCGCCTAAATCGCTTCACACCGGCTAAATGAACGCCAGCTTTTATGGCAATGAAGCGTACAACAATGGCCTCAATCACGGGGTTATTTGCTGTGGCTGTTGGGCTGACAACATTGTTGTTCGCCGACGCTATCTGGCGGAATTCTTCCGGGTGGTTAAGATCAACCACAAGTGACATCCTTGCCCTTTCACATGTGATCCCGCAACGCAATGGACGCCAGTATTGTTGCTTGGGTGTTATCTTATCCTGTTTGCAATTCTACAACACCGATTGATATGGCAGAGGAAATGTTGGTGGCCAGGTGGCGCCGATTTGTTTTTCGTCCTTAAATAGTGACGAACCTTCCTTCCTGTGGTAGGGTAATCCTCTATTAACCCATACGGTATGAACCCGGTTGTGAACCAACCTAAAAGCCACGGTACAAGCTCCGCTCCGCCACTCTGTCTTGGTTCCAGGGAAGTCCGGCGCGGGTTCACTCTTATCGAATTGCTCGTCGTCATCGCCGTCATCGCGATCCTCGCCAGCCTGCTGTTGCCCGTGTTAAGCAAAGGAAAAGCCCGCGCGCAAACCATCGACTGCATCGATCACCTGCGCCAGCTGCAATTGTGCTGGGCCATGTACGCTCACGACAATAACGGCGTCATGACACCCAATAACTTCGTTTACGCCGTCACCATGGGCTCCACGAACCCGCCCGTTCTCGGAGAAGACAACGAAAGTTGGTGCCGCACGCTCGCGCCCCAGGACCCCAATCCAATCAACAACCAAACGTCGCTCCTCTTCGATTACAATCAAAACCCAGCCATCTATCACTGTCCATCCGATTATTCCACCGTCACTGACCACCCCGGTTTATTGCGAAACCGGAGTTTTAATATGAGCAATAGCATCAATTGCAGTCAGGACGATCATTTTCGCCTCGAGAGCGAAGTCCGATCCCCTTCCACTTTGTTCGTGTTCATTGATACCGATGCGGACGAAATCAGCGACACGACCTTTGGCGTCCCGCCCCTCGGTTCTTTCTTTCAGGATTATTGGCTGGATATTCCAGCAGACCGCCACAACACCCGCAGCTGCAACATTACCTTTGTCGATGGCCATGTCGAAACCATGAAATGGAAATCTCCAAAAGGCGGTCGCGTCGCCGGCAGCCATGCCATCGATGCCGACGACTTGGATGACCTCCGCCGCATGCAACAGTACATCAAAGGCGCCGGCGGAAACTGATCGTTCCCGTTTTAAGCCGCGGAAATTGAAAAATCTAAATGGTCGGGGGTCAATTCCGGGTTCTGATCGGCTTCGCAATGGAGTGGTTTTTCAGAGAGCAGCAGGTGTTCCCCCTCTTTCGCGATCCACCTCCCGATTTACCTTCGCGCATGACTGTGAACAGATGCCGCGCGTTACGAACGAAAGCCATTCAAAACCCTGTTTTCCACCCCCCCGCGCTCGGGCTCGTGATGGCAGCCGCGGTGGCCGCGGCACAGGCCGCTAACCCGGTAATTTAGGGGCGCGGCTGTGTCGAAGATCAGCCGCTGCAACGCGCGTCACCCGCAACAGAAGTCGCGCTAAAGGAGTTGAGCCCACAAATCACCCCGCCTCACCGCCAATATCCCGGTACCCGATGCCAGCCATACGGTCCCCTGCTCCAATAACCGTCAACCCATACCGCGCTCGGATGCGGCGGCAGCGCCCAATAACCACCCACCCAAACCCATCGCCCATGCCATTGCCATTCTCCCGGCACCCAGACATAACCCGGCCCCGGCGCCGCGACGACCGTCTCCGACGGTGGCGCGGGCGGCGCTTGCGTCCCCACATTGCCCTGCGGCACAAGCGGTGCCGCACTGGCCGTGTTCACCGTGTTGATCATGTATTCAATGACCTTCTCGCTGACCCCGGCATTGTGAAGATCAATGATATCCGCCGAACTCAAGTGGTAAACACTGCGCGTGCTCTGGATCTGGCTGAGAATAATATCGTCGCCGACATGAGCGCTCACCATGGCTTTAACATCCGCCACCGCCAAAGGTTGGCCTTGTTAGACTCGCACATAAGTCTGAGGCGCTTCTGCCCGCAAGCGGTCCCGCTCCTCCTGGTCCATCGAATGGCCAATCAGACCACCCGTGATCGCGCCGATGGCTCCGCCAATCAATGCGCCCTCCCCCGCGTGCCTTCCACCAATCACCGCGCCCGAAAAAGCGCCGATGGCTCCGCCCGCCAGTGCGCCAGTTCCAGTTCGGTCCGGAGTTCCATCCGGCGTCTCGCAACCGGCAAGCAACACCGCCGCCGTCAACCCGCACAAACTCAATGCATAGCACTTCATATTAAACGTTTGGACGCGCAGAATCGGCCAAAATTCAAAAAAACCGGAACTTCGCTTTGCATCCCCGAGCATCGCGTGTAGATTGCGTCGCGTACCATTCCATGAACAAACGATTTTTGGCTATCCTGGCCGCCCTGCTGATTCCGTTTTTGGGTAATCTTAACCTGCTCTCTGCCGAAACAAAACCCGACGCCCCCACCGCGACGACTCCGCCGCCCACCGCCTCGCACATGGCCGTGGTCAAAGACTTGAACGATCTCATCGGGCGGATCAAGGAGAAGATCGCGCAACGGAAGCAGGATGAAGCGGATTACGCCGACAATTTCAAGGAATTGGACGCCCTCCTTGTAAAACACAAAAATGCGGACGCTGATGACCGCGCGGAAATACTCATGCAGAAGGGAATCATATACTTGGAGGTCCTGGAGGATCCCGTAAAAGCTCTCCCGGTCTTCCAGCAAATTAAAACCGATTTTCCGAGCATCCAACTTAACGGCAATACCGATGAATTCCTCGCCGGCGTCAAGGAAATGGCTGACAAGAAAAAAATCCGCGATGCTCTCGTGGGCGTCCCCTTTCCGGACTTCAACGAAAAAGACATCCAAGGCGACGAGCTTTCAATTTCGAAATACAAAGGCAAGGTTGTCCTGCTCGACTTCTGGGCGACCTGGTGTCCTCCGTGCGTAAGGGAAGTGCCGGATATTCAAAAACTGTATAACAAATATCACAGTCAGGGCTTTGAAATAGTCGGCATCAGCCTCGATGAGGAAAAAGATGCTCTGGAAAATTTTGTCAAACAGCGAAAAATGCCGTGGCCTCAGATTTTCGCCGGCAATCGCTTTGAAAATAAGCTGGCCATAAAATACGGAATCGCTTTTGCCCCATCAACTTTCCTGATCGGCCGGGACGGAAAAGTAATCAAACAGGTAATGGGCACGGAAGAGTTGGACAAAGAACTTCAAAGCGCCTTAAAAAAGTAGTTTGGTCCAACCATAATGATTGTCCCCGCTCAAATATGACTGAACCCGTTATTTTCCAAAAGTCCCCCACCGTCCAAAAAGTCGAGCCCGGCGAATACTGGTGGTGCGCTTGCGGCCGATCCAAAAGCCAGCCGTTTTGCGATGGCTCACACAAGGGAACAGGTTTGGGACCCAAGCAAGTGAAAATCACGGAGACGAAAACCGTCGCCTGGTGCGCGTGCAAACACTCCGGGGCCATGCCCTTCTGCGACGGGACCCATTCCCGGCTGCCGTGAACGACGCCGGGCGTTTAGAGCATTTCCATAAAAGCTGTAGCGATGTGATTATGAATGATGGACAGCGGTCTTTTTGGTTTTTTGCTTCGTTTCGGCTCAGTCACAGGGTTTTTCAAACCTGCTCCTTCGCCGAAGCCTCGCCAAAAACCAAAAATCCTCGCTGCACACCGCTACATCTTTTCTGTCAATGCTCTAAGCCCCGCGCTTGGAACGTTCGCGTTTCTTTTTGAAAACACCCGTGGTGTCCGCCACGTTCAGCACCGATAGATCCAGGCCTTCTCCAGGGTCGCGTTCGTAGGCAATTTTGAGTTGCTCCACGATTTTCTCCACCACCGGCTCGGCAAAATATTTCACCACCCCCACGCTTTTGTCGGCTTCGAAGATAACCACCAGGATCGTCTCCTCGCCGGCGCAGGTGGCATACATGCTGTGCTTCTCACCCTGCTGATAAACGCTGTTGAAATTGGTTTCCTGAACCAGGTTCGCAATGGTCTGGTTCGCCATAAAGGCACCGGACGCCAACGCGGCAATGGTCGTAAGATCAAAGTCGTCCGCATTCCCCTGCGACGTGATCAGGAAACCACCCTTATCGATAATCAGCGCGGTGCTGGCCTCGGTGTGTTTGAGCAATTCCTGCAAAACCACACCGAACCGTTGAATATCTTCCTCAAGAAGTTGGGGCAAGGTAGCCATGTCATCATGCGTACTGCGGAGTGTTCTGACTGATGAACTTGTTTAACAACAAGCGGGTAATCATGTTCAATGATTCGAAGACCCCTTCGCACTTGTGCGAGACGGCCGAGAATGACGGGACCTGGATGTCGCGATTGTTCAACAGGAACTCCATGTACTCCACCGGCGCCACGTTCGGCAAATCGCGTTTGTTGTACTGGAGCACGTAAGGAATATCCTGCAGGTTCATCTTCAGCGACCGCAGGTTGTCTTCCAGGTTTTGAAAGCTTTCGACGTTCTCAGCCATTTTCTCGTACTGCGAATCGGCCACGAACACGACCCCATCCACGCCGCGCAACACCAATTGCCGCGTGGTGTTGTAAATCACCTGGCCGGGCACCGTGTAAAGTTGAAACTTCGTTTTAAATCCTTTGATCGACATCGCCTCGATCGGCAGGAAATCGAAAAACAGGGTGCGGTCCGAACTGGTGGCCAGCGAAACCAGCTTCCCCTTGTTGCCGGCGGACGTCTGCACGTGATCGTGCACTTGCACCAGGTTCGTCGTCTTGCCGCCCATTGCCGGGCCGTAATAGACGATCTTGACCTGTAATTCTTTGGTCGCTTGATTGATGATTGCCATAGTTACCTCGTTATTTCTTGCGATCGAGCTCGCCAGCCAACGCGGCTAATTGAGCGGTCGGGAGCGGTTGGCCGGCCTTGCCGAAGGCAGCGAAGTAAATCGCGTTCACGCGGAAAATCTTCCACGGAACATTGCCTACGGTAAAATTCAGATTGTTGAGTTCGCCCATCCGGAGCTCTTTCGTGCACTGCGTGACTTTTCCAAAAATATGCGGCAGGAACGCCGCCAGCGTGTCACCGTTCAAATCCGCCGATAATTTGCTCGCCACCATCAACCCGTCGGGCAAGGCCACCAGGGCTCCCGCCACTCCCGCCAGCGCGGCGGCGCGCGAAACCACTTCGTTCGGCGTGGCATAACGGCTCAGGAAATCCGTGCCGGGACTCGTCTTCTTGACGGTCGATTCGTCCACCTGCGGGGTCTCACCCGATTCGTTCCAAACGTAAAAATTCGTGTCCCCCGCGCCCGCAGGTTTTGTCACCGGGGCGAAATTCTCTTCCGCCGCCTTTTCCTGCAGTTCCGGTGTCGGCGCCGGCGCTGCCTGTTCCACCACGGCGGCCGCGGATTCTCCCTGCGGAAAACCGAAAAACAAATTGGGGATATTATCGTTTACCTCCACCTTCTGGTGCGGTTGCTGGCCTTTCTTCTGGCGTGCCAGGAAGAGCGGCGCAATAATTCGCAGCGGTAATTCCAGCACCATCCCGTCGTGCGCCGAAACCGTCGGCAACGTCGCCGGCCGGATCCACGAACGAAGCACCTTCCACGTAAAAGCGATCTTGCCTTGCTTCAATGCCGGCTCAACGAATTTCACCGGCAGCGCCAGGTGCGCCTCTGACAAAGTCAATTGCGTGATTTCATTGCGCAGCACTTCCGGCCAGCCGTTGCTCAAAAGCGACAGCGGCACGTTCAAGAAAATGTCCGGCGACGCGGATGCGGCTGGGACTGCCTGCGCCGGGCGCGGAGCCGCAGCGTGTCCGTTGCCGTTTGACGGCATCGCGGCCAGCCGGGAGGCCGCCGCCGGCAAAGTCGTAGTGCCCACGCCTCGTGACGACGGAAGCGACGGTCTGACTGGAGGAGAGGCAGACGGTGTTGCCGTCGGTGGACGAGGCGTAGGCGTGGAGGTAATTGAACTGCGAAACGGGATCATCGGAATCGGATCGATTTCCGGAGCGGGCGTGGGCGCGGTGAACGGATTCGGTGCTACCGGCTTCGCGGGTGGAACCACTGCCGCGGGTCTCACGGGTGGAGCCGCTGCCGCGGGTCTTGCGGGCGGAGTTACTGCCGCAGGTCTCGCGAGCGGAACTGGCGCCGCCGGTTTCGCCGGCGGAACTGGCCGGGCTTGCGGAGCCGGAGACATCGCCGGCGGAGAAACTTTTACTTCACGCGCAGCCGGCGTGATCGGCTTGGCAGTTCGCGGATCCGCCACCGTCACCCCGGAAAAATCGCTTCCAAACGGCCCGTGAACATCCTCGGGCACCTGGACCTGCTTCTGGGTCTGGCGGCGCGAGAGCAGCGCCGGATTGATTTGCGGCAGAATCTCATTAAGCGGAAGCGCTATTTCAGTATGGTCCAGGTCCGATTGAACCGAGAACACATTGGGAACCATCGCTCGCAACTCACCGAAGGTCATCTTCACCACTCCGCTGCCGAGCTGGATGAGCACTTGATCCAGCGAAATAGTCACCAGGATATCCGCCACCATCGTCTCTCTGATTCGCGTCTTAAGTTCCAGCGGTAACACCGCAATGACCGTGTAAAGCGGAAGTTGGATGCCACGGCCATCGGCATTGGATGGCGCGGGCCTCGACGGAACATTCGCGGCGGGCCTCGGCATCGGAGGCTCGCTTTTCTTTTGCGGAACAACCGACCGGGCATGCACCGGGACCGGGGCCGTGGGCGTGGCGGTCGCGGCATAGCCGTTCGCGTTGCCGTTGGTATGGGTCTCCGTCGCGCCGGATCCAAACAGGTTTTTGAAAAAGTTTAGCATCTTTTCAGACCGTCTTGCTGACTCGCCGGGTCCCGCTTTAGACGATTTAAATGACTTGGGGCGCAGGTTTTATGCCATTACCCCAACTTTTCGACCCAACTCCAATTATTCGCTCCGCAACCCACCGCCATGCGGTACTTGGCCTCCTGGCTCGGCGGAGGGCACCACCATTTTTGTCTCATCCCTAGACTTGGTTGTCCCGTCGCCGCCTCTTTTTTGCCCTTGTAAAACTCAAAAAACAGCAGGGAGCCGAAGCGGTTTGCCCCATTACGAGCGTTTGCGTGAAAATGTGAAGAAAGTCGCCCCGGAGCCCGCTGCGGGAATACAGACTGCTATATCACCGGTATGACTTTCGCTTCAAGTAGTCCGGCCAGCCGGATGGGCTCGCGTTATTAACTTATGGAATCGCGCCATAAAATTCTAATTCTGGACGATGATCCAGTGTTCCTCGAATTGTACAAGGAGTGGCTCTCGCAACTCCCTAGCAAACCCGAGATCCAGACCTCCACCAACGGCGCTCGCGCCATGGCGCTGCTCGAAGCCGAACCCTTCCGCGTGCTTATTTGCGATTTAAAAATGCCCAAAATGGACGGCCTCCAGGTCCTCTCCATCGTGCGCCGCCGTTTTCCCGAGCTGCGAACCGTCGTCATGACCGGTGTGCAGGACGAGGAATTTCGCTCCCGCGCCTACGCCCTCGGCGTCGATTTGTTCTGGCTCAAGCCGGACACGCAGCAAAACATGCAGATGTTCCTGGAATGCCTCGAATCGCTCCTTGGTCGCGACGCCGAGAACGGCTTCCGCGGCATCCAAAGCAAGAGCCTGATGGATATTCTCCAGATGGAATGCCTCTCTCAAAGCTCGACCGTATTTCGCATCACGCGCGGTTCGCTCGTCGGAAAAATCTGGATTCTTAATGGTGACTTGATCGACGCCGAAACCGAAGGCGCGCGCGGTGAGGCGGCCTTCCGCAGAATTCTCGAATGGAAATCGGGCACCTTCGAAACCCTCCCCGCCGAACCGGAACGCGAACGCTCCATCACGAAATCGATCAATGCCCTTCTCCTCGAAACCGCGCAGGCGATGGACGAAATTTCCAGCAACAACGACGGCGAATCCGCCGAAACCGCCAATCATCGCAAAACCGTTTGGCGCCTGGCTGCCATGACCCGCGAAGGCGCCGAATGGGTCGTGACCCTGCCGAACGAAGAAAACGGCACACCCGAAGGTTGGGGAACGCAATCCGAAAAGGAATTCGCCGCCTGGATGCGCTACGCCAACGAAGCCGTGCAGCGGCTGGGTGAAAAACTCGAGGCCGGACCCTGGTCATTCATTCGCGCCACGAACCTCGAGCGCAAAATGGTGTTACTGCCATCGAAAAACAAAACCTGCCTCGTGGCCTGGCCGTCAACGGCCGAGTCGTCCGGCATATACGAACAATCCAAAAAACTGGTGACCTCATGGGACTCCTGAATCTATTCGCCAAACCCCGCCCCGGCCTTCAGCGCCTTCCTTCAGGCAGCCTGACGGTCGATCGCGAGGGCCACATCGTGACCTCGACGGTCTCATCTTCGTATCCCGAAGAACTCCTCCACGAAGTGGCGGACGAAGTTTTGCGTCTCTTCGACGAAGCGCGCAAATCCCACCTGCAGTTGAACGAATTCAGAATCCACTTTGCCAGTCTGCACATCACCGCCCGGGAAGCGCGCGGTGGCGCCATCATATTCCTTTCACCCGCCAGTCCGCTTTGACGCCCTTTAACTCTGATTGCCAACTATGAGCACAGCCAAAAAATACGATCAACTCGCCGCCCAGATGGAGAATTATCTGGAGTGCTGGAAGCAATTCAACCGCTATACCAACATCGCGCGCGGCAAGAAATTCAGCCCCGAGGACGAGGTGCAATTTCTTGAGGTTAAAAGCGTCCTGGTCCAGGAACTCGAGCTGATCCTCTCCTCCATCGAGGTCAATTCGCCCACCAAGGAAGAAATCCACACGCTCATCGGCAACGCGCCCTCCCTGCGTTACCTCAGCGAAATGAACGAAGGCGCCCTGCGCAACGTGGAAAACCAGTGGCACAAAATTTACATCGGCTGGCACTCCATCCTCGGCCAGTTGAAAGTCCGCCAGCGCTCCGAAGAATCCAAGGGCGGCTTCGGTTCCATGTTCGCCAAAAAAGCGAAGTGATTGCGGACGTGTTTCGTGTTTCGTGTTGCCCGATCTAAAAATCGGGCAATTTTTTTGATTACATAAAGCAAACGCAACACGTACCACGAAAACGTAACACTCAACACGCAACAAGTTGTCGCCTTTTGACTTGTTTTCTCCCCCAATTTCCCGTTTATCCCACGGATGCCTGATTGGATTATTGCCGTCATACTCGGACTCATTGAAGGAATCACTGAGTTCATCCCCGTTTCTTCCACGGGCCATCTGTTGATTGCGGAAAACCTCCTCCACAGCTCGCAGACGGACCTGTTTAATATTGTGATCCAGTGCGGCGCCGTCATCGCGGTGGTCCCGCTGTTTCACCAACGCTTTCACCAATTCATTTTCCAATGGCGCGAGAAGGCCACTCAGGATTATTTGTTGAAAATCGGCGTCGCCTTTTTCATCACCGGCGCCGTGGGTTTCGTCCTCGACAAAAAAGGATTAAAGCTGAAAGACGATCTTTTGCCGATCGCGATCGCGGTGCTGGCCGGGGGCGTCGCCTTTTTGCTGGTGGAGTTTTGGTTGCGCGGCAAAAAATTACGCAACGAAATAACCTGGCCAGTGGTGATCGCGGTTGCGGCGGGACAACTTCTCGCCGCGGTTTTTCCCGGCACCTCGCGCTCCGGCGCCACCATCGTCCTCGCCCTGCTCCTCGGCTTGAATCGCCCGCTCGCAACGGAATTTTCCTTCCTCGTCGGCATCCCCACCATGCTGGCCGCCGGCGCCTTGAAAATCTTCAAAGCCCTGCACCATCCACCCATCGGCGCGCCCCATGAGAATTGGACCATGGTACTATTGAGCACTCTCGTGGCGGCGATTGTTTCTTTCTTCGCCGTGAAATGGCTTCTCCGCTTCGTGCAGACCCACACCTTCAACGCCTTCGGCTGGTACCGCATCGCCCTCGGAATCGCAATCTTTCTCCTCCTGCTAAAATAATAGCGCGAAGCCCGTGTTGGTAGGGCGCGTCACTCCGTGCGCGCCGCTCCCACGCAAAACGAAAGACGCTCCTTGAACCCCACGGCAAAACCACCCCAGACCTTCGACTTTGGACCTTGGACTTTGGACTAATTTTACTGCGGCGCCGGAATAATAATTTTCTGCCCCACCTTCAGCGACTCCGGTTTCAATCCAGGATTCGCGGCCAAAATCTGCTGCAATGTCACCTTGATATTTTTGTCGCGATACGCCTTCACAATCGCGCTCGGAGTATCTCCGGCCTGAACAGTATATTCGAAGTGCGGCGCGGCCGGATCAATTGGCGTTTTAACCTCTGGCGCCACCACCGTCGTCCGGTGGCCGCCACCTCCGCCACCGCCGAGTGTCTTGCCGAGCTTCTCCAATTCACTCACTACGCGCTCGCTATCCGCCTGCCGTTTCTTGTCCACCTTTTCCACCGCCTCGGCCAGCTGTTTCAAATCCTCCGCCGACGCGTAATTCCCCGACGGCTTGTTCAACTGGCTTTGCAGATCGCGAACCTGGGTTTCCAGCGCATCAATCTTTTTATTCTGCGCCTCCTTGGCTTCAATCAGCACGTCAATTTGCGCGCTTAGTTTATTCAACCGCTCTTCCGTCGCCGCGTCCTGCGCCGGGGAAATGACCGGCGCCGCGAGCAGCGCGGTCATCAGGAAAAAACAAATTCGTTTCATAACCCGACAATAGAAACGCCACCCACCCAATTCAAGAAACAAAAGAGAAAGAAAACGCCGTCAGTCTGACAGCCGCCAGGCATCGGTTCTCATTAGACTCGGCTCCCAAAATCCAAAGACAGAGCCCAGCGCTTGTCCGAACCCTCCGCCCTCTGACCTCGCCCCCCCTTGTTACTCTTGCCCGTCAATCCCATCTGCGGTAGTGTGCCCAAACTATGGAAGACGCGAATCCGCCCGTTACGCCGCCGCCTCCGGCCTTTAGCCCGCCCCCGCCCGTCATTGTCCCCCCGAGCCAACCCCGCCCCCAGAAACGCGGACGTGGTTGGATGATTTTCGCCATCGTGCTCCTCGTTCTGCTGTGCTTCTCCACACTCATCATTTTCAGCCAATTCGCCAGCGGCGTCATGCGCGTCAGCAGTTCGCGCTCCGTCGCCACCGCCCGCTCCTCCGGCCCGCGATTGGACGAAAGCATCATTGAAGATAACAGCGCCGCGAACAAAATCGCCGTCCTCGACGTCAAAGGCGTCATCACCGACAGCCCCGCCAGCCAGCAGGGTTACAGCATGGTCGATGTCATCAAAGCCCAGCTCGATCGCGCCCAGGATGACCGTCATGTCAAAGCTGTGATCCTCCGGGTCGATTCGCCCGGCGGCGAAGTCCTCGCCTCCGACGAAATCAGCGATGCCATTAAAAACTTCCAGGAAGGCCGGAAAAGCAACGGCGCGGACGAACAATCGACCAAGGCCAAACCCGTGATCGTTTCCATGGGCAATCTCGCCGCTTCCGGCGGCTATTACATCTCCGCCCCCTGCCGTTATATCGTCGCCAACAAAATGACCATCACCGGCAGCATCGGCGTCATCATGCACGGTTGGAATTATCGCGGACTCATCGACAAGCTCGGCATCGTCCCCGAGGTCTACAAAAGCGGGAAGTTCAAGGACATGATGAGCGGCTCGCGCGAGACCAACAGCATCCCGCCGGAAGAACGCGCCATGGTGCAATCACTCATCAACGAAGTTTACGGCGACTTCAAAGAAGTGGTCCAAAAAGGCCGCGCCGACGCGCGCAACCACAATAAAAACTGCCGCGAACTCGTCGAAAATTGGGCCGACTACGCCGATGGCCGTGTCCTCTCCGGCACCGAAGCCGAAAAACTCGGTTTCGTCGACAAGGTCGGCAATTTCAGGGACGCCGTGGAAATCGCGAAAACGCTGGGCGGCATCGCGGGCGACGCCAATCTCGTCCAATACCAGGAACGCTACGATCTCTCCGACTTGTTCCACATGTTCGGCGAGAGCAAAGCCCAGAGCCAATCCATCAAAGTCGACTTGGGATTCGACGCCCCCAAGCTTCAGGAGGGGCACATGTATTTCCTGTCGCCAGTCCTCTCCCACTGACGTGAACGGCGTCACCGTCATCTCCCATCCGTTGGTGCAGCACAACCTTACGCGGCTGCGCGATCAACGCACCCAGCCGCAGGAATTCCGCCGCGTGTTGAGCGAGATGGCGGCGTTGATGTTGTACGAAGCCACCCGGTCTTTTAAATTGCGGCCCCTGTCCGTGCGCACTCCCATGGCTACCGCGCGCGGTTCCCATCTGCAACGCGAAATCGTCCTCGTCCCCATCCTGCGCGCCGGCCTCGGCATGCTCGATTCCATCCTTCAGTTGGTTCCCAACGCCCGCGTTGGGTTCATCGGGTTGAAGCGCGAAGAAGCCACCCAGCGCGCCATCTTCTATCACAAAAGCCTCCCGCCCGATTTGACCGAATTCGAGGTGGTGCTGATCGATCCCATGCTCGCGACCGGCGGCAGCACCGTCGCCGCCATGGATTTGCTTTCCGAACTCGGCGCCAAACACATCCGGATGGTGAACCTGATCGCCGCGCCCGAGGGCATTCGCCACGTCCACAAATTTTACCCTCGTTTGCCCATCTTTACCGCCGCCGTTGATAAAAAATTAAACCACCAAGGATTTATCCTCCCCGGCCTCGGCGACGCCGGGGATCGGTTGTTTGGAGTGTGAGTTCTTGGCTGGTTAAATAGGTTAAATGAGTGACTGGTTAAATAAGAAAAACCCTGCCTGCCACCCAATGATTTAACCTATTTAACTGATTTAACCCATTTAACTCATTTAACTCATTTAACCGATTTAACAATTCACCGACCCATGCCCTCCCAACCCAAAAACCTCCTGATCGTCGCGGACAGCGACCGCGACGCAAACATTCTCTACGCCACCGGCATGTTCGTGCCGGACCCGTTCATTTTCCTGCGCCTCCGTGGCAAAGATTTCATCGTGATGAGCGATTTGGAAATCGACCGCGCCCGCCAGCAGGCGCCCCACTGCCGCGTCCTGTCGCTCACGGATTACCAAAAGAAATTGCGCGCGCGCGGCATCAAGCAAGCCGGCTTTGCGCACGTCATCCAAATGATTCTGCGCGAGAAAAAAATCGGCACGGTATTAGTCCCCCACAATTTCCCGCTGGGTCTCGCCACGGAACTCCAACGGCTGCGCGTCGCGGTAAAAGTCGAACCGAATTTCTTTTCCGAACGCGAATTGAAATCCCCCGCCGAAGTCAAAAAAGTCAGCGCCGCGCTGATGATGGCTGAAGTCGGCATGGCCGAAGCCATGCAGGCGCTCAAAACCTCGAAGGTCGCGCGCGACCGCCGGTTGATCTATCGCGGCGCGCCGCTCACCTCCGAGAAACTCCGCTCCATCATCGATTGCGCCATCCTGCAAGCCGGCGGATTGGCCGCGCACACCATCGTGGCTGGCGGCAAACAAGGGTGCGACCCTCACGAAACCGGCCACGGCCAGTTATACGCCAACGAACTTCTCATTCTCGATATCTTCCCGCGCTCGCAGAAAACCGGCTACTTTGGCGACATCACCCGCACCGTCGTCCGCGGTCGGGCCAGCGAAGCCGCGCGCAAATTATACGACATCGTTTTGCGCGGCCAATTGCTGGCGTTAAAAAAAATCCGCGCTGGCGTGCCGACCGCGGAAATTCACCAGACCATCCTGGGACTCTTCGAGCAGAAAGGCTATAAAACCGGCCGGCACAACGGTCGCATGCAAGGCTTCTTCCACGGCACCGGCCATGGCCTGGGGCTGGAAATCCACGAAGCTCCGCGCATGGGAGCGACCTCCAAGGGCGCTCTAAAAGCCGGCCAGATCGTCACCGTCGAACCGGGCCTCTATTATCCCGAGATCGGCGGTGTCCGTATTGAAGACGTCGTACTCGTCACCCATCGCACCCCCCGCAATCTCACCCAATTCGAAAAAGTCCTCGAACTCTAAGCCGTAACCATGCGGTTGGTTTGGGGAGAGCGCCCGCCCCTGGCGCTGTGAGCTGCGCCTCGCGGCTCACTCTTACGTTTGAAATCGTTTCACCATTTGGTGACTTCCCACGTCGCCGGTGTTCGGCGCGAGGCGCACCGAACTGCAGCCGAGGGCGGCTGCGCTCCCCAATATTCAACTGCATCGTCCCGGCTTAGTAGTAAAAACCCTCCTCGGAAAGCAGCACATATCCCTATTTAAACCGCACCGCCGTTTTCTACAATCGCGGCATGAAAAATTCAAAAATCACGATGGCAATCCTCTCGACACTGCTCTCATTCGCAGTCCAGGGATACGGACAAACCCTCTTTCAAATCACCGTCAAAGGCACCTGTCTCACCACGAACGCAAACGGAGGTATTGTTTCTCAGAAATTAGATAACAAATCCCTGATCGACGACGCCGTCATGGCGCTCGGCGCCACCAACTCCTCTGGCCTCACGTTGGTCTACGCGCAAAACGCCAGCACCGATCCCGGCATCCCGGGCGATTTTATCGAAGTCGTCAATAAATCCAGCGGCACTCCCGTCTACACCAACCTGTTGTTCCTGTATGGCGCCTCGTTTCCGCCCGCCTTGATTAGCACCGATCAAAGCCAGTTCGCCGCCGGCGCCCAGGTCGTTCCCCTTCCCCTCGCCGGCAGCGGCGACAGCCTTGGCGGAGCCACGATCCGTGCGCGCGCCCTCCCGAAAAAGACATTGATTAGCGGTTCGTTCAATTACACCTCGCTGCGGTCGCCCTCCTCCACCTCGAACGACATCGTGGAATTTTGCAGCGGCACCTTCACCGCCAATAAAGCCTTCACGCCAAAATAGTCATCAGTACGGTTTCGCTGTTTGGTTCCAGCGAGCGCGGCGGTCCACAAGGACGCCGCGCTTGTTTTTCTTAATGGCGCGAACGCGCCCCGCCCGTTCTGTGTCTCCAACGCTTCAAAACGAGGGTTCCATCGGCATTTCTCGATCAGCTCCATCGGCATTTCTTTCGCCTCGAAAACACTCCTGAAAGCCTGCGTTGCCTCGAAAATGGGGCTGAAAGCCCGAAATGTTAAAGCCCGGGTTGAAGGCCCGGGACACATGCGCCAACAAAGAATCTCAAGCCCTGTAAAGGCGTCACGTCCCACCGCATTCCAAATTAGACCGATATTTGCCGGGATTCAAACATGCGTGCGAATCCTCAACCGATTTCTTTTGAGTCAACCAAGTCATCTAATTGTCCAAGGCTTAAAAAGAGGGTGCATGTAAGTAATCGGCGACCCGGCTGGCGTCCCAGAAAAAGGTGATTGCATTCATCCTTTCGAGCCAATCCAAGTGAATCAAGGTCTGACCAATCTTTCTCGCCCGGAAAAAAGCCCCAAAATCACACTGAATTTGACCAGATCAAACCGAATCAAACCGATGACCACCCTGTCCCTCCCGCGCGACCGTTTCGCTATTCGATATTACGTCCGCCCCTTCTTTTTCATAATCACTTGCCAAAACCCTGCACACCCTTAGACTTAGCGGCTCTTAATTTGAAATTATGTATTTGATGAAAGTTAGCGCTGTTTTTGCCGCCGGGGAGACGCAGCAATCGAATCCGTTCGCGGCCATCGTGCCGATGGTCCTGCTGTTTATCGTCTTCTATTTCGTCCTGATCCGTCCGCAGCAGAAAAAAGCCAAACAGCAGGCCGAAATGCTCAAAACCGTCAAATCTGGCGATAAAGTAGTCACCACCAGCGGCATCATCGCCACCGTCATCACCGTCAAGGAAGATTCCGTTTCCATCCGTTCTGCCGACGCAAAGTTTGAAATTACCAAAGGCGCAATAGCCGAAATCCGCGAACGCTCCGGCGAATCCAGCGCATCCTAACGCCCCCCATGAACCGAAATAACCTCTGGAGATTCGTTCTCGTCATCCTCGTTGTCGCCTGGGCTCTCTTTGAGATGTACCCGCCGACCAACCGCGACTTAATCCAGGTCTTCCGCGAAAACGCCCGGGGCGCCGATGAGACCTTCACCAAAATCGTCGAACGTGCCCAGGCCCTCAGCAAAGACCGCCCCGACCGTGCCTACGAGAACCTCCGGGATGCCATCGGTACCAACGACATCAACAACTATTTCCCCCAGTTCACCAAGAAAAGCATCACCCACCCCACTGCCTCGATCCTGAATTCCATTCAGCGCGAGGCCATGGGACGCATTCACCTCGGCATCGACCTCCAGGGCGGCACGTCCTTTCTCGTCGAGATGGACACCAACCACCTCGTTAACATCGAAACCAGGACGAACAAATCAACCGGCCTGCCCGAAACCGTCACCAATGCCATCCCGATTTCCGGCGCACTGTCCCAGGCCATCGAAGTCCTGCGCAAACGCGTCGACCAGTTTGGCGTGGCAGAACCGGTGATTCAACCAGAAGGCAATAACCGCATTTCCATTCAATTGCCGGGTCTCTCCCAGGCCCAGATGAATGACGCCGAAACGAACATTTCCAAGGCTGCCTTCCTCGAGTTTTATATCGTTTACGAAGATAGCGCTAACGCGATCAAGAACGGCACCTCCATCCCGGGCTATCACCTGATGGCCACGGAAAGAGTCGATGACACCACTGGCGAGCGGAGCGTAGAACGCTATTTGGTGAAGAATAAGCCTTCCATGATCGGCGGCATCCAGGCCGCCTGGTACAGCCGCGATAACTTCGGACGTCCCGAAATCGAATTTCAACTCGACTCCGCCCATGCGGACCAGTTCGCGCAAATTACCGGCGCAAATATCGGTCGAGGACTCGCGATCGTGTTGGACGGCGAACTGCAAAGCGCGCCAACCATTCAAGCCGAGTTGCGCCAGGGCGGCGTCATCACGGGCCACTTCACTGACGAACAGGCTCAGAACCTCGCCAATGTCTTGCAGAATCCTCTCCAGGCGCCTCTCCATATCATGGATAAAAACCTGGTCGATCCCACGCTCGGAAAAGATTCCATCCGCAGCGGTATTAAAGCCGCCGTCATCGGCGTTCTTGCCGTCGCCGGGTTCATGCTGATTTATTACATGCTCGCCGGCGCAATTGCCGACGTCGCCCTCATTTTAAATATCATCATCCTCCTCGGCGTGATGTGTTCCGTGAACACCACGCTCACCCTGCCGGGCATCGCCGGTGTCGTGCTCACCGTCGGTATGGCGGTCGATGCCAACGTCTTGATCTTCGAGCGCATCCGTGAAGAATCCGGCAAAGGAAAATCCTTGCGTGGCGCATTGCAAGCCGGCTACGACCGCGCATTCGGAACAATTTTCGACTCTCACGTCACCACCCTCATCTCCTCCATCATCCTGATTTTCATGGGCACCGGCTCCGTCAAAGGCTTCGGTGTTTCATTGACCATCGGTGTCGCGGCCAGCTTGTTCACCGCCCTCGTCGTCACGCGCTTGATTTTCGATTTCCTCATCAACCGGAATATCGTCAAAAAACTGCCAATGCTGCATTTGATTCCGGCAACCATGAAGCTGGATTTCATGAAGCTCGCCATTCCGGCGTTCGTCGCGTCCTGGCTCTTGATTCTCATCGGCAATGCCTACGGCTTCGGCGTCCGAGGCTTGTACGGGGAGCGTGGTATTTTGGGGGTGGAGTTCACCGGCGGCGAGAAAATCGTGTTAAATGTGGATCCCGAGCATAAGCCGGACGTGGAGCAAGTTCGCAAGACGGCTGTCCAGGTTAGTGGGCGGCAAGTCCTGGTTTCGTATCAGAAAAACATCGGCACCGGCAAAGACACATTGCAGGTGACTGCCCGCGCATCCGAAAAGGGAGACGATGCCGCTGTGACCGACAAGATTTTCCAGTCCCTGAAAACGACTTTCCCTCAAGCTAACTTTGGCGACAAGCCGCTCAGCGTCACCTCGCAAGGCCCGATCGTCGGTGAAGAAATCCAGCAGACCGCCATCGTTGCCTCCCTGCTGGCCATGTTCGGCATCCTAGTCTACGTCGCCTTCCGGTATGAATTCTCCTTCGCCGTCGGTGCCGTCGTCGCCATTATTCACGATATCCTCATGACCCTCGGCTGGTATTTCCTGGCCGGCAAAGAACTCAATGCCACCACCGTCGCCGCCGTGCTGACCATCATCGGTTTCTCCATCAACGATACCATCGTCATCTTCGACCGTATCCGCGAAGACCTGCGCCTCGGCGTGCGCGGCACGTTCCGCGAAATAATGAACCAGGCGCTCAATCAAACCCTGAGCCGCACAATCATCACCTCCGGCACCGTGTTCCTCGCTACTTTCTCGCTGTTCATTTTCGGCGGCGGCGAAATCAACGACTTCGCCTTCACGTTCCTCATCGGTATCATCACCGGAACCTACTCGAGCATTTACATCGCGAGCGCATTGGTGTTGTGGTGGCACAAAGGGCAGCGGCCAAAGATTGGCGGCTCGCAAATGGTAGCCGAACCCAACGCTCCGGCGCGTTGATCCGCCGCCATGCTTGCCCTGGTCGCAGTTACCTCGTGGCATTGGATCGGTTTCATTGCGTGCGTATTGGTGTTTTTGGCGCTCGACCTTGGCCTGTTTCACCGTAAAGCCCACGTTGTGGGCTTCAAAGAAGCCCTGGTATGGACCGCCATTTGGTTCACCCTCGCTCTCCTGTTCGCCCTCGGCATCAGGCATCTGGGCACCTCCAAGGATTCCCTTGAATTCCTCACCGGCTATCTCATCGAACTTTCCCTCTCGATGGATAACGTGTTTGTCATCGCCCTCATTTTCACCTATTTCAGCGTCCCTTCAGAACACCAGCATCGCGTACTTTTCTGGGGCATCCTGGGCGCCCTCCTCATGCGCGGACTGCTCATCGGCGTCGGCGTGGAGCTGATCGACAAGCTGGACTGGATTCTTTACCTGTTCGGCGCGTTCATCGTTTACACCGGCGTAAAAATGTTCTTTGTCGAAACCAAGGTGGATCCGGAAAAAAACAAAATCATCCGGCTTGCCCGTAAATTTTTCCCGATTGCCCCTCACTTCGACGGCCAGAATTTTCGGACCCAATGGAACGGCCGCATGGCGCTCACCCCGCTCGCGCTCGTGCTGCTCATGGTGGAAACGACTGATCTGCTCTTCGCCTTCGATTCAATTCCCGCAATCTTCGCCGTCACCCGCGATCCCTTCATCGTTTTCACCTCCAACGTTTTCGCGATCCTGGGCCTGCGTTCGCTCTACTTCGTGCTGGCCGGCGCCGTTAAATACTTCCGTTATCTGAAATACGGCTTGGCCCTCGTCCTCGTTTTCATCGGCGTCAAAATGCTGATCGACCCGCACGATAATGCCCATCCGCGCTGGTTCCAGGCCGACATCCCCATTCACGTCTCCCTGGCCATCGTTGCCGGCATCATCCTCGTTTCCATTCTACTTTCCCTCATCGCCGCCTGGCGCGAAAAAAAGCACAAGTAGAAAACGCGGACCCGGATTTAGATACGCCGTTAGCTCAGTTATCCAAATACCCTAAACCTCGATCGATTGCGCCGGAGACTGATTTGTCACATTGTCGAGTCGGTATTCCAAAATGTCGCCAGGCTGGCAGCGGAGGTGGCGGCAGATGGCTTCAAGAGTGGAGAAGCGAATAGCTTTGGCCTTGCCAGTTTTCAGGACGGACAGGTTTTGCGGCGTTATGCCGACATTTTCGGCCAAATCATTGAGCCGCATTTTGCGTTGAGCAAGAACCACGTCAAGGTTAACGATGATTGGCATACGCTTAAACTGTCAGTTCCTGCTCTTCCTGAATTTTCCTGCCTTCATCCATGATATGAGAAACCACGACGACGAATAGGCCGCCGATCAGGCACGGCGACCGTAAGAGCGGCATGAACCACCGATATGAAATCACCCAGCCACCAAAGATATAACTGTGCCATGAGGAAACCAGCACTGGCCCCCACACAGCGAGCAAACCATAACCACAAGCCAAATACCCGATTCGGCGAAGGAGTTGAACATTCCTGGCGGAGAAAACGATGCCCTTTTCGTACAGGGTCAATAATTGGTAGCCACTGATGACCGCGGTGAGGAACAATCCGACACCCAACAAGACGATGATTAGCGCAATAATGGGAGCCTGTGAAATTTTTTCGTAAACTCCCCAAACGACCTGATAGTAGAGGCCGTCAACCGTTCTGTGGACAAACGGCAGATAAGACATGGAGTATAATAGATAGAAAAGAAGGAGAACCTTCAGAATTCGGCTAAATATCTTGATTCGGTTCAGATGAAGAGTTCGACTTGAAAGGCTTTCTTTAGCACTCATTGTCCAGTAAGATTGCAGCTAAAATGATTATATGTCAATATAAAAGTATTGTTAAACGATAAAAAAACATTGTAATTATTGGGTACTAAAAATACATGGAAAATATCGTTTGGTCGGGGTGCCACCTAAGATGTCGCCTATGGCGCTGGGAATGAAGGGGCCCGCCGATTCCACCATCTGCGCCAGCGACCGATTGCCCATAGCAAAATCATGCCGGCGACTGCTCCGCTGGTATCGATGAAGACGTCGGAGACCATAGGGGTGCGGGTGGGAACGAACCTTTGGTGAAATTCATCGGTCGAGGCGTAGAGGAAGACGATCAGGATGGCGATGCCCGCTTCGCGCCAGTTCCAGGGGCGCGGGTCGCGGCGCACGGGTTTCCGAACGGCGCGCCAGAGGAGGGTGGCGAGCACGGCGTATTCAGTCAGATGCGCGCATTTCCGAAAGACATGATGGATGCCCTCGACGTGCGCCTGCGTCATGTGCGGGAACAACCAGTGCAAAAGGGGTTCGATGAGCCTTGATGAATGGGCGTAGGAACTCGCATCGCTGGAGCCGACGAAGATCAAGGACATCCAGGCCAGGGGCACCAGCCAATACTTCAGAAATGAACGGGTTTTGGACACCGTGATAAAAAACTGGTTTGAGACAGGAAAGCAAAGGGAAATTTAAACGGATAGATGCCTGTAACGCAGCTTTGCCCGCTTACCGTTTCTTATCTGCCGCCGCTCAATTTCATGATTCGATCGAACTGTTCCTTTGTGAGGGGGGAGACGGACAGTCGCGATTGTTTCACCAATTTCATTTCTTTCAAAAGCTTGTCGGTCTTCAGCGTCTCCAAGCCCACGGGTTTCTTGAGTTGTTTATCGGGAACCAGGTCCACGCAGGACCAATCGCCATCGGTCGCGGTCGGGTCGGGGTAGGCTTCTTTCGCAACGCGCGCGAGGCCGACGATTTCCTTGCCGGTGACACTATGATAATAAAAGACCGGGTCGCCCATTTTCATGGCGCGCAGGTTCAGCCGGGCGGCAAAGTTTCGCACGCCCGTCCACGAGGTTTTGCCGTCTTTCACGAAATCCGACCACGAGTAAGACTCGGGTTCCTGTTTGACCAGCCAGTAGTTCATACAAAGAGTTTACGATTTGGCATTTGCCCTTTAGGCTTACCCGGTGAGTTTGGCCGAAAATCTCGATTCAATTCAACAACGCATTCGCGCCGCGTGCGAGCGCGCGGGACGCAGCGTAGAATCCGTCACATTGCTCGCCGTCACCAAGGGCCAGCCCCCGGACGCCGTCAGTGAAGCGGGCCGGCTTGGCCTGACGCATTTTGGCGAAAACAAAATCCAGGAGGCCAAGGCTAAAATCCCGCTCTGTTCAGGCAAGTTGCGCTGGCAGTTCATCGGCCATTTGCAGACGAACAAATGCCGCGATGCGGTGGAGCTTTTCGAAATGATCCAGAGCGTGGACAGTCTTCACGCGGCCCGGGAAATCAGCAAGCGCGCCGACCTGGCGGGGAAAGCGATGCCAATCCTGCTGGAGGTGAATCTCGCAGGTGAGGCGAGCAAATTTGGTTATCGGCCCGAAATATTGGAAGCAGAATTGACTCAGATCAACGCGCTGCCACGACTGGAAGTTCATGGACTCATGACGGTGCCACCGTGGACTGCCAATGCTGAAAACGTGCGCCCGGTGTTTCGGCAACTTCGGGAGTTGAAAGAGCGATGCGAGCGGATTTTAGGCGCGCCGATGCCTCAGTTGAGCATGGGCATGAGCGGCGATTTCGAAGTGGCCATCGAGGAGGGTTCGACGATGGTGCGAATTGGAACGGCTTTGTTTGGGCCGCGAAAAAGTGTGAAGAGCAATCCGTCGGAACTTTGAAGAACAGTGAGGCTCCTCGATTTAGTGGACAGGGGCGGTGAAGCTGGTGAACTCTGAAATCCGTCCAGGAACAAACCCGAGATCTGCGATGTGACTCTGCGCCCTTGGCGCTATCGGCATCTGGCCAAATCCCTAAATCCATACGTCACCCAACGGACGAGTGGGTGGTGACGTTCCCATGTAGCTTTGGGATTGAAAAGTATAATGTCGCGCCGCCATTCACCACCCCTTCGGCCCACGTCCGTCCGCCGTGTCGATGAATGATACGCTGGACATTGGCCAAGCCAATGCCCGTGCCCTCAAATTCAGATTGGCTATGCAGGCGCTGAAACACGCCGAATAGTTTATGGGCGTATTCCTGGTTGAAACCCGCGCCGTTGTCGCGAATGAAGATCACTGTTTCGTCGATTGCCGGAGCACAACCAATTTCGATTATAGGATTAGCTTTACCGCCGGTGAACTTGACTGCATTGGAGATCAAATTTACCAACACCATTCTAAGCAAAGCGCGGTCGGCCTGCACGGGTGGCAGCGGCTGAATATTCCAGACGATGTTCCGCGCTGCTGTCTCGGCCTGAAAATCACCCGCGGTTTCGCGGGCCAGGGCGTCGAGACTAACCTCCGCCTTTTTCAACTTCGCGCGCCCGAGGTGGGAGAAGGAGAGCAGGTCACTAATTATATTTTCCATTCTCTTTCCCGCTCGGGAGATAGTTGACAGGAGCGTGAGACTTTTTTCTGACAGCGTCGGCCCGGCATCTTCCTGCAGGATGTTGACAAAGCCCAGAACTTGGCGCAGTGGCGCGCGCAGATCGTGCGAAACGGAATAGCTGAATGTTTCTAATTCATCGTTGACGATTTTCAGTTCCGCTGTCCGGTCCAGGACACGTTGCTCCAGCGTTTCCTTGAGCATGCGTATTTCATCTTGCGCATGTTTGCGCTCGGTGATATCGCGAACGTTGCATTGGATCACGTGGCGGTCTCCCTCTTGATATACGTTGCTGACAAATTCCACGGCGATCTTGCGACCGTCTCTGGTTTCCAGGGGCAGGTCTTCGTAGCGGACATACCAGTCTTTTTGCAGCCGCTCCAGCATGACCTTGTTCGATTCAATGTCCTTGAATGGACTAAGTTCGCCGACAGTTTTGCCAATCATTTCATCGCGCGAAAAACCCAACAGTTTGAAAAGGAAAGGATTCACATCGTGGATGCGCCCCGTGTCCGTGTCTAAAATCAGAATGCCATCCTTCGCGGCTTCGAAGAGCCGACGATATCTGAGTTCGGAGGCGCGGAGGGCGTCTTCATTCAAAGGCACGGGAACTTCGACCTCCGTGGACCCCGGTGCGGGGCTCGGGTGCTCGAAGTCAAACAGTCTTTTTTTTGCGCCGGCAGAATTAAGCTCGATGTCCGACATTTCAATGGCGGACTTCTTCAACGGATTTGTATTCATGGATTAATATCTCTTACCCACGGCGCTTGCGCGCCATTCCCTAGTAGCATTCACATCGCAAGAATAGCGGGAAACGCCGCTATAGCTATGAGGGGGGATGACCGTGGGGGATTCCCCCTGCTCCCGTGAGGGGGGGAGGCAAAACGAGTATAAAATCCCGGGGGACACGTTGAAATATCGCATTACAGTTTGTTGCCAAAAGGGCCGCAGCGTTAAAAATAACGCTCACCTAGGAAGCCGCCTTTTCTCGTTCTGAATGGGAGTATCTAAAGCGAAATAAGGAATTCAAAGCTCAATTGGATAAATCCAATGAACCGTGGAGGATTTCCAAGGAATCACCACTGCCGGGCATAATTTATTTGTCACGTTGGGAAGGAAAAAATCCAACTAAGGCAAAGTTTGAGCGGAGGAAATAATCAGGTTTCAAATCTGGGCATACGAAATGGCCCTTGCATTTGCAATCCAATCGGTAAAAGTTCATTCAAACCCCGGAGAACATCGGCCACGGGAACCAACGTATGTTTGGACATGACATCATTGTGATTGGCGTATCGGCGGGCGGCGTGGACGCGCTTCCGCGATTGATCGGAAGTTTACCGGCAGACCTGCCCGCCTCGGTTTTCGTGGTACTGCACATTCCTCCTCAAGGCCGGGATCGGATGCCGGAAATTATTCGCCGGACTGCTTCTCTATCCGTCGCTCACGCCGTCGCTGGCGAAAGCGTTCGCAAAGGGCATGTTTACCTGGCACCGCCCGACCGTCACCTGCAATTGGACGACCAGCGTGTGCGGCTATCGCGCGGACCGCGGGAGAATTTCCATCGACCATCCATTGACGCACTGTTCCGCACGGCGGCCGAAAGCTACGGACCTCGCGTAGTGGGAGTGGTGCTTACCGGCAATCTCGACGACGGAACGGCAGGTCTGCACGCGGTGAAAAGGCTCGGAGGAGTTGCCATCGTCCAAGATCCGAAGGACGCATTGGTGCCCGCCATGCCGCAGAGCGCCCTGCGCAATGTGAAGGTGAATCATTGCGTGCCGCTGGCCAAAATCGGGCCGCTCCTTATTCGGCTGGCCACGACGCGCAACGTTCCCAAGTCCAAGGCAGTATTGCGGAGACCGAAACGGTTCATGACTCCTGAAATGATGGAAAAGGAATTCGGCCTGCCAACTTCCTTCGTTTGTCCGGAATGCAATGGGCCGTTGTGGGAAACAAAACCGGGAGCTTCGCTCCAGTTTCGCTGCCATGTGGGACATGCCTATTCTCCCGAGAGTCTCTTGGCGGATCAGGCGGATAGCCTGGAGCGGGCGCTTTGGTCCGTTGTCCGGACATTCGATGAGCGGGCGGGGCTGGTTCGGCGGCTCGGAAAGCGAAAGTATCGCGCCGAGTCCCTTGGGAAAAATGTCGGGAACATGGCCAAGGAACTCGAACATCAAGCTGGGCTTGTTCGCAAGCTGCTACGAATCACTAAACGAGATTGAAGTCTTCAGTCACCGCAACGTGTTAATATCCTGCTTCCCGGCCTTGAACCTCTTCACACCGGCGCGCTTCTTCCTTCGTTTTACTTTTCCCAGGTCGGTAACCTGCCGGTCAAACTCAGGCTGTAACCGTAGCGTGGCCGTTCTTCATTTTCCTGCCCTTCTTGATCGTTGCCAATTGCCCTAAGGCACCTCCGTGAATAGACTCTGCCGGTGAAGTCCAAAGGCACAGTGTATCTGGTCGGCGCCGGCCCGGGCGATGCGGGTTTGCTCACGTTGCGCGGAGCGGAGTTACTCCGTCGCGCCGATGTGGTGATTTATGACGTCCTTGCGAATGCGGAATTGCTCCGCCTGGCGCCGACAACGGCGGAATTTATTTCGCGCGGCAGCCGCACTTCCGAGAAATCCCTCACGCAAGACCAACTCAATGCGCTGATGATTTCGAAAGCGAGCGAGGGCAAATGCGTGGTGCGGTTGAAGGGCGGCGATCCTTACATTTTCGGGCGCGGTGGTGAAGAGGCGGAGGAACTCGCGGCGGCGCACATTCCGTTCGAGGTCGTGCCCGGCGTTTCGTCCATCGTGGCGGCGCCGAATTATGCCGGCATTCCCCTCACCCATCGCGGCATGGCATCGACGTTCACCGTGTTGACCGGGCATGAAGATCCGGAGAAGGAAAGTTCCGATTTAAATTTCGAGGAAATTGCGCGCATCCCCGGGACGAAAGTCATTTTGATGGGGCTCAAACGGTTGCGCGAATTGACGGAGACCTTGATCGCTCGCGGCCTGCCGGCGAAAACGCCCATCGCCATTGTTCATCGCGGCACGACCGGCGGACAACAGTCGGTTGAAGGTACGCTGGCTACCATCGCGGACCTCGCGAGCAAAAAGAAAATTTCCGCTCCCGCCATCACCATCATCGGCGAGGTGGTTAAGTTGCGGGAAAAGTTAAATTGGTTCGAGCGCCGTCCGTTGTTCGGCCAGCGCATTGTGGTCACCCGGACGCGCGAACAGGCGAGCCAGCTTTCAAAGCAACTGAACGATCTCGGCGCGGAGGTTCTGGAAATTCCGACGATCAAACTCGTCCCGCCGAGCGAGGATCGCCGGCAGGAGTTGATTGACGCCCTGTTGGAACTGAATTCCTACAATTGGCTCGTGTTCACGAGCCCGAACGGCGTGACGGCGTTTTTCGACCTGTTTTTTAAACGATTCCAGGATTTGCGCGATATCGGCGGGGTGCGCATCGCGGCCATCGGCCCGGCCACGGCGGCGAAGTTGAAAGAGCTGCACTTGCAGGTCGACCTGATGCCGGACGAAGCGCTCGCGTCCAAGATCGCGACGGCCTTCGACAAATATGAAACGGTGGAAAATTTGAAGATTTGTTTGCTGCGCGCCGAGGTGGCCAGCCCGGATTTACCGAAGGCGCTGGAAGAACTTGGAGCCATTGTGGACGACATTCCCGTTTACAAAACTGTGGCGGAGACCGAGGATTTGAATGGTGCGGCAGCGAACCTGGCGGAGGCGGGCATGGACTGGATTACCTTCACCAGCGCTTCGACGGTTGAACATTTTCACGCGCGTTTCGATTTGCCGAAGCTGTTGAAACAATTTCCGCAAGCGAAGTTGGTGTCGATTGGCCCCGAAACGAGCAAGGCAATTCGCGCGCTCGGTCTCGAACCAACGCACGAAGCCAAGGATCACTCCATCGAGGGTATGGTCCAGGCGCTGTTGAAACGAACGCCTCGCGGCTGATTTATCCGTGCGCCGAGTGAAAGGAGCTGTTTTTTCCGAACAAATTGGGGTTTATATTGTCCATAAACCGTCTGCCAAAGTGGAACTTGCTTCGCGCAGGCCGCGCTGGCAAAACTAGGCGGATATAATCATGCGGAAATTATTGAGACACGGAATTCAATGGCTGAACCCCGGCGCCAACCCGCTCTGGTTCGGGTTGTTTTTCGCCCTCGTATCGCCCGCGTTCGCCGTCACCTTTACCGCGTCACTTGATCGGACCTCGATTGTCCTGGGTGAGCAAGTGATTTTGTCGTTAACTTTTGACGGCGCCCAGCCAACGGAAATTTACAATCCCCGATTCGACGGGCTGCAAGCGGTTTCCGGTTTAAGCTCCAGCACTCGAATGGTGGTGACGCCTGAGTCTCAGTCCACGGTCTATACTTACACCATCGCGCTCGAGCCGGTACACGCCGGCCAGCTTGTCATCCCGCCGATTAGCGCCAAAGTCAATGGCCAGGTGATGAGCAGCCAGCCGTTGACACTGAGAGTCGCCGCTGTCGATCCCTCGACCATGCCGCCAGCCGAGTACGCGGATAAAATGGCGTTCCTTTGGGTGGTGCTGCCCAAGACGAATCTTTATGTTAACGAGCCGATGGTCGCCGAGTTTCGCATTTACCTCCGCTCGGATGTTCGCCGCATCGATAACCCCCAACAATTTTCGCCGGAAGGTAGCGGGCTGACGTTCGGCCCGCTGGTGCAGGGTCAGCGTTATTCGCGGCGGGTAGGAAACGCGAATTTTACGGTCATGCCCCTTTCGGTCGCGATTACGCCGGTGAAATCCGGGACCTTGTCGATCAACCCGATGAACGCGAGCATCGTGCTGAACAATCGCGATCTTATGGAAAGCATTTGGGGCGATAGCAGCCGGCCGGTGCAGGCTCCGCTGACGTCGCCGCGATTGGATTTGCAGGTTTCTCCGTTGCCGACCGCGAATGTGCCGCCGGGCTTCACCGGGGCAGTCGGTTCCTATACGATGGCCGTGACGGCCGGGCCGACGAATGTCGTGGCCGGCGACCCGATCACGCTGCGGATTCAAATTTCCGGGCACGGCGCGCTGGATTCAATCGCCTTGCCGGATGCCTCGGGCTGGGACAATTTCAAAGCCTACCCACCCACGGCAAAAGTAAACGCGACGGACCAACTCGGCATCGAGGGTTCGAAGACGTTCGAGGAAATTGTCACGCCACAGAACAGCGATATCAAGGCGCTGCCGGCCATCGCGTTCAGTTTTTTTGATCCCGAGCAAAAAAAATACCGGACGCTGACACAGCCGGCGACGCCGTTGGTGGTGCGCGCGGCGAATCCGGGCTCGATGCCCGCGGTCGCGGGGACCACCCCCGCCGAGAATCCGAAACCGACGGCGGACGTGATTCCGATCCGGCAACACCTCGGCATGGTGGCGCCGTTGAAACCGCCGCTGATTCAACAACCGTGGTTCCTGGCTTTGCAAGGCGTGCCGGTGTTCGCCCTGTTATCGTCGGTGATTTGGCGGAAGCGGAAGGAAAACCTCGCGAATAATCCGCGGTTGCGCCGCCGTCGGCAGGTCGCGCAACTCGTCCGCGAGGGATTGGAGGAACTGCGCAGCCTGGCCTCGCAAAATAAATCGGACGAGTTTTTCGCCACGCTATTCCGATTGTTGCAGGAGCAACTCGGGGAGCGGCTGGATTTGCCGGCGACGGCAATCACCGAGGCGGTTATTGACGAGCGATTGCGTCCCCGGGGCGTGCCGGAAGAAATGCTGGCGTCGCTGCACGAGCTTTTCCAAACGTGCAACCTCGCGCGCTACGCGCCAATTCAATCCAGCCAGGAGTTGGCCGCCATCGTGCCGAAGCTGGATAACGTGCTGAACGAATTACGCGAATTGACAGTATGAACCCCCGCACGCACATGCAAACGGTTCTGTCGCTGGCGCTTTTCATGGCGCTTACCGTCTCGGGGCTGGCGCAGGATATTTCCGCCACGTTTGATTCCGCCAATAAACTTTACGGGCAGGGAAAATTCTCCGAGGCGGTGGCGGCGTATGAAAAGATGATTCAATCCGGCACGGTATCGCCGGCGATTTATTTCAATCTCGGCAATGCGTATTTTAAATCCGGCCAACTCGGCCGCGCGATTGCCTCGTTTCGCGAAGCGGAAAATTTGACCCCGCGTGATCCCGACGTACGCGCGAATCTTCAGTTCATACGCGCTCGCGTTCAGGGCCCCACGGTTTCCCCTGCTCCCTGGCAACGCTGGTTTGCGGCGCTGACCGTGAACGAATGGGCAATGCTCACGGCGGTTGCTCTGTGGATTTGGCTGGCGGCGGCGGTGCTCATTCAATTTCGTCCGGCTTTGAAACAATCCGTGCGTGCGCTGCTGTGGTGCGGCGGCGTGGCGACACTCGTGTGCGGCGGCTGCATGGGCGCGGCGTGGTCCGGCGAATCCACGAAAACGGCCATCGTTATAAAGTCGGACGCGGCCGTGCATAATGGACCGTTGGATGAAGCGCCCACCGGCGTGACGGTTCATGATGGCGCGGAGTTAACGGTGCTGGATACGAAGAACGATTGGTTGCAGGTTCGGGTGGATAATCAGAGAGTCGGCTGGCTCAAGCGCGAACAGGTTGTGCTGGCGCAAGGGGCGTGACCAGCAATTCTTATTTTGGCCCGGAGCGCGGCTGTGTCGTCTCGACCCGCCACAGCATCTCAGCAAAACCAAAGCATTTCCTCGTTCGTTCGGTGCTGCGGCTGGTGCTCCGCACACAGCCGCGTTCCAAAAACGGAATTGCTTGGGGGTGACGCGACCGCGCATGCCGCGCTTGCGTAGGATGGGTTTCCGCCGGAGAATGGGCAGTATAAACTGGTTCAATACAATCTACCGGTTCTGGCCGCAGTTGGTGGCGGGTTTTCATTTTTTGGCTGCCCTGCTCGCGTCGATTCATGCGCTGCTCAACAAACGCGATTCGCGCGCAGCAACACTGTGGCTCGGAACCATTTGGTTTCTGCCGGTGCTCGGACCGATGCTTTATCTGGGGCTCGGCGTCAATCGCATTCGCCGCCGCGCGATTTCTCTCGGGGTGCACAAGACTGTCCTACGGCCGATTCCTCAGAATCTCGGCGAATCGCAACTGTCCGGGGTGGAACATCTGCAACTGCTCGCGCGCGTCGTGGACCGGGTCGTGGCGCGGCCATTGACGCCGGGGAATACTCTGCAACCGCTGGTCAATGGCGACGAAGCGTTTCCCGCGATGCTGGCGGCAATTGATTCGGCGGTGAAATCGATTTCGCTGGTCACGTATATTTTCGACAACGACGCCAGCGGAAAACAATTTGCCGAGGCGCTTGGGCGCGCGGTCAAACGGGGTGTGGTGGTTCGCGTGTTGATTGACGCAGCGGGCACGCGTTACTCCTGGCCGTCCATCACGCATCGACTGAAGCACCTAAAAATCCCGTTTGCAAAATTCCTGCCCGCCTCGGTGCTGACACCCTGGCGCGTAACGACCATCAACCTGCGCAACCACCGGAAATCGCTGGTCGTAGATGGGCGGACAGCGTTTACCGGTGGCATGAATATCCGCGATGGCAACATGCTCGCGAAAAACCCGCGCAGCCCGGTCCGCGATTTGCATTTTCGCGTCGAGGGGCCGCTGGTAGCGCAGTTGCAGGCGCTTTCGCCGCCGATTGGGCATTCACCACGGGTGAAACATTGGACGGCGATTTATGGTTTCCCGAATTGCCGGAGCGCGGGGACGTTATTGCGCGCGCCATCACGGACGGGCCGGATGCGGATTTCGAAACCGTGCGCTGGATACTGCTGGCGGCGCTGGCCGAGGCGCAGAATTCGGTGCGCATGGTTACGCCCTATTTTTTGCCGGATAGCGCGCTCATAACGGCATTGAACCTGGCGGCGTTGCGCGGGGTGCGCGTCGACATCCTTTTGCCGGCAAAGAGCAACCTGAAGTTTGTGGACTGGGCGTCGCGCGCGCTGTGGTGGCAGGTGCTCGAGCGCGGCTGCCGCATCTGGCTCACGGCGCCGCCCTTCGATCATTCCAAGCTGATGATTGTGGACGGCCACTGGGTTTTGCTCGGCTCGGCGAACTGGGATGCGCGCAGTCTGCGGCTGAATTTCGAATTAAACGTCGAGAGCTACGGCCGCGAGTTGGCGGAGCAAATGAGCAAAATCATTGACGACAAGCTCCGCGGCGCGCGGGAAGTGACTTTGGCCGAAATGGACGGGCGCAACTATGCCGCCAAACTGCGCGACGCCATAGCGCGGCTCTTCTCTCCCTATCTCTAACGCCTAAATTCTCTTTTCGTCCGCATCGATATAGTCCACGAAACATTGAATATCGTTGCGATGAGCCAAGCCGCTCTGTTCCTTGCGCAGCTTGAGGCGATCTTGCCCGGCGGTATCGTCTTGGCGCGGATAATTCATCATGCGCTCGAGCTGCTGCGCTTTGACTGAATCCGGCTGTTTCACATTCTTCAACACCCAATCGCAGACTTGTCCATCGGTGATGCTGTTGCGGACAACGTCCACGAACTGCTTTTCGTCCACGCCCGCGAACTCCAGCCATAGGCCGTCGAAGCCTTTGCCGAAATTAGGCTGGTAATCCGGGTGCAATTTCCCGGCGAGGTGCAGCCGAATTTTATCGATGTAGCGCGGCAGATGCATCCAGCCGCACATGGTCTCACGAGGACTGCGAGGGTAAATAATATCACTCATGCGAAATGATTCGCGCAGCGGCGCTGGCATGTCAATCAAATGGAATTTGCGGCCGTGTGAATTGAAGCTCCGGTCAACCGGGCTGAAAATGCGTTGACCTCGAACGCCTCCGGTTCTGCCTTGGTTACCTTCGTTCCCTTTTGTTCGATTCTTCTCATTTTTGTTTTTAATCCGGGTTCATCCGCGTAAGCTCCGTGCCACAAACCGATGAAATTTCGTTGGACAGTCGCCCCGCCGCAACCGCTCCTGACCGGACAACTGGCCCACGCCCTGAAAATCTCGCCGCTCATGGTTCAATGCCTCGTGAATCGCGGGTTCAGCGAAATCGATCGCATCACGAATTTCCTCCAACCGCGCCTCAAAAACCTCGCCGATCCTTTTCTCCTGCCCAATATGGCCGTGGCCGTCGACCGCCTTTTCCAGGCGCGCGAACGCAAGGAATCACTCGTCATCTTTGGCGATTACGATGTCGACGGCGTCACCTCCACCACCCTGCTCCTCGAAGTTTTCGAACAGCTCGGATGGCACGCCAATTCCTATCTTCCTCATCGCCTGGACGAAGGCTACGGCCTGAGTCAGGACGGCGTGGAAAATTGTCTGAAGAAATTTCCCACCACGCTCCTGCTCGCCGTCGACTGCGGCTCAACCGCCATCGAGACAATCACCTGGTTGCGCGACCGCGGCATTGATGTGATTGTCCTGGACCATCACCAGGTATCATCTCCGGCTCCCCCGGCCACAGCGCTTGTCAATCCGCAACTCCGCAGGACAGGCGTCTCGCCCGTCTCTGATGTTGATAAAAATGGAGACAGGCAGGATGCCTGTCCTACGTTTACAGAACTCTGTTCCGCCGGCCTCGCCTTCAAGCTCGCGCACGCCCTCGTCAAGCGTGGTCGCGAAACCAATCTCCCTGTCTTTGCCGATTTCGATTTGCGCCCCCTGCTCGACCTCGTGGCCCTCGGCACCATCGCCGACATCGTCCCCTTGACGGGTGAAAATCGTGTTTTGGTTTCGGCCGGACTTGAGCGGCTGAACACCACCCAACGCCCGGGCCTGGTCGCGCTGAAAAAAGTCTCGCAATGCCCCGCGCCCATCGGCACCTACGAAGTCGGCTTCCAACTCGCGCCCCGTCTGAATGCCTCCGGTCGCCTGGAAACCGCCGAGGAATCGTTGCACCTCCTCCTCGCGCGCGATGAAGCCCAGGCCACACCCATCGCGCAAGCGCTCGATGCGCACAATCGCGAACGCCAAAAAATCGAGCGCAGTATCGTCGACGAAGTCATCGGCGCGGTCCGCGCGAAATTCAATCCTGACACTGACTTTGTCATCGTCGAAGGACAATTGCTGTGGCACATCGGCGTCGTAGGCATCGTCGCCTCGCGCGTATTGCATGAATTTTATCGCCCCACCGTGATCATTGGCGGTGAAGGCAGCGAATGGCGCGGGTCTGGCCGCAGCATTGCCGGTTTCGATCTCGCCGCCGCCCTGCGCGAATGCAACGACTTGCTCCTGCGCCACGGCGGCCACGCCATGGCCGCCGGCCTGAGTATCGCCGCCTCAAATCTCGACGCCTTCCGCACCCGGCTCAACGACCACGCCCGCCGCACACTCAAACCCGAAGACCTGCAAGCCCCGCTCCGCCTCGATGCCGAAGTCGGCCTCGATGAAATCACTCTGGAGCGCCTCGCCGAACTTGACCGTTTGCGCCCCACCGGCCAAGGGAATCCTGCCGTGCAATTCTGCGCGCGCAGCCTCTCCCACCAGCGGCCACTCCAACGTATCGGCGCCGACAAGAAGCACGTAAAAATGTGGGTCACCGACGGCGCCGGCGCCCACGAAGCCGTCTGGTGGGGCGCGGGAAATGGCTCACTGCCCGTCGGCAAATTCGACCTCGCCTTCGCCCCGCAAATCAATCAATTCAACGGCAAACGCACCGTCCAATTGAAAGTCCTGGATTGGCGACCCGCCAGTTAAACTTCCTTGTAGGAGACGACGTGAGGAGTCTCTAATTAACCATATTGCGTGTTACGTGTTCCGTGAATACGATTTCCACACTTGCGCACCGAACACGAAACACGAAACACGCACCACGAAACACGTGTCACGGCCATCATCGTCGCCGCCGGCA